>Ga0310345_10001344_pt1 | contig 27781 bp, 19 predicted proteins | sample HC15DNA20500_MG_FD_204667 | JGI IMG/M metagenome (GOLD analysis project Ga0310345, IMG submission 204667) | Marine microbial communities from station ALOHA, North Pacific Subtropical Gyre - HC15-DNA-20-500_MG | ecosystem: Environmental > Aquatic > Marine > Oceanic | place: Pacific Ocean: North... | reverse complement strand
CATTGCAATGCCAATCAAGTTCTCCTCTACAAAATAAACCTGCTTGTCCTTTGTCATTAATAATTTTATTTGTAACCCTAATGATTTCTGGATACTGCTTATGTACACACCATAAAGGAACGTAATTAACTATTCCATATAATGTGGATAACTTAACTAAATCTTTTGGATGAATGTCTTGACGCTTAATAACAACTGTAATATTTGATGCTACTAAAAATACTAATTGTTTAATTTCATTATCTGTAGCTTTTGAAATATCTACCTTAACTTCTATAGCACCGTTTTCTATCGTTTTAGTTTCCATGTTCATATACCATATTTATTTTTAACAAGTTGTCTAAAATCTTTATTAAGTTTAGCATCAACCCTTACAGAGTATGTAAAATCTATAGAAGGATCAACTCCGTGATAGTCACTTACATCAATCCAATTAATTTTACCTTCAAAATATTCTTTTGTATTGGTATCGGGATTGTACATATATAAACGTTTCTTATTTCCAAAACTAATGTTTAATAATCTATCATAATCAGGAACTTCTTGTTCACTAATAAACTGATTATCAATATGTGTTGTAACTTCTTTGTTAGCATCAATGGACATTATAATTGCTCTACCTAATCCTTCTATAGGAAGATTGTTTATAAACTTAACTAGTTTAGGAAATAAACGCAAAGCCATTGCATTCCAATTGCGTGGTTTATAATAATCTATATCTCCGTATACTGTATCATCAACTAAAACCCATGCATTCCATTCTTTATCTTTTTCATCAACAAGATCAAGTTCTCCAGCAGAATTTTTTCCAATATAAACAGGCTTTACCTTTCGAATTACTTTACTAATTTCAATAGCAACTTCATTAAACATTTCGTCTGGGTAATTTAACAAACTATCTAAACTAATTGGTTTACTATTTTTCATTCTGGAAACTCCGCCTTTGCCATACGCCAAGTACCGTCTGCATTCTTTTCTCTACCACTCCAATTCTCCATTGTATATGTATGTTCTGAATGTGTGCGTTTTCTGTTTGCAACTATATCAACATCGTGTGGATTAATCCATCTTTCTGGTGTGTCACTTGCGGCATTTTTCCACAAATCTAATCCTCGTTTTCTTAAAGCATTAGGTGCTAAAAGTTCAAATCTCTCTCCAGAGGTTGGTTCAATAGTGTGTAAATATGTAGTACCATTCATATACCACACTGTACCATTATCAGCATAAACACTTGATTCAATACCACCATCTTGCACTTTTATTTTAGCATTTCCTTTTACTGTAAGATGAAACTGACCATCAAAATATGTTTTATCTTTATGCCATACACATATCTTCTCACTACTATCAATGGTATGGGCAAGATAAACATATCCTAAATAATACTCTTTATTAGGATATGTTGCACAAAATATATCAGAAAAATTATCTATTACTTCGACAAACTTTTTAACTATAGGAAGTTCTGAATCAATATAAAATCTATATGTATGATAATTACGAAAGAACTTACCACTGTTATTAGCTTTCTCAAACATAGGACAAGTATTAATAATTTGATAACATTGATCTAAACACCAAGTAGGATCTAGTTCATCGATACTTACATATGGCAACTCATACATTTAAAATTCCTGTTATTCTCCATAACTCTCTATCAAAATTTAAATCCTGTATATCTATAGGTCTAGTATGAATTATTTTACTATTATCATATATTAAGATTTCATTAACTTTTGTAGTTGATATAAGTTTAAATTTTTCAATATCTTGTTCCCTACTCTCAAATTTTTTTATTAAATTAAAGTAATGATTGCCATCATCATTTAATATTTCGTCTGTATATTTTGGATTAATAAAAAGATAAAACTTATCATCGAGTTTAGTTAAAACTTTAATACGAGATCTACTTTTTAATGATATATTTTTATTACTCCAAAACCATCCCCATTCTTCACTGTTTTCTTTTTTTCTTTTTACTCTACCCCAGTCCTTTAGTGTAATTTCTATTCTATCATAATAATCTAAATCATTACAAAATTCTTTAACTATTGTATTAGTATTAATAAATTCTGTAGGAAATTTTTCACAATTTTTATAATTATAAGTTACAGAAATTATATCGTTTTCATAATGAGAACCTTCTTGATGCCAAGGTAACTCATGTATCCCAAAAGTTGCATTTTTTGATACTCTAATAACATCAGGGTCATTTTGCAATAACGGTGTTACTAATAAAAATTTTTTACAAAAATTAAGAAAATCATATGGAGTTATTTTCTTATAAAACGTTACCTTACATATACCGTCATAGCTTAAAACATTAATAATCTTGTCAATATCTAATGTATCAATATCTAAGATTTTGGCTTCCATTCAAGACGATCCCTCCATTTTTTATCAAACCGGGTCCTCCATTCATTATGCGTCATTGACTCGAAGTTAAATGTATAATCATCATTTAACACACACAATGTTGTATTTTGCCAACAAACACTTGAAAAATTATGTCGCCCAATATATTTCCCTTGCTTATTATATTTATTGCATATAAAGTACATATCTGGAAGCATCTCAAATATCCCATCAAGTCGTTGAGTAAATGTATTCAAACTACCCCATCTACGTGGAAATTCTGTAGTAACAAATACAGCATCTAACCCTAACTTCTGAGCAACATCAACTTGTAATGGAGCAAAAACCGAACTCCATAAATGTTGCATACTATCTGTAGTAGAATTATATGACAAACTCTTGCGTCTATACAATGGATTTTTATATGCCCGTTGTAATGCTCGACCAACATTTCCCCAGCGTTTACTATACAACCCACCAAATGCAACAAGGGTATTACCTTCTGTTATAACATGAAAACAATCATAGTCTTGAATTTCGTCCAACAACCCTTGATAATTTTCAACATTATGTAATCCTTGCTCAGATAATGTCTGTAATTCTTTTTCTATAATATCCAATACTACCGGGTCTGGATTACTAATAATATCATTAATATCCATTTTCATTTAACTTTATATTTTCAAAAAATGGAGCACATTTCCAGTCTTCAGTAATGCGGCCTCTAAATTCGCTTCCTGAGTCGACAACACCGTCATCGTTGACTTCCCAATCAACAAAACGTATTAATACATTATTGTATTCATAAATTGCATCAATGAGACCGTACATTCCATCAACAGATGTTCTACCAGTATTTTGCACTGGATGGTTTGATGGTTTAATATTAAACTTCTGTTTAAAAATATCTATTAGTTCGTTAATGGTATATGTAGTATCACCTTCCATATGCCTACCAACTTTACCTACACTTTTAAAACGCAATATAGGTTTAACTTTTGGTTTATAATTTGTTTCTGCCATTGTGCTAAAAAATAAATTAACTTGATCATCAATGGTATGTTCATTAATACCTTTTGCAATAATAGTTCCTGTATTAATAATCATATTTTCTAGCATACAATTATGAAGTGCTCTAACTTTTAAATTTGCATATTTTCCATTGTCAATAATTTTATAAATGTTGTCATCTGCGGCGCCATTCATAGAAATTAAAACAAGGCGTAATCCAGCATCTTTTAATTCTCTTACATATTCTTTATGTCCAAGTTTTAAACCATTAGTAGTTAAACTAACTTTATGTCCGATACTTTTAACATTACGAATAATATCCGATAGATCATTACGAACAGTTGGTTCAGCACCAATTAATCGAACATATATTCTCTTTGGTAATCTTTCCAAAAACGAATATAATTTATCAATATCCATATCTGGTACTTCTCGATTAGGAATATAGCAATTAGCACATTCCATATTACAACGATGAGTAAGGTCTGCAACTAACGCGGTAAAAATATTATCTTCTGGCTCTAATTCATAATATCTCATTATTATCTCAATGACGAAGGCAGACTATTTGAAAGTTCTTTAACTAAACCTTTGTTGGCAAACCAAAACTGATCAAAGTCCATCATAATCCAATCTTTGTAATATGCATAATGATAACTTGAAACTAAATGTACCTGTTGCCCTACTTTCCTAATAGATGCTTTTTTCTCAAACATTACAAATCTACCTCTACGATTAAACTTCATAATAATTAAATTAACATCACCCTCATCAGCAGCGTCATATGTTTGTGCTATCCATTGATCTAACAATGGTATTCTATCTGGACGCAACAATGCATGAAATGGAAACTCGGCATAATGCTTACATTCAATATTAAGTTTACCCCAACCATCGGGAGGAATTATATCACTTTTAAATCCTCTAATTTGTGCTTCATCTAATTGTTCTTTACGTACAGCATTTTTGCCACCAACAAACGCACCACTGTATGGTACCCTTGTAAAACTTTCTTCATACAAATCAGAAAGGAAATTTGCAATTTCCCTTTCAAATGCTTTTCCTTTATTTTTAGATTTTCTTCCTGACATTTAATAAAAACCGGTTGACAAACGTGTATTAATATCTTATTATATAGTATCACATAAAAAAAGTCAATGAAATTAGAAGATCACAGGCGCAGTAAAAAAATAGCTAAAACAAATAGTAAACGCGGCAAAAACAAATTACAAAACAAAAGTAGAAACAGACGGTCTACTACATAGTCCCCACATTCTGGCCACTAACGGCATCCACACAATTAGCAACTTTGAGATGGTAGACATTCTACCCGCATTGAGGCTGTGTAAATTTGCACGGTCAGATCTTGCGTGTTGCAGGGATAACGCTAACCTAAGGCTGGAATGATTGTGGCTCTGAGAAACAGCACCCACACACTTAATAGATGTTGCCAATAAGCATTAATTAAGTCCCGTTAGAATTGAAGACTGAGGTAGGAAGTACAGGCTAACCGCTTCCGCATAAAATCCTCTTTATTGGATGGTGAGATACTCGAATAATAACACCAACTACTTCTCCCGCCTGGGAGAAGTATGGCAAAAATATCTGAATAATAACTAAAGAAAGAAATCTTAAGGTTGAACAGAGTGAAAAACTTTTACAATGCCTGTTAAGGCATTCCTAAAGTTTGTTACATTAAGGCTATCCCTGACTCCTTGGTTCGTTCAACGTTGTCTTTAATAATATCCATAATCATAGATCGCTGATTGAAACTCAATTGCCAAGCTTGTTCTAGATTAATGCCTCCACGCATATACCAACAAATTTCGAACACTTGTTTTTCTATGGCTCCTGACTCTTGTGCCATTTGTGTAAAGTAACTAACAACTTCTTCGTTAGTTGATGTCAAGAGCCTGTATCGAAAAAACTTGCTGGATTAAATTCTAATTTACTTTCGTATTGTTTTTTACATGTTGTACATGTTACACTTGCTTCTCTCTTGATACCTAGTTCATTAATTACGTTTAATTCATCAACTATAATATCTGCTTGTGTTTTACTAATACCTCTTACCCATTCTTCAATATGATCAGCTTCACTAACTTCAATTTCATCTACACCATCACTTGAAGGTATAATAACTTTCATTACAGAATTACTGAGTATTTGCATATTTAAATCAGCCATTGCTTGAAAGCTCTTATTAAAAGTTGCTAATCTAGATAAATCATCTGCTTCAGAATTAATTAAATTATTAAGTTCTGACGTTTCTTTAAACGCTGCCAACGCGGCCATCTGACTATCTTTAAATGTGTAAGGTTTAAGATAACATTTTAATCCACTGTCTACTTGAACACTATACGAATCTTCAAGTACTTCGACTGTTTCTAAATAGTCTTCAATGTTAATATTAATTGTATCAACTTTGCTACAATCAGGACATGTCGCTTCAATTTCTAACTCTTCTCCATATGTTGCAAACCTAGCTGCTAATAAAATTACATCAACATCATTTGTTGATAAATTATAAACATCTTTAACACCTGTACAACTCTGTATAACTTTGACTAAACTTTCTCCATTAAGTAATGCATCAGGATTTCGTAGCAACGTTTCATCCATACTTGTTAATGGATAAATTGGTAATTCTCCTGAAATCTCACTAGCAGTATCTAATGTAGAAAACTTTCCTTGACTCGGCAATAAAATATACAATTTTGGTGTTCTTAAGTACCCTTGTAGCGGATTTACTTTCTTTGTTGCCATTAAAAAAACCTCCGGATTTCCTTTTATAAATAGTAGTATATAATTCAACTATTTGAATTATAATATTATTTATCTACGTATATAATGGTGATTTTTAATGCCGAGCAGTGATCAAGATATTGTAATGGAAGCCGGTGGACAAGTTGGGTCCTATGCACATTGGGCCACAGAGAAAACTCTGGCTGACTGTTGCAAAAAACTAGAAAAGTTAGGATTAGATCCAAGTCAACTTGCATCTATTCAAAACCTTCTTAAAGGGATGTCAAAGGGAGAAGAAGTTGATTCTCGCACTTTAAAAGGTACATTAGAAAATTTAAAAGGATTAAAAACCCAAAGCAAAGATAAATCAGAAGAACTTACTGGTGCTCTCGGAGATATGAGTGGCACCTTAGACGGAGTTAAACGGTCAGCAAAAGATGCCTTTAACGCATTTAAAGGACAAGATTTAGTAGGTCATTTAGGAAAAGCTGGTAATATGTTTGTAATGCCAGTCGAAACAATGACTGAAGCATTTGAAAGATCATCTGCATTAGTTACTGCATTTGGCTCTGGACTTGCCGCCGCAAGTAAAAAAGTAGTTGACTCATTAAGTTTTCTCAGTGATAGATTAAAAAGCTCTATAAAAACTGTAATTGGATTTGCAGGTGTCCTTGGTGGAATAGCCATGGGTGCCGCGGCTCTTCTTATTGGAGCAATTGAATCTATCGGTGACTCGTTTATGTCATTGTATGACACTGGTATTAATTTAGCAGCTGAATTTGAAGGTGCCGAAGGTGGGCTAGGAGAACTAGCCAATGCGGCCGCGGAAGCACGATTAACTGTAGGTGAATTTGCAGCGTTTATAAAAGAAGAAGCTCAACTTGCAGTTGCAATTGGTGCTAGGGAAATGGGTAGATTAAGCAACACTGTACGTACTGCCTTATACCCGTTAGGTAATTTAGGTATGACTGCTGGTGAACTAAATGAACACATGGCTGATCATTTGGAAATGCAACGAATAACAGGTGTTCTCGATTCTATGTCTCGAGCTGAACAAGCAAGATCGACACAAAATTACTTGGTACAATTAACAAAATTATCACAGATAACAGGTAAAGCAAGAGAGCAAATTGAAGAACAAATGGCTGGCGCCATGAAAAACACTGAATTAACAGCCTTCTTAATGACGCTTGGTGAAAAAGAAAAGAAACAAGCATTTGCGTCAGCACAAAGAATTACTGGAATACTGTCTGCAATTAACCCAGAAGCTGCTCGAAATTTTAACGAGGCACTAGGTAAAGGTAATGTGTATATGACCGACTGGGGCAAGTCACTTGCTAAAGCTGGATTTACACAAGAAACTGCGGCAATGAATGAGTTGATTTCAAAAGTACGATCAGGTGCTATTAGCGAAGATGCCGCACAAGAAGAAATGTTGCGTATTCAACGCATGATGAAAGCAAACGGTCCAGCAATGCAACAATTATATGCATTGGCACGAGCAGGAGATGCATCAGCACAAGCAACAGTTGAACATATGCAAGCATTACAAGGTGCTAATCTTTCATCAGCTGCATGGTCAGAAAAAATGGGTGATGCTGAAAAAGCAATTGGCTCATGGGATGAAATGCAACGATCTGTTTCTCAAACTTGGACTAACTTCCTAGCAGGATTATTTGGAGACAAACGATTCCAAAAAATGTTAGGAACTATTGCAGATAATTTACGCGACTTATTAGCACCAGATAGCAAATTTAGTAAAGGATTAAGAAAATTTGCCACTGATCTTATACCAAAAATTATAGACAAACTACAAGGATTTATAGACTGGGTTAACAAAGGCGGTATACAAAAACAGTTTGAAAGATTACAAGCATGGATGGATGATTTATCAAAAGAAGATACCATCGGTGGCATGATAGGAAAAATATTTAGTGGTGTTGGTACTATAATTGCTGATGCAATTAAAACAGCAATATGGGAAAACAAAGGTAAGATTCTTCTTGCAATCATTGCAGTGTTTGCACTCAAATCAATTGGTAGTGCAATTGGCGGTGCTATATCCGGTGCTATTGCTAAAAAGATGGCAGCCTCTGCCCTTGGCAATGCTGTAGGCGGAGTAGCTGGTAAAGGTGTTGGTGTTGCCTCACAAGCCGCGGCACAAGGTGCTGGAAAATTAGGTGCAATAGCTAAAGTAGGTGGTGGTGCAGGCGGTGCTTTAAAAGGCATGGCTTCAGGGTTAGCGGCATTTGCTAATCCTGCTACATTAATTGGACTTGCAGGAATAACTGTTGCTATTATAGGATTGGCATTTGCACTTAGACTTGCAGCGCCAGCATTTAAAGCTATTGGTATAGCAATAGGATATATTGTAGAAAAAGCCGGGCCAATATTCATAGAAATGGCAAAAATAGTTGGTAAGGTTATTATAAGAATTGCAGAAATAATTGGTGCTGTACTTATTGTTGCCCTTCAAAATCTTGCGGATGTTATTTCAAGTGTATTCAACGGAGTAGCAACAATTATTGAAAAAGTCGGCGGAGTTATTATAGGACTAGTTAGAGCAATTGGTACTGCTATTAGAGATATATTTGAAGGGTTAGCTGCGCCAATTGAGGCAGTATTTGATGGTGTTGCTTTAGTTATTGAAAAAGTATTGGGTGGAATTGAGAACACTGTTAGAGCAGTTGGTACCGCTATTAGAGATATCTTCTTTGGAATAGCAGCTCCAATTGAAGCAGTATTTAATGGTATTGCTCTTGTTGCTGATAAAATATTCGGTGGACTTGAAAAAACTGTTAAAGCAGTTGGTACTGCTATTAGAGATATCTTTTTTGGAATAGCAGCGCCAATTGAAGCAGTATTTGATGGCATTGGTCTTGTTGCTGAAAAAATATTTGATGGCATAGAAAAAACTGTTACAGCAGTCGGTAAAGCAATTAAAAATATATTTGAAGGAATATCTGCACCAATTAAAGCAGTATTTGATGGAGTAGGTACTGTTATTGACAAATTTAGCGAAGGCGCTGAAAAAATAATTTTAGCATTAGGCACTTTTATTAAAGATACATTTGAAGGAATAGCTGCTCCAATTAAAGCAGTATTCGACGGCATTGAAGGTACAATTACAGCAGTATTTGATGGCATAGGTACAGTTGCAGATTCGTTAGCAGGTGTACTAAAAGCACCATTTGACGGCATTACAGGTATTATTGACGCATACAAAGAAATGAAAACTGCTGGTATTACTGCTACAACAGATCAAATAGAACGCCTAGCAAAAATACCACCGGGTAACTTAAAAGAAGCCGCGGTAGGTATTACAGCAATGAAAGAAGCACTTGACGGTTTTACTCCAGGGTTCCTTGAATCAATGGGAAATGCACTTGGATCTTTGTTCACTAGTATGATGGGTGGTGGCCAAGATGATCAAGTTGCAACTCTTACAAAATTTGCAGACCTAGGTCCGAAACTTGAAACAGCCGGGCCACAAATTGAAAAATTTACAACAAGCCTTGGCACTATACTAGACTCAATTGATTCTGGCAAAGTTAAAATCTTTTCAGCAACTTTAACCAAATTTAGTGTAGCAATGGCAGCGTTTGGTATTGGAGGGTTTATTAGTAAATTAGCAGACCCTGCACAATTAACTGCACTTGCTGGCTCATTTAAAGTATATGATGATATCGATGGTACATCTTTAGAAACAGTCGGAACAGGTATTAAATCACTTGGAGAAGCATTAGTTAAAGTTGGATTCGGTGGATTAATTAGCAAACTATCTGATCCTGCACAACTAACAGCACTTGCAGCTGCGTTTGTTCCATTTGCGGCATTGGATGGAGGTAAATTAACAGCAGTAGGACCAGGACTTAAAGCAATTGGAGAGTCATTAAAAGCTATCGGCATTGGTGGCATTATATCTACATTAGCAGATCCTGTACATTTAAAATCACTTGCCAAAGCATTCGAGCCATACGGCACACTAGATGGAGACAAGCTAGCAACAGTTGGACCAGGACTTAAAACAATCGGCCAAGCATTAAAAGATGTAGGTATAGGTGGACTTGTTTCAGGATTAGCAGATCCGGTGCAACTAAAGGCACTTGCTGGTGCATTTGTTCCATATGGAACACTTGATGGTACAAAATTAACAGAAGTAGGCCCAGGCATTAAAGCAATCGGACAAGCATTAAAAGATGTAGGTATTGGCGGTCTTGTCTCTGAATTAGCAGATCCTAAACAATTAACTGCGCTTGCTGGTGCATTTGTTCCGTGGGGAACATTAGATGGAACTGTACTAACAACAGTCGGTACAGGTATTAAGTCGCTTGGACAAGCACTAAAGGATGTCGGTATTGGTGGTATTATATCCGAACTAGCAGATCCGGTGCAACTAAAGGCACTTGCTGGTGCGTTTGTTCCGTTTGCAACACTTGATGGAGCAAAATTAATAGAAGTAGGGCCAGGTGTTAAAGCAATAGGACAAGCACTAAAGGATGTAGGTATCGGTGGTCTTGTTTCGGGATTAGCAGATCCAGTACAATTAAAAGCACTTGCCGGAGCATTTAAACCATTTGCAGAGCTTGATGGGACTGCATTACAAGCAGTCGGCCCAGGTTTACAATCACTTGGAGATGCATTAGTTAAAGTTGGCATTGGTGACTTTATTTCTAAATTAGTAGATCCTGCACGTTTAACAGAATTAGCAACTAGTTTAAACACTTGGAAAGATGTTGATGGTATTTCACTTACAGCAGCTGGTACCGGATTAGATGATCTCGGTAAAGGCCTTGCAGAGTTTGGTAAAGGTGGCTTACTTAAAACAGTTGATAGTTTAATGGGTAAATTGTTTGGAACATCACAGGTAGATAAACTTAAAGCATTCGGTGATGTAGCAACACCAGTTACTAATGCAGCTGGCGCATTAAAAGTATTAAATCCAGAACTTAAAGCATTAACTGAAATTGTTGCTGATGAAGGATTTAATAAAGGATTAGAAAATCTAGCAGGTATTGACAAAGCATTTACAGGATTACAAGAAGTTACCAAAAAGGGTGGCTTTTTTAGCAGTGATGCAGTTGACTTAGACCAATTAACAAAAATTACAGATGCTCTAGGGGAAATTGGCGGAGGTAATGCTGGAGCAGAAACAAATGAAAGCTTATCTGCATTGTTAAAACAATTAGAGATTCTTGTTGTTGACCAAAAAGCACAAACTACAGTTATTAACCAACAAATGACTAAACTAGTAAGCGCAACCAAAGAAGCAAGTCCATACGCAGCTTGATAATATTTTTCTTGACTTTTCCATAAATATAGTATAATATAACTACTATGGTAATCCTATGAGTTGGCGAAAACATTTTACAGTATATGATCAAGCAAATTATCGTGGCCGCGCTGAAAATGGCGTGGGTGCGTTTAATAACAAATATAGCAGTTGGCTTCCAGATGTTTACACTGGTCCACCAAATCGTTTAGAACGATACATGCAATATGATCAAATGGATCAAGATAGTGAAGTTAATGCGGCATTAGATATTATTGCTGAATTTTGCACACAATCAGATGGTGCTACTGATCTTCCTTACGAAATACATTTTAAAAAAGATGCAACAGAAACAGAAGTTGAGTTACTACAAGGTGCATTAAGACAATGGTGTAATGTAAATGATATGGATCGGCGTACTTGGCGACTAGTGCGAAGTGTATTAAAATATGGTGATCAATTTTTTATTAGAGATCCAGAGACATGGAAATTATTTTGGGTAGATCCTGCTAAAGTAGAAAAAGTTGTTGTTAACGAAGGTGAAGGTAAAAAAGCAGAAGAATACTGGATTAAAGATTTAGATCTAAACTTGCAATCGTTAGTTGCAAGCAATATGTTCTCTGGCAGAGATTATTCAAGTAAAGCAAGTCCTGCTATTCCTACATATAAAACTGGTGAAGTATCTAGTGTAGTAGGAAGTCAGCAAGGATTAGGTTTAGGATCTAGCCCAGGATTTAGTACAGCAATTCCTATAGCCGCAGATCATGTTGTACATTTAAGTTTAAGTGAAGGTTTAGACAATGCATGGCCGTTCGGTACAAGTATACTAGAACCGGTTTATAAAATTTTTAAGCAAAAAGAAATGCTTGAAGATTCTATTTTAATTTATCGTGTGCAACGGGCACCAGAACGCAGAGTATTTTATATTGATGTAGGCGACATGCCTCGTTCACGTGCTATGGCATTTATTGAACAAGTTAAAAATGAAATACATCAAAAACGTATTCCTAATAAAACGGGTGGCGGCGCAAACATTATGGATGCCGCATACAATCCACTGTCAATGATTGAGGATTACTTCTTTGCACAAACTGCTGAAGGTAGAGGATCTAAAGTAGAAACACTACCAGGTGGTGAGAACTTAGGGCAAATTGATGACTTAAAATATTTTAATAATAAACTAATGCGTGGATTGCGTGTTCCTAGTTCATATCTACCAACTGGTCCTGAGGATGGAACAGCAGTTTATAATGACGGACGAGTTGGCACAGCATTTATTCAAGAATACAGATTTACAAACTATTGTGAACGACTGCAAAAACTTATGTCACCATGGTTAGATCATGAATTTAAAATGTTTTGTAAATATCGAGGTATTGAAGTTGAATCAAGTTTATTTGAAGTAGTATTCCTTGCACCGCAAAACTTTGGTAAGTATCGTCAAATTGAAGTCGATGGCGCACAAATGGCTGTGTTTGGACAAGCAGTTCAAGTTCCGTTTATAAGCAAACGGTTTGCAATGAAACGTTATCTTGGATTAACACAAGATGATATTATTGAAAATGAAAAATTATTTATTGAAGAAACTGGATTAGAGCATCCAGCAGCTACCGATGAACCCGGTATGATTGATATTGGATTACGACCATCCGAACCAGATGCGTTAGCACCTGATGTAGAGGGAATGGAAGGAATGGACGATCAAGTAATGAATGAACCAGGAGCAGAGTCAGTAGTTAGTGGTGCAGAAAATGCACCTGCAGGTGCTCCAGCAACACCACCACCAGTCGTTCCAGTAGGATAAATAATAGCATGAGAGCAAGAGATATTCTATTTGAAGGTTACTATAATGTAGAAGGCGATCGTTATATTATCGCGGCAATTGATGATACACGGCGTCCTCGTTTTACATTAGAACATCTTAATAAACTACGTAAAGTTAGAGAATTTCGCAGATATGAACAAACAAATAGAAAAGAATTGCTGAGTAAGATATACCTGCCGCCGCCCGAAGAAGGCATGCCTGAGATGTAACAAAAAACCTATTAACTAGGTGTATTTGAAAAGTTTTTTAGGTTTAAATAATTTAGTTGAATCCTACCAACCTTTCTGTCGTTTTCGGCCGAAAAACCCACCTTATAACCCACTATTCTAGTAAGACATCTTAAATATTATTATCACAAACTCTTTATGCGGTTTGAAGAGGGAGAATTCGGATGTCAAAACAAAAACTTGAACAGGTACTAGAATACCTGATTAACAATGAAGAAGAACAAGCTCGTGACTTACTTCACACAGTATTCGTTGAAAAGGCTCGCGATATTCATGAATCATTAATTGATGATGAAGATGAAGAAATCGAAGAGAAATTAGAAAACGATGATGAAGAGAAGGAAGTTGATGAGTCATCCGCACGTAGAGACTTTGAACGACAAGTTACTAATCCAGCAGATGAAATTGCTGAAATTAGTGATGAAATCGATAGCGAAGAACAATACGAAGGCGATGATGATGAAATGGGCGACGATATGAGTGATGCCGAAGCAGAAGACGACCTAGACGACATGGAAGTTGGCGGCGATGATGATGTAGCACCTGAAGGTGATGCAGAAGAAGCAATTCCAGCAAAGTTAGATGATCTAGAGGCCGCAGTAGAAGAACTCAAAGCAGAATTTGATCGACTAATGGCAGGTGATGAAGCACCGGCCGATGATGCAGAAGCAGAAATGGGCGACGAAATAGGCGATGCAGAACTTGGAATGGATGACATGGAAATGGCACCAGAAGAGGAAGCAGCTCCTTTACGACGACGAGGACGTTTCGAGTCAAAAGACGAAGATGATGATGCAGAAGAGTTGGACGAAGCAAGAACAATGGATACAGTAGCAGCTGCTAAGATGGGCGACGATGGTGATGCCGGTGCAAAAAGTACAATTACCGGTGGCAACGTCAAGAAATCCGATCATGGAGTTAATGCTGTAAAATTTGCAAGCGGCGACGAAAAAGGTCGATCAGCAGATAAACCTGCTGAAGGCATGACAACAAATCAAGATGCAAAATTATCAGCAGGCCCAAAAGCCGAAGCTGGTGATAAGTCCGATAAAGGTGCAGGTAGCCTTGTAAAGGACATGAGGTAATTTAAACAATGATAAAACCGTTATTTGAACGACTAACTTTTAATCAAGCTAGGGCAACAGTTGAGTCACATGACCGTGCAGACGGTAATGGTAAAGATCTTTATATGAAAGGGATCTTTGTCCAGGGTGGCGTTAAGAATCAAAACGAGAGAGTTTATCCTGTTAAAGAGATAGGCAAAGCCGTTGAATCTATTAATGAACGACTGACACAAGGACAATCAGTTCTTGGTGAAGCAGATCACCCTGAAGAGTTAACTGTAAACTTAGATCGTGTTAGCCACATGATTCAAGAGATGTGGATGGATGGTGCAAATGGATATGGAAAACTTAAAATTCTTCCAACTCCAATGGGCAACATTGTATCAACATTACTTGAAAGTGGTGCAAAGTTAGGCGTTTCCTCAAGGGGAAGCGGTAATGTAAACGAAAGCGGACAAGTTTCAGAGTTCGAAATCGTTACAGTAGACATTGTTGCACAACCAAGTGCCCCCGCAGCGTATCCAAAGACTATACGCGAAAGTCTATGGAACATGCGAGGCGGGCATGGCATTTACGGCCTCGCGGAAGCGATGGTTAATGATAAGAAAGCTCAGAAATATTTACAAGAAGGTATTGTAAAATTTCTTGAAGAGCTGAACAAGAAGTAATAGGGAGAACAATATGGCCGAAGCACTCAAAGAATTACTAAATACCGATCTTTTAGACGATAATACAAAGGCCAGTATTCAGGAGGCATGGGAGGCAAATCTAGTAGAAGCACGTGATGCAGTTGCGATTGAATTACGTGAAGAATTTGCAGACCGCTATGAGAACGACAAGAACACTCTTGTTGAAGCCATGGATAATATGCTAACTGACGCTATCAAGGCAGAAGTTGATGAATTTACAGAAGAACGCAAGGGCTTAATTGAAGCTCGTGTGGCTTACAAAAACCACATGAAGAGTCATGCCAGTGCGGTCGATGCTTTTGTAATGGAAGCATTAAAAAATGAAATTCTTGAACTACGTGAAGATCGGGAAAAGCAATTTGACAATTTTAACAAGCTTGAAGGTTTCGTGCTAAAGCAACTTTCTGAGGAAATTGCTGAATTTAACGATGATAAAAAGTCACTTGCAGAAGCAAAGGTTAAACTAATTTCTGAAGGTCGAGCAAAACTTGAAGAAGCGAAGGTTAATTTCATTAAACGAGCAGCTACAACAATCGAAAAGGTTGTTGAAGATGTGCTACGCAATGAGATGACACAGCTTAGGGAGGATATACAATCCGCCCGTGAAAACAATTTTGGCCGAAAGATTTTTGAGTCCTTTGCAACTGAGTATATGACTTCATATCTCGCAGAAGGTACGGAAATTCGGAAACTGAATAAATCAGTTTCGATTCAAGCAGAGAACATCGCCTCTATTACAGAAGCTAAAGAACAAGCAGACATTGAAGTTAAGAAACTTCTGGACAAGATTGATCGTAGTAAGGTCATGACTGAACTGCTAACACCTTTAGCCAAAGATAAAAGAGGTGTTATGGAAGAATTACTTGAAAGTGTTCAGACAAAGAACCTTAAGGGTAGTTTCCAAAAATATCTACCAGCTGTCCTTAATGAGGCAGGTAGTAGAAAACAAACTTCGAAGGCTACACTTACAGAGCGTACTGGAGATAAGGTAGTAGTTGAAAAAGTTGAAAAACAATCAGATGAAAAAGGCGCAAGCGTTGTTCATCTAAAAAAATTAGCAGGTATTAACTAAGGAGTATATCATGGCAGAAAACCTAATTGAAAGTCAAAACTGGGATGCCACTAAAGACGCTCTAATGGAAGGTCTGGACGGTCAACGTAAGCAGACTATGAACGTTATTTTAGAGAATACGAAGAGTTACCTTGCTGAAGCTGCAACAGCTGGCGCAACACAGGCCGGTAATGTAGCCGCTCTTAATAAGGTAATCCTTCCAGTAATCAGACGTGTAATGCCCACCGTTATTGCAAATGAACTAATCGGTGTGCAGCCCATGACTGGCCCAGTAGGACAAATTCACACATTACGTGTACGTTACGCAGATGCTTTTAATAGTACAAGTGGCGTAGACACAGCAGCTGGTGAAGAGGCTCTAAGTCCCTTCAAAATCGCAGCTGGTTATTCTGGTAATGCCGCAGACGATCGTGCTAACTACACAGCTAACGCAGAAGGTGTAGCAGGCAATCGTTTAAGCATCCAGATCATCAAAGAAGTTGTAGAAGCAAAGTCACGTAGGCTCAGCGCACGCTGGACTTTCGAGGCAGCGCAAGATGCACAAGCAATGCACGGAATCGATGTTGAAGCAGAAATTCTAGCAGCGCTAGCACAAGAAATTACAACAGAAATTGATCAAGAAATTCTAGCATCACTACGTTCACTAGCAGGACAAGATGCCACATACGACCAGAGTGGTACCTTTACAGGTACGCCTCATTTCGTAGGTGATCGTCATGCAGTACTTGCGATTCTTATGAATCAGCAAGCAAACCTAGTAGCAGCTCGCACACGACGCGGCGCAGCTAACTGGGCAGTTGTTTCACCAAGTGTGCTAACAGCACTACAAAGTGCAACAACTTCAGCATTTGCACGTACAACAGAAGGTACATTCGAAGCACCCACAAACGTAAAGTTCGTAGGTACATTGAACGGTACAATGCGTGTTTATGTTGATACATATTACAGCGATGGCGGCACAGGCGCAGACATTCTAATGGGTTATAAAGGCTCAACAGAAACAGACGCGGCAGCTTTCTATTGCCCATATGTACCATTGATGAGCAGTGGTGTAGTAATGGATCCAGCAACATTCGAGCCAGTCGTATCATTCCTGACACGATATGGTTACAAGGAGCTAACTAATACAGCGAACTCCTTCGGTAACGCAGGCGACTATGTAACTGGTATCTCAGTAGATAATCTAAGTTTCCTATAAGGGATTTAAGTTTTATTACTATTTTGAAGCCTGGGTTTATCCCAGGCTTCCTTATGAGCACTCACTAATGATGATAGATAAATATAATTAAGTTATCAGTTTTGAGGAGTTATTAAGGTGGCAAACAGTTCTATTAAAAATTTAAATATTGACGGTAACGTTGTAATCTCTGGAAGTACTACATCAGTCGACGTTGCAACAGTCATGGTTGATGATAAAAACATTGTTTTAAATGATATTACAACTCCAACAGATACAACTGCCGACGGTGGTGGTTTTACAGTTAAAGGAACATCTGACAAAGTCTTTAGTTGGGCAAACTCAACAGATAGTTGGACATCTGATAGAGACTTTAATATTACTGGAACTGATTATAAAATAGGCGGAGTTTCCATATTAAATGCAACAACACTTGGTAGCACTGTTACTACTAGTAGTTTACAAAGTGTTGGACAACTTGGATCATTGCAAGTTGATAATATTAATATTAATGGAAACACAATTATATCAACTGATACCGATGGTGACATTAATTTAAATCCAAATGGCACAGGATCAGTTATTGTAACTGGTACAGTTACCGCTACTCAATTTGCTGGCGGTGCTAGTGGTCTTACTGGCATTAGTACTGCTGGTATTACCGTACCAGCATCACCGGGCGACTTTCTTTATAATAATGCTGGCGCATGGGGAGGTATTACTCCTCCTATAACAATTGCATTAGGTGGAACCGGCGCAGTTGATGCCGCAACAGCAAGAACTAATTTAGGTATAACTGGAACTGGAGCTGATACTGCATATGCATTTCGTTCTAATAATTTAAGTGACTTAGCAAATGCCGCAACAGCAAGAACAAATCTAGGTATAACAGCAACTGGTGCAGATACAACATATGCTACTGTAGCAAACAATTTAAGTGATTTAGCAGATGCAGAAACAGCAAGGGATAACATTGGTCTTGGAGCTGCTAATAGTCCAACCTTTGGTGGACAATCAGATGGTTCAATTGTTGTTGTTTCGACACCAAATGGTGCTACAGCACCAATATTTTGTGGACTCGCATTTAAGAGTATTCCACCAACAGCAGGTACAGGACATAAATGGGTATTTGCTACTGAACAAGATGGAGACTTTGCACTTGCATATCGTACAATTAACGACACCGGCGGTAATGTTAGTGGTTCATCAATATATATGTTAACAGATCCAACTAACACTAGAGTATTAATTGGTAGTGCATCAGTAAATGTTGCATTAAGTGATATAGGATATCCATCTGCAGATGGCACAGCCGGCCAAGTAATGAAAACAAATGGTGCTGGTGCAATAACTTTTGCTGATGTTAGCAGTCTTGGTACTGCAATGACAGCTAATAATTTAAGTGATTTAGCAAATGCCGCGACAGCAAGAACTAACTTAGGCGTAGCTAACACAGATAACATTGCAGAAGGTACAAATGAATATTGGACTACTTCTAAATTTGATACACGATTTGTATCAAAAGGAATAAGCAGTTTAGCAGATGTAACAATTGGAACACCAACATTGGGCGAAGTAATACAGTGGACTGGATTAAACTGGGCCGACGCAATGCAATCAACTTCTTATGTAACAGAAGGTTTTAACAAATATTATACAGATGCAAGAGCAGATGCACGTATTGCTTTACAAGTAGGTGGAAATTTAGATTTAAGTTCAATGGATACTGGTGACCTAGCAGAAGGCACTAGTTTATATTACACAGATGCAAGAGCAGATGCAAGAATAGTTAATGCAGGTAGTGCTAATTGGAACACGGCATATACAGATACTAATGCCGCAACTGAGTCAGAGTCTAACAATACACTTGTAAAACGCGGTGCTACAGGAAACATTGAGGCTTCAAAAGTTACAGCAAATAATGGTATTGTCCTTGGAGATATGCCAGGTCCTGCTACCGGCGCAATTCAATGGTCCGGAACAGACTTTCTAGGATATACTGGATCCGAATGGGTATCATTAACAACTGCCGCAACAGGACAAGTTAGTGGTACTGTTGCTAATTTTACAACAACACAAACAATTACTAATGTAACATATACTGATATTCCAGGATACACCACAGCAGTAACAGTAACAAATTCAAATATTATTAATGTACAAGTTAACGCCGATCTAGATGGCCCAGAGTCAAACAATCACTCTTTTGTAAAATTAGTTAGAGTTGTCGGCGGCACACCTACAGATTTATACGAAGATGAAAGCGGCTCATCAGCCGCAGGAGAAGGGGATCACTTTAATATTACATACGCAGATACCCATGGCCAGTCAAATGGTACAGTAATAACATATAAACTTATGGCAAGAGTATCTGGTGGAACACTAACAGTTAATCCAAATGCTACAAACGCACAAATTTTTGCATATGAAATTGCAACATCACCACTTAGCGTTACTTCTGTGTTTGGCCAGACAGGCGATGTTACAACCGTCGATTATGGTTCTGTAACATAATTATAGTTAATACTTAATTCCGTCCTTCTCCGAATAAATACTAAAAACATTTAGTTATGTTTTATTGTTTCTTGTAAATTGTTATTTAAAGATAAACAAACTAAAGGAGAAGTAAGTTATGCCAAATTATGCAGTACAACGGCGCCGTGGCACTACTGCTCAACATGGTTCATTTACAGGTTTAGTCGGAGAATTGTCAGTTGATACAGATAAGAGTGTAGTAGTTGTTCATGATGGATCCACAGCAGGTGGTCGTCCAATGCTACGCGAAGATGGATCAAACTTTTCTGGAACAATTGCAACAACAGCATATGTTGATGCAGCTGTAACAGGAGAAGATCTAGATGTAACCTCTGACAGTGGCACAATCGCCATCGATCTCGATAGTGAAACATTATCGATCTCAGGTGGTGCAGGACTTGATACAAGTGCAACAGGTAACGCAGTTACAGTTGCTATGGATTACACAGCAGCTTGGGCTGGCAACCTATTACCAGATGGTGATAACACACGTGATCTAGGTAGTACGCTAAAACGATGGAAAGATATACATGTTGGACCGGGTTCACTGTATGTTAATGGTAAGAAGGTTCTTGATGATGAATCAGGCCAGATTACAATGAGTACAGATGATGATGAAAATCTAATCATTAAGACAGGTGGTACAGGTGACTTAGAATTGTTTGCAAGTGGAACAGGTGTTCTTCAAGCAAAGGGTACACTACAAATTCTAACAACAAAACGTATTACAGACTCAGCAGGTACAAATGTCGAGTTTGGTGATGACATCCACATGAATAGTAATAAAGTTACTAATGTGGGTACACCAAGTGCGGCCGCAGATGCAACTACAAAAGCATATGTAGATACAATTGCAGGTATTACACCAGCAGGCGGAACATTAACAGCAACAGGTAACCTAACAGTTACTGGCGACCTGACAATATCAGGTGCTACAACAACAGTTAACACAACAACGCTAGCAGTTGAAGATAACATGATTCAGTGTGCAAGTGGCAATTCAGCCGCATCCGCAACATACATCGGCCTACAGGCCGAACGTGGTGCAACGGATGCATATTTTGTATGGGAAGAATCATCAGATAAGTGGAGAGCAACAACTTCCGCAGATGGTGCAACTCATGCAGACGCAAATATGCAATGTGCGGTACTAACAGGTACAGCAACAGCAGCTCAGTATGCTGACCTTGCAGAACGCTACGAAGCAGACAAACTATATCAAGCAGGCACAGTTATGAGTTTTGGTGGTGAAAAGGAAATTACAGAATCAGCAAAAATGTATGATACTCGCGTAGCGGGTGTTATTTCTGCAAATCCTGCTCATCTAATGAACGCACAAGCCGGCACAGATGAAACACATCCACCTCTAGCATTAAGTGGTCGTGTTCCTTGTAAAGTAATGGGTACAATCAGAAAGGGTGATATTATGGTTACATCCGCACAAGCAGGTGTCGCAATGGCAGCTGACGAGCGAGTAACAGGTACAATCCTTGGTAAGGCTGTACAAGATTATGTTGATGAGGGTATTGGCGTAATAGAAGTTCTAGTTACACTAATGTAAAATAACTTTTATTATATAATAAAAGAGAGGATCATACGATCCTCTTTTTTTATGTTAGACTGGGGAGGGCGGACACTTAAGAACTTTGGCCTTTAAAGGACTTGAGCATTACCGCCGTTTATTTATTGTAGCCTATTGTATGCCTATATTAGTATAGTATTAGCCATGCTCCCCGTTACTGATATTTACATGAAAACCATCAGTAATTAAATTATCTTTAAATGGTTAAGTTATCTTATAAATTATACACCAATAGAAGTAAATATTACAATAGACCAGATTGTTACTTGTGAGGGCACATCATGGAAGTACAAAGAGATTTTCTATTTGCAACAGAAATATTTAAAATAGAACTACATAACTTTAACGAAGTTAATGACCTTTTACTGAATCAATATAATTCAAGTCAAAAATTTCATCAACAAAATGCACAAAAAAATAGATTTGTATCAATGGAACACATACCAGCTGCCCAATATATACTTCTTCGTGCAACAGCAATTGTTGAAGCATTAACTAAACAAACATTTCAAATTGATGCAGACAATTGGTGGTTTAATATTATAAACAAAGGCACTGCAATCGAAACACAAAACTATAGTCCAGGTCCGGTCTGGTCTGGTATATATTATCTTAATGTACCCGAAGAAAGCGGTGACTTGTGTTTTACACATCAACGAACTCACATTAAAGAACCTAAAATAACTAAATCAGTTAAAACATTTTATTACAAATATATTGGACATAACTTTAAAGATCATCGATATACACCAACACCAGGTATGATGTACATTTTCCCAAGTTGGTTGGATCATAGAACAGAAGTAAATAATTCTTCTGAAACTGCTATTACAATATCATTTAACTTACGATACCAGTTTGCTATATTATAATATATTATTGTTCACCGATGATCCGGTATAAATAACATTAGAAAAGATTCGTCTTTTCTACGTCTCGTTCCGTAAAAGGAACTCCATGCGTTATTCTTCTTCCGCCAGAGACCGGAAAGGTTTTGAGAGGCATCTCTTAACTCAGCCTACTTAATAGGTATCTATGCAGTGCCTAATTTGTAGAGTGAATAACAAGCCTTATAAAAGACTAATGGAGGAAAATATATAATGGCTAGTATCAAAAACTTTGGTATCGCCGGTGTCTCATCCGATGTCCAGCTAGGTAAATCTGGCGGACGTTTGGTATATGACTCAGGTAATACCGTATTCAAGTTTACAGGATCCGATGGATCTACGCCTGTTAATATCCGAGTTGCAACTACACCTTCGAACGCGAATGACGCGGCCTCAAAGGGATATGTAGACGCAACAAAGGAAGGGCTAGATGTTAAGGCTTCTGTACGTGCCGCTTCAACAGCTAATGTAACCATTGCAGGGCCTGGTGCCGCAATAGACGGTGTAACACTCGCAAGTGGAGACCGTGTATTGCTTAAGGACCAGACCGCAGGTGCCACAAATGGTATCTACATATGGAATGGTGCAGCTGCCGCGATGACTCGCGCAGGTGACATGGACGCAACCAGTGAAACTACTGGCGGCGCATTTACATTCATTGAAGAAGGTACAACTAACGCTGATTCAGGGTGGGTACTATCAACCGATAACCCAATTACATTGGATACAACAGCACTAACATTCACACAGTTCTCAGGCGCAGGCATGATTACTGCTGGCGATGGTTTGGCAAAATCAGGTAACATTTTATCTGTTAATGTCGACGATTCAACTGTTAAGCTAGTATCAGATGCATTGCAGGTTGGTTCATCAGGAACGGCAAATCAAGTATTGCTATCAAGTGGTACAGCGGCTACGGCTCCGACCTATGGCGCAATACCTTTAGCAAATACTTCCGCAGTATCTGGCGTATTGGCAACAGCCAATGGCGGTACAGGAGCTGCAACTCATACAAATGGTAATGTTCTGCTTGGTGCAGGCGCAGGCGCTATTACAAGTGCAAAAGCTGCTCCCTCAGGTGTTTTTGTTGGTACAACTGACACACAGACACTAACAAACAAAACATTAACATCACCTACAGTTAACACAGGTGTATGGGCAAGTGGTAACATTACATCTGCTAACGCTACGTTATCAGGTGGTAGTATCACAGGCATGAATATTACAGCAGGCGCAGGAACTACACTAGATGTAGACGGCGCAGTTGATATTGATGCTTCCGGCGGTAACATGGATAATGTTATCATCGGTGCAACAACAGCTGTCGCAGGTACTTTTACAGCACTAACGGCAACTGGTACAACAACAATTACATCCGCTGATATTAACGGTGGTTCAATTGATGGTACAAACATTGGTGCAGCTTCGGCTGGTACTGGTGCGTTTACAACGTTAACAGCAACTACAATGGGTGGTGCTCTTAACCATAACAACGAGAATTCAACAAACGTTGATATTGATTCAGGTGCAATTGATGGAACAATAATTGGTGCAGCTTCGGCGGCAGCTATTACTGGTACAACAATTACTGGAACAAGTCTTGTTGGTCCGGTAACTGGTAATGTAACTGGTGACTTAACTGGTAACAGTGCAGGTGTTCACACAGGCGCAGTTGTTGGTAATGCTGATACATCGACAGAAACAACCAATATTACAGTAGCAGATACTACAGACACAACAACTTTTGTTGGTTTGTGGGATTCAGCAACTGGTACGCAAGCACCAAAGTCAGACGCAGGTCTAACATATAATGCTGGAACAGGAATGCTAACAGCAACTGGAGTTACAGCACCTCTTACAGGTAATGTAGCTGGTAACTTAACTGGTGATGTAACTGGTGATGTAACTGGTGACTTAACTGGTGACAGTGCTGGTGCTCATAATGGTTCAGTTGGTGCTACCACACCAGCAGCTGGTACATTCACATCACTAGCTGCAACAGGTAACCTATCTGTAACAGGTAACACAACAATTGGTGGTAACTTAACTATCAGTGGTGACACTGTAACAGTTGACGCATCAACAATGACAATTGAAGATCCACTTCTTCTACTGAACAAGGGTTTCGCCGGTGCAACTGGCACAAGAGACGCTGGTATGGTTGTAGAACGTGGTGACGAAGCCAATGTTGGTGTAGTATGGGATGAGTCCGGCGACGAGTGGGGCTTCATTACAACAACTTCAACTGGTACTGAGAGCGGTAACGTTACAGTTTCAGACTACGCAGATGTTCGTTTAGGTGATCTAATTGTCGACGATGGTATTGCTCTAAAGGGCGATCTAGATGTTTCAAATAGTACATCTATTATCAATATAATTGATAATACAGCAAATGCTCTAAGAATTGCAGAAGCAGGTACTTCGTACCTAGCATTTACAACAACAAACGGTTCGGAACTAATTACATTCGGTAAAGATGTTGATATCAACGGTGGTAACATTGATGCAACAATAATTGGTGCCGCAACACGAGCAGCTGGTTCATTTACAACAGTTAATTCTAACGCAGGTATTACAGGCGACTTAACTGGTGATGTAACTGGTGACTTAACTGGTGATGTAACTGGTGATGTAACTGGTGACTTAACTGGTGATAGTGCTGGTACACATACTGGCGCAGTAACTGGTAATGTAACTGGTAATACTGCTGGTGTTCACACAGGTGCAGTAACTGGTGATGTAACTGGTAATACTGCTGGTGTTCACACTGGTAATGTAAATACAGACCTAATTGCAGAAGCATCTGCAGGGGCTGGTATTACAGCAGACGGCGTTCTTCTAAAGGACGGTAGTATTGAGTCTGCAAACGCAGGTCAGCTCAAAACTAATACTATTAACGAAAAGACAGCAGCTTCAGGTGTAACAATTGATGGTGCTCTAATCAAAGATAGTAATATTACAGCAAGCGTAACTGGTAACGTAACTGGTAACTTAACTGGTAACAGTGCTGGTGTTCACACTGGTAACGTAACTGGTAACGTAACAGGTGATAGTGCTGGTACACATACTGGCGCAGTAACTGGTAATGTAACTGGTAACCTAACTGGTAATGTAACTGGTAATGCTGACACAGCAACACTAGCAACAACTATCACAGCGGTTGCAAACAACGCAACAAATGAAACGGTTTACCCGACATTTATTGACGGTGCCACAGGCACACAAGGTATCGAAACAGATACAGGATTGACATACAATCCAAGCACAGGGTTACTTACATCAACAGGTTTTGCAGGTGCCCTAACTGGTGCAGTAACTGGTAACGTAACTGGTAATGTAACTGGTAACTTAACTGGTAACAGTGCAGGTGTTCACACAGGCGCAGTAACTGGTGATGTAACTGGTGACTTAACTGGTGATGTAACTGGTAATATTGCGGGTGAAGGAACACTAACTGGTGGTACAATCAATAACATGGTTATTGGTGGAACAACTGCCGCAGCTGGTGACTTTACAGCATTAGGCGCAACAGGCAACTTGTCTGTAGGTGGTAATGCAACAGTTACAGGTAACCTAACTGTAAATGGTGCGTTGACAGCGATTTCAACAACAAACACTGAAATCGAAGACAACTTAATCATCCTAAACAGTGGTGAGTCCGGTGCTAACGTAACATCAACATTTGCTGGTGTCACAGTTGATCGTGGTACAGGCTTAAATGCCCACATGGTATATGATGATGGTCAAGATCGTTGGGAATTCCTCGACAGTCATGACACAATTGGTTCTGCAACTCTCGCTCCTCTCGCAGTAAGTTCTATTGCGGCAGGTGAGTGGAACGGAACAGCATTAACAAATGCTAAACTAGCAAACAGTACAGTATCTTTTGGTGGCGTCTCAGTAGCACTTGGTGCTTCTGATGCAACTCCAGCATTAGCATTGAATGATGCAACAGATCTGCCAATTATTGCTGGTACAACAGGTACACTATCTGTAGCACGTGGTGGTACAGGCGCAACATCACTTGATGATATCGTTTCAGCAGATAACAAGCTAACGGTAACAGCAGGTGCTGACACTATTGTTGGTGGTGACGTAACACTAACAGTTAACGAAGGTAACCTTACACTTGCTAACTTGGCTGGTACTATTAACCTTACAAATAAGGTAACTGGTACACTTCCAGTAGCAAATGGTGGTACTGGTATTACATCAGGAACAGCAGGACAGTTCTTGTCGTTTACAGGTGCAACAACTATTGCTTCAGCTTATGTAGGTGACCTATATGCTAATAGTGTAAAGGTACTTACAGTAAGTGGCGCAACAACTTCAGGTGCTGGTGAAGGTTTGGCAATGACAAACGCTGCCGGCCGTGTAAACTTGCGTTCAATAAACACAGCTGCCTCAGGTGACGTAGATTTATATCTCGGCGCACAGGGTTCTGGTGATGTTGTTATTGAAGGTTCTGGTACTGGTATTGTTAAAGGCGACAACGAACTTGACTTAATAGTACGAGGTGGTGATTCCGCAGGTAGCGCAGACGCTGGTGACTTAATCCTCTCCGGTGGTAACGGTACAGGCGCACACGACTCTGGTAATGTTTACATTCAAGGTGGTCTTGGCGGTGCAGCTAACGGTAGTGTAGAAATTCGTGATGCAGCTGGTAACGAAGTGCAGAAGTGGTCAGGTGTAGCAACTCCTGTAAACTACATTGAAGTTTCTAACGCTGCAACAAGTGGTGATCCAAGCATTGCAACAGCAGGCGATGACGCCGCAGTTGATCTGCTTCTAAGTCCTAAGGGAACAGGCGTTGTAAACGTACCTGCTTCATACAAGGATCGAGCAGGCTTTGGAACAAACTCACTAGCAACAAAAGAATATGTTGATTTAGTATCTTCAACAGAAACTTTTGCTCGACGTGGCGCACTGACACTAACGAACGCAGAATTTAACGTTGGTGCAGTACTTGATTCTGGTTCAACAAACTATGTAACACGAGTAACCATTGCAGTTACAACTGCTCTAGCAGGTGGTAGCATCTCTGGTCTTCGTCTACATGATGGAACACAGTATCTAACAGCACTTAATGACTCTGACACAAGCGAAGCAGGAACCTACATTGTAGACCTGCCAGCAACAACGTCAACAGCAGACGGTGCACAATTAGTAGCAAAATTAGTCCAATCCGATGGTACAACAGCATCTACACCTGTATCAGGTGCAGTAGCAGTAACTATTGGTTATGCTAAAGTATAAGCGTTAATTCGCTAAGTAGCGGATTTTACGCTACGAATTTGGAGCCCCCGGGTCTTATACTCGGGGGTTTCCTTTTATAAATTA
>Ga0310345_10001343_pt1 | contig 27787 bp, 26 predicted proteins | sample HC15DNA20500_MG_FD_204667 | JGI IMG/M metagenome (GOLD analysis project Ga0310345, IMG submission 204667) | Marine microbial communities from station ALOHA, North Pacific Subtropical Gyre - HC15-DNA-20-500_MG | ecosystem: Environmental > Aquatic > Marine > Oceanic | place: Pacific Ocean: North... | reverse complement strand
CAGCGGCGTACGTCAGAGCCGACCGCGACCACCTCGCCCGCCAGCTCGTGGCCGGGCACGTGCGGGAAGGCGATGTCGTCGTGGCCGGCCCACGCGTGCCAGTCGCTGCGACACAACCCGGTGGCGAGGACCCGGACCACCACCCCGCCCGGTGGCGCCTCGGGGGCGGGCACGTCCCGGACCTCGGGCTGGGCGCGGACGTCGTCGACCACCATCGCTCGCATCCGCACAGTCTCCTCGCGCAGGTCAGGGTTCGCCGGGACGGGTGCGACTTCCGTACCCTGGACCCAGAGGCCCGGACGCCCTGATCCGGGCCTTCGGCACGTCTGGACGGAGAACGTGGTGAGCGTCACCCCCACCGAGAACACCCCGGGGCACACCCCTGAGCCCTCGCAGCAGCACCTGCACCCCACGGAGCACACCGTGCGGGCGGCGCTGCGCTCGCCGCGGCTGCTGCGCACCGAGGTCCTCGCCGGCCTCGTCGTCGCATTGGCGCTCATCCCCGAGGCGATCTCGTTCTCGATCATCGCCGGGGTCGACCCGCAGGTCGGGCTCTTCGCGTCCTTCACCATGGCGGTGGCGATCTCGTTCCTGGGCGGTCGCCCGGCGATGATCTCGGCCGCGACCGGGGCCATCGCCCTGGTCATCGCGCCGGTGATGCGCGACTACGGCTACGACTACCTCATCGCCACCGTGCTGCTCGGCGGCGTCCTGCAGCTGCTGCTCTCGCTGGTCGGCGTCGCCCGGCTGATGCGGTTCATCCCGCGCTCGGTGATGGTCGGCTTCGTCAACGCCCTGGCGATCCTCATCTTCGGTGCCCAGATCGAGCACCTCGTCGACGTCCCGTGGGCGGTCTACCCGCTGGTGGCCGTCGGCATCGCGGTCATCGTCGGGTTCCCCCGGGTCAACTCCGTCATCCCGGCCCCGCTGGTCGCGATCGTGGCGCTCACCGCCTTCACCCTCCTCGCCGCCGTGACCGTGCCCGAGGTCGGCGACCAGGGCGAGCTGCCCGACAGCCTGCCCGCGTGGTTCGTCCCCGACGTGCCGTTCTCGGTGGAGACGCTGGAGATCATCGCGCCGTACGCGCTGGCGATGGCCCTCGTCGGCATCCTGGAGTCGCTGCTGACCGCCAAGCTCGTCGACGACATCACCGACACCCACTCCGACAAGACCCGCGAGGCGATGGGCCAGGGCGCCGCCAACGTCATCACCGGCTTCTTCGGCGGGATGGGCGGCTGCGCGATGATCGGCCAGACGATGATCAACGTGAAGGTCTCCGGCGCCCGCACCCGGATCTCGACCTTCCTGGCCGGTGTCTTCCTGCTCGTCCTGGTCGTCGGCTTCGGCGACGTCGTCGCGCTCATCCCGATGGCCGCGCTGGTCGCGGTGATGATCATGGTCTCGGTCGCCACCTTCGACTGGCACTCCATCCGGCCCAGCACCCTGCGCCGGATGCCCAAGTCCGAGACCACCGTGATGGTCTCGACGGTCGCGGTCACCGTGCTGACCCACAACCTCGCGATCGGCGTCGGGGTCGGCGTGCTCGTGGCGATGACCCTCTTCGCCCGTCGGGTCGCCCACATGACCGACACCCACCGCGAGCTCGTCGAGGACGAGCAGGGCGTCAAGGCGGTCTACCGCGTGACCGGCGAGCTCTTCTTCGCCTCCAGCAACGACCTCTACACCCAGTTCGAGTACGCCGAGGACCCCGACCGCGTCGTCGTGGACCTGTCGGACTCCCACATCTGGGACGCCTCCACCGTCGCGGCGCTCGACGCGATCGTCACCAAGTACGAGCGTCGCGGCACCGCCGTCGAGATCACCGGCCTGAACGAGGCCAGCGCCGAGCGGCACGCCCGGCTGACGGGCGAGCTGCCGTAGGGGGTCAGCCGGGGACCGGGAGGGGCTGGTCCTTCAGCAGGCCGGCGAGGTGCGCGGCGTTGCGTGCGGCCGTCCGGGTGGTCTGCTGGGTCTTCTCCGGTCGCTCGTCGAGGTCGCGGTAGTCCGTGGACCCCATCGCCTCGCCGACCCAGTAGGTGGTGGCCTGGGGCGGGATGGTGAAGCCGACGTCCCCGAGGGCCTGGAAGCACTCGGCGGCGACGTGGTGCGCGCCGTCCTCGTTGCCGACGACCGCGACCACGGCGACCTTGCCGAACATGGTCGGGCGTCCGTCCTCGTCGGTCTCCGCGACGTCGGCGTCGAGACGCTCCAGGACGCGCTTGGCCACCGACGAGGGCTGCCCCATCCAGATCGGCGTGGCGAGGACGAGCACGTCAGCGGCCAGCACCCGCTCGCGCAGGACCGGCCACCCGTCGCCCTCACCCTCGTCCAGCCCGACGCCGGGCAGCACGTCGTGGTCCAGGACGTGCTCGGCGCTGCCGGTCACGCCGAGCGTGGCGAGCTCGTCCAGCACCTCCTGGGCCAGCAGCATGGTGCTCGATCCCTCCGGGCCGGGCTTGAGGGAGCAGCACAGGGCGAGAGCGGTCAACGAGGTCATGGCTCGAGCGAACACGCTGTGACGGGCCCGGGGCAGGTCCGGGCGGGTGAGAGGACGGTGGGCCGGCGGCCGTGTCCACTTGTTGCAACTGCTTCGCAACAGCAATCCACCAGCGACTAGGGTCGTCGCCATGAGCCTCTCCCGTGCCTCCCGTGCCCCCCGTGCCGCGCTCGCGGCCGCTGCCGTCCTCGCCCTGTCCCTCACCGCCTGCGGCACCGACTCGGACGTGGCCGAGGACGGCGAGCTGCGCGTCGTCACGACCGTCGCACCGATCACCTCGATCACCGCGGCCGTGGCAGGCGACCGCGCCACGATCGAGGGCCTGGTGCCGGAGGGCACCAACTCCCACACCTTCGAGCCGCCGCCGAGCGCCTCCGCGCTGCTGGAGCGGGCCGACCTGGTGCTGGTCAACGGGCTGCGGCTCGAGGAGCCGACGGTGGAGCTGGCCGAGGCCACGATGAGCGAGGACGGGCGGCTGGTCGAGCTCGGCACCGAGGTGCTGCCGGAGGAGGACTACCTCTACGACTTCTCCTTCCCCGAGGAGGACGGCAAGCCCAACCCCCACCTGTGGACCGACCCGACCTGGGCGATCCGCTACGCCGAGCTCGTCCACGAGAACCTCGTGGACCTCGACCCCGAGGGCGAGGCGACGTACGACGCCAACCTCGCCTCCTTCGAGGAGCAGGCCACCGAGCTCTCCGACGCGCTGCGCGCCGACCAGGAGTCGGTGCCCGCCGACGAGCGGGTGCTGCTGACCTACCACGACGCCTACGCCTACTTCGCCGAGACCTACGACTGGCAGGTGATCGGCGCCATCCAGCCCGAGGACTTCGCCGAGCCGACGCCGAAGGAGGTCGCGCGGCTCATCGACCAGGTCCGTGAGCAGGAGGTGCCGACGATCTTCGGCTCGGAGGTCTTCCCCTCCGACGCGCTCGAGGAGATCGGCCGCGCCACCGGCGCGCGCTACGAGGACACGCTGCGCGACGACGACCTGCCCGGTGCTCCCGGCGACCCCGAGCACTCCTGGCTGGGCCTGATGCGCTCCAACTACGTCACCATGCTCACCGGTCTCGGCGGTAGCGCCCCGACCCTCGAGGCACTCGACGTCACCCCGGCCGTCCCGGACGAGGCGACCTACCCCCAGTGAGCCCTGGTGAGCCAGTGACCCCCGGTGAGTCGGTGACCCCCGTGATCGGTGCTGTTGGATGGGCACCGTGAACGAGCCCCTGGTCCGCCTCGACTCCGTCGAGCTGTCGTACGACGGTGCGCCGGTGCTCGCGGGGGTCGACCTGACCCTGCGGGCCGGTGACTTCGTCGGCGTGGTCGGTCCGTCCGGGGCCGGCAAGACGACTCTGCTGCGGCTGGCGCTCGGCACGCTGCGCCCGACCGCGGGGCGGGTCGAGCGGGCCCGCGGGCTGCGGGTGGGCTACGTCCCGCAGCTGGAGACGGTCAGCTGGTCCTTCCCGGTGACCGTGGCCGAGTGCGTGCTGATGGTCCGCAGCGACCGGTGGCTGCCGTGGGCGACCCGCGCCGAGCGGCGGGCGGTCACCGAGGTGCTGGACCGGCTGGGCATCGCCCACCTCGCCGACCGGCACATCCGCGAGCTCTCGGGGGGCCAGCAGCAGCGGATGTTCCTGGCCCGCGCGCTGCTGCGCGACCCGCAGCTGCTGCTGCTCGACGAGCCCACCAGCGGCATCGACGTCGCCACGCGGCACGAGATGCTGCACCTGCTCGGGCACCTGCACGACGACGGGATGACCATCCTGCTGACCACCCACGACCTCAACGGCGTCGCGGCGCACGTGCCGGACCTGGTCGCGATGAACGGCACCGTGCTGCGTCGCGGCGCCCCGGCCGACGTGATGACCCCGACCGTCCTCGAGCAGACCTTCGGGGCGCCGATGGACGTGCTGGAGCACCTCGGCATGCCGGTCGTGCTCGACCGCAAGCGCCACCCCCGCCGGCCTGTGGTGGAGACCCCGTGATCGAGACCCTGCTGGAGCCCTTCGGCTACGCCTTCTTCGTCAAGGGGGTCGTCGTGGCGACCCTGGCCGGCGCGCTGTGCGGGCTGGTCGGCGTCTACGTCGTGCTGCGCGGCATGAGCTACATCGGCCACGGGCTCTCGCACGCGATCTTCGGCGGCTTCGCGGCGAGCAGCGTGATCGGCCTCAACTACGTCCTCGGCGCGGGCATCTGGGGCTTCGCCTCGGCGCTGGCGATCAACCGGGTCTCGCGGGCCCATCGGATCGGCGCGGACGCCGCGATCGGCGTCATCACCACCGCCTCCTTCGCCCTGGGCGTCGCGCTGCTGACCGTCTTCGGCAACCGCGGTCCGAGCTTCGACGCGGCTCTCTTCGGCAGCATCATCGGGATCTCGACCGCCGACGTGTGGACGCTCGTGGCCGTCAGCGCGCTGACCATCGCCGTCGTCCTGACCCGCTACCGGGCGCTGCTCTTCGCCACCTTCGACCCCGAGGTCGCCGACGTCAGCGGCGTGCGCGTCGCGCGCACCGACGCCCTGCTCATGCTGGTGCTGTCCCTGGCGATCCTCGCCACGCTGTCGATCATCGGCGTGACCCTGGTGGCGGCCACCCTGGTGATCCCGGCGGTGGTCGCACGGATGCTCACCCACCGGTTCGCCACGATGCTGTGGCTCTCCAGCGCGATCGGCGCGCTGTGCGGCCTGGTCGGCATGAACCTCAGCTACCACCTCGACGTGCCCTCGGGCACCACCATCGTGCTGACCGGGGCGACGGTGTTCGCGCTGGTGCTGATGGCCACCGGTGGTCGCGGCCTGCAGCGTGCTCCGCGGGCGGCGGTCCTGTGAGTGGGGACGCCGTGGACGCCGTCGACGCGGTGCTGGCGACGCTGCGCGAGCGGGGGCACCGGATCACCATGCCGCGCCGGGCGGTCATCGATGCGCTGTCGCGGGCCGAGGGCCACCCCACGGTCGAGCAGATCACCGCCGACATCGCCGAGCGCTGGCCGGGCATCCACCTCACCACCGTCTACCGCACCCTCGAGACCCTCGCCGAGGTCGGCGTCGTCACCCACGTCCACCTCGCCTCGGGCACCGCCTACCACCTCGCCGACACCGCCGGCGGCATGCCGGCGCACGTGCACGCGCAGTGCCGCACCTGCCACCGGGTCATCGACCTGCCCGACGACGTCCTCGACGACGTACGCCGCCGGCTCGACGCCTCCGCCGGCTTCCGCCTCGACCCGCACCACGTGGCGCTGTCCGGGCTCTGCCGCGACTGCGCCGACGCCTGAGGGCTGGTCAGCGGCGGGGCAGCACCACGCTCAGCCCGTCCTCGGCGACGACCGAGCCGGCGATCCGGCCACCCACGGTCTCGGCGACCGCCCGGGCGCGCAGCAGGGCGCGCTCGGCCTCGGGCGTCGGGTCGTGGACCGACGACGCGAGGACCTGCACCGTCACCCGGACGTGCCGCTCCTCGCCGTCGAGCGCCAGGCGCACCGCCCGTCCGCGGTGGGCCAGCACGGCGGCCAGCACCTCGTCGAGCAGCTGCTCCAGCGGCCCCGGGGTGACGACCAGGGAGCCGTCGCCGAGCAGCTCGGCCTCGATCTCGACGTCGGCCACCGACAGGGTGTCGGCCCAGCGCTGGGCCAGTGCGGGCGCCACCAGCGACAGCGGCAGCTGCGCACCGGCGACGACGGGGTGGTTGCGGGTGTCCTCGAGGACCTCGCCGACGGCGCGGTCGAGCCGGTCCACGTGCCGGGCCGCGACCTCGGCGGCCTCCACGAGGTCCGGTGGCGCGTCGTCGCGGTCGGTGAGCTCGTGCAGCGCCAGGCGCAGCCCGGTCAGCGGGGTCCGCAGCTCGTGGGAGGCCCGCAGCGCCAGGGCCCGCTCGCGCTCCAGGGAGCCGCGCAGCTGCTCGGCGCCGCCCTGCAGCGCCGTGCCGATCGCTCGCGCCTCGGAGATGCGGGTGCGGGGGATGCGCAGGTCGGAGCGACCGCGGGCCAGAGCGTTCGCGGCACCGGCGAGCTGCTGGAAGGGGCGCGACAGGCCGGCGGCGACCAGGGCGCCGAGCACCACCGCGAGCACGACCAGGGCCGAGCCGAGGGCCAGCAGCGACGGCAGGGCGGCCGAGACCAGCCGGTCCACCTCCCGCATCGGGGCGGCGACCTCCACCGTCACGGCCTCGACGGTGGCCGAGGCGGTGATCGCGTCGCCGCGGTCCTCCTCGCGCCACTGCGGCCCGGTCGCCACGGTGCTGCCCTGTCCCTCGATGCTCACGGCGACCGAGCGGTCGGGCAGCGCGAACGGCGCCAGCGCCTCCGCCGAGGGCGGCGGCTGGTCGGCGGACAGGCCCTGGCCGAGCAGCGTGGCGGTCACCAGCGCCTCGCGCTGCACCTGACGACGGACGTCGTCCTCGGCGAGGTCGGTGATGGTCACCGCGCGGAAGAGGATGAAGGTGGCGACGACGATGACGCCCAGGAGCCCGAAGGCGAGGGTCAGTCGGGAGCGCACGTGTCGTCCTCGAGTCGGAACCCGACCCCGCGGACGGTGACGACCTCGACGTCCGCGCCGGCGTCCTCGAGCTTGGCGCGCAGCCGGCCCATCGTGACGTCGAGGGTCTTGGTGGAGCCGAACCAGTTCTCGTCCCACACGGTGGCCATCAGCGTCTCCCGGGTCACGACCGACCCGCGCTCGGCGTCGAGCAGGGCCAGCACGCCGAACTCCTTGGTGGTCAGCGTCAGCTCCTGCTCGCCGACCCAGACCCGGCGGGCGGCGGTGTTGACGCGCAGGGCCCGGGCGGCGGGGGCCCCAGGAGCACCGGGTGCAGCCTGTCCGGTCGACGGGCTGCTCGGTGCTGCGGTCGCCGGGGGCGGGGGTGCGGCCGCCTCGGCGTCGGCCGGGGCGGGGGCACCGCCCAGGGTGCGCGCCGCCCGGCGGGCCAGCGCCCGGACCCGGGCCTGCATCTCCGCGATCGGGAACGGCTTGGGCAGGTAGTCGTCGGCCCCGTAGTCCAGCCCCACGACCCGGTCGAGCTCGTCGGAGCGGGCGGTGAGGATCATGATCCCGCCGTCGTACCCCTCGTCGCGGGCCTGGCGGCACACGTCGAGCCCGTCCATGTCGGGCAGGCCGAGGTCGAGCAGCACCACGTGCGGGACCGCGCGGATCGCGTCGAGGGCCTCGGCCCCCGTGGTCACCCAGGTCACGACGTACCCCTGCCGCTCGAGCATCCGCTTCAGCGTCAGCGCGATGTCCTCGTCGTCCTCGACGATGAGCACGGTGGTGGGGATCCCGGGAGTGGCGGTGGTCACGGGTGCAGCCTAGGTCTCACAGGTCCCGGTCGCTGGCGCCGGACTCGGTCGCCGGCGTGGTCGAGCAGGCGACGCCACCGGTGTTGCGCACGGTCGCCGAGGGGGTCCACCGCATGGCTCCGGCCGTGGTGCTGGAGCGCAGGTCGGTGGAGCCGCTGGCGCCGAGCGTGACCGTGATGACGGTGAGGGCGACACCTCCCGACGCCGAGGTCTCGGCCGTCATCGTGGCGGGGACCGCGACCGACTTGTTCTTCTTCACGTAGTTCTGGACGAAGACCACCGAGCCGAGCGGGACGCTGAAGCCGGCTCGGTCGCCGCTGGTGCTGGGGGAGACCGCCTTGTCGGCGAACGTGACCGTGAGCGGGGTGCTCTCGCCGGCCCAGCCGGCCTTGAGCGTCGTGAGGTCCACGACGCCCTGGTAGGTGAGCGTGATCGTGTCGCCGGCATCGGCGATGTTCGCCACGCCGCCGTTGGCCGCCTGGACGTCGAGCGCCTTGAGCGGGTTGTTGTCGACGGTCACGGTGACGACCGGGGAGCTGACCGTCAGGGCGGCGCCGTAGGTCATCGTCGCCCGCAGCTCCCAGGTCCCCGAGGCCAGGCCCGCGGTCGCCCAGCTGCAGGAGTACGGCGCGGTGGTGTCGGTGCAGATCGTGGCGTAGCTGCCGCCGGCGAGGCGGGCCTCGATCCGGACGCTGCTCGCGGCCGTGCCCAGCGGGGTGGAGTAGTCGGTGGTGATCGTCCGCGTGCCGGTCACCAGGTCGCCGCTCAGCGGCGAGGTGATGGTGATGGTCGCGAGGCCGTTGTTGACCTGGCGTCGCACGACGGCGGCGGTGCTGACGTTGCCGGCCTCGTCGTAGGCGATCGCCCGGAGGTCGTAGCTGGCGAGGTTGGTCAGCCCGGTGGTGTTGAGGGAGCAGCGGTAGGGGTCGGTCGAGACGGTGCACAGCGGCGTGTAGGTGGAGGCCGTGGCCAGCTTGTAGGACAGCTCGACACGCTCGACGCCGGAGTCCTCGTCCAGCGGGACGGCGACGACCTGCACGGTGCCGCTCATGGTCCCCGAGGGCGAGGTGATGCTCACCGTCGGCGCCAGGTTGTCGACGACGACGTCGAGCTGCTCGGCGCTCACGGTCTGCGAGGAGGCGCCGGTGCCGACGGTGCTGACCACGCGCACGTCGTACAGGTCGGCGAGGCTGCCGGTGGCCCACGAGCAGGACGGGGTGGTCCCCACGACGGCGGAGCAGCCGCTGATCGTGGTCCACGTGGTGGCGCCGTCGACCCGGTGCTGGAAGGCGCTGGAGACGCTGCGGGTCCCGGCCCCGGTGACGGTGGCCGACAGCGGGACCGTGCCCCTGACGACGTCGGGGACGGTCGTGAGGGTCACGCTGGCGGGGTTGGCCACGCGCGTGGTGACCTCGGCGGAGGTGGCGCTGAATCCGGCCACGTCGGTGGCCCGGGCGCGCAGGCGGTGGTCGCCGTCCGCGACCAGGGTGGTGTTCCACGAGCAGGAGTACGGCGCGGTCGTGTCGGTGCAGAGCGTGGTCCAGGAGGCCGAGCCGACGGCGGCGTGCTCGAGACGGACGCTCGCCACACCGCTGGCGGAGTCGCTCGCGGTGGCCTGCACGGTGACCGTGCCGGAGACCGTGGCGCCGGGGCTCGTGACGGCGACCGTCGGCGGGTGGTAGTCCGCGGCGGCGCCGACGGTGGCCCAGGTGAAGGAGGATGAGGTGAAGCTCGCGCCCGAGAACCAGCTGGTGCCGGCGGTGACCAGCACGACCAGCAGCACCGTCAGCAGGCGCCGCGAGGGACGGCCGACGACGCTCGCCCGACGGGCGGCACGGTGCTGGGCACGGGTCTTCACGGGAGCTCGATTCCTGGGGGAGGGACTGATCGGAACTCTGTCGCAGCGCGGGTCACAGGGACCCCACACGCAGGTCACGTCCGGGTCATGTCCCGGGCACGGGTCGACACGTGCGGTCCTGCCGGGGGGGGGGTGGGGGGATCAGACGAGGGCGGGGGTGCGGGGCTCGGCGCTCGTCGGGGGAGTGGCGGCGACGGCGGGCCCGACGTGGCTGTCGGCGGTGTCGGGGTGCTCTGGCCGCTCGGGGCGCAGCGCGCGGCCCAGCTCGACCAGGCTCCACAGCGCGATGAGGGCGGCGGGCAGGCCGATGAGCGCCATCCGGGTGCCGCGGTCGGCCAGCGCCATGAAGACGTAGCCGGCGTACGGCACGTGGGCGACGACCCGCGGCTGGGTCGCGGCGGTGAGCTGGAAGGTCCACGGGTCGACGGCCGGGTTGGCGTCGCCCTGGGTGCGGAGGTCCTCGCCGTCGATCGAGACGATGCGGTGGGTGACGAGGGTGGTGATGCCGGACTCGGCGGGCGGGACGTAGGTGATCACGTCCCCGACCTCGAGCTCGGAGACCGGGACGACCTCGGAGAGCACGACCGACCCGAGGTCGTAGGTGCCCTCCATCGAGCCGCCCATGATCACGTAGCGCTGCAGCCCCATGAGGCTGGGCAGCAGGAACGCGAGCGCCACGAGCATCGTGAGCGTGAGCCCCAGGTTGACCAGGAGGCCGCGGGCGCGGGCCGGGCGGGAGCGGTCCCGGTGGCTCGGTGCCGCGGTGGTGGCGAGGATCGTCATGGCTGGTCTCCGGGACGTCGGGTGTGGGTCGTGCGCGCGGGTGGTCGATGGGGGGGTGCCCCGCCCGGCGGTGCCGCCGGGCGGGGAATCTCCCCAGGTGTGGTCTGCGGCGGAGGGTCAGTCGCCCTGGCCGAAGAGCAGCGCCGGGTTGAGGCCGGTCAGGAAGTCCAGCGCCTCGCCCTCGACCTGGGTGGAGACCCACTGGAAGGAGGCCGAGGCGGACTTGCCCTCGTTGGTGTTGTCGGTGGACTCGGTCAGCGTGACGGTGAAGACGACGGTGGCGGTGTCGCCCACCGGCAGGGCGCCGAGGTCGAGGACCTCGCCGAGCTCGCCGAAGGTGCCGTCGTAGAGGGTCTCGCCGTCCTGGGTCAGGCGCAGGTCGAGGTCGCCGTCGACGAAGGTCGAGGAGGAGCCGGTCTCGGCCAGCGTGAGGGTCGAGTCGATGGTGCCGGTGTTGGTGATGGTCACCGAGCCGGTGATGACGTCGCCGTCCTTGATGTTGGTGATGTCGAGGCTGGTCACGTCGTTGACGTGGGTGACGTTGCCGGACGAGACGGCGGTGGTCGAGGCGGTCGTCGAGGTGAAGCTGGCACCCGAGCCGACGGCGACGGCGCCGGCGACCATGAGGGTGGCGAGGGGGACGAGGACCTTGCGGCGGGTGGCGGCCATGGTGTGCTCCTGGGGGAGGTGGGGCGCCGCCTGGTGCGGCGCCGGTGATGTGGAGAACTCTGGTCGGGCGCAGGTCTCGCCCAGGCCCCGTGGACACCACCGCTGCACCACGTCTCGGCAACAACACGACACGTTCCTCGCACCGGGTCACGCGGAGGCAACACCGAGCCGTCACCTGCCATTCACTCAACATGAATTGACTCAACAATCATTGAGTGACAGCATCCTGTATGTGAGCAGCCTCGAGTCCCGCGCTGCGCGGCACGCCGCGCTCGCGGACGTGACGCGGCTGGCCGTCGTCGACCTCCTCGCCGCCCAGGACGCCTCGCCCCGCGAGATCGCCGAGCGGCTCGGTCTGGGCTCCAACCTGCTCGCCCACCACCTCGCGGTGCTCGAGCGCGCCGGGGTCGTGGAGCGACGTCGCTCCGAGGCCGACCGGCGCCGGTCCTACGTGCGGCTCGTCGACGAGGCGGCGGCAGCGGAGCAGACCGGTGTCGACGGGGATGCCGACGCGGAGGCCCCGTGGGCGGGGGCGGCGAGCCTGCTGTTCGTATGCACGGGCAACTCCGCGCGCTCCCAGCTGGCCGCCGCGATCTGGAACAGCCACCGGGGCGACGGCGTGCCACCCGCCCGCTCCGCCGGCACCCACCCCGCCGAGCGGGTCGACCCCGGCGCGGTCGACGTCGCCGTACGCCGGGGGCTGCAGCTCGCCGAGCGACCCGTCGGTCTGGTGCCCGGCGACCTCGACGACGCGCTGGTCGTCACCGTCTGCGACGCCGCGCACGAGGAGCTCGCCGCCGGTGCCGTGACCGGGTCCCTGGAGTGGTCGACCCTGCACGCGACCCTGCACTGGTCGGTCCCCGACCCCGTCCCGCTCGGGGGCAACGCCTTCGAGACCGCCGCCGACGAGCTCGAGCGCCGCATCCACCGACTCCGACCCGTGAAGGACCCCGCATGAGCAGTCCGGACGCCCGCCCCGACCTCAGTCGTCGCCTCGCCGCCGAGCTCGTCGGCACCGCCTCGCTCGTGGCCGTCGTCGTCGGGAGCGGCATCATGGCCCAGCGGCTCTCCGACGACGTCGGCCTGCAGCTGCTGGCCAACTCCACGGCCACGGTCTTCGGCCTCACCGCCCTGATCTGGGTCTTCGGCCCGACGTCGGGGGCCCACTTCAACCCCGCGGTGTCCTTCGCCGACTGGCTGATGGGGCGCCTGGCCGGGGGAGGACGCGCCTCCGGTGCGCTGACCGGTGCCGACGTGGGCGCCTACTCCGCGGCCCAGGTGGTCGGTGGCGTCGCCGGTGCCGTGGTCGCGAACCTGATGTTCGAGGTGCCGGTCACCGAGCTGGCCTCCACCGACCGCTCCGCCGGGCACCTGTGGCTCTCCGAGGTGGTGGCCACCGCCGGTCTGGTGACCCTGATCTTCGCCCTCGCCCGCACCGGTCGTGGCGGGCTGTCGGCTCCCGCCGTCGGCTTCTACATCGGCGCCGCCTACTGGTTCACCTCGTCGACGTCCTTCGCCAACCCCGCCGTCACCGTGGGGCGGGTCTTCTCCGACACCTTCGCGGGGATCGCCCCCGCCTCGGTGCCGCCGTTCGTGCTCGCCCAGCTCGTCGGCGCCACCCTCGCGGTGGCCTTCGTGCACTGGCTCCACCCGCAGCTCGGCGCCCCGGGCGACACCAGCCTGGGCGACGTCGTCGTCCCGACCCGAGAGGAAACCTCATGACCACCACCCAGACCGACGTCCCGCAGGTCGTCTTCGCCTGCGTCCGCAACGGCGGCCGCTCCGTGATCGGCCGGGTGCTGACCGAGCACTACGCCCAGGGACGGGTCCGGGCCCTGTCGGCCGGCACGCAGCCCGGCGAGCACATCCACCCCGAGGTGGCCGACGTGCTGGAGTCGCTGGGCCTGGACACCAGCAAGGAGCACCCCAAGCACCTCACCCACGAGACCGTGGCCGCCTCCACGATGGCGATCACCCTCGGCTGCGGCGAGGAGTGCCCCTACGTGCCCGGAGTGAAGTACGTCGACTGGCCGGTCGAGGACCCCGGCGGCCAGGACCCCGAGACCGTTCGTGGCATCGTCGCCGACATCGACGGCCGGGTGCGCGCGATGCTGACCGAGCTGGTGCCCGACCTGGAGCTGCCGGACTCCGTGCTGGGCTGAGGATGCGGGCCCACGGGCTAGGTTTCGGCCTGTGAACGCCGAGCTGCTCGTCCTGGCCTCGTCCGAGGGCGTGCCGCGCTACCTCACCGCCACCGCGGCCCTGGTGCTGGCGGCGGCGGTCGTCGGCTACCTCAGCGTCCGGGTCCGGGTGCTGCCGATCGTGGGCTTCCTGCTGGCCGGGGTGCTCATCGGGCCCGCCCAGCTCGGCCTGGTGTCCTCGACCGAGGCGGTCGACGCGGCGGCGGAGATCGGCGTGATCCTGCTGCTGTTCACGATCGGCATCGAGTTCTCCCTCGAGCGCCTGGCGCGCGTGTGGCGCTGGGTCGTCTTCGGCGGCGGGTCCCAGGTCGTGCTGGCCACCGGGGCCGGGCTCGCGGTGACGGTGGCGCTGGGACGGGACTGGAAGGTCGGGCTGTTCACCGGCTTCCTGCTGGCCCTGTCCTCGACCGCGATCGTCCTCAAGCTGCTGGCCGACACCGGCGGCACCAGCAGCACCCGCGGTCAGCTCGCGCTGGCCACCCTGGTCCTCCAGGACCTCGCGGTCGTGGCCATGGTGCTGGTGGTCCCACTGCTGGGCACCGAGGCCGAGGGGGGCACCGGCGCCCTGCTTGAGGCGCTCGGGATCGCCGTCGCGGTGGTCGGGGTCGTCCTCGTCGTCGCGCGGCGGGTGATGCCCAAGGTGCTCGAACGCGTCGCCGCGCTCTGCTCGCCCGAGGTCTTCCTGCTGGCGGTCGTGGCCATCTGCTTCGGCACCGCCTACCTCACCGCGCTGGCCGGCGTCAGCGTCTCGCTCGGCGCCTTCCTGGCCGGGCTGGTGGTCAGCGAGAGCCGGCACAGCACGCACGCGCTCTCGGAGATCCTGCCGCTGCAGGTGCTCTTCAGCGCGATCTTCTTCGTCTCCGTCGGGATGCTGCTCGACGTCGGGTTCCTGCTGGCCAACCTGCCGCTCGTGCTCGCGGTCGCCGTCGTCGTCCTGGTCGTGAAGACCCTCACCACGGCCGCGGCCCTCGCCCCGCTGCGCGTGGGATGGCGTCAGGCGGTCGCCGCCGGGCTGCTGCTCGGGCAGGTCGGGGAGTTCTCCTTCGTGCTGCTGACCGTCGGCGAGGGCGCCGGGCTCAGCCCGCTCGGCGAGGGCGAGGACGGGTCACAGGTCTTCGTCGCCACGACCGTGCTGCTCATGATGCTCACCCCGGCGTTCGGGTCGCTCGGCACGAGGCTGCTCCCGCGCGGCAGCATCGCCACCGGCCCGTCCGCGGAGGAGTCCACCCCGGCAGCCGCGCACGAGGTCGAGGGGCACGTGCTGATGCTCGGCTGGGGCGCCGACTCCATCGCCATCGGGACCGACCTGCGCGCACGGGGCGTCCCGGTCGTGATGACGACGCTCAACCCCGGCGGGGCGGCCGCGGCCGAGGCCGCGGGGCTCACCGTCGTACGCGGTGATGCGATGCGGGCGCACGTGCTGGAGGAGGCCGGCCTGGCCCGGGCCCGACTGGTCGTCGTCGCCGAGCACGACGCCGAGGAGGCCGCCCGGGTGGCGGTCATGGTGCGCGGCCAGAGCGACGTCCCGGTCGTGGTGCGCGCGACCGGCGTCGACCTCGAGGACCTCGCGGCCGCCGGGGTGGACCACGTGGTCGACCCCGCCGTCGCCGGGCGGCGCCACCTCGCCGAAGTGGTGGGCGCCCGGGTGGGCGACGGCCCGGGGGCGCAGCCGGACGTGTCCCGGCTCGTGCACTACCGATGGCCCTCGGACGCCTGCCCGCACGGCGCGGCCTCGGTGCCGGTGCAGCCGGGGACCGCCGGGTGCGAGGAGTGCCTGCGCGACGGTGAGCGGTGGGTCCATCTGCGGATGTGCCTGAGCTGCGGGCACGTCGGGTGCTGCGACTCCTCGCCGGGCCGGCACGCCACGGCCCACCACCGTGCCACCGATCACCCGCTGATGACCTCCGCCGAGCCCGGCGAGACCTGGGCCTACTGCTTCCTCGACGACACCACGGTGCCCGAGCCCCGCGACTGACGTGCCGGCGCGCGGTCGAGGGTGGCGACCACGTCGGCGGCGACCGCCGCGGCGGGCCGGCCGACCCCGATGAGGGTCGCCGACGCGGGGCCGCACCAGTCGCCGTACCCCAGCAGCCACAGCGGTACGCCGTCGGCCGACCGCACCGCGAAGGGCGACCCGTCCGGCGTCTCGGTCGCCGGGTGTCCGTCGGTCCAGGTGAGCCCGACCCCGCGCAGGTGGGCGAGGGCCGGCCTGAACCCGGTCGCCCAGACGACCGCGTCGAGCGGCTCCTCGCGTCCGTCGGCCCAGCGGGCGCCGTGCTCGGTGAGCCGCCCGACCATCGGCTCGGCCACCAGGTCGCCGCGGTCGCGCGCCGCGCGCACCGGGGGGACGGCCACGACGTCGCCCAGGGACCCGACCCCGCGGGCCTCGCGGCCGGCGGTGCGGTCGCGGACCGCCTGCGTGGCGACCTCGAAGAGCACGCGACCGTCGACGTCGTCGGGGAGGTAGCGCGGTGGCCGGCGGGTCGCCCAGTGGACCGCGGCAGCGGTGCCGAGCAGGTCCGCGGCGACCTGGGCGCCGGAGTTGCCGCCGCCCACGACCAGCACCCGTTCGCCCGCGAACGGCTCGGGCCCGCGGTAGTCGTGGACGTGCAGCACCTCGCCGGAGAACCCATCGGCGCCCGGCACCGAGGGCCACAGGGGGCGGTCCCACGTGCCGGTGGCCGAGACGACCGCCCGTGCGCGGACGTCGCCGTGGTCGGTGCGGACCAGCAGGCCGTCGTCGGCGCGCTCGACGGTCTCCACGCGCACCGGTCGACGCACGTCGACGTCGTAGCGCTGCTCGTAGTCGGCGAGGTAGTCCACGACGTGCGCCGCGTCGGGCGGCTCGTCGCCGGTCGGACGCGGCATCAGGCGGCCGGGCAGCGAGCTGTAGCCGGCGGGGGAGAAGAGCCGCAGGCTCGGCCAGGCGTCCTGCCACGCGCCCCCGGGCTGCGCGCGGGCGTCGAGCAGCACCACCGTCAGCGGCGTGCCGGTGCGGCGGCGCTCGGCCCGCCGCAGGTGGAACGCGAGCGCCAGCGCGGACTGCCCGCCGCCGACGACGCAGACGTCGACGGCCTCGGGCAGGGAGCCGCTCAGGGCCCCGGTCGGAGACCCGCTCAGCAGCACGTGCTGCGGCGCTCCATCAGCACCGTGTCGCGCCACTCGCCGTCGAGCTGGGCGATGCGGGACCGGACCGCGAGCGTGACGTAGCCGGCACTGCGGTGCAGGGCGAGGCTGGCGCGGTTCTCGGGGAAGATCGACGTCTGCAGCGTCCACAGGCCGGCGGCATCGGCCTCGGTGACCTGGCGCTGCAGCAGCGCCCGGCCGACCCCGCGGCCGCGGGCCTGCTCGGCGACGTACACCGACGTCTCGCCGACCCCGGAGTAGCAGGCGCGGCTGGAGACGGGCGTGACGCCGGTCCAGCCGATCACCTCCCCGGGGGCGTCGGCGAGCTCGGCGACCCAGCGGTGGCCGGGCAGCCACTTCTCGCGCAGCGCCTCGACCGAAGGGGCCTCGGTCTCGAAGGTGGCCTGCCGGGTGGCGATGCCCTCGGCGTAGATCTCCTGCACCCGCGGCAGGTCCGCGTCGGTCATCGCGCGCGTCGTCACGTCCGCCGGGACGTCGCCGGGGCAGCAGGGCCGGGTGGTGAGGGTGCCCATGACGACGTCGGCCGCATGCGGCAGCCCGGTGCAGCAGGCGGCGTTGACCGACACCAGGCTCGCCGTGCCCACCTTGTCGACCCGCACGAACCCCACGTCGGCCAGCTTGCGCACGTGGTGGGAGCAGGTGGCCTGGCTGATCCCCAGGGCTGTCGCCAGGTCGCCGACCCGCAGCGCGCCCGAGGCGCTGGTCGCCACCTCGTGCAGCACCCGCACCCGGGTGGGGTCGGCCAGCACGGCGAACCACTCGGCGTAGGTCGCGGCGTCGTCGGGGGAGAGGGGCGAACTGGCCTGGGGCGCGGGAGCCGTCTGGGTCACGCCACCAGCCTAGACCATTCATCGACCAGTTTCGATGGATGGTCTACTGTCCTCTATCGACCAAGATCGATGAATCGGAAGGTGTCCGCCATGTCACTCACGCCCACTCCCGACCAGCCGCTCGTGATCGTCGGAGCGGGGCCCATCGGGCTCGCCGCGGCTGCCCACGCCGTGGAGCGTGGCCTGCCCGTCACCGTGCTCGAGGCCGGCCCAACCGTCGGCGCCGCCGTCCTGGAGTGGGGGCACGTGCGGCTGTTCTCCCCGTGGTCGGAGCTGGTCGACGACGCCGCCGCCCGGCTGCTCGAGCCGACCGGCTGGGTGCGACCGGCCGGCGAGGCCGCCCCCGAGGGCCGGGAGTGGGTCGAGGCCTACCTGCGGCCGCTCGCCGAGGCGCTGGTCGACCGAGGTGCCGTGCTGCGGGTCGGCAGTGAGGTCGTCGGCCTCGCGCGACGCGACCGGGACCGGCTCGTCGCCCAGGGCCGCGAGGAGGTGCCGTTCGCGGTGCACGTGCGCACGGGTGACGGGGGTGAGGAGCTGCTCGCCGCCGCTGCGGTGGTCGACGCCTCGGGCACGTGGGGCGACCCCGCACCGGCCGGGGCCGACGGCTGGCCGGCGCCGGGGGAGCGCGACGCCGACGTCGCCTACCGGGTGCCGGACCTCGCGGACCCGCAGGTGCGGGAGCGGTACGCCGGCCGGCACGTCGCCGTCGTCGGGTCCGGCGCCTCGGCGCACCAGGCCGTGGTCGAGCTGGCCGCGCTCGCGGAGGAGGCGTCCGGCACCCGGGTGACCTGGCTGCTGCGACGCCACGACGCCGATGGCGTCTTCGGCGGCGAGGAGGCCGACGAGCTGCCCGGTCGCGGCGCGCTCGGGTCGCGCGCGCGAGCGGCCGCGTCGTCGGCGTACGTCGAGGTGGTGACGGGCTTCCGGACCACCGCCCTCGAGCAGGACGAGGCGCGGACCACGCTCGTGGCGCAGGACGGTCGGCGGGTGGTGGTCGACCGGGTGGTCGCGGTGACGGGGTTCCGCCCCGACCACACCTGGCTCGCGCAGGTGCACCTCGACCTCGACGGCGAGCTGTCGGCCCCGCGCGACCTGGCGCCGGAGATCCACCCCGCGTTCCACTCCTGCGGCACGGTCAGCCCGCACGGTGCCGCGCTGCTGCGTCAGCCCGAGGGCGGGCTCTACCTGGTCGGCATGAAGTCCTACGGCCGGGCGCCGTCGTTCCTCGCGCTGACCGGCTACGAGCAGGTGCGCTCGGTCGTCGCGGAGGTCGCCGGCGACCACGAGGCGGCCTCCCGCGTCGACCTGGTGCTCCCCGAGACCGGCGTCTGCGGCGTGGGAGCGGCGTACGACGGCGAGCCGAGCGGCTGCTGCACCCCGGTCGGGGCCTGAGGCCCGCTCAGCGCTGCGTGGGGGGCAGGTCGAGCGTCCGCTCGGCGGGCCGGAAGGCGGCGTCGCCCTCGTAGCGCACGACCAGGCGGGTCGCGGACTTGGCCAGCTTCTTGCCGCGACCGAACCACACCGGCTTGCCCAGGTCGCGGACGCGGACCTGCTCGGTGCGGTTGCCGATGGAGACGGTGACGGTGCCGGTGGGCTCGCGGTCGATGCCCTCGGGGCTGCGCAGCCGGATCTTGGCCCGGACCCTGCCGCGGGTGCGGCGGGCGTTGACCTCGAGCACGACCGGCGAGGTGACCCGGCGGGCAGGCGTCACCTCCAGCGCCGGGGTGCGTGAGCCCGAGCGCGTGGTCACCTGCACGGCGATGCGGCGGCCGAGGTCGGCCTGGCCGAGGCGGTAGCGCCAGGCGGTCTCGCCGGCGATCGGGTCGCCGTCGCGCAGCCACTGGTAGCTCGACCGGGCGCCGTCGGGGTCGTAGCGGCCCTTGAGGACCTTCAGGCCCTTGCCGGGCTTGGCCACGCCGCCGACCCGGGCGGGCTCGACCACGCCCACCACCTCCGGCTCCTCGGGCTCGTCCACCGGCCGGCCGGCCCGCGAGGCCTTGATGACGCGGTGGGCGCGGTCGCGGACGTCGTCGAGCCGGGCGTAGAGCTTCGAGCCGGGGCAGGCGGTGTCGTTGGTGTCGCGGTGCCCGTCGATGACGCGCAGCGTTGCCATCCGGCCGGCGGCGTACTTGTCGCTGCCGGTCGACTCCACCGTCGTCTTCCCGCGAGGGCGGCGGTCGTAGGCGTCGAGCTTCCACGCCGCCAGCGCGCCGAGCGCGTCGATGATCGCCTCGGTGGGGGCGGCCTGCTCGAAGTTGCCGATGACCGAGACGCCCATCGAGGTGTCGTTGAAGCCCAGGGTGTGGGCGCCGCGCACCGGCTGGGCGATCCCGCCGGCGCGGCCCTCCCAGATCCGACCGAAGCGGTCGACGAGGAAGTTGTAGCCGATGTCGGACCACCCCAGGGACTTGGTGTGGTAGCGGTACATGCCGCGGATCAGCGCCGCGGTCTCCTTGCGGGAGTAGGTGTTGCCGCTGACGGTGTGGTGGACGTGGACCTGCTCGATCGTCCGGTTCGTGCGGGGGCTGCCGTCGCGCCACGACTCGTCGGCGCCCCACTGCTTGCGCGTGCGGATGTCGGGCCGCGGCGCCTTCGGCGTGCCGGTGGAGCGGCGCGCGGCGGTGCGGGGGGAGAGCTCGTCGTCGGGGCGGGAGGCGGGGTGCAGCAGCACCAGCCGCATCCCCTTCGGCGCGGGGCCGCGGGAGAGCCGCACCTGGACCGCGTCGCTGGGGCCGAACCACCAGGCAGCCGTGCCGGTGCGCACCGCGGGGTCGTCGTCGGGTCGGTCCTCCACGACGGGCAGGCGGGTCCAGTCGCTCCAGCCGTCGCTCCTCCGTGCCCGGACGAGCACCTCGGGACGGTCCTCGGGCCGCGCCCAGGTCACCGCCGCCATGGAGTAGGTCGAGGTGGGCAGGGCCTCGGACTGCAGCACGCCGCTGGGCCGCTCCTGCAGGCGCAGCCCGGTCTCGAGCGCCGCGACGTCCGAGCCGTCGTCGGCGGAGAGGGCCAGGGCGCCGCCGGGGCGCAGCTTCGGGTCGTCGTCCTGCGACAGGCGCACCGCGGCGCCCACCGCTCCGACGGCGACGGTGGCGGCCACGGCCGCCTTCCCGAGGGTACGGCGACTGGTCGGGGTCCAGGGGGTCGGCTCAGTCACGCAGGGCATCGTCGCAAGCGCGAGGGCCCGATCCGGGGAGGTGGGCCGCGTGGCGCGTGTGACGTGTGAGGCTCGAGGGGCGTCGTTCCGTGCGAACGTCTGGACGAGCGAAGTGAAACACGTTCTACTTCGGGGGTGACCGACACCACCACGGCGCCCCGCAGCCGCAGCGCCTCCCTCGCCATCGTCACCGGGCTGTACGTCGTCGCCGTGGCTGCGGCCGCGGTCTGGCTCTACCTCGGGCCCGACACGGCGTACCTCTGGCTGGACGCCCTGATCGCCGACCTGGTCGCCACCGCGGTGGTCTTCGCCGGGAGCCGGATCGTGCACAACTCCTCGTGCTACGACGCCTACTGGTCGGTGATCCCGCCGCTGCTGGCGGTCTACTGGTGGCTCGAGCGCGAGCCGGGCGCCGACGGGGTGCGCTTCGCGCTGCTCTCGGTCGTGCTCTGGCTGTGGGCGATCCGCCTGACCGCCAACTGGGTCTACTCCTGGCCGGGGCTGCACCACGAGGACTGGCGCTACCCGATGCTGCGGGACAAGAACCCGAAGGTCGAGCTGCCCGTGGACCTGATGGCCATCCACGTCTTCCCGACGCTGCAGGTCTTCGCCGCGATGCTGCCGGTCTATGCCGTGACGCGCTCGGAGCGCGCGTGGGGCTGGCTCGACGTCGTCGCGCTGGTCGTCGGTGTCGGTGCGGTGCTGCTGCAGCTCGTGGCCGACACCCAGCAGCACCGCTTCGCCCGCACCAAGGAGCCGGGGGAGTCGCTGGTCACCGGGCTGTGGGCCTGGTCGCGGCACCCCAACTACCTCGGCGAGATCCTGATGTGGTTCTCGCTGCTGCTCTTCGGCCTCTCCGCGCTGCCGGGTGCGTGGTGGTGGCAGGTCATCGGCGTCGTCGGGATGACCGCGATGTTCCTGGGCGCCTCGATCCCGATGATGGAGCAGCGCAGCCTCGAGCGGCGTCCGGGCTACCAGGACGTCATCGACCGCGTCCCGATGCTGCTGCCGCGGCCGCCCCGTCGGTCGTGAGCAGCCGGTCGTGAGCAGTCGGTCGTGAGCCGGGTGGGTTCGCCGTGACCCGGGTGCTGGTCGCCGGTCTCGGCGACACCGGCGTGCTGTGCGCGGGGGCGCTGGCCCGCCGCGCGATGGTGCGCCGCGGTGTCTCGGTCACCGGGGTGTCGCCGACCACCGGGCTGGTGAGCGGCCAGGAGCTGGGGCTGCGGCTGACGAGGCCCGACACCTGGTCGCGGGACTACCGCATCCCGTACCGCTCGTTCCGGCGGCTGGACCGGGTCGACGTCGTGCACGGCCGGCTGGTGTCCTCCGACCTCGCGGCGCGGACGGTCTCGGTGGTCGGGGCCGACGGGTCGCCGCGCGAGCTCGGGTACGACGTCCTGGTCGTCGCCACCGGGGTCGCCAACGGGTTCTGGCGCAGCGACGCAGTGCGCACCGACGACGCCGTCGCCACCGACCTCGCGGACCGGCACGCGCGTCTCGCGGCGGCCGGCTCGGTGGTGGTCGTCGGGGGCGGAGCCGCGGCCACCTCAGCGGCGTACAACGTGGCGGTGCGGTGGCCCGGCAAGCGGGTGGACCTCTACTTCCCCGGCGAGCGGGGGCTGCCGCAGCACCACGGCCGCACCTGGGCCGGCGTCCGGCGCCGCCTGGAGGCGGCCGGGGTCGTGCTGCACCCGCGGCACCGCGCGGTGCTCCCTGCCTCCGACGAGCCGGCACCGGGGCCGGTCGCGTGGTCGACCGGCCAGCCGTCCGTCGACGCGGACCTGGTGCTGTGGGCGGTCGGCCGGGTGCGCCCGCACACCGGGTGGCTGCCGGACTCGGTCCTCGACGAGGACGGCTTCGTCCGCACCGGTCCGGACCTGCGGGTGCCGGGGGCCGACGGCGTGTTCGCGATCGGTGACGTCGCCGCGACCGACCCGCTGCGCTCGACGGCGCGCAACTTCCAGCACAGGGTCCTGGCCGCCAACGTCGCGGCGTACGTCGACGGGCGGCCGCTGCAGGAGATCTCGCTGCCGGGGCGGCGGTGGGGATCGGTGCTGGGGCCGCAGCGCACGGGGCTGGAGGTGTTCAACCCCTCGGGGCGGCCGTTCCGGATCCCTCGGGTCGTGGTCGACCGCGCGTTGCAGCCGTGGGTGGTGAAGAAGGGGATCTACGGCGGGGTGCGCCGCTAGTCGTCCAGGGGGCTCGGCTCAGCCGACCTCGGGGGCGACGATCTCGAAGACCTTGTCCAGGCCCATCATCCGCAGCACCTTGCGAGGCTGGTTGTCGGCGCAGGCCAGCGACATCGTCGCGCCGCGCGAGGTGAGCCATCGTCGCGCCGCGACCAGGGCGCCGATGCCGACGGAGTCGAGGAAGCTCACGGCGGCGAGGTCGACCACGACGCTGGGCGTGGAGACCTGGGCGGGGTCGTAGAGCACGCGCCGCAGGTGCGGCACGGTGAGGACGTCGAGCTCGCCGGAGACGACGACGACCGTGCGGTCGGGGTGCTGGACGACGTCGAAGGTGACGTCCTCCGGGGCTGGGGCTGTCACGGGACTCCAAAGCGCTGGGGTGGCTCGATCCTCGCTGCTGCGGCCGGTTCGCACCAGATCCCTCGGGGTGGGGCGGCGTGCGCGGTGGCTCACGCCGCGAGCCCGAGCTGGGCGAAGGCGAGGTCGAGGCGGAGGCGGTGTCGCTGCGGGGGCGGCAGGCCCGGCGCGCGGCTGAGGTGGCGGTAGCCGCTGGGGGTGATGGTCTCGATGACGGTCGGGTCGCCGGGCAGTGGTCGCGACGACCATCCGGGGGCCTGCTTGGCGTAGTTGCAGCCTTCGCAGAGGCCCTGGCCGTTGTCCGCGCTCGTGGGGCCGCCTTCGGCGTGCGGCCGGACGTGGTCGTGGTGGCGCACCGGTGCGTCGCAGCCGGGGGTGCGGCAGGTGCGGTCGCGGGTGGTGAGGAGGTCCGCGAGCCCGGCGGGGAAGGTGCGGGCCGTCGACTCCATGGCCACCAGTCGACCACTCCTGTCGAGGTAGAGCCGCTTGAGCTCTGCGACGCCCTGCTCGGACGCCCGGCGCACCAGGTCGCGCACGAGGTCGGCGGGCAGCGGGATGGCGCCGGTGCCGGGGGCGCCGACCCAGCCCGGCTCGTCACCGTCGCGGCCGGGCAGGTTGAGCAGGGCGGCGTCCGACAGCGTCACCTGCACCGTCACCGGGACGACGTCGGCGTCGCCGAGCACCCCCTCGACGAGGGTGTCGGCCATGACCTGGCCGCGGGTGCGCTCGTCGCCGGCGGCACGGGCGGAGTCGGCGCAGCGGCTCAGGGTCGCGTGCACCGACACGCCCTTGGCCAGTGGGAGCAGGGCGGAGAGCCTGACCATGCCGTCGGCGACCGGCCGGATGCTCGTGTGCCGCTCGGAGACGGCCTTCTCGTGCCGGGCCACCGCGGCGGCCGGGTCGGCGACGTAGGCCAGGCGGTCGACCTCGGCACGGAAGCGGCGCTCGCCCCAGCCGGCCGTGGTGCTCTCCTCGCTCATCAGCTCGGCGTCGATCCGGAGCCGGTCGACCAGGCTCAGGCACGCGGTGCCTTGGGCGATCTGCGTTGCCCGCCACTCGGTGCACCAGCCGGCCCTCATCGCGGCGAGGGTGTGGGGGAGCTCCTCGGTCAGCACCACGGCGAGCCCGAGGTGGATGCCGCCGCGGTGCGGCGACTCCCGTCGGGCCAGCGCCACCTCGGCGCCGATGCCGCGCTCACGCATCGGCTTCGGCAGGTGCGCCCGCTCCTCGGCCCGCGCCCGCTTGAGCGCCACCGCGGCCTGTGCCTGCACCGCGCACAGCGAGTTCTTCAGGCGCTCCGCCTCGGAGATCAGCTCCACGGCCGCTGCGTCGACCTCGCCCGGCTCCAGACGGCCCAGCGCCTCCGCGGCCTCCAGCGCCTGCTGACGCAGGTCGCGGAGGGTGGCGGCGGGTTCCATAAACCGATGCTAGTCGACCATCAGTTCGAAAACAAGGGTTCGCGGAAGGCGCTGTGGTGGGACGAGGTCGAGCAACCTCGTCCCGGTGTGCCCCTCAGAACCGCAGCAGCACCTTCCCCGAGACCGAGGCGTCGCGTGCGGTGCCGAAGGCGTCGAGCACGGTGGCGGTGTCGGTGACGTCCACCTCGTGCGTGATCGCCGCATCGAGGGAGAGGCCGGCACCCAGGGCGGTGACCACGTCGTCGATCTCGTCGCGGAAGCGGAAGCTGCCGACCAGCTCGAGCTCGCGGGTGATGGCGTCGGCCAGCAGGGTCGGCTGCTCGCCCGCGGGCTGCAGGCCGACCATCACGACCCGGCCGCCGCGACGGGTGCCGCGGATGGCGGAGGCGAGCCCGGGGCGGGAGCCGGAGCACTCGAGCGCGACGTCGACGTCGAGCTCGGTGATGGCCGGGTCGTCGGCGGCGAGGGTGGTCGAGGCCCCCAGGTCTCCCGCGATCCGGCGGGGCAGGTGGTGCAGGTCGACGGCGACCACCTCGGCCGCGCCCAGGGCGCGGGCCGCGGCGACCGACAGGGCGCCGATCGGCCCGCAGCCGACCACCAGCACCCGGCGGTCGCGGACGTCGCCGGCGCGGGCCAGGCCGTGCCACGCCACGGCCGCCGGCTCGCACAGGGCGGCGGTGCGGAGCGGCACGGAGGCCGGGAGCGGACGCAGCATCGAGGCCGGCAGCGCCACCCGGCGCGCGAAGACACCGGGGGTGTGGGGGAGCAGCGCCGCCGATCCGAGGTAGGAGTCGTGGGTGGCGGGGTGGACCGTCACCGGCGTACCGGCGGCCGGGCCCGAGCCGTCCTCGGCCGCCACGAGCACTGTCCCGGACATCTCGTGACCCAGCACCATCGGCTCGCGCAGGATCGAGAGGCCCGCGGCGCCGTGGGTCCAGTAGTGCAGGTCCGAGCCGCAGATGCCGCCGTACGCGACCGAGACGACGGCCTCGCTCGGGCCGGGCTTCGGCTCGGCGACCTCCTCGACACGGAGGTCGCCGGCGGAGTGGGCCACGACCGCGACGTTGGGGCCGAGGTCGGGCAGGTCGAGGGCGCTCACCTCAGACCACCGCCGTCATGCCGCCGTCGACGAACAGCACCTGGCCGTTGACGAAGGCAGCCGCGTCGGAGGCGAGGAACACCGCCGGGCCGACGAGGTCCTCGACCCGCCCCCAGCGCGCGGCCGGGGTGCGCCCGCGGACCCAGCCGTCGAAGGCGGGGTCGTCCACGAGCGCCTGGGTCATCTCGGTGTGGATGTAGCCCGGCGCCAGCGCGTTGACCTGCAACCCGGCCGACGCCCACTCCGCGCACATGGCACGGGTGAGGTTGCGCAGCCCGCCCTTGGCGGCGGTGTACGGCGCGATCGTCGGTCGCGCCAGGTCGGCCTGCACCGACGCGATGTTGACGATCCGGCCGGCGCTGCGCGGCACCATGTGCCGGGCCACGGCGCGACCGACCACGAAGGCGCTGGTCAGGTTGGTGGCCAGCACCCGCTCCCAGTCGGCGAGGTCGAGCTCGAGCAGGGGGACGCGGTGCTGGACGCCGGCGTTGTTGACGAGGACGTCGATGGGGCCGACACGCTCCTCGACCTCGTCGACGGCCGCCGCGACCGCGGCCTCGTCGGTGACGTCGAAGGCACGGGCGAGCACCCGCCCCTCGCCGTACGCCGACGCGAAGGCCGCGCGGGTCTCCTCCAGCGCTGCCGTGTCACGGCCGTTGAGGACGACCCGGGCGCCGGCGGCGAGCAGGCCGTCGGCCAGCGCGCGACCGATGCCGCGGCTGGAGCCGGTCACCAGGGCCGTGCGTCCGCTGAGCGCCGGCGTGGGTGAGGGGGCGGGTGCGTGGCTCATGCGATGCCCGCCGCCACGCCGTAGATCGCCAGGGCCCCGACGAAGCCGACGACGCCGATGAGGGCCTGGCCGACGGTCCAGGTCTTCAGGGTGGTGGCGGTGTCCATGCCGAAGAAGCGGCTGACCAGCCAGAAGCCGGAGTCGTTGACGTGGCCGGCGAAGACCGAGCCCGCGGCGAGGGCGAGGACCATCGCGGCCAGCTGGCCCGCGTTGAGGTCGGTCGCGGCCTGCACGGCCGGCTGCACCAGCGCGGCCGCGGTGGTGAGGGCGACGGTCGCCGAGCCCTGCGCCATCCGCACGATCGCGGCGATCACGAAGCCCGCGACGATCAGCGGCAGGCCGAGGGAGTCGAGGGACTCGGCGATGGCGCCGCCGATGCCGGTGGCTCGCAGGACGCCGCCGAACATGCCGCCCGCACCGGTGATGAGGACGATCGCGCAGATCGGGCCGAGGGCACCGTCGACGACCCGGTCCACCAGGCCGCGGTCGCGGCCGTGCCGCCAGGCCAGGACGTACATCGCGACGAACACGGTGATGAGCAGCGCGACGGGCGTCTCGCCGAGCAGGCGCAGCCCGCGGACCCAGCCGTCCTCCAGCGAGACGACCTCGGCGGTCGCCAGCGCGTTGAGGCCGGTGTTGAGGAAGATCAGGACCAGGGGCAGCGCGAGCAGCGACAGCGTGGTGCGGACCGTGGGGTCGCTGCGGAAGGCCGCGGCGTCGTCGTCGTGGTCGGTGCTGCGCAGGATCTCGGGGACCGGCAGGTCGTAGGTGCGACCGACCCAGCCGCCGAAGACACGGCCGACCAGGACCCAGGCCGGGATCGCGATGAGCAGGCCGAGCAGGACCACCAGGCCCACGTCGGCGCCGAGCAGGCCGGACGCGGCGACCGGACCGGGGTGCGGCGGGACGAAGATGTGCATGACCGAGAAGGCGACGGCGGCCGGGAAGGCGTAGGTCAGCACCGAGCCGCCGAGGCGGCGGGCGACGGCGAAGATGATCGGCAGCATGACGACCAGGCCGGCGTCGAAGAAGATCGGGAAGCCCATCAGCAGCGAGGCGATGCCCAGCGCCAGGGGCGCGCGGTCCTCGCCGAAGCGCTGCACGAGCGCGTCGGTCAGCACCTGGGCGCCGCCGCTGAGCTCGAGCATCCGCCCGAGCATCGCGCCGAGGCCGACGAGCAGCGCGACCGCGGCCAGCGTCCCGCCGAAGCCCGAGAGCATCGTGGGTACCACCGCCTCGAACGGGACGCCCGCGGCCAGCGCGGTCAGTGCGCTGACGAGCACCAGGGCGAGGAAGGCGTGCACGCGGGCGCCGATGATCAGCACCAGCAGCACCGCCACGGCGGCGGCGGCGAGCCCGAGGAGGCCGGCGGTCGGCAGCTCCCAGGTCAGCTCGAGTTCGGTCATGGGGTGGTGCTCCTGCTTCTCTGAGTCGCTTCTGCGTGGTGGGGTGAGGTGGACCGGGTGGGTCCGAGGCGGACCCGGGGTGGGTCCGGGGGTGGGTCCG
>Ga0310345_10001342_pt1 | contig 27799 bp, 24 predicted proteins | sample HC15DNA20500_MG_FD_204667 | JGI IMG/M metagenome (GOLD analysis project Ga0310345, IMG submission 204667) | Marine microbial communities from station ALOHA, North Pacific Subtropical Gyre - HC15-DNA-20-500_MG | ecosystem: Environmental > Aquatic > Marine > Oceanic | place: Pacific Ocean: North... | reverse complement strand
GCTCCATCAAGCTGCCCGACGACGTGAAGATGGTCATGCCGGGCGACAACGTGCAGATGAAGGTCGAGCTGATCACGCCGGTCGCGATGGAAGAGAAGCAGCGCTTCGCCATCCGCGAGGGCGGCCGCACGGTCGGCGCTGGCGTCATCACCAAGATCATCGAATAATCCCCTCCCCATGGGCGAGAGGCAGCGCGTCGCGCTCGTTTGTGACGAGTGCGGCGCGCGCAACTACAAGACGACCAAGCCGAAGCGCCCGGTGAAGCCGGGTGAGGAGGGCCAGGCGCAGCGGCTGGCCTTCAAGAAATTCTGCCGGGCATGCAACCGGCACACGCTCCACCGGGAGTCCCGGTAGGGCGACAAAGAGAGAATAGGTCAGTAGCTCAGTTGGTAGAGCAGCGGATTCCAAATCCGCAGGTCGGGGGTTCGAGCCCCTCCTGACCTGAGAACGGCGACGACGATGGCGGACGAAGAAGTCGAATACGAAGAGGCCAAGACGCTCGGCATGGAGCGGTGGGTGCAGTTCGCCTTCGTGGTGATCGCGATCCTCACCTTCTATCTCAGCGACAAGCTCATCAGCTTCGTCTGGGGGTTCTTCGCCGAGCCCGAGGCCACCCTGGTGTCCGGGATCGCCGCCATCATCGGCATCCTCACCGGATTCCTTCTCTACCGTCACCCGAAGGTTCGGCCCCTCGCCGACGAGGTGGCGGGAGAGCTCTCGAAGGTGACCTGGCCGACCCGGCAGGAGACCTGGCGCAACACCGTGGTGGTCATCATCACCTCGATCATCGCCGCCGCGTACCTCGGGATCTTCGACTCCCTCTGGTCCGCGTTCACGGACCTCATCTACTCGACGAGCTAGCGCTGGCTTCACTCGAACGACGCGCCGACCCCGGGGGGCCGGCCGGCGCGCATCAGGACCTGTCATGGGAAAGAAGTGGTACGTAGTCCAGGCTTACTCCGGCTACGAGAGCAAGGTGAAGCTCTCGTTGGAGGAGCGGATCCGTCAGGCGGGGGCCGAGGACCTCTTCGGTGAGATCCTCATCCCCAAGGAGAACGTGACGGAGAACCGGCCGAGCGGGCGCCGCGTGACCAGCCGCACCTTCTACCCTGGCTACATCTTCGTGAACATGGACCTGAGCGACCACACGTGGCACCTGGTCAAGGACACCCCGAAGGTCAGCGGCTTCGTGGGTGGTCGGCACCCGGCGCCGGTCCCGGAGTCGGAGATCAACGCCATCACCCAGCAGGTCGCGGAGGGCGCCGCGCGCCCGAAGCCCCGGGTGGTCTTCGAAGCGGGCGACCACGTCCGCGTCATCGACGGGGCGTTCGCGAACTTCACGGGGACGGTCGAAGAGGTCAACCCCGACAAGCAGAAGGTCAAGGTCCTCGTCAGCATCTTCGGTCGAGCCACTCCGGTCGAGCTCGACTACGGGCAGGTCGAGAAGACCGTCTGAGCCCACCCATCACCGTTCAAGGGGCGCCACCAGCAACCGCACGACGCGCCCGGGATTGAAGTGCCATGAAGAAGGTCATCGGTCAGATCAAGCTCCAGCTCCCCGCCGGCAAGGCGAACCCGTCGCCGCCCGTCGGCCCGGCGCTGGGTCAGCACGGCGTGAACATCATGCAGTTCTGCAAGGAGTTCAACGCCCGCACCCAGAAGCAGGACGGCCTGATCATCCCGGTGGTGATCACGGTCTTCGCGGACCGGTCCTTCACCTTCATCACGAAGACCCCGCCCGCCTCGGTCCTCATCAAGCGGGAGATCGGCCTCAAGATCGGCAAGAAGCCGGGCAGCGGCTCGCCCGTGCCGAACAAGGAGAAGGTCGGCACCATCACCCGCGCGCAGCTCGAGAAGCTGGCGGCCGAGAAGTTCAAGGACATGAACGCCGGCAGCATCGAGTCCGCGGCCCGCACCCTCGCCGGCACCTGCCGCTCGATGGGCGTCGACGTCGTCGACTGAGCCGGCCTCCCTGGCCGACGCGCCAGGATGGCCCACATTCGTTCGTTCACTGCTCACGCGCCGGTTCGCCGGCGCATCACCACCACCTGGTGGGAGGCGGTCGGGGACTGGTCTCCGCCGTCGATAGGAGAAGAAAATGCAGACAGGTAGAAGGCGAAAGGAGGCGATCGCCAAGGTCGATCGGTCCCGCCTCTACGCGCTCGAGGAAGCCTGCGCGCTCGTGAAGGAGGCGTCTTTCGCCAAGTTCGACGAGAGCGTGGACCTCGCGGTTCGTCTGGGCGTGAATCCCAAGCACGCCGATCAGATGGTCCGCGGCGCGACGGTCCTGCCTCACGGCATCGGAAAGACCGTCCGCGTCCTCGTGTTCGCGAAGGGCGAAAAGGCCACCGAGGCGCAAGCCGCCGGTGCCGACTTCGTCGGAGCGGACGACATGGTCCAGAAGGTCCAGGATGGCTGGCTCGACTTCGATACGGTCGTCGCCACCCCGGACATGATGGGTCAGGTCGGTCGGCTCGGACGAGTGCTCGGTCCGCGAGGGCTGATGCCGAACCCGAAGGTGGGCACCGTCACCTTCGACGTGACCAAGGCGATCACCGACGTCAAAGCGGGTAAGGTCGAGTTCCGGGTGGAGCGTGCCGGTATCGTGCACGCGCCGGTCGGGAAGCGGTCCTTCGAATCCAACAAGCTCCGCGAGAACGCCAAGGCGCTCCTGGACGCCCTCTTGCGTGCCAAGCCGGCATCTGCCAAGGGGACGTACCTCCGGAGCATCACGCTGAGCAGCACCATGGGGCCGGGGATCAAGATCGATCCGGCCACGGTCGAGGCCTGACATGGCAACGCGTACCGAAAAGGCCGCCGTCGTCGACGCGGTCAAGCAGAACTTCGAGAAGGCCACTGCGGTGGTGCTGGTGGACTACGCCGGCGTCGACGTCCCGCAGATCACGGAGCTGCGCAAGCGGTTCCGCGAGGCCGGTGTCGAGTACAAGGTCGTCAAGAACCGCCTGATCAAGCAGGCGCTCAAGGGGACCGCGCTCGAGACCGACGACACCTTCAACGCGTCGCTGAAGGGCATGACCGGCGTGGCTTGGTCCTACGAGGACCCGTCCGCTGCGGCCAAGATCATCAAGAACTTCCGCAAGGAAGACGAAGCGAACGAGCGGCTCGAGGTCAAGTGCGGCCTCCTCGACCAGGACGTCCTGGACGCCAAGCAGGTCGAGACCCAGCTCGCTTCGCTGCCCGGCAAGGACGAGCTCCGGGCCATGCTGCTCGCGCAGCTCATGGCGCCGGCGCAGAGCCTGGTCCGCCAGCTTCACGCGGCCGGACAGAACTTCGCGTACCTGTTGGACGCTCGCCGTCGCCAGCTCGAGGAGCAGGGCGGCTGAGCACCACCCGGGTCCACGGACGGACCCGGACTTTTCACACGAAATGGGATTGCGCCCACGGTGCGTGGGCTTCACAGGAACAAATTCGCGTCAGCACTCTCGGCGGAGGACGGCGCGGCTTGAATAGAAGGTAGAGACAGATGGCGAACATGAATCTGGAGCAGATGGTCGAGGAGCTCAGCTCCTGGTCCGTCATGGAAGTGGCCAACCTCGTCAAGGAGCTCGAGGAGAAGTGGGGCGTCTCCGCGGCGCCGGTCGCGGTCGCCGGTGGCGGTGGCGCGGCGGCTCCGGCCGAGGCGGCTGAGGAGCAGACCGAGTTCACGGTCGAGCTCACCGACGTCGGGGCCAAGAAGATCAACGTGATCAAGGCGGTCCGTGAGGTCACCAGCCTCGGCCTCGCCGACGCGAAGAACCTCGTCGAGAGCGCTCCCAAGGCCATCAAGGAGAACGTCTCCAAGGAAGAGGCCGAGGAGATCAAGAAGAAGCTCGAGGAGGCTGGCGCGAAGGTCACCCTCAAGTAGTGACCTCCGCTCGTCCTCATCGTTGTTTCTTCGTCGATGACGTCGCGTCCCTTCGCCGACCCGGGCGTTGGGATGCGTCGTCGTCTATGACGAGCACGATCGTGAGTCGCGCGGTCGCGTCGCGGAGCAGCTTCGCTCCGTCGACGCGCTCGTGCGTCCAGAACCCGGGTCCCGAAGAACCCCGCTTGGCTTGAATGGGCCCCGTCCAGTTCGGACGGGATCGAGGCGTCTCACCCGCCTCTGCGAAGACCGGCGCAGCCCCCCTCTGACCGGTCGTATGGGAGCTCCGCGAAACCATGGCGTCGATGGTCCAGACCAACTTCCGCATTCGCCACAGCTTCGGGAAGATCACTCAGATCATTCAGATCCCGAACCTCATCGACATCCAGAAGAAGTCGTACGAGAAGTTCTTGCAGGCGAACGTGCCGCCGCACGAGCGCGTCGACATCGGGCTGCAGAACGTCTTCAAGAGCGTCTTCCCGATCCGGGACTTCAACGGCACGAGCGAGCTGATGTTCGTCGGCTACACGCTCGAGCGCCCGAAGTACGACGTCGACGAGTGCATCCAGCGCGGCATGACCTTCGCCGCGCCGATCAAGGTGACGATCCAGCTCATCATCTACGACACGGGTGGTGACAGCTCGGAGAAGACCGTCCGCGACATCAAGGAGCAGGAGGTCTACTTCGGCGAGATCCCGCTGATGACGGAGAACGGCACCTTCATCATCAACGGCACCGAGCGCGTCGTCGTCAGCCAGCTGCACCGCAGCCCGGGCGTCTTCTTCGACCACGACAAGGGCAAGACCCACTCGTCGGGCAAGCTGCTCTACCAGGCCCGCGTGATCCCCTACCGCGGCTCGTGGCTCGACTTCGAGTTCGACCCGAAGGACCTGCTCTACGTCCGGATCGACCGCCGCCGGAAGATGCACGCGACCGTGCTCCTCAAGGCGCTCGGCTACACGACCGGCGAGCTCCTCAAGTTCTACTACGACACCGAGACGATCTACGTCGACAAGGGCAAGTTCTCGAAGTCGATCGAGTTCGATCTCCTCCCCGGCCAGCGCGCGACCCGCGACATCAAGGTCGAGGGCGACGTCATCGTCCGCAAGAACCGGAAGTTCACCCGCGCCGCCATCCGCAAGCTCAAGAACGCGGGCATGGACCGGCTCCCGATGGACGGGGCCGAGGTCATCGGCAAGGTGAGCGCCGAGGACGTCATCGACGAGGAGACGGGTGAGGTCCTCCTCGGCGTGAACGAGGAGATCACCGAGGAGAAGCTCGAGCAGATCCAGGGCGCCGGCGTCGACACCTTCAAGGTGCTCTTCATCGACGGCCTGAACGTGGGCAGCTACCTCCGCGACACGCTGATCGCGGACAAGGTGGTCACCCAGGACGAGGCGATCCTCGAGATCTACCGCCGGCTGCGCCCGGGCGATCCGCCCACGCTCGACACGGCGAAGACCCTCTTCCACAACCTCTTCTTCAACCCCGAGCGCTACGACCTGTCGCGCGTCGGCCGTCTCAAGCTGAACTACAAGTTCTACCGGGACGAGGAAGAGGAGAAGCCGGATCTGGACACCACCGTCCTGACCCCGCTCGACATCCTCCACACCGTTCGTCACCTCATCGAGCTGAAGAACGGCCGCGGCACCACCGACGACATCGACCACCTCGGCAACCGCCGGGTGCGCGCCGTCGGCGAGCTCATGGAGAACCAGTACCGCATCGGCCTGGTCCGCATGGAGCGCGCGATCAAGGAGCGGATGAGCATGTCTCAGGAGATCGAGACGCTCATGCCGCACGACCTGATCAACGCCAAGCCGGTCAGCGCGGTGGTCAAGGAGTACTTCGGGAGCAGCCAGCTCTCGCAGTTCATGGACCAGACCAACCCGCTCTCCGAGGTCACGCACAAGCGGCGGCTCTCGGCGCTCGGGCCGGGCGGCCTGACGCGTGAGCGCGCGGGCTTCGAGGTCCGCGACGTCCACACCACCCACTACGGCCGCATCTGCCCGATCGAGACGCCGGAAGGTCCGAACATCGGCCTCATCGCGTCGCTCTCGACCTACGCGCGGGTGAACGAGTACGGCTTCGTCGAGACGCCGTACCGCAAGGTCGAAGAGGGCAAGGTCTCCACCGACGTGCGCTGGTACTCGGCGCTCGAGGAGGAGGGCTACTACATCGCCCAGGCCAACGCCGAGGTCGACGACGACAACAAGCTCGTCAGCAACCTCGTCAGCGCCCGCTACAACGGCGACACGGTCATGGTCACCAACGACCAGATCAACCTGATGGACGTGAGCCCGAACCAGCTCGTGTCGGTCGCGGCGTCGCTCATCCCGTTCCTCGAGCACGACGACGCGAACCGCGCGCTCATGGGCTCGAACATGCAGCGGCAGGCGGTGCCGCTCGTGCGGACGCACGCGCCGATCGTCGGCACCGGCCTCGAGGCCAAGGTGGCGCGCGACTCCGGCGTCTGCATCCTCGCGAAGCGGGACGGCGTGGTCGACTCGGTCGACGCGACGCGCATCGTCATCAAGGCGGAGGGTGAGGCCGGGGCGTTCCCGGACATCTACCGCCTGAACAAGTTCCAGCGCTCCAACCAGAGCACCAGCTACACGCAGAAGCCGATCGTCCGCCCGGGCGAGAAGGTCAAGGCCGGCGACGTCATCGCCGACGGCCCGAGCTGCGACATGGGCGAGCTCGCGCTCGGCCGGAACTGCGTCGTCGCCTTCATGCCCTGGGGCGGGTACAACTTCGAGGACTCCATCCTGCTCTCGGAGCGCATCGCGAAGGAGGACATCTACACCTCCGTGCACATCGAGGAGTTCGAGTGCGTCGCGCGCGACACCAAGCTCGGCAAGGAGGAGATCACCCGCGACATCCCGAACGTGGGTGAGGAGGCGCTCAAGGACCTCGACGACAGCGGCATCGTCCGCATCGGCGCCGAGGTGAAGAGCGGCGACATCCTGGTCGGCAAGATCACGCCGAAGGGCGAGACCCAGCTCTCCCCCGAGGAGAAGCTGCTCCGCGCCATCTTCGGCGAGAAGGCGGGCGACGTGCGTGACACCTCGCTGCGCGTGCCGCCGGGCGTCGGCGGCGTCGTGATCAACGCCCGCGTCTTCAGCCGCAAGGGCACCGAGAAGGACGAGCGCGCCAAGGAGATCGAGGATCAGGAGCGCGCGAAGCTCGAGAAGGACATGGCGGACGAGATCAAGATCATCCGCGAGTCCGCGTATGATCGAGTCCGCAAGCTCCTCCTCGGCCGCACCACCAACGCGAAGCTCGTCGACGACAAGGGCAAGGTCCTCCTCGCGAAGGGCACCAAGATCGTCGCGGCCGAGCTCGACCCGATCCCGAAGAAGTACTGGAAGGACATCGAGGTCGACAAGGGTCAGGAGACCATCGCCAACATCCTGGAGCAGCTCGAGGAGCAGACCCAGGCCATCGAGACGCTCTTCCAGGAGAAGATCGCCAAGCTCAGCAAGGGCGACGAGCTCCCGCCGGGCGTGATCAAGATGGTGAAGGTCTACATCGCCATCAAGCGCAAGCTCCAGGTCGGCGACAAGATGGCCGGTCGCCACGGGAACAAGGGTGTCGTCTCGCGGATCCTCCCCGAGGTCGACATGCCGTACCTCCCCGACGGCACCCCGGTCGACATCTGCCTCAACCCGCTCGGCGTCCCCAGCCGGATGAACGTGGGGCAGATCCTCGAGACCCACCTCGGGTGGGCCGGCTACCTCCTCGGCCGTCAGCTCAACGAGCTGATGGAGGAGAAGGGCTTCGCCGGTGAGCCCCTCCGCAAGCTGCTCCTCGAGATCTACTCGACGGGCGACACGCGGAAGACCATCGAGGACATGCCGGTGGACGAGCTCCCCGCGTTCGTCCGCAAGGTGCACCACGGCCTCCAGCTCGCGACGCCCGTCTTCGACGGCGCGCACGAGACGGAGATCAAGAAGCTCCTGACCCTCGTCGGCGACACGGCGAAGAAGCAGGAGATGAGCAGCCCGCTCTACCACCTGTCCTCGCAGACCACCGGTCAGACGGTGCTCTTCGACGGCCGGACGGGCGAGCGGTTCCACAAGGACGTGACCGTCGGCATCATGTACATGCTGAAGCTCCACCACCTCGTGGACGACAAGATCCACGCGCGGAGCATCGGCCCGTACTCGCTCGTCACCCAGCAGCCTCTCGGCGGCAAGGCCCAGTTCGGTGGCCAGCGTCTCGGCGAGATGGAGGTCTGGGCGATGGAGGCCTACGGCGCGGCCCACGCACTGCAGGAATTCTTGACGGTGAAGTCCGACGACGTACAAGGGCGGACCCGGATGTACGAGGCCATCGTGAAGGGCGAGTACACGCTCGACGCGGGGCTTCCGGAGAGCTTCAACGTGTTGATGAAAGAGCTCCAGGCGCTGTGCCTGAACGTCGAGCTGATCGAGAGCCCGCGGAGCGCCGACGCGCTCGCGGCGGAGGAGGAGTGATCCGATGAAGGACATTTTCAGTTTCTTCGAGAAGCCCAAGGATCCGCTCTCCTTCTCCGCGATCCGCATCTCGCTGGCGTCGCCGGAGAAGATCCGCGAGTGGTCGCACGGCGAGGTCAAGAAGCCGGAGACGATCAACTACCGGACCTTCAAGCCGGAGCGGGACGGCCTGTTCTGCGCGAAGATCTTCGGGCCGGTGAAGGACTACGAGTGCATCTGCGGCAAGTACAAGCGCATGAAGCACCGTGGGATCGTCTGCGAGAAGTGCGGCGTCGAGGTGATCCAGTCGAAGGTGCGCCGTGAGCGCCTCGGCCACATCACCCTGGCGACGCCGGTCGCGCACATCTGGTTCATGAAGAGCCTCCCGTCGCGCATCGGCGCGGTGCTCGACATCTCGCTCAAGGACCTCGAGCGCATCCTCTACTGCGAGAGCTACGTCGTCCTCGACCCGATGGACACGCCGCTCGAGCGCGGCGAGGTCCTCAGCGAGGAGCGCTACCAGGAGCTCAGCGACGAGTTCGGCTGGGACGCGTTCAAGGCCGGCATGGGCGGCGAGGCGATCCTCGAGATGCTCCGTGAGGTCGACGTGCACGGTCTCGCCGAGACCCTGCGCACCGACATGAAGGAGGCGACGAGCGAGGCGAAGCGCAAGAAGTACGCGAAGCGCCTCAAGGTCGTCGAGGCGTTCAAGGACAGCGGCAACCGCCCCGAGTGGATGATGCTGACGGTGATCCCGGTGCTCCCGCCGGACCTCCGCCCGCTCGTCCCCCTCGACGGCGGCCGGTTCGCGACCTCGGACCTCAACGACCTCTACCGTCGCGTCATCAACCGCAACAACCGCCTCAAGCGGCTCATCGAGCTGAACGCGCCGGAGATCATCATCCGGAACGAGCGGCGCATGCTGCAGGAGGCGGTCGACGCGCTGTTCGACAACGGCCGTCGCGGCAAGACCATCACCGGCCCCAACAAGCGCCCCCTCAAGTCCCTCAGCGACATGCTGAAGGGCAAGCAGGGCCGCTTCCGCCAGAACCTCCTCGGCAAGCGCGTCGACTACTCGGGCCGCTCGGTCATCGTGGTCGGGCCGTCGCTCAAGCTGCACCAGTGCGGCCTGCCGAAGAAGATGGCGCTCGAGCTCTTCAAGCCGTTCATCTACAACAAGCTCGAAGAGCGCGGCTACGTCACGACGATCAAGAGCGCGAAGAAGCTCGTCGAGAAGGAGAAGCCCGAGGTCTGGGACATCCTGGAAGAGGTCATCACCGAGCACCCGGTGATGCTCAACCGCGCGCCGACGCTCCACCGCCTCGGCATCCAGGCCTTCGAGCCGGTGCTCATCGAGGGTAAGGCGATCCGCCTCCACCCCCTCGTCTGCACCGCCTTCAACGCGGACTTCGACGGCGACCAGATGGCGGTCCACGTGCCGCTCTCGGTCGAGGCGCAGATGGAGGCGCGCGTGCTCATGATGAGCACGAACAACATCCTCTCGCCCGCCCACGGTCGCCCGATCATCAACCCGACGCAGGACATCGTCCTCGGGCTCTACTACATGACGCGTCAGCGCCCCTTCGCGAAGGGGGAGATGCCGGCCGACCTGCCGGCGACCGCCGACGACGCCAAGTGGGGCAAGCTCAAGGACGCGGACAAGCAGGAGCTGCGCGAGAAGATGCTGCGGAGCGTCTTCAGCAGCCCCGAAGAGGTCCGCGCCGCCTACGACGCGGGTGAGGTCGAGCTCCACGCGAAGATCCGCGTGCGCGCCGAGATCGACGCCCCGAAGGGCCCGGACGGGAAGCGCCCGACCAAGCTCTTCGAGACGACGGTCGGCCGCGTGCTCGTCAGCGAGATCACGCCCGACGAGGTGCCCTTCGAGCTGAGCAACAAGGTGCTCGACAAGAAGGCGCTCTCGCGGCTGATCGACGACTGCTACCGCCGCAGCCGGAACAAGGCGACGGTCCTCCTCGCGGACCGGCTCCGGAACCTCGGCTTCGAGATGTCGACCCAGGCGGGTGTCTCCATCTGCATGGACGACATGACCATCCCGGAGAGCAAGAAGACGATCCTCGCGCAGGCGCAGGCCGACGTGGAGACCGTCGTCGAGCAGTACCAGGAAGGTCTGATCACCGACGGCGAGCGCTACAACAAGATCGTCGACATCTGGGCGGCGGCTTCCGACCAGGTCGCGAAGGAGCTGCTCGACGGCATCGGTGTCGAGGACATCGAGGATCCGGAGACGGGCAAGACGCAGGAGACCACCTCCTTCAACCCGATCTTCATGATGGCCGACTCCGGCGCGCGTGGCTCGAACCAGCAGATCCGTCAGCTGGCCGGGATGCGCGGCCTGATGGCCAAGCCGAGCGGCGAGATCATCGAGACGCCCATCACGGCGAACTTCCGTGAGGGGCTGACCGTGCTCCAGTACTTCATCTCGACGCACGGCGCGCGGAAGGGTCTGGCCGACACGGCGCTCAAGACCGCGAACTCCGGGTACCTCACCCGCCGTCTCGTCGACGTCGCGCAGGACGCGGTCGTCACCGAGTACGACTGCGGCACGCTCGACGGCATCGAGGTCACGAAGCTCGAGGAGGGCGGCGAGGTCGTCCAGGCGCTCGGTGAGCGCATCCTCGGCCGGACGGCCCTCGAGGACATCTACGACCCGCGCGACGACGAGACCATCCTCGTCGCCGCCGGCGAGGAGATCGACGAGGCGAAGATGGACGTGGTCGAAGAGGCCGGCATCGAGCGGGTGCTCATCCGCTCCGTGCTGACCTGCCAGACGCGCCGCGGCATCTGCGCCCTCTGCTACGGCCGTGACCTCGCGCGTGGCTACCAGGTGAACATGGGTGAGGCGGTCGGCGTGATCGCGGCCCAGTCCATCGGCGAGCCCGGCACGCAGCTGACGATGCGGACCTTCCACATCGGTGGCGCGGCCGCGCGCGGCAAGATCGAGCAGTCCAGCCTCGAGAACCGCTTCGAGGGCACGGTCAAGCTCGAGAACGCCAAGACGGTCACCAAGAAGGACGGCACCACCGTCATCATGAACCGCCACGGCCTCCTCAAGATCGTCGACGACAGCGGTCGCGAGAAGGAGATGTACAACCTCGTCTACGGCGCCTTCCTCAAGGTCAAGGACGGCGAGAAGGTCGAGCGGGCCACGCTCCTCGCGGAGTGGGACCCCTACGCCATCCCGATCCTCACCGAGGTCCCCGGCGTGGTGAGCTACGGCGACATCGTCGACGGCGTCACCATGGAGGAGAAGCTCGACGAGGTGACCGGTCTGTCGCGTCGCGTGGTCATCGAGTCGCGTGACGCCGGGGCCCGCCCGCGGATCAGCATCCAGGATCCGAAGACGGGCGAGACCCTGAAGACCGGCGTCGGCGAGAACCTCGCGCGCTACTTCCTCCCGGTCGGCTCGAACATCATCCCGGCCGACGGCCAGGAGGTGGACGCGGGCGAGATCCTCGGGAAGATCCCGCGCGAGACCACGAAGACCAAGGACATCACCGGCGGTCTGCCGCGTGTCGCCGAGCTCTTCGAGGCCCGCAAGCCGAAGGACCACGCCATCGTCGCCGAGATCGACGGCACGGTCTCCTTCGGCAAGGACACCAAGGGCAAGCGCAAGGTCATCATCACGCCGGAGATCGGTGAGGCGCGCGAGTTCCTCATCGCCAAGGGCAAGCACCTCACGGTGAAGGAGGGCGACTACCTCCGAGCCGGCGAGGCGCTGATGGACGGCCCCGCGAACCCGCACGACATCCTGAAGATCAAGGGTGAGAAGGCGCTCGCGTTCTGGCTCGTGAACGAGATCCAGCAGGTCTACCGACTGCAGGGCGTCTCGATCAACGACAAGCACATCGAGACCATCGTCCGCATGATGCTTCGCCGGGTGAAGGTGAAGGATCCGGGCGACACGAATTTCCTGAGCGACGAGCAGGTCGAGAAGGCGATCTTCGAGCGCGAGAACGAGAAGGTGATCGGCAAGGGCGGTCAGCCCGCCATCGCGGAGCCCCTGCTCCTCGGCATCACCAAGGCCTCGCTCTCGACCGAGTCCTTCCTCAGCGGCTCGGCCTTCCAGGAGACCACCAAGGTCCTCACCGAGGCGTCGATCAACGGCAAGGTGGACGAGCTCCGCGGTCTCAAGGAGAACGTCATCATGGGGCGGCTCCTGCCGGCCGGCACCGGCCTCGGCGCCTACGACCGCCTCGAGATGGTGGTGGAGGACGCGGCGGAGACGCCGTCCACCTCCCGCGCCACCGAGGCGATGGCGGCGGCCAGCGAGGAGTGATCCTCCGCTAGCGGCTCACGGCGAGGCCGTCGTTCCTTCGGGAGCGACGGCCTTCGTCGTTTCTTCAGACGCGCTCGCCGCGGAGCGCCTCCCGCGCATGACGAATGGCCTGCGCCGTCGCAAAGGCTGCGCGGCGCTGGGCGATCTGACATCCGTTGGCGTCACCGCGGAAGCACGCGGCGAGCTGCTGCTGGATGGCGCACATGGCGTCGGCCACGCAGTGCTGGGCGAGGTTGATGGGGCGCGGGTCGAGCATTCTGGGGTTCCTCCTGCGACCCACGTTGTGCAAAGCGGGGACCAGCCCTCGGATCCCCCGCAAATCCGGGGCGACCGTGCGACGCGTGCGCCGCAGCCGTGGCACGACGCCACGCGTTCGCCGCCGACGCGCCCCACGTGGCGGACTGGCACGGGTGCTGCTCCTACATGTGGCAGGCGGCGGCCGAGTCGGGGCGCCAGCCCAAAGGAGAACAACGCAAAAAGAATGGCTACCCGTTTCCCCAGTCACGTGAACCTGAACGACGACGTCCGCAGCGAGCTCGTCGAGCTGTTGAACGACACGCTCGCGACGAGCATCGACCTGACCTACCAGGTCAAGCAGGCGCACTGGAACATCAAGGGCCCCTGGTTCTTCGCGCGTCACGAGCTGTTCGACAAGCTCGCTGGCAATCTTCGCGAGTGGACCGATGACATCGCGGAGCGCGCGAGCACCCTGGGCGGCTACGCCAAGGGCACCGTGCGCATGGCCGCGGGCACCTCGAAGCTCGGCGAGTACGACGAGCGCGTCATCGAGGGCAAGCAGCACATCCGGGCCCTCGTCGACCGCTACACCACCTTCACCCAGCAGCTGCGCGACAGCATCGCCACCGCGCAGAAAAAGGAAGACGTGGTGACGGAGGATCTCCTCACGGAGGTCGCCCGTGGCGCGGAGCTCGACATGTGGTTCCTCGAGAGTCACATCGCGATGTGAACGCTCGAACGAGCCCGGCGACGAGGCCTCGACCCCGACGGGTCGGGGCTTTTTCGCGTCCGTCATCTGCGCCATCCTGCGGGGGATGAGCCAGTACCTCTTCGAGCACGACGAGCACCGCGCGCTTCGCGAGCAGGTGCGCCGCTGGTCCGCCGCCGAGATCGCGCCGCACGCCCACGCCTGGGAGGAGGCCGGACAGTTCCCGCGCGAGCTCTACGGCCGAGCGGGCGAGGCGGAGATGCTCGGGATCGGGTACCCGGAGTCCTGCGGCGGCACGGGCGGGGACATCACGCACATCATCGTGGCGGCGGAGGAGATGATCCTCGCCGGCAAGTCGGTGGGCACGTGCGTGGGGCTCGGCAGCCACGGCATCGCGCTCCCGCCCATCGTGCACCACGGCACCGACGCCCAGCGGGAGAAGTTCGTCGCGCCGGTGCTGCGGGGCGAGAAGGTGTCGGCCCTCGGCATCACCGAGCCCGGCGGCGGCTCGGACGTGGCGAGCCTGCGCACGAAGGCGGTGCGCGACGGCGACGTCTACGTGGTGAACGGGAGCAAGACCTTCATCACCTCTGGCACCCGGGCGGACTTCGTCACCGCGGCGGTGCGGACGGGGGGCGAGCAGCACGGCGGGATCAGCCTCTTGATCATCGAGTCGAGCACGCCGGGCTACTCGGTCAGCAAGAAGCTCGAGAAGACCGGCTGGTGGGCGAGCGACACGGCCGAGCTGACGTTCGAGGACTGCCGCGTCCCGGTGGAGAACCTCATCGGCCCGGAGAACGCGGGTTTCGTCGCGATCATGACGAACTTCACCCAGGAGCGGCTCCTGCTCGCGGCGCAGTGCGTGGCCATCGCCGAGCTCGCGCTGCGGGAGGCGCATCGCTACAGCAAGGAGCGCCAGGCCTTCGGCCGCCCGATCGCGGGCTTCCAGGTGATCCGCCACAAGCTCGCCGACATGTCCACGCGCCTCGCGGCCGCCCGGGCGCTCACCGGCGAGCTGGCGATGCGATACGCCCGCGGGGAGCAGGACCCGGCGCTCGCCGCGCAGACCAAGAACGCGGCCACCGACATGCTCTCCTTCGTCGCCGACCAGGCCGTCCAGATCCACGGCGGCTTCGGCTACATGCGCGAATACGTCGTCGAGCGCCTCTACCGCGACGCCCGCCTCTACCCCATCGGCGGCGGCACCCGCGAGATCATGAACGAGATCATCTGCAAAGCCCGAGGCTATTGAGCGCTCCAGCCTCGGGACATGGGGACGGAGTTTCCTTGTTTCCCAACCCACGTCCCCGCGCGAACTAGCCCGCGTTCCAGGACGCTGGGACGGAGTTTCCTCGTTGCCCGCGAGACATTCGCGGCGCTCGGCCGCTCTCCCTGGCAGGTCAGCGGCGCCGGCGCAGCGGTGAGACCGATATTCTCGAGGAATGCGGGCTTCGCGACCCGACTCGGCAACGAGGAAACTCCGTCCCGGTAGCCTCGGTCAGGGAGTCGGCGCGGTCGAGGCTTCCGGTGGGCAACAAGGAAACTCCGTCCCCGTAGCCCTGGACGGGGTCGTCAGCGGCGGATGACGTCGAGGACGAGGGGGGCGACGGAGGGGGGCTTGGCCTTCAGGTCGTAGGCGGCGGCGACGCGGTCGGCGAGGGCCTTCGCGCCTTTGCGCTCGTCGACGTGGAGGTAGGCGAGGACCTCGCCGGCTTCGACGCGGTCGCCCTGCTTCTTCTCGAGCATGACGCCGACGGCGGGGTTCACGTCCTGGTCGGCTCGGGTGCGGCCGGCGCCCATGGCGACGCCGGTCAGGCCGATCTCCATGGCGTCGATGCCGTGCACGAAGCCCGCCTTCGGCGCCTTCACGGCGACGCGGCTCTTGGCCCGCGGGAGCTTGCCGAGGTCGTCCACCACGTCGGGGTCCCCGCCCTGGGCGGCGATGATCTTTCGCATGACCTCGGCCGCTTCGCCCGAGTCGATGGCCGCCTTCATCTTCGCGCGGCCCTCCTTCTCGTTCTTGGCGAGGCCGGCGAGGCGGATCATCTCGGCGCCGAGCGCGAACGTGATCTCGCGCAGGTCTGCCGGGCCCCGACCGTGCAGCACGTCGATGGCCTCGGCGGTCTCGAGCGCGTTCCCGACCGCGAGGCCGAGGGGCGTGTCCATCGTGGTCAGCACCGCGGTGACCTTCTTCTTCGCCAGCTTGCCCACCCGCACGATCGACTTCGCGAGCGCGCGCGCGTCGTCGAGGTTCTTCATGAAGGCGCCCTTGCCGACCTTCACGTCGAGCACGAGCCCGTCGATGCCCTCGGCGAGCTTCTTCGACAAGATCGAGGCGGTGATCAGCGGGATGGACTCGATGGTGCCGGTGACGTCACGGAGCGCGTACAGGCGCTTGTCGGCCGGGGCGATGTCCCCGGTCTGGCCGATGAGCGCGCAGCCGAGGCGGTCGGTCTGCGCGATGAACTCCTTCACGCTCATCTCGACGCTGAACCCCGGGATGGCCTCGAGCTTGTCGAGGGTGCCGCCGGTGTGGCCGAGCCCGCGGCCGCTCACCATCGGGACGCGCACGCCGCACGCCGCGACGATCGGGGCGAGGCAGATGGAGACCTTGTCGCCCACGCCGCCGGTGGAGTGCTTGTCGACGTAGCGCCCCTTGGCCTTCGTCAGCTGCACGACGCGCCCGCTGTCGCGCATCGCGAGCGTCAGCGCGGCGGTCTCCTTCGGGGTCATCCCCTTCAGGAAGGTCGCCATCGCGAAGGCGCTCATCTGGTAGTCGGCGACCTCACCCGCGGTGAAGCCTTCGATGAGGCGTTGGATCTCCTCGTCGTCGAGCGCGCCGCCGTCGCGCTTGTGGGCGATGAGCTCGGGGACCGTCCGCGTGTGCCGCTTCTTCATGGCGGCGGAGCGTACCGCGAAAGGCGCGGCTGCGAGCACTTCCGGAGCGCGCGAGGCGCCGGTAGAGCCCGGCTGCTATAGGTGCGGGGATGCGCCGCAAGCTCGTCATCGCCGGAGTGATCGTCGCGGTCGGGGTCCTGATCGCCATCAACCTCTCGCTGCGCGAGGACCCGGAGCCCGACTTCGGTGAGCCGGCGCTGCCCACCCCGGCGGTCATGGAGGACGAGGAGCCGGAGACGCCCCAGTTCCGGCAGCTGGTCGAGCGAGAGGCGCCCCCGCCGGAGCCCGCGCCCGAGGTGCTGGTGGAGGAGGTGGGCGAGCCCGCGCGCTGCGATCACTTCTTGATCCCCGAGGTCGGCACCCACCTCCGCTATCGCTGGTCGCAGAGCGAGCCCGAGCAGTCGGTGACGATGCACATCCGGGGGATGCGCGCCCGCGAGCTGGCCGACGGGGAGGTCCAGGTCACGTGGCTGGTGCAGGTCGACGGCGGGGAGGGGCAGCGTCAGCAGCTGCGCCGCGAGACCCGCTGCGCGCCCGGTCGCAGCGCGGAGGAGCCGTGGTTCGGGATCCTCGAGGAGGTGGGCCTCGAGGCGCCGCTCCTCGGCGAGCCGGCGCGCTGGCGGTGGCCGGCCGAGTTCTCGCGCGGGACGCGCTTCGAGGGCACCGCCGTCTTCGACGCGAGCGACGCGTTCGCCCGGGCCCCCGCCGGCGAGGAGGGCCAGACGCTCCTCCGGGTGACCCGCCGCCACGAGGTGGATGGCCGCGAGCGCGTCGAGGTCCCCGCGGGCGCTTTCCAGGCCTGGCGCGTGGTCTACGAGGAGGAGCAGCGCATCGGCGGCACCGGCGAGCGTGGCCCGGGCACGATGTGGGTCGCGCCCGGCGTGGGGCTCGTGAAGCTACGCGCCGAGAACGCCGCCGGCGTCGTCATGACCATGGAGCTCCTCGGCGTCACGTCCCCGGGCCAGGAGGGACGAGCTCATCCCACTCCCGAGTGAAGCAATAGCGCTGCCGGTCCCGTTCGGCCTGGCAGAAGCGTGAGGACCCCCATGCCGAGCAGACCCCCGTCTCGGCGTCGACGATCATGCACTCGAGGACCTCCTGATACTGGGGACCGCAGTCGGCCTCGTACGCCGACGCTTCCCTCTGGCGGACCAGGTCGATGCACGTCTCGTAGGCGTCCGATCGGTCACCGATGCAGCCGGCTTCGATGGCCGCGGCGCAGTAGTCCTCGGGGGTGGCCTCGGGTGGAGCGCAGCCGGCGGAGACGAGGAGGAGGAGAGCGGCCCAACGACACGACTGCATGCGATGACTCTAACATGCTTTGCGGCGTCCATGAAGCCTCAGCCGCTCGCGTCGAAGTTCCAGCGGGACGGGAGCGCGGCCTCGCAGAGGGCGCAGCGGTAGTCATCGTCCTTGACGAGGTTGCGCTCGCCGCAGGCCGGGCAGCGCCGGAAGACGACCGGGTGCGTGAAGGCGCCTTCGTGAACGACGCCGAGGGCGTCGAGCGCGGCGGCGAGCGCGGGCCACGAGGCCTCTTCCGGGCAGTAGCCGGTGGACTGGTTGCTGGCGTGCACGACCCTCCAGGCTCGACCCTCGGGCTCGAAGGCGATCTCCCCCGCGGTCAGCACGGGCCCGCCGGCGGCGCACGCGACGTGCTCCGAGTGCCGGTCGGCGAGCCGCAGGGTGCCCTCGGCGTCCACCACGTAGGTCAGCATCGCGCCGTCCTCGGCGCTCAGGGCCTCCAGGGCGGCCTCGAGCGCCTCGGCGCTGCGCACCCGCCGACCGGAGGGATCGTCGGCGACGGCGGCGGCGATCTCCGCTGGGCCCACATAGAGGTGGCGCCTCACGGGACCTGACGGAAGTCGAGCCAGGTCCGCAGGGCGAGCACCACCCCGAGCGCGCCGAGCACGATCCAGCCGAGCGGCGTGGTGTAGAGGAGCGGCGCCGAGAACTCGTCCGGCCCGCGACCGGTCAGCGCGCGCAGCTGCTCGGGGCTCAGCGGGTAGTAGCTGTCGTCGGCCTGGTCGTAGAGCACCACGGCGCCGTTTCCCGTCCAGAAGTCGAGGAACAGGATGGAGAAGTACTCGTAGCGGAACCCGATCCCGGGCTCCGCCAGCGAGAGCTCCGCCTCGAGCTCCGGGTCGCCGCTCAGGTCGGCGTCGGCGATGTGGGAGACCGTCTCGCCGTACCCGAAGACCAGGACGCACCCGCCGCGCGCGAGGCCGAGCGAGGGCAGGCTCAGCGCGCCGAGCAGGCCGAGGCTCGCGAGGAGGCGGGCGGGCATGCCGCGAGCCTACCACGCAACGCCAGCGAGGCGCGTCAGCGGCGCTTGCCTCGCGTCGAGCCCTTCTTCTTCTTCGTGGCCCCCGACTTGGTGCGCGTCTTCTTGCGGGGCGTCGTGCCGTCGAGGCTGCGGCCGCCCTTCTTGCCCTTGCGCTCGTCCTCGTAGCGCTTGCGCTTGCTGGCGCGGGCCTGGTTGCGCTCCTCCTTGCCCTTCTTGCGCTGCTTGCGCTGGCGCCGGCGGCGCTCGTCCGGGGGGCTGAGGAGCTCGCGATCGTCGGGGAGGCGCTGCTCGACCACCGCGCTCAGCTCGCGCTGCTCGATCGAGACGTTCTCCAGCCTCACCGTGATGCGGTCGCCGAGCGCGAAGCTCTGACCGGTGCGGGTGCCGACCAGGCGGAGCCCGAGGGCGTCGAGCTCGTACCAGTCGTCGCCGAGGGTGTCGATCGGCACGCGGGCCTCGACGAAGGGCTCCTCGAACGTGACGTAGAGGCCGTGCTCGGCGACGCCGGTCACGGTGGCCTCGAAGCGCTCGCCGGTGCGGTCCTTCATCAGGAGCGCGCGGTAGAGGTTGTTCGCCTCGCGGTCGATCGTCATCGCGCGACGCTCGAGGCGGCTGGAGGCGGCGGCCTGCTGCCGCAGCTTGTCCTGCAGCTTGCCCTTGTCGATCTTCTTCCGGCGCACGATGGCGCGCACCACCCGGTGCACGGCGAGGTCCGGGTAGCGTCGGATCGGGGAGGTGAAGTGCAGGTAGTTCTTCGCCGCCAGGGCGAAGTGGCCGACGTTGGCGGTGTCGTAGGTCGCCTGCTGCATCGCGCGAAGCAGGAGGAAGTTCAGCGCCTGCGCGTGGGTCGTGCCCTCGACGCGCTTGAGGAACTTGGCCAGCTTGCGCGGGTCGCTGCCGGCGTCCTCGTCGAGCACGTAGCCGAGGCTCTCGGCCAGCTCGGCGAAGACGTCGATGCGCTGCTCGTCCGGCGCGCCGTGCACGCGGTAGATGGCCGGGAGCCCCCGGCGCGACAGATCCGCGGCGACGACCTCGTTCGCCAGCAGCATCAGGTCCTCGATCATCGCGTAGCACTTGCGAACCCCGGGATCGGTCCGGGAGCGCTTGATGTCGATCGGCTCGCTCTGATCGTCGAGCACGATCTCCGGCTCGGGCAGATCGAAGTCGAGGCTGCCGCGCCGGCGCCGCTTGGCGCGCAGCACCTGCGACGCGTCGTAGAGCACGGTCAGCAGATCGCGCCGCTCCTCGGCCGCGTGCTGGACGGCCGGCGCCTCGCTCAGCCGGAGCGCGCGCGCGGCGCCCTCGTAGCTGATCCGGGCCCGGGAGCGCATCACGCCCTCGATGAAGCGGTGCTTCTTGATCGCGCCCTTCGCGCCCAGCTCCACCTCGACCGCCATGCAGAGGCGGTCCTCGTCTGGGACGAGGGAGGCGAGGTTGCTGCTCAGCTCGTGCGGCAGCATCGGGATCACGCGGTCCGGGAGGTAGATCGAGGTCGCCCGCTCCAGCGCCGCCGCGTCGAGCGCCGTGCCCTCGCGCACGTAGTGGGAGACGTCGGCGATCGCGACGATCACGCGGAAGCCGCCGCCCTCGAGCCGCTCGGCCCAGACGGCGTCGTCGTGGTCACGGGCGGTCGGCGGGTCGATGGTGCACAGCTCGTAGTCGCGGAGATCCTCCCGGTTCTCGATCTCCTCCTGGCTGACCTCGGAGCCCCAGGACTGGGCCTCGGCGAGCACGTCCTCGTCGAACTCCTCCTCGATGCCCTCGCGGATCTTGATCTTCTCGATCTCGACCGCGGCCGAGCCGCGCGGGCCCAGCGCGGAGAGCACGCGGGCCTCCATCTGGTCGCCCTCGTACTTCGGCCACGACTGGATCAGCGCGACGACCTCTTCGCCGTCCTCGATGCCGAGCGGGATGGTCCCGACCACCTCGACGCGCTCGGGGAGGCGCGGGTCGCTCGTGTCGAGCCACGCGTCCTTGCGCTTGGTGCGGAGCACGCCGGTGACGCGCTTCACGCCGTGGCGCACGACCTCGAGCACCTCGCCGTCGCGGCCCTTGGCCGAGGGCTGGGCGGAGATCCGCACCCGGTCGCCGTGCATCGCGTGCTTGAGCTTGCTGCCCGGCACGAAGACGTCGGGGCCGCCGTCCTCCACCGCCACGAAGCCGAAGCCGCGCGGGTGGATGGTCAGCCAGCCGCTCAGGCCCGGGCCGTCCTTCTCACGGGTGCCGCTCTTCTTCGCCTCGGGAGGCGGCGGGGCGGCCTTCTTCGGCTTCTCGCCCATGCGGAAGCGGTTGCCCGGCATCTCCTTGACCATGCCGAGGCCACGGAGCTCGTCGAGCACGTCGCGCACTTCGTCCCGGCGCGACTTGGGGACCTTCAGCGAGGCCACGACCTCCATGAGGTGCATGGCCTTCGGCGCGCGCTCACGCAGCGCCTTCAAGACGGAGTTCCGTCCAATCTGTGTCTCTGTCATCTCTCTTCTCGTGCGCCCCTCGGGGCGCGGGGGGCCCCGGCATCCTCGCATGTGCGCGGATCGGGGCGGGTCAGAGTCGCTGGGCGGTCCGTTCGGAAGGTCTCACGCCCTCCGGGACGGCCGCGACTCGAAAGTCTCGGGGGGCAACGCACACGCGCTGCCTGCTCCCCTGGCGAGGATGTAGCCGGTATTCGGCCGCCGTCAATCCGGCAGCAGCGCTTTTCCTTTGACGTCCTCGTCCGCGAGCAGCGCCGGGTCGAGGACCGCCCCGCTCGAGATCAGCTTCCGGCTGATGCCCATCTCGTTGAGCCGGTTCACCCCGACCGCGAACGCGAGGCGCCCCTCGCGCAGGTGGAAGGCGGTGAGCTTGCGGTCCTCGAGGGAGCCCCGGATCACGACCTGATCGTAGGCGCCGACGTGTCCGACGATCTGCAGCTTGAGGTCGTACTGATCCGACCAGAAGAAGGGCACCGGCGCATAGACGGAGTCGCCGCCGAGCGCGTTCTCGGCGATGTGCGAGGCCATGGTCTGGGCGTTGTCGACCGACTCCACGCACATGTGCCGGCCGTGCGCTTCGCTCCACCAGCGCGTCACGTCCCCGGCGGCGAAGACCCCCTCGGCGCTCGTCCGGCAGCGGTCGTCCACCAGCACCCCGCCGTCGACGTCGACGTCCGAGCCCTCGAGCCAGGCCACCGCGGGCTCGACCCCGATCCCGACCACGACGAGGTCGCAGTCGACGCGCTGGCCGTCGCTGGTCTCGACCGCCTCGACCCGGCCCTGGCCGCGCAGCGCGGTGGCGGTCACGCCGCAGCGGAGATCCACGCCGTGATCGCGGTGCACCGCGTCGTAGAGGCGGCCGATCTCGGGCCCGAAGGCGCGCAGGAGCGGCAGCTCGGCCTGCTCGAGCATGACCACCTCGACGCCCTCCTCGCGGCACGCCGCGGCGACCTCGGCGCCGATCACGCCGGCCCCGATGACCACCGCCCGTCGCCCGCCGGAGAGCTCCTCGCGCAGCCCTCGGGCGTCCTCGAGGGAGCGGAGGTAGTGCACGCCGTCGAGCTCCGCCCCGGGCACGCGGAGGCGGCGCACGTTCGCGCCGGTCGCGATCACCAGCTGGTCCCACGCGAGCGCCCGGCCGTCCTCGAGGGTCACCTCGCGGGCCGCGCAGCTGAGGCCGGTCGCGTTCGCGCCGAGCACGAGCTCGACGTCCTTCTCCGCGTAGAAGTCGAGGGGGCGCAGGTAGAGCTTCTCCTCGTCCATCTGACGACGCAGGTACTTCTTCGAGAGCGGCGGCCGGTCGTAGGGCCGGGGCGCCTCGGCCCCGACGAGCTGGATGCGGCCCTCGAAGCCTCGTCGGCGCAGCTGCTCCACGCAGCGCCCCCCGGCCAGGCTCGCTCCCACGACGACGATGGTGCTCATGCGCGCCTCCTACCGCGGTCGGGCGCGAGGTGGATATGAGAAGGCTCGCCGGGGTGTCGCGCTGGATCCCCCGAGGGAGCCTTCCCGGGGCCCGACGGATCGCCCCCCGACGCGCCGCGCGATCCCGACCGCTCACGAAGTCATTGGGAATTCTCCGCTCCGCCCGGACGATGTTCGAACCCCCCGTACGATTGTCGTTTCCTCGTCGGATCCGGCTGGTCAACCTCGGGGCGCGGAGGTGTCATGGGGGAGGATCAGACGGGGAGGGGCCGGGGGGCGATCCTGGTCATCGACGACGACCCGCAGATGCGAGGGGCGCTCGCGCGCATCCTCGAGAGCGAGGGGCACGAGGTCATGCAGGCGGAGGACGGGCCGAGCGCGCTGGCCGCGACCCGGGCCCACCGGCCGGATCTTCTCTTGCTCGACTACATGATGCCCGGCATGGACGGCGAGGCGGTGCTGCGGGCGATGCGGGCCGAGCTGGCCGACGCGACGCCTCCGGCGCTGCTCATCACCGCGAGCGGGCAGCACACGCGGGCGCGGGAGATGGGCGCGGTCATGGGGCTCGAGAAGCCGTTCAACGTGCCGGAGCTGCTCGCGGTGGTGGAGAGCTACCTGCGCGACCTGCGTGGTCGCTCCAGCTGATCGGCGACGAATTGATCGCGACGGCCAGCTGACGGCCGGCGCTGCCGTGGTACCATCTGGGAGTGTTACCGGCGGGCTTGCTCCCTTCCTCCCTCGCCTCTCGCCTCGCCTCGGCCGAGGTCGTCCGAGACGGTCTCCTGCGGGCCAAGTGGCAGGCGTCGGGTCACGACGTCGCGGTCCACCTGATCCCGGCCTCCTATCACTCCGACCACGAGGCCTTCCTCGAGGGCGCGCGCGCGATGTCGAAGTGCCCGGGGGCCGTCGGCATGTTCGAGGCGTGGGCGGACGACGGCTACTGCTACGTGCTCACGCCGTGGCTCCACGGGACGAGCCTCGCCGACGGAGATCCCGCGCACCCGCTGCGCCTGGACGCGGAGACCGTCGCGGCCCTGCTCGCGCCGATCGCCGAGGCGCTCGACGCGGCCCACGCCCAGGGGCTGGTGCATGGCGAGCTGCGGCCGAGCCGCGTCGTGCTCGCCGAGCGCAGCGCGGTGCTCACGAGCTTCCGGGGCGCGACGTGGATCCGCGATCACCTCGACGAGCCCTTCCCGCACCCCGGTGAGCGGCACTTCGACTACCTCGCGCCGGAGGCGGGCACCGAGCACGAGGGCGCGCCGGCCGACGTGTACGCGCTCGCGTCGATCGCCTTCGAGCTGATGACCGGCAAGGTGCCTTTCCACGCCGCGATGAGCCCCGCGCTCGCCATCGCGCAGCGTCAGGCCGAGCCCGCGCCGTCGCTGCGCGAGGTGGCCAAGGAGCCCTACGCCGACGCCATCGAGCAGGTCCTCGCGCGCGGCCTCGAGCGTCGCCTCAGCCTCCGCTACCAGTCGGCCGGCGCCTTCGTCGGCGATCTCTGGCGGGCGGCCCACCGCGAGCCGCGCCTCGGCCCGGACGGGAGCCTGGCCACGGTGCCGCCGCAGGCGCGCGAGTCCGCTGTGGTGGAGGCCTTCGAGGCCAAGCTCGTCAGCGACGCCGGCCTCGACATGACGCGCATGGCCCTCGACTCGGCCGAGGTGTCGCTCGAGGATCGGATCGACTCCCTGCCGCCCCCGGGCGAGGCCGCGGACGACGCGGCGCTCGACTCCCTGATCCGCTCGATCGGGGACGTCGCGCCGGAGGCGCTGCAGGGGACCGAGCCGGATCCGCCGATCCGGACGCCCTCGTCGCGACCGGAGCTGCTCACGGTCACGCCGCGCGGGCTCCGGAACGCCTCTCGTCCGCCGGCGCCGCCAAAGCGACGCTGGGGCCTCACGGTCGCGCTGCTCACGCTCGCCGGGATCGCGCTCGCGATCGTGCTGGTCCCGTCACTGCTCGACCGGGTCGCCGCCCTGCTGCAGTGATCGGCAGAGCCAGGCGCCGATCGCCTCGCCGGCGACGCGGTGCCCTCGCGCGTTCCAGTGCCCGCTCCCGAGGGTGGTGTTCTCGAAGCCGTGCAGGTGCGTCCCGGTGCGCTCGGCGTGGTCCCGGAGCGGCGGCACGAGGCCGAGCACCGGGAAGCCGGCGCGCTCCCCGAGCGCGGCGAGGCGACGGTCGGGGTACTCGAGGTCCTCGACGTCGAGCGCGCGCGCGTGAGCGGCCCGCACCGCCGGATCCGGGTCGACCTGGACCGCGTTGGTGAGCGTGACCAGGAAGAAGCGCGCGCCGAGCGCCTCCACCTCGCGGTGCATCTGGACGAGCGTCGCTTCGGTCCAGGCCCACGCCTCCTCCCACTCCGGGCTCGCCGGGGGCGCGTAGACCTCGTCGCTGAGGCCCAGCTCGCCGCGCTGGCGCTGCCGGGGGGCGCGGCCGAGGCCGCCGAGCAGACGCGCCAGCCGCGAGCGGCGCCGCCACTCCCGCAGCACCCCGCCCTCGCTCCGCTCGCGGTACCACGCGGAGTCGCGGAAGCTCTCGTCGAGGGTCAGCGCGTCGCCCTCGAGCCGGAAGTGGGGCGCGGGGTCGCCGCTGATCCGGAGCGCGGGGTGGTTGTCGGAGACGTCGTTGCCGGTGAGGAACGCGAGCACGATCACGTCGGGCTGCCAGGCCCACACGCGGTGGCGCAACAGGAGCAGCTCCTGCGCGGTGCCGTAGCCGCTGACCCCGAACGACAGCACCTCGACCCGACCCAGGCAGCCCTCGAGGGCGCGCTCGGCGTGCGCGTGGAACGCCTCGTCGAGGGCCACCTGCTTGGCCTCCGTGTAGCTGTCGCCGAGCACGGCCACGCGGAGCACGCCGGGGTGCGGCCCGGGCGGGACGTCGACGCCCCGGAAGCCGTGCTCCGTGATGCGCACATGGGCTCGGCCCTCGCGGGTGTGCCAGCCCTCGGCGCCGGGGATCGGCGCCCAGCCGAGCTGCGGGTCCACGTCGCGGAGGATCGGCTCGCCCACGTCGAGCCAGCCCAGCGCGAGCTCGGCGAAGAGGAGCGAGAGCGCCGTCGAGGCGAGCACCAGGGCCGCGCGCTTCAGACGCAGCTTCATGGCGGATCAGCGCAGCGCGTAGACGCCGCCGTCGTCGACGCCGACGTAGATCGTGCCCTCGGCCCCGAACGCGATCGAGGAGTCGATGTCCTGGCCCATGTTGCGATCCCAGAGCACCTCGCCGGTCGGGCTGATGGCGTAGAGGTGGTCGTCCTGGGAGCCGACGTAGATGCGGCCCTCGGCGTCGATGCGGGCGGAGGCCCGGATGCGCCCCGAGGTGCGCACCGACCAGAGCTCCTCGCCCTGCGGCGACAGCGCGTAAAGGGTGCGATCGTAGGCGCCGACGATGACCGTGCCGTCCTCGGCGATCGCCGGAGTGGCGCGCACGTCCCCGCCGGTGTCGAACGCCCAGAGGCGCCGTCCGTCCGGGGAGAAGGCGAGGACCTGCCCGCGGTCGGTGCCCACGTAGAGGTTGCCCTGGCGGCCGACCGAGGGGCCGCTCTCGACGCTGGAGCGGGTGCGCGCCTCCCAGGCGACCTCGCCGTCGGTGCGGACCGCGATCAGGCGGCCGTCGGCGGTGCCGAAGACGACGAGCCCGTCGGGGTGGATGACCGGCGACGAGCGCACGCCGCCCGACGCGGCGACGTGGAACCGGAGGTTCCCCTCGAGATCGAAGGCGTGGAGCCCCGCGGCGGTGACGTAGACGTTGCCCTCGTCGGAGATGACGGGGCTGGCGTCGACCGGCGCGCCGAGCTCCTGCCGCCAGCGGACCTGACCCGCGGGGGTGAGCGCGACGAGGCTTCCGTCGTGGTTGCCGACGACCACCGTGCCGTCGGGGGCGATCGCGGCCGTGGAGTAGAACTTGTCCGCGCCGGTGTAGCGCCACCGCAGCTCGCCGTTCGGCGAGATGGCGTTGAACGTCCGGTCGAGCGAGCCGACGTAGATCGTGCCGTCCTCGCCGACGACCGGGGAGGCGAAGACCCGCGCGCCGGTGCGGTGGACCCAGAGCGTCTCGGGCGCCGAGGCCGGCCCGGTCTGGGGGCTCCGCCCGGCGTGGAGCGGGCCGCCCATGAACATCGGGCGCTCCACCGAGATCGCGGGCGGGTCGGGCTCGACGCCGGCGTCCGGGCCCAGCTCGCCGCCCGCGGTCTCCGTCGGCGGCGCCTCCGCTCCGTCGAGCTGCGCGGCGAGCGCGGCCCGCGCCTCCTCCTCGAACATGCAGCTGCCCTGGTGGCAGACGCGGTCCCCGCGGCACTCCCGGTCGGACATGCAGGCGCTCGGGGGCACGCTCTGCGCGCCGCAAGACGTGATCAGCGCGAAGAGCAGGGCGGTGACGCGGCGCATCGCCCGCGGGATACCACCCGCCGACGCCCTCATCAACGGGACGGCGCCGTGCGAAGATGTCCTCCATGGACGGCGGGTATCGGGAGAGCGGGGCCGAGGATCGATCCATCCTCGTGGTGGCGTTCGCGGGCAAGGTGTTCGGGATCGCGCCGGCCGACGGCAGCGTGCGCTGGGAGCACTCGGTCGCCTACGCCGGGGCGGTCGAGCTCCAGATCCACGGCGGCCGCGTGTTCGCGTCGACGGGGGCGAGCCTGCACTGCCTCGACTACGCGACCGGGCGGCTGCTCGGGAAGGTGCAGGTGCCCGATCGCTACAAGGGCCGGCCGTCGATGGTGATCGAGGGGGACCGGCTCTACCTCGGCAGCCAGGGCGAGGTGACCTGCTTCCGCCTCTCGGACGGCGCGGCGCTCTGGACGCAGGGGCTCGAAGGCAAGGGCCTCGGTCGGGTCGCGCTCGGCTTCCCCGGCAACGTGCGGCAGGCCGACGACGCGGGCACGCGCTGACGGCTCGAGAGGTGGCAAACGATGGCGCGGGGGCAGCCCAAGCCCGCCCCCGCGACGACTGACCCGAGACGATGACCCGAGACGACGGCAGGCGACGAGCGAAGCGAAGTCGCCCCACGCGCCACCCCCACCGGTGTTCGATCCCGCGGCAGCGGGCGGCCAGCTCGCGCGCAGCGCGAGCCGCAGGGCCCCCAGCGCCCCGTCGCTGGGGTCGCGGCGCGAGCGCGAAGCGCGACGCGCCGGCGGAGTCGGGAGGGGGGCCCCATTGGCGCATTGC
>Ga0310345_10001341_pt1 | contig 27804 bp, 19 predicted proteins | sample HC15DNA20500_MG_FD_204667 | JGI IMG/M metagenome (GOLD analysis project Ga0310345, IMG submission 204667) | Marine microbial communities from station ALOHA, North Pacific Subtropical Gyre - HC15-DNA-20-500_MG | ecosystem: Environmental > Aquatic > Marine > Oceanic | place: Pacific Ocean: North... | reverse complement strand
GGCGCCGAAGGGGCGCGCCGGGGCCATTCGGAGGGGGCCCGTTTCGCCATGCAGGGCGGTTCCGTGGAGGGCTCTGAAGCCAGTGTTATGCTCCGCTCCCGAGCATCCGGGGTCTTGGACGAGGAGGTCCATGAGCGATCGGCAACCAGAAGGCGGAGGCAATCAATCCCCGGGCAAGGGCTCGGACCAGCGACAGCCTCCTCGCAAGGGCCTGTTTGCCCGCAACCCCTTCCTCTTCATCATTCTGATCCTGGCCGCGGCCATCCTTGGAAGCGCCATCTGGGGGACGGGCCGAGCGGTCGAGTTGACCTACGACCAGTTCAAGGCCGAGCTGCGCGCGATGGCGACGCTCAACGAGGGTCGCTATCCGCCGGAGCGAGGGGCCGAGCCACCGATCGAAGACCCCGAGAAGCAGCGCGTCCTCGATCCGAAGCAGGACACGATCGAAGACGCGGAGTCGGGCGACGGCCCACGGTTCGGCATCTACCAGGCGACCATTCAGCCCGACAAGGTGCTCGGAAAGCTGTTCCCGGCCCCTGACAACAAGAACCTGCCGAAAGACTGGGACAGCAAGCGCATCACGGGCGACAGCAAGTGGGATGGGTTCATCCAGTTCGTCGTCGAGCACCAGGGGAAGGATGACGAGCTCATCTCGATGCTCGAATCCAAGGGAGCCGTGTTCAAGTACGACCGGCCGACCGACTGGGCGACGATGTGGCTGTGGGGCCTCCCACTCCTGTTCTTCATCTTCATCATGATGATGATGTTCCGCTCGTCGCGCATGCAGGGCGAAAACGTCCTGTCCTTCGGTCGATCCCGCGCCAAGATCGTCGGAGAAGACAAGACAGGCGTCACCTTCGGGGATGTCGCCGGAGCAGACGAGCCCAAGGAAGAGCTGGAGGAGATCGTCGAGTTCCTCAGGGAACCAGAGCGATTCACGGCCCTCGGCGGGAAGATCCCCAAGGGCTGCCTGCTCATGGGCCCCCCGGGCTGCGGCAAGACACTGCTGGCGCGCGCCGTCGCGGGTGAAGCGGCTGTCCCGTTCTTCTCCATCTCTGGTTCGGATTTCGTGGAGATGTTCGTCGGCGTGGGCGCCGCCCGCGTCCGCGACCTGTTCAACACCGCCAAGCAAAAGGCCCCGTGCATCGTTTTCGTCGACGAAATCGACGCCGTCGGTCGCCACCGTGGGGCCGGTCTCGGCGGCGGGCACGACGAGCGCGAACAGACGTTGAACCAGCTGCTCGTCGAGATGGACGGCTTCGACGGGCGCAAGGGCGTCATCGTCATCGCGGCGACGAACCGGCCCGACATCCTCGATCCCGCGCTCCTGCGGCCAGGTCGATTCGACCGTCAGGTCACGCTTGATGCCCCCGACCTCGCGGGGCGGCATGCGATCCTGAAGATTCACTCCCGGGGCAAGCCTCTCGCTGACGACGTTGACCTGGAGATCGTCGCCCGACGCACCCCCGGGTTCACCGGCGCCGACCTTGCCAATGTCATGAACGAAGCAGCGCTGCTCTCTGCCCGGCGACGCCACAAGGAGATTGGCCGGAACGAGTGCGAGGAGGCCGTCGAACGCGTCGTCGCCGGGCCTGAACGCCGAAGCCGGATCATCAAGGACGCCGAGAAGCGGATCCTCGCGTTCCACGAGCTCGGGCACGCGCTCGTGGCCCGGTTCTCCGAGCGAGCCGACCCGGTCCACAAGGTCAGCATTATTCCGCGCGGCCGAGGAGCCCTCGGCTACACCCTGACCCTCCCCGAAGAGGACCGCTACATCATCACCAAGGATGAGTTGATGGCGCGCATCCGGGTGACCATGGGTGGCCGCAGCGCCGAGGAAGTCGTGTTCGGACACCAGTCAACCGGCGCCGAAGACGACCTGCAGAAGGCCACCAGCCTCGCCCGCTCTCTCGTCTGCCGCTGGGGGATGACGGACGCGCTCGGCCCAATGACCTACGACCGATCACCCGGCAACCCGTTCCTCGGACGGGAGATGGCCAATCCTGATGTCATCTCCGAGAAGACCGCGGGTGATATCGACCGCGCGGTACGGGACATCATCGAGACTTGCCACAAAGAGGCCGTGGAAATCATCACGAAGAACCGCGACCTCATCGACAAGCTCGCAGACCACCTGATCGAGAATGAGGTCCTCGACCTGATGGACTTCGAGGCCGCCGTTCAGAACTTCGCCACGGTGGCGCCGCCGCCCTTGCGCAAGGATCTCCTCAAGGAGTCCCGTAGGCCCGACGAAGATCTCCCGGACATCGACTCTCCGCCGATGCCCGAGCCCCCGCCCATCAGCCCCAGCCCGCTCCCGCAAGGGGCATAGGGACCCGCGAGGAAGGCGCTCAGCCAGTCGAACCAACCCGGGGGTGTCGCGGGCCCAACCCTCGCGGGCGTCACCGCAGCTTGTTCAACAAAGCCGGCTTGGCCCGCTCGACTAATTTGCGCCGATACACGCTCTGGTCCATGTCCTCTCTCGCCGCGTCGACGAGTCCCTCGTCGAACGCGAGAAGAAGGCGAGCGATCGGGGAGTAGCGCAGCGGACGCCCGGGGGGCCTGTCCGCCGCTCCGCCCGCGCGCAGGACCAAGAACAGGTCTGAGTAGGTCTGGTCGATCGACGCGTTCCACCCGTATCGCTCCATCAACTCATCCAGCCGGACGATGAGTGAGCGCGCCGAAGACAAGACCTCTTCACCGTCAATCGCCCCGAGGATCACCTCCAGGTTGGTGGTGTTGAACAAGCCGAAGGTGTCACCGGACTGAACCCGGTCATCCATCATCGCGAGGACCGCGCGCGCGTCGCCGTAGCGCCCCTCTTTCAGGTGGACGTCCGCGAGCGACGCGAGCACCGCGACCTCGCGCAGGCGCAGCGCAGACGAGTACTCCGGGTGCTCCGCTTCCGACGCCCGCAAAGAAGCCGACAGGGCGCCGTAGAGGCTCGTCGCCTCGCCACGATGACCGCCCTCTTCAGCCTCACGGGCCCGTCCGAGCCGCATGTCGAAGCCGCCCATGACCAGCGCCTCCGGCGCCGCGACCATGACGGGAATTGTCGAGAGGACCAAGAGCAGGGCGATGCCCCAACGGCACCGACGCAACAACCGATCGAACGACACCCGGAACTCCGTTTCGCACGTGTACCGGTTGACCAGCCCGATCCGCGTACCGATGCCGAAGTGTCGCATCCCCCCCTTACCCGCCTTGAGCGCGCCCATGTGCAACCCGATCGCCTCCAGCGCGCTGACAAACGGGGCGGGGTCGTCCATCGTCCGGACCGCGTGCAGGTCGGCCTCGGTCTCGAAGCGTCGGGACAACCACCCCATGCCGACAAGAAAGAACAACGCGAGCAACGAGACGTAGACGCCGATGGTCAGCGCCAATCCGGTGTACGCCGCGACCTCCGGGTCCAAGCTCGAGAGAATAGGCCCGAGCCACTCGCCAAGGACAAGGGTGGTGGAATGCGCCCCGAAGACGAGACTGATCGCCAGGAGCATGAACAGGAGCGTGTGTCGCCGCACCCCGTGCCCCGCTTCGTGCGCGTACACGGCCTCGACCTGCGCCGGCTGGAACCTGGAGATCAAGGCGTCCGTCACGACCACATAGCGAAGACCCGGCACGATGCCGATATAGAGCGCGTTGGTGATGGCGTTCCCCGTGCGCCACACGAGGATGTCGTTGGGCCGAAACCCGGTGCGCGTGCCGTACGCTTCGAGGCGGGCTCGCAGCGGCCCCGCCTCGAGCGGGCGCGCCCCGAGGATCCAGCGGATCAACAGGGGCGCGCAGGTGAACACCATCGCCAGGACGCCTGCCGAGGCGACGGGGACGACCAGGGTCTCGTAGGAGGCCACGAACATAGAAATGCCCGGAGCCGTCTGCAGCAGCTCGAGCAGCGTCTGCGCGATAAGGATCGGCACAACAGCCAGCATCAACACCCGCACGTGGAACACGACGTAGTCGCGACGAGACCATGACCGGTTGGCGTTGCGAGCCTCCAGCGGCCACTGCCCCAAGCACCGGGCCACCCGATGCGCCACGTAGGGGGTGAACGCCAGGAGGTGCGCCAGCCCAGGAGTCGCGGCCGTAAGCTCCCAGATCAAGCCGAGCCAACCCGACCCGAACACGACCATCCCCCAAGCCGCCAGGTGCAGCGCGCCATGCCCGCCGCCGCGCCAGGCGTCACCCGCGTCGGCAGCCCGCGCAGCCGCATCAGCGGACCGCCGCGTAACGAACCAACCCATGGCAAGGTACGCCGCGACCGCGACCGGACCCGTCCACGCCTCGGGAAACAAGGGCGTGAAGCCACGGGCCAGGCTCATCATCATGAGAGCGACGATCGGCTGGATCATCTCCACGGCCAATCCCCCTCGAACACAACCCGCGCCGGTCCCGTCAGAGACACCTCCGCTTCGTCAGCCGGCCACTCCAGCGCGAGCGGCCCGCCGGGCAACGCGACCGTGACGGCCCTATCGAGCCGGCCCGACAGGACCCCCGACGCGCAGACCGCGGCCGCGCCCGTGCCGCAGGCGAGGGTCTCCCCGCATCCGCGCTCCCAGGTGCGCTGCCGAACGTGTCCCCTATCAACCACCTCCGCAAACGCGACGTTCGTCCCGTCGGGGAAAGCCTCGTGGACCTCCAGGTGGGGGCCGACGGTCGCAACGGGCGCCGCCGCCACGTCGTCCGTCCAGATGACGCACACGGGGTTTCCTACGCGCAACGCATCCACACGCACGCGAACACCCTCGACCTCGATCACCTGCTCTCCGGTCCGCACAGGCCGCCCCACCGAGGTCCGCACTGAAGCGACGCCGCCGTGCAAGGTGACCACCTCGGTCGCAAAAACCCCACTGTCGGTCGCGACGGCGTTCGCCGCACCGTGACCGTGATCGCGGGCGAGGACGAGCGCGACACAACGCAACGCGTTGCCGCACATGTCAGATCTGCTCCCATCAGCATTCCACATAACCATCCGTGCGTCGGATGACGCGGCCCGCTCGATGACCAACAGTCCATCCCCACCGACGCCACGCTGCCGATCACAAATCTCACGGGCGAGGGACTCCGGGTCAGCGGGGGCGGAGCCTCGCAGCGCATCCACGCAAACGAAATCATTCCCCGCACCCTCCACCTTCAAGAACCGCACGCTTGCATACTAACTGGCCGAGCAGGGTACGATGACCCGCTCCTCGGAGTTCCTTCCCATGACCGAACCCGCGATTGAGCCCCTGTCCGTTGACGCCGTACGCTTCCGCGTGGATCCGTCCGTCCTCGGCATCGACTCGAGCGACGACCTCTCCGCCGCGGATGCGATCGTCGGCCAAGGCGCGGCGCTCGACGCGCTGGGGACGGGCCTCGACATAGATGCTCCGGGCTTCAACGTCTACCTCGCTGGCAGCAAGGGCACCGGTCGATTCGCGGCGGTTCGCCAGATGATCGGCATGTGCGATCTCGAGTGCGAGGCGCCGTCAAGCCAGTCGTACATGTACGACTTCACCCACCCGGACCGGGCGCTGCTCATCACCCTCCCGCCCGGAATGGGGCGCGAATTTCAAACCGCGGTCGACGACCTCCGGGCAGCACTGGCGGACGAGATCCCCGCCCTCCTCGGCAGCGATGTCATGTCGAAGAGCCGGCAACGCCTCCTGGAGAAGTTCGAACGCGAATCGAAACGGCTGTTCTCGTCCTTCGAGGGCCGCATAGACCAGGCCGGATTCGCGGTCGCTCAATCGCAGACCGCGACCGGTACCGTTCGCATGTCGGAGATCTTCCCCATCGTGGAAGGGGACCCGGTCTCGATGGAGCAGGTCGAGGCCGACCTGGAGGAGGCCGGGCTCGACGAAGCGAAGTTCGCCGAAATGCAGGCGCAACACCGGTCCTTCAAGGGTGAGCTGGGGTCGCTCGTGTCCACCCATCGCACCCTCGGGGAGCGTTACCGCGGCCTCGTGCGAGACTCCGAAACGCGCAAGGTGGGCGACGCGATCGACCCCTTGTTCGCGCCGCTCCTTGAGCGCTTCGACAAGCACGACGCGAACATCGTCGGCTGGATTGCCGGCCTCCGGGACGAGCTCCTGCAGAACCTCGAGCTCTTTCGCCCCCCCGCGCAAGAAGCGTCGCCGCCGCCGGGCCCGACGATGGAGGGCTTCTTGTGGTTTGTCCGCACGAATCTGCTCTGGGACCCGGCCGAAGAGGACGAGAACAACCCGAGCCCGGTCGTCGAAGAAAGCTGGCCGACGTGGCGCAACCTCTTCGGCACCGTCGAGGCCGCGGGTGACCCGCCGATCCCAACGTTCATGGACATCAAGCCCGGCGCCCTGCTCCGAGCCAACGGGGGCTTCCTCGTGCTCTACGCGAGTGAAGCCCTGAGGGAGCGCGGCGTCTACGAGAACCTCAAGCGGATCCTGCGCAAGGGCGAGATCGAGATCGGGCCACAGCAGGAAGGCCCGCACGCCCCGTTTGCCCTTAAGCCAATGCCGATTCCGATCAAGGTCAAGGTCGTGCTCGTGGGTGAGCGTCATTCGTACGACACGCTGCACGCGATGGATCCTGACTTCGCTTCGCTCTTCAAGGTCAAGGTCGAGTTCGAAGACGACATGCCCCGCAACCGCGACAACGTGGGCGCCTTCCTTGCCGTCCTCAAGCGAATCATCGACCGCGAAGACCTCGCGTCCTTCGACGCAGGAGCCCTCGCGAGCCTGCTTGAGGAGGGCGTCCGGGCGAGCGGACACCGCGATCACCTCACGACACGCTTCTCCGAGCTTGCGGATCTCATGCGCGAGGCCAACCACGTGACCAGGGACCGCGGCGGCGAATGCGTCACCAGGGACGACCAGGAGGCTGCCCTGGGTCGCCGCCTGGCGCGGCATAACCTCGTCGAGCGCAAGATGCTCGAGATGATCGAGGACGGCAAGGTCCTGCTCCAGGTCGAAGGCTCGCAAGTCGGCCAGGTCAACGGGCTGGGGTACTACGACCTGGATGACGCCCAATTCGGTCTGCCCGCGCGCATCAGCGCCACCTGCGCCATGGGGCATCGGGGCGTCGTCAACATCGAGCGCGAGGCCGATCTCTCCGGGCGCGTCCACGACAAGGGCGTCCTGATCCTGTCGGGCTTTCTGTCGTCGACGTTCGCCCAAGACAAGCCGCTCTCGCTCCACGCGAACATCGCCTTCGAGCAGTCATACGCCATGGTCGACGGCGACTCCGCCTCGCTGGCCGAGCTCGTCTCCCTGCTCTCGGCGCTGTCGGGCGTGCCCCTGCGGCAAGACGTCGCGGTCACCGGATCGCTGAACCAGCACGGCCAGGTCCAGCCCGTGGGCGGCGTGACGGAGAAGACGCAGGGCTTCTTCCGCGCATGCAAGTTCAGGGGCTTGACCGGGACCCAGGGCGTGATGCTGCCGGCGTCCAACGTCTCTGATCTCCACCTGGACCGGGAGATCTGCGCGGCCGTCGAGGCGGGACAGTTCCACCTCTGGCCCGCCACCGACGTCCGCAGCGCGCTTGCGCTGATGACGGGGCGGTCAGCGGACGAGGTGCTGCTGGCCTGCGACGCCACGCTCAAGAAGTACGCAGACACGGTGCGCGACTACCTGCGGTGACAACGCCCCTGGGCCGAGGCCGGCCCCGCCCCACACGAACGAGCGTCCCCGCTGAAGTAAGGGAACTGCATGACAAGCGGCCCACATCGGTCGCCTAGCCGACCGATGACATCGAGGAACGCATCTCGCTTCTTGCCGACCTTGTCGAGGACGAGCGCGACGTCGGCGTCCGGCCTGGCGGTGTCGCCACCGTGCACGATGCCCCGTGGGAACTTCACGCACATGACGAAGCCGTCCGGTGTCCGCGCCCGCCAATTGTCGACCGTCGCCGGCTTGGGAGTGCCGTAGTACGTCGAGTCGACCTCCACCGTGCTGAACTGGGTGGCGTAGTGAGACAGCCAATCCGGGGACCTCATCCCCTCGGGATAGAACGGGCCGACCCAGGATTTCTCGTGCCAGCTGGAGGTCCCGTAGAGGAACACTACCGGTCCGTCGTCCCCGCCTTCATGCCGCGACGGACACGCTCCTGCTTGCTGGTCACGCCCTTCAGCACCTGCATGCGCCCGACCTTCCGGCTCTCGGCAGGCTGCACCTTCACCGCGCACGTAGCCGCGTCATTGCCCCGCTTGACCGAGAACGTCGCGGTCTCACCGACAGATCGTCCGGCGAGGCGTGCCCGCAACTCCCCCCGAGTTCCAACGCTCTTCCCGTCGACCGCCGTGACGATGTCCTCGTCCCGAAGCCCGCCGCCGTAGAGCGCCGTCCCGCGAGGGACCTTCCCCACGCGCACCCCGCCGGGGACGTCGGTGTAGTCGAGCAATCCGAATTCGTTCGCCGCTTCGGCCTTGCCCTTCACCTTCACGCTCTTCCCGGACCGGACCACGTCGGCGACAAAAGAAGCGCCAGCGTCCACCGCGCGAAAGGACCGCCTCAACCCGAAGCGGCCACGCACCTCGGCTCCGTTGAACGCCTTCACTCTGTCGCCGTCACGGAACCCCGCGCGAAAGAGCGCCCCACCGCGCTGCACCTCCAGCACCGTGTCGCCGCCTTCAACCCGACGCGTCTGCGCCGCCGCGAGCGCGGACGCCTTCTTCGTCTCAAGCTCGAGCTTCCACCCAGCGGCGGCCAGGTAGCGGTTCCAGTCGACCGGTTGGGACTCGCGAATGTGCGCGTCCCAGAAATCCTCGAGATCGACCCCGGTCAGCGCCTTGATCTCCCGCGGCCAGTCTTCGGACTTGAACCCTGGCCGAGGCGGGTGGTGCCGATAATAGCCCCCATGCTTGCGGTACATGTGCCGCATGACATCGTCCAAGCTGTACTTGTTGTCGCTCTCGTCTCGAATCGCGAGGTCGATCATCATCCCGAGCACCTGGCCTTGCAGGTAATACGAGATCCGCGTGTCGTTCGTCCAAACGCCGCGGGATGACTGCTGAGGCGACTGCACGAGGTGCGCCGGGTTGCTCTCCCAGCTCCTGATGCCACCGGCCTGGCTCTGCAGGAACTCCTCGTCCTGGTAGAGCCCCGCGCGCCACAACCCGAGCGGCGTGTAGTAACTCGTCAACCCCTCGCAGATCCAAAGATCGTCCACGGGCTGCGGCCCCGTGTAATCGAACGGACCGAGGCGCAACGGTCGCAATCGCTTCACGTTCCAAGCGTGAAAGAACTCGTGCGCCGTGACCCCCATCAGGCCGCGGGGCGTCAGCCTGCGGACGCCCCCAATGGTCGTCGACGTCAGGTGCTCCAGGCCACCGCCTCCGGGGGTGAAGATGAAGGTGTAGTGGTCGTACGGGACGTCGTCAAACATGTCCACGTACACCTTCACCACCCGCTTCACCATGTCCAAGAACGGCTCTACGTCGAACCGCGCCACACGCTGCCCGTCGTCCACGACGATCCGGTGCGGTACTCCGCGATAAAGGAATGACCAGCTCCGCATCTTGCCCACGAGGGTCGGGCAATCGATCAGCCGGTCGTAGTCCTTGGCGCTGAAGACCATGGGGTCGAACGTCGGGTCGAGCCCACTGCCGACCTCCCATCCGTCGGGGAGATCAAAGTGAACGTGCACCGGCAGGTCCTTCATGCCCTCGACGTACACCCAGTTGCGCGGACCATCTATCAGCCCGGATCCCGAGCCCAGATAGGAACGATTGTTGGAGGGGCGCCCGGGCTCCGTGTTGGTGTAGGTGAAGGTGATCGTCGTCGCGCCCTTGGCGTCGACCTGCCAGCGGCGGTCCCCATCGGCGCGCACCTTCCGCTGCTTCCCCTTGTCATCGACGGCCTTGAAGCCAGAGAGCTGCTTCCAGGCGACGGTGCGGCTGCGCGCCCCCACCGTGAGCTCCCGGTAAGCACCGGGGGCCCAGTGCGGGACAATGAAAGTCAGCGTTTCATGTCGAGGATTGCGCACCTCGATCGAGAGGTGGAGGTGCCGGGGACCTCCAGGCTTCACGGTGGCCGTGTAGATCAGGTGCGTTTGCCCCGGGTCCGCCGCGGCGGAGGTGAGCAACACGGAGAGGGCGAGAGCGACCTGCGCAAGTCGGATCATCGAGATGCCTCCAGCAGAGCGAAGGGCCATCGTATCCGACGACCAAAGATCATGATCGGGCGCCTGGCCATCGCCGCCAGCGCCGTGCCGCACCGCGCACCCGAGGCGCCTTTGTGGTCAGGGGAGGCGAACCGGGAGCTTCTTCTCGATGGCGATCCCATGCAGCGTCGGACGCGTCCTGTACGCCAGCAACTCCACGCCCTCCCCGTGCGCCCGCCTCAGGGTCTCGCCGTAAGCGGGGTCCACGTCATCCGCCGGCGCCAGCGCTCCGCAATCGCCACGATTAACGAGGAACAGCATGACGGCGCGGGCGCCCTCACGGACCTGCTGCGAGAGCTCCTCCAGGTGCTTACGCCCGCGCTCAGTGACCGAATCCGGGAATCGAGCCTGACGACCGACGCGCAGCGTCGCGTTCTTCACCTCCACGAAACACGGCCGGTCCTTCCCCATCAACTTGATGTCGATGCGGCTGTTGGCTCCGTACGGGACCTCCCGAGCGAGCTCCTTGTACCCGCGCAGCGGGCCGATGCGCCCAGCCCGGATCGCCTCCTCGACGATGCGGTTCGGCAGCGACGTGTTGACGCAAATCCAAGACCCATCAACGTCGATGAGCTCCCAGCTCCAAAGCAGCTTGCGTCCCGAATCCGGATGATGGGAGAGCGCGACCCGACTGCCCGGCGTCGAGCAGCCAGCCATCGACCCCGTGTTGGCGATATGCGCGACGACGACCGAACCGTCCTTGAGGCGGACGTCCGCCATGAAGCGCTTGTAGCGACGCAACAAGACCCCGGTAGCGAGCGGTGGGTCGAAGCGCATAAAGAGGTGCTCAGCCGTCGTAGTAGGGGATGTTAATCGGCGGCGCCGGGCGGGCCCCCTGCCTGAACCAATAAACGTAGGGGAGCTTCTTCGCCCCGGTCGCCGCCGTGAGCTTCACGTAACCGTCGGGCCGCTGCTCGACATGCAACACCGTGGCGTCTCCCAGCCGCGCTGACTGGCTGCGGTCCTCACGGACGAACAGGCGACCGCCATCGACCATGCGTCCGTAAAACCGCACGAGCCGATGCTCGATGACCGCTCGCGTCCCGCCGAGCCCGACAACCGGCTCGAAGACCGCGATCTCACAAGCCACCTTGCCGTAGTCGTTGACGCGCAGAGTCCCCTTCGCGCGGGGAACGCCCGCCCCCACCGAACCCGCCGGCGCCTGGAACGTGGGCAGCGCGCCCAGGTTCCCAAGAAGCGACTTGTCCAGCTCCATCCGGGCCAGAGTCCACTGGGTGTCCTCTGTTCGCGGATCCACGCCTCGCGTGCGGCACGCCCCACACAGAAGGAGACAGGAGAGGATGATCGCGGTCTTTCGCATGGCTGGATGCTACCTGGGACGACGAACCAACCGGGCTTATTCCCCGGCGTCAATCAACTCCTCGGCCACCTGCCGGGAGAGCCTCCCGTAAGTGCCGTTTTCAAACCGATGGGTCCCGATGAAATGGACAAAACACGCTGCGGTCAAGTCGTGCCCCGGCGCGTGCCAGGCATAGCGCGGCTCATGGAAGATCTTGGCCTCGAGCTGGTTGGCGATCAGGTAGTTGGAGGTGACCTGCTCGGTACCCCAGGCGGTCCATCGCTCCCCCAGGAGCGCCTCCATCTCCTCCGAAAAGGACTCCACGTCGTCCCGCGAGATGGCCCCACGGGCAAAACCCGCGAACGCCGCGTTGGCCCGGACATAGCGTCGGGTCTCCGGGTTCGAGAGCTTGTCGAACGCGAGCTCGGATTGCACCTGCTCGTGCTGGAGCTGTCGCGCCGTCCAGTCGCGATCGGCGCAGATCTGCTGGGCTTCCAGGATCGGAACGACCTCTGGAACGAAGTCGGTGCCGAGGGTGAAGCAGGTCCCCCCATGGATGCAGGTCACGGCCTCGGTCGGCTCCGAGGTCGTCACCGTGTCCGAATCGAGTTGCATCACGTAGCTGTCCGCAACCAGGTCGGCGATCAACAAGATGCGCTCGAAGAAGAAGCCCTTGGGGCAGCGAGGGTTCTCCACGTCACCGCGGGTGACCACCGTAAGGCCAGCGACGTGCTCGTTCAGGAGCCCGATGTCGGCGGGGGTCAAGGAGCCATCGTCCAGCAACCAGACCCTGCGCGGGGGCGCGTATCTCGCCCATGATTTCGCCGCAACCAGCCACATCAGGACATCGAAGTGGCAGATCTGGGAAACGAGGGTGTACTGGCTGGTCGGGTCGAGGCGCAGGGGGGGCGCGTCAAGGATGGCCCGCACCTCCTTGTTGTAGCGGCGCACCTGAAGAGATCGTCTGAGTCGAAAGAACATCGGCGCGATGGGCTCAACTTGATCCAGCAGCTGACGGAGCGGCTGCCCCTGACATGACCCTACGCAAGAACGCTTCAAACATGAGGATCGACCAGATCGCAGCGCTGTGATCCTGCCTCTCACCTACGTGCTCGTCGACGAGCTTTTTAAGGACGCCGCCCTCGAACCAGCCCGTATCCAACAACGCTGGGCTGCGAACGGCATCCGCCACGCGGGCGCGGAGGGGGCCCCTGAACCACGAGGCCAACGGAACCGCGAACCCCTGCTTGCGGCGGTAGAGGATATCCCGAGGAAGGTGTCGCCCCAACCCGCGCTTGAGGACCCACTTGCCCTCGCCATCACGCAACTTCATGCGCCGCGGGAGCCCCGTAAGCCAGCCGACGAGCTCGTGGTCGAGGAAAGGGACACGCACTTCGAGGCTGTGCGCCATGCTCGCCCTGTCGACCTTGGTCAGGATGTCCCCGACGAGGTACGTCTTCATGTCGAGATACTGAATCAGTGAGAGGGGGTCCTCCGTTGGGGCGCGATGAGCATGGTCGTGCAAGACCTGGGCGCCGCGGTAGCCCCCCAGCTCGCGCCGGAACCCGTCCGAGTAAATCCGCTGCCGCAAATCCTCCTGCAGCACGCTCTGGATCGCAGCGTAGCCCTCGACGCCATCGCGACCGAGCATCTGAAGAGTGGAGCGCGCGCGGAGAAACCGGGGCGCCCAACGCATCCGTGGGTAGATCGACCCGAGCGCCCCGAACACGGGTCGGCGGATCACACCCGGCAACCCGCTCCGTGAGCGCTCCTCCGACAGGTGACGCTGATAACGCCGGTAGCCTGCGATGGCCTCGTCGCCACCATCCCCGGACAGGGCAACCGTGACGTCCTTTTTAGCCAGCTCGCAGACCCGATACGTGGGGATCGCCGAGCTGTCCGCATACGGCTCGTCGTACAGATCCGCGAGCCGGTCGAGGAGGTCGAAGTCGTCGACGGCGACCTTCTCCGTGCGGTGATCCGTCTTGCAGTGTCGGGCAACGAGTGACGCATGCGCGGATTCATCGAATGCGTCGGCGTCGAATGCAATGTTGCACGTCTTGACCGGACCGGAGGACAGCTCGCTCATCATCGCCACGACGGCGCTGGAGTCGACGCCCCCTGACAGAAACGCACCAAGCGGCACGTCCGAGATGAGCCGTCGCTCGACCGCATCGGACAGGCGAGCAACCAGCTCCTCACACGCCTCGGCGTCGTCCATCGAGCCGAGCGAGGGGAAGGGCACGTCCCAGTATGCCGTCGGGCTCGGCACCGGCTTGCCTCGCTCGATGAGGAGCGACTCCCCAGGTGGGAGCTTCTTGAGTTGCTTGAGGATCGTCCGCGGATCGGGGACGTACCCGTAGGTGAAGTAATCCTCGACGGCGTGAGGGTCGATCTCCCGCGACAGCCCTGGGTGCAGGTAAAGGGACTTCAGCTCCGATCCGAACACCAGGTGCCCGTCCGGCAGGACTCCGTAGTGCAGCGGCTTGATGCCCAGCCGGTCGCGGCAAAGGAACAACGCCTCCCTGTTCCTGTCCCAGAGGGCGAACGCGAACATCCCGTTGAAGCGCTCCACGCACGCCGGGCCCCACTCCTGCCAGCCGTGGACGATGACCTCCGTATCAGAGCGCGTCGCGAACTGGTATCCGGCATCGGAGAGCTCGCGCCTCAATGCCTGGAAGTTGTAGATCTCGCCGTTGTAGACGACGACGACAGAGCCGTCCGCGTTACCCATGGGCTGGCGCCCGCCCGCAAGGTCGATGATCGACAAGCGCCGGTGGCCCAACCCGACCCCAGGCTCAACGTGCGTCCCGTCCCCGTCCGGACCGCGATGGGCGATGACATCCGTCATCGCGTTGAGGAGCGACCGATCGATCGATCTTCGCTCTCGCGTGTCGAAGATGCCCGCGATTCCGCACATCGCTCAGCGGAAATCGTCCGCGAGATCCATCTCGACCTGCTGTTGTTCGCTCGCCCCCCGCCAGAGGACGCGGATCTCGCCAAACTGACCGTCCTGGGCACAGGCCGCCACCTCCTGCTTGAGGAGGAGCAAGAGCGCCAAGAAATAACCGATGGCCTCGGAGCGATCGTGGCCGGCCATGAGCTCCGAGAGCAGGAAGGAGCGGTCCGCGCTCAAGCGCGCCTGCAACGTATCGACGTAGTGGCGAACGGGCTTGTCGTCCACCTGCACACGCCTCGACTTCTCCGACCGTCCGTGACCGATGGACTCGAGGATCTTCGAGAACGCCTCGAGGAGGTCGAACAGGCCGAGCTCTTCGAGTGATTTGTCTTCATGCTTGATGGGCTCAGGCCGCGCGGTGTCGGGCCGGCCGACCCGGCGAGCGGCCTTGTGCGCCTGGTCTACCAGGACCGTGCCGGAGTCCTTCAGTCGTTTGTATTCGAGGAGCTGCTGAACGAGCTCGTAGCGCGGGTCAATCTCCTCCGATAGGTCGATCTCCTCCGCGGGCAACAGCATCTTCGACTTGATGACCATCAGCGTGGCGGCCATGACCAAGAACTCGCCTGCGTCATCGAGGTCGAGTTCCTTCATGAGCCCCATGTAGTGCATGTACTGCTCGAGGATGCGCGAGATGGGGATGTCGTGGATGGCGAGCTCTTCCTTCTTGATCAGATGCAGAAGGAGATCGAGCGGCCCCGCGAAGTTGTCGAGTTCAACCCTGTAGTCACCGTCGGTCATAGCGCGGTTCCCATCCACTTGATCAGGACATCGAGGTAACGACTCGCGACCTCGTAGAGGGTCTGGAACGGCCACGGCTCTGGCGGCGGCCCGTCCATCCAGCCCCAGTGATGAAGATAACCGGCGTAGTAGAAGAGCCCGGCGAGAACCGTGAGGAATCCCAGCGGCGTGCACCAATACCAGACGCGCTGGGCCCGATCCGGGAGGCACATGCCCACCACATGGCCTCCGTCCAGCCCCGGCAACGGCAGCAGGTTCAAGCACATCAAGAACAGGGAGAACCAGATCGGGACCTTGAAGATCATCCACGCCGGCGAGTGCACCCGGTCCGCATCTGACAGGCCCCACCACTCCATGCGGACCGCGACGGCGAGGACCACGCCCAAAAACCCGGCGCACAGGAGGTTGCCCGTCGGCCCGGCGAGCGCCGCCAGAGCCATCCCAAGCCGCCCGGTCCTGTTCCGATCGATGAGGACCGGCCTCGCGCCACCGAAAATCACCCCCGCCAGGTACAGGGAAATAAGGGGCAAAACGAGCGTCAGGAACCAATGGAAGTGCGTGATCGGGTTGAGGGTGCACCTCCTGCGTATGGACCCGCGACGATCCCCTGCCAACCAGGCCACGAGCGCGTGACCGCCTTCGTGGCACGCGTTCGTCATGAGAATCAGGAAGATGATGGCCGCGACCGCCCCCCAGCCGCCTGGCCCCTTCAGCAAGCCGTCGAGATTCATACGCCTCCGGGAGGCAGTCTATCCCGAAGTCCTTTCACGAAGAAGGGTTCGGTGCGTTGATGGGCCTACAGACGTGCGTATAATCCGCCATGCCCCAGGGGGAAGATCGCTTGGCTCGTGCCCGCACGGTCCTCGAGATGGAGGCCCGCGCCATCAAGGGCCTCGTCCCCACCCTCGGGGAGCCTTTCGAGCGAGCGCTCGACCTCTTGCTCGCCTGCCAGGGACACGTCGTCGTCACCGGGATCGGCAAGGCCGGCATCATCGCGACGAAGATCAGCGCGACCCTCGCTTCCACCGGGACGCCGAGCTTCTATCTACACCCCGCCGACGGCATCCACGGCGACCTCGGCCGCGTGCGCAAGGAGGACGTCGTCCTGCTGCTGTCCAACAGCGGCGAAAGCAACGAGGTGATGAACCTCATCGATCCGTTGCGCAAGATCGGAGTGAGCCTGATCGGCATGACCGGGCAACCGGAATCCACGCTCGCAAAGAACGTGGACGTCGTCCTCGATTGCGGACAAGCGCCGGAAGCGTGCCCCATGGGCCTGGCCCCCACCACGAGCACCGCGGCGTTGCTCGCGCTCGGTGACGCGCTCGCCATGTCCCTGCTCGAAGAACGCAAATTCGACACCGAGAACTACGCGCGCTTCCATCCCGGCGGGGCGCTGGGGCGCCAACTCATGAAGGTGCGCGAGATCATGCGGCAGGGCGACGGAATGACCATCGTCACGACCGGTTCCACCGCCCGCGAGACGCTGATCGCCATGAACGCGACGGTCGGACGACCGGGCGCCGCGGCGGTCGTCGACGACAACGGAGTGCTGGCGGGCTTCTTCACCGACGGGGACCTGGCCCGCAACCTCCAGGACGACACCGAGTTCCTGGGGAAACCGGTGGATGACGTCATGATGAGCGACCCCGTCGCCATCTCCCCGGAAGCGCTCGCCGCTGAGGCATATCGGCTCCTGCGCGAGAAGCGCATCGATCAGCTCCCCGTCGTCGATGACGCGGGAAAACCCATCGGGCTCGTCGACGTGCAGGACCTGCTGGACGCGCGGATCGTCTGATGACCGACGCATTGTCTGACATTCGGCTGCTGGTCCTCGACGTCGACGGCGTCCTGACGGACGCTGGCGTTTACATCGCGGCGGACGGCTCGGACACCAAGCGCTTCTCCATCAAGGACGGCCTCGGCATCAAGATCGCGATGGAGGCCGGCCTCGGGGTGGCCATCATCTCCGGGCACGCGTCCGAAGCCACGGTCCACCGCTTCCGCGGGCTCGGCGTCGAAGACGTCATCGTCGGCGCCCTGGACAAGACCCCCCCATTCAACGAACTCTTGCAGCGCCACGGACTGGAGGCCCGACAGGTCGCCGCCATGGGAGACGACCTCCCGGACCTGCCGCTGCTCCGCGCCGCAGGCTTCGCCGCCACCGTCCCCGACGCCCCCGTCGAGGTGCGCGGCGCCGCGGACCTCGTCACCCAACGCCGCGGAGGCGAGGGCGCCGTGCGAGAGGTCATCGAGCACATCCTGAAGGCCCAAGGCCGGTGGGCCGACATCGTCTCGAGGTTTGATCGGTGAGGTTGGCGCTCGCTCTCCTCATCGCCGCGGGCGGCGGTATCGCGCTCGTGTTCGTGTTGACCGCCAAGGACGAGGGCCCTCCTCCCGACCTACAGCGGCAGCGCGGGGGAAGCGAAATGCCGAGCGTCGTCAGGCCACCATCGAGCGGACCGCTGGAGGTCGCCGGTGCCCACGGGACGAACGTCTTCACGCCACGATCCGCGACCGCCACCATCGACGAAGGGGAGGAGGTGCCATACGGCGCCCTGCTGGTCTGGTGCGCTCGCTTCGACGCGATCACGGATGACCGGTTCCGCGTCGAAGACGTCCGCGTCATCATGAATGACAAGCCCCTCACCCGAGAAGACCTCGGCAAGCACGTCGTCATCCCTCCGCAGACGCGGCCCGAACACATCGGCGACCTGTTGTCCGACGCGATGGGACGGAGGGCCTCCGGGATCCGCGCGGCCACCGCCCTCTTCGAAGGAGGTCGGGACCTCGAGACCGCGAGCAAGATTTCCATGCAGGGCGGCGTCACGGTCCACTTGCGCGACCCGAGAGACCCCGACCGCAAGGGCAAGATCGAGTGCGAATCGATGCAGGTCGAGCTGGACCATGGCCGCATCGTTCAGGGCTCGACAGAGGGCCGGGTCAGCATCACGACGGCGGACGGCGTCATCCGCGGGCGAGGGCTCTCGTTCGTCACGGAGACCGGCGTGCTTCGCATCGACCATGACATCTCGGGTGCCCTGAAGGACCTGCAGCTCGGCGATCGAACGGGGCTCCCCGCCAGCCTGACCGCGAAGGGGCCCCTGCTGTATCGACCGAAGAGCGCGGCCGACAACCGCGAGGCGCTCCGCCCCGTCGGCTCGTTCGAGGTCGAGAACGACGTCGTCATCGAGCAAGGCGCGTACGCCATTGGTGGGCAAAAGCTGAAGGTTCGTACCCGCAAGGGGCGCCCCGCTATCGAAAGCCTCGACCTGGAAGGGGCCGTAACCGTGACGGCACCAGAGGGGGTCTTCGCCGGCGGCCTCGTCACCTGGACGCAAGCCGACGGGGAGCGGGCGAGGCTCGTCCTCTCCGGGGCACCCGTCAAGGCGACGCTCAAGGACGCGGCGCGGGCGCTCCCGGGGATCGGCGCGCAAGGGGACCTGGACCTGTCCACCGACGGGGAGATCGTGTTCGACGGCGTTGACCTGCCCGAAGGAGAGGAGCGCAAGATCAGCATCGGCCCCGCCGTCACCATGACGAGCCATGACGGGGCGCGCGTTGACGCGCGCTCGGTTCAGATCTCGCTCCGTCACGTCGCGTCCAACCGCGCCGACAAGCCCGCGGCGGACACCGAGCTGTATCCGGTCAAGGTCGTCCTCGACGGCCGGGTCCGCGGGCAGGGTTCTACAGGTTCGTTCAGCTGCGGGAAGCTGGAGTACGAACGCACCATCGCAACCGATGGTCGACCGACACGCGATCGCGTGACCCTCAGCCAAGGGCCGGTCCTCCGCTATCTGCCTTCATCCGCAGGGGCTGACGCGGAGGACGGGGACACCGGGCGCGTCCGAGATCTCCTGTCGGGCAATGGGCCGCTTCAGCTCCGCGCGGAGGACACCATCACCGTCGCCCTGGACCCGCTGCGCACCGGACCCATCGAGGCGGAGGCGCGGGGCGCCGTCCGCATGCAGCGATTCGATCCCGAGGACCCCGACCTCGAGCGTGGCCGACTCGGCGCCGAGGAGATCGACCTCGTGCTCGTCGAGCGGTTCGCGCCGGACCTGGATGCGGTCGGTGTTCGCGTAAAGACGACGCGGCGCGCGCGCCGGGCCGCCGCGAGGAGGGACGTCCGCCTGTGGGTCCCCGACCGGATCGAGGGTCAAGGCGATGTCCTGATTTGGGATGGCGACGCGGGTGACCTGCGGCTCATGCGCCCGGTGGCGAAGCCGGCGCTGGTCGTCGTGACGGACGGCGAAGGTCGGAAGCAGACGCTGCGGGCCCCGAGCCTGCTGTACCGACAGGCGACTCGGGTTGTCGAGGCGACCGGAGGCGTTCACGCGACGGTGAAGATACCGACCATCGCGTATGGAGGCGGACGCTCAAAGGAGTCGGTAGAGACCGAGGTACGCGCCGCCGCGGTGACCGCCTGGCTCAACACCCCGGGCCAGGGGAGCGGCCTGGTGGAACTCCTGGCCCAAGGAGACGTCACCGCCAAGCAAGAATCCGGCGCCGGTATCGGATGCGACCTCCTTCGGGTGGATCTGATCCGCGACGAGACCGTCGTGCGCGGACGCCCCGCGCGGCTTGATTTCGTGCGCGTCGAGAACGGCAAGCTCCTGAAGGAGTGGATCATCGCACCGAGTATGGTCTCCGCCAACGGCGAAGCGATGTTGGGGGGGCCGGTACAGGCACGGCTGCATTCAAGGTCCAAAGGCCTCGCCATGAAGGTGGCGGGCGAGCGGCGCGAGGCCGCCCGGCCGAATACCATGATCTCAATCGACATCGTCGCCGAACAAGACCTCTGCTTGTCCGAGGCCCGCCTGCAAGCTCGCGGGCCCGCCGTCATCACCCAGGGAGACCCCAGCGAAGACGGCTTCAGGCTCGACGGCGAACGCATCGTCCTGTTCCTCAAGAAGCCCGAGAGCAACGACGGCTCCCCAACGAAGCGGTTCGCGGCGCTGCGCGCCCTCGATGTCACGAGAGCCGTCGTGGAGGGAGCGGCCTCGTTCCTCTCCCCCGAACTGGAGGGCAAGGGTGACGTCATCGAGTTCGACCGCGACGAGAAGGTCATCACCCTCTACCGCCACCGTGGTAACGCGGCGCTGTTGTGGCAGGGTCAGTGGCAGATCCCGCGGCCGCGGTTTGACCTCCACCTGCGAGACCCCGACAATCCCCGCGTGATCTCGACGCTCTCTCCGCCCGACAGAGGCAATCGGTGACCCGCGCCGGGCTCCTGCTCTCCGCGCTCGCCGTCCTCATCGCAGTCGCCCCCGCCCAGGACAGGGACAAGGGGGTGCTGAGGGGACTCTCGACGCCGCGGTTCATTCAGCTGGACGTCGGCCTCGGCATGCTCTACATCGTCGGTGACGTGGAGGTCGAGCTGGACGGGCGCTACCTGCGCTGCGACAACCTGGTCGCGTGGTTGGACGTGGCGCGGAAGCGCGCCCCAGGCGAGCCCGCCCCCACGGCCCAGGAGCAGGCGAGCCAGTACGTCAAGGAGGTGTACGCGGAGGGGAACGTCGTCTACTCCCGAGAAGGGGAGTGGATTCACGGCGACCGGCTGTTCCTCGACCTGCAACACGAACGCGGCCTCGTCATCGACGCGACCATGGCGATCCCGTTGACCACCCGGGACGGCCAGGTCCCGCTCGTGCTGCGCGCCGAGGAGCTGCGCATCCTCGGACGTGGACGGGTTCAGGGCTCCGGCGTACAGACATGGGCCAGTCCATTCGGACGCCCGTTCACGAACGTGACGTCCGATACGCTCGAGATCTTCGCCGAAGGGAGCCCGTTGCTGGGCAGCGATCAACTCTACCCCGAGCTCCCGGAGAACTACCACGTCGCCACGCAGGGCAACGTCATGCGCCTGGGCACGTTCCCGGTTATGTGGTTCCCCGATTTCGCTGTGGACACCGCCTCCTATCAGAACGCGCTGCTCATCCAGTCCGCGCGGCTGCACAACAGCAGCGAATTCGGCCGTGAGGTCGGGCTTTCATTGGGCACCGACATCACCTACGGAGAGGACCGCCGGCGCTGGGGCTCGTGGCGCACGCACTTCGACTGGTACTCCAGGCGCGGAGCGGGGGCGGGCGTCGACCTCGTGTACGCCACGCCCACCTACCGGGGGGAGCTGATCACCCGCTATCAGCGTGACAAAGGCCGGGACCGCTTCTTCGGCCCCCCTCCGACAAACAACCGCGGGAGGCTGTCTTGGTGGCATCGGCAACTGCTGCCCGCGGGCGTCCAGATGGACGTCGAGTTCCAGTTGTTCAGCGACCGCGGGTACCTCCCCACGTGGTTCGAAGACGACGACAAGCAGCTCAAGCCGCCGGAGAACCTGATCTACCTGAAGAAGGTGTTCTTCAATTCGATGGTCAGCGGGCTCTATTCGACACGGATCAACGACTGGTTCACGCGGGTCGAACACCAGCCCGAGCTTCGCTACGACCTGGTGACCGAGCCGCTGTTCGACCTGGGCCCTCACCCCCTCTACCTCACGGTCACCGCCCGCGGCGGCCACGGTCGCATTGAGTATGACGACGACCTGAATCTCGACTCACCGGATACCTGGCGCTCGGACGTTGATGCCCTGCTCGAATACGCGATGCCGGTGGGACCCTTCAAGGTCACCCCCTTCGCGGGGGTTCGCTACAGCTACTTCGAGAAGGACCTCTTCAACGACAAGAACAAGGACCGCGTCGGTCTCACCTTCGGCGGCACCCTGAACCTGCAGGCATGGAAAGTCTTCGAAGCCCACGGCGGGCTGTTCGATCTGGACGGCCTGCGTCACGTGATGATCCCAGAGATCACATTCAGGAACACCGTCGGGGTCGACACGCCGCCCGAGAGCCTGATCCCGTTGGACGACATCGAGACGTTCGACAACCTGCAGGCATTTGAGCTTCGGCTCCGCAACCTCTTGCAGACCGTGCGGCACCGCGCCCACGGCACTGAGGTCGACACGTTCATCGATCTCGAGCTCGAGGTTCCCTACTTCCCCAATCCGCGAGACAACCGCGGCGAAGTGTGGGGCAACCTGGATGTCGACATGCTCATAAAATTCAGTGATGCCCTCCAGTTGATCACCGACTTCGAAGTCGACTGGTACGGCCACGACATCGAGATTGGCAATGTGGCCGTGGGCTACACGCCTTCGCGAGACTTCCAAACATTTGCGGGCTTCCGCCATTTCCACGATGAGTACGACGCGGTGTTCGCGCAGGCGAATTGGCGTGTCGACGAAAAGTGGATGCTCACCGTGGAGTCCTCCTACGACTTCCTCCGCAGCCGCGGCATCGACCACCGGTTCGGCGTCTCCCACATCGGCGCGGAGTGGGTCTTCGAGTTGGGCCTCAAGGCGGACGTCGGCGAGGACGACTTCTCGGTCTTCATTTCGTTCGAGCCGCGCATGTTCTTCGACCCGGCCCCTCGGTCGAGGCACATCCGATCCGAGCCACGCCTTCACTATCTCGGCACCGGCTTCGGCAAGTGACTGAAACCACGTAGCGATCGGTCCGCCCGTGGGGTTATAGTTCCTCGGGTTTCCGATGCACACAGCCATCACAATCGCCGGGGTTCTCGGCAGCGCATGGCTCCTCTCTGGCCTCGCTGCGCCGTATTGGGTGTGGGTGCTCGCAAGCGGCGGCGCGCTCGCCGGCGCGACGGTCACATCCTCGGCTGCGCCCCTAGGCGCCCCCTTCCTGGTGCTCTGGAGCCTCTACGGCCTCGCCGCGGCGCTGATGATCCCCCCGATCCGGCGCGCCCTGGTCGCGAGCCCTGCCCTGAACGCGATAAGGAACCTGCTGCCGCCGGTATCAAACACGGAGCGAGAGGCCTTGGAGGCTGGCACCGTTTGGTTCGACGCCGACCTGTTCTCCGGCGCGCCGCGATGGGATCACTTTCTCAGCGAGCCCGCGCCGTCGCTGAGCCCCGAAGAGCGTGCCTTCCTCGAGGGGCCGACCGAGGAGTTGTGCGGGATGCTCGACGACTGGCGGATCACGCATGAGCTGCGCGATCTGCCCGAAGCCGTCTGGTCATTCATCAAGACGCGGGGCTTTCTCGGGATGATCATCCCAAAGGAGCACGGTGGGCTTGGCTTCTCCGCGCAGGGGCACTCCGCCATCGTCCACAAGATCTCCACCCGCTCCAGCACCGCGGCCATCTCCGTGATGGTCCCAAACTCCCTCGGCCCGGCGGAGCTGCTGCTTCACTACGGCACCGAAGCGCAACGAGCACGCTACCTCCCCCGCCTCGCCGGTGGGGAGGAGATCCCGTCGTTCGCGCTCACGTCTCCGGCAGCGGGCTCGGACGCCGCCGCCATGCCGGATCGGGGCGTGGTGTGCCGAGGACGCTGGAAGGGCCAGGACGACGTCCTCGGGCTCCGCGTCACCTGGGACAAGCGATACATCACCCTGGCCCCCATAACGACGTTGCTGGGGCTCGCGTTCCGCGCCGTCGACCCGGACGGCCTCCTCGGCCGCGGCGAAGATCTGGGCATCACCTTGGCGCTGGTCCCAGCTGATCTCCCGGGTGTCGACGTCGGGCGGCGTCACGATGTCAGCAAGCAGGCCATGCTCAACGGACCCACCCGCGGCGAGGACGTGTTCATCGCCATGGAGCAGATCGTCGGCGGCGAGGAGCGCATCGGGCAAGGCTGGCGGATGCTCATGGACTGCTTGTCCGCGGGCCGCTCCGTGTCCCTCCCCGCGACGAGCGCCGCGGCCACCAAGTTCTGCGCCCGTAACACCGGCGCGTACGCTCGCGTCCGCAAGCAATTCAAAACACCCATCGGGAAGTTCGAGGGCGTCGAAGAGAAGCTGGCCAACATCGCCGGCCAGTCCTACGCCCTGGAGGCCGCCCGCGGCATCACGGCCGCGTCCGTTGACGCCGGCGAGAAGCCCTCTGTCATTTCTGCCCTCCTGAAATACGAGAGCACTGAGCGCATGCGCTCCGTCGTTAACGACGCGATGGACATACATGGCGGTCGCGCCATTTGCGAAGGGCCCTCCAACTACCTCTCAAACGCATACCAGTTCGTCCCCGTCAGCATCACCGTCGAAGGCGCGAACATCCTCACTCGCACGCTGATCGTCTTCGGGCAAGGCGCCATCCGCTGTCACCCATGGTTGCTGAAGGAGATGGAGGCCGCCGCGGAAACGGACCGCGGATCCGCCGTGCGCGCCATGGACCGGGCGCTAGGCGGGCACATCCGGCACGTGCTGGCGAACCTGTCCCGAGCGACGTTCCACAACCTTACCGGGGGTCGGTTCGCTTCCGCCCCATCGGCCGCATCGGCCGAGACCCGCCACTGGTATCGGCAGCTCACTCGCGCCAGCGCGTCCTTTGCGATCGCGGCGGACTTCGCATTCCTGTCGCTGGGCGGGGCGCTGAAGCGCAAGGAGAAGCTCTCCGGGCGCTTCGCGGACGCGCTCGCCGAGCTATACCTGTCGAGTTGTGTCCTCAAGCGATTCGAGGACGATGGTCGGCCGCCCGCTGATCAAGCCCTCGTCCACTGGTATCTGCGCCGCGCGCTCTGCCGCCGTCCGACAGCATGGGGCAGCGGGTCGCCCGAATTCTCCTCGAGCCCAGCGAGGCCCGCGACCGGCTGTGTCGCGGCACGTACGTCTCCATGGACAAGGATGACCCCACGGGGCGGCTCGAGCACGCGATGCGCGCCTCGATCGAGGCCGAGCCGTACGAACGTCGGCTTCGCGAGGGCGACGAACTGAACGACAACGAGATGAGCATCGTGCGCGCCGCACGCGAAGCCGAGGCATTCGCTATCGCCGTCGATGACTTCGGCGAGGATGAGTTCGGCGGCGCCCCCTGGCGACGCCAACGACGCCGGGAGGAAACAACCGCATGACAAGACCCTTCCGGCCGAGGCGCTGCGCCGTCCTAGGCGCGGGTGTCATGGGCGCGCAGATCGCGGCCCACCTCGCCAACGCCGGGTTGCCGGTCCTCTTGCTCGAACTCGCGTCGGACGGCGACGACCCCGACGCAGGGGCGCGCGCCGCGGCCGCCCGCCTCGCCAAGCTCAAGCCGCCGCCGCTCGCAAACCTGGGGGCGCTCCCCCTCGTAGAGCCCCTCTCCTACGACAACGGGCTCAGCGCCCTCGCCCATTGCGACCTCGTCATCGAGGCCATCGCTGAGCGCATCGACCTGAAGCACGCGCTCTACGAACGTGTCGTCCCCCACCTCGGTCCGGAGGCGGTGCTCGCATCCAACACGTCAGGTCTCTCGCTGGCGACGCTGCAGGAGACGCTCCCGCCGGCCATACGCGCCCGGTTCCTGGGAATCCATTTCTTCAACCCGCCTCGCTACATGCACCTCGTGGAGCTCGTTCCTGGCCCGGAAACAGACGGCGACCTCGCCGACCGCCTCGAGGCGTTCCTCGTTACCCGTCTCGGCAAAGGCGTGGTCCGTGCGAAGGACGTCCCAAATTTCGTCGCCAACAGGGTCGGCGTGTTCTCCATGCTGTCGACGTTCCACCACGCGACAGAGCTCGACATCCCCCCCGACGTCGTCGACGCGCTGACCGGCCCCGCCATCGGTCGGCCCAAGAGCGCGACGTACCGAACCGCTGACGTCGTCGGGCTCGACACCCTCGGACACGTCGTCGACACCTCCGCACGCACCCTCGCGCAGGACCCCTGGCATCGCCACTACGCCCTCCCGCAGTGGATCGCCAGCCTCATCGAGAACGGCGCAGTTGGGCAAAAGGCGGGGGCCGGGATCTATCGCAAGACCAGGGGAGGCATCGAGGTCATAGACCCGAGCTCCGGAGCCTACCGCCCCAACGCACCCGGCATCGCAGACGAAGTAAAGGCGTTACTCGCGGCGCCGGACCCCCTCGTTCGCATGGGCGCCCTGCGCGAATCCGACCACCCGGAGGCGCAGCTACTTTGGCGGATCCACCGTGACGTGTGGCACTACGCCGCCGTGCACCTAGAAGACATCGCCTACACGGCCCGAGATGTCGACCTCGCGATCCGGTGGGGATTCGGATGGGCCCGCGGGCCATTCGAGCAGTGGCAGGAGACGGGCTGGGGGCGCGTCGCAGCGTGGATCTCCGACGACATCACTGAAGGACGCGCGCTCGCCGACGCGTTGCTGCCCCCGTGGGTAATGGAGCAGGACGCAGTCCACGTGCCCGCGGGGTCATGGGACGCGGGAAACGGCGCGACCATTCCCCGTTCAACGCTCCCTGTCTACAAACGGCAGCGCTTCCCTGACCGGGTCGTGGGCGAAGCGACCGACGACCCTGGCGAAGCGTGGCTGGAGAACGACGCCGTCCGCCTGTGGACACTGGATGGGGAGGTCGGCATCCTCTCGGTCCAGACCAAGATGGGCACCCTGGGCACTGCGGCCCTTGACGGGATCGTCGAGGCGATCGGCGTCGCATGCGATCGCGCATCCGCGCTCGTGCTGTGGAGGAAGGACGCCCCCTTCTGCGCTGGCGCCGACCTGTCTGAAGTTGGCCGCGTGCTCGCCTCCGGCGAGCTCGAGAAGGTGGACGCGCTCGTCCGACAATTCCAGCAAATGACCATGCAGTTGCGCCACGCGCCGATCCCGGTCGTCGGAGCCCCCCACGGCATGGCCCTCGGCGGTGGCTGTGAGGTCCTCATGCATTGCGACCGGCTCGTCGCGGCGATCGAAACCTATGCCGGATTGGTCGAGATCGGCGTCGGCCTGCTCCCCGCTGGCGCAGGCCTGAAAGAGACGGCGCGCCGCGCCGCCCTCACGGCGGACCCCCTGAAGACCTTGATGGAGCGCTTCGGATACATCGCCAAGGCCGCGGCCTCGGCGAGCGCCGACGACGCACGTCGACTTGGCTACCTTCGGGAGGCGGACGTGGTCGTCATGAACACGCACGAGGTCTTGCACGCAGCCCTCGCCACGGCCCACGGCATGGCTGAGACGGGCTATCGCCCTCCCCTGCCAGGCCAGGTCGTCGTCGCTGGCTCGACCGGGCTCGCCAACCTCAAGGGGGTGATCGCGAACCTGCACACCGGCGGCTTTGCATCTGACCACGACGCGCTGTGCGCCACGCGCATCGCCGAGGTCCTGTGTGGCGGCGACGTCGACCCCGGCGTCGCCGTCGACGAGCAGTGGTTGCTCGACCGCGAACGGCACGCCTTCGTCGAGCTGTGCGGAACCGAGAAGACGCGCGATCGAATCGCGCACATGCTAAAGACTGGAAAACCGCTTCGGAACTGATCGGATGGCGAACCAGGCATACATCGTCGCAGCGACCCGGACCCCTGTCGGCAAGGCGTTCAGGGGCTCCCTCGCGCACACACGGCCGGATGACATGCTCGCGCATTCGCTGCGCGCCGCGATTGACCGCTGCCCAGGTCTCGACCCGCAACGCATCGGCGATGTCATCGTCGGCTGCGCCATGCCGGAGGGCCCCCAGGGCATGAACGTCGCGCGCATCGGCCTGCTCCTCGCGGGCCTCCCCGAGAGCGTCCCGGGGGTGACGGTCAACCGATTCTGCGCGTCCGGACTGCAGGCCGTCGCGTGGGCCGCGGATCGCATCCGCCTCGGCGAAGCGAGCGTCATGATCGCCGCCGGCACCGAGAGCATGAGCCTCATACCGATGATGGGCCATCGCCCGGAGCTCAACCCGAAGATCTTCGACGACGAGAACGTCGCGATCGCCTACGGCATGGGTATCACCGCAGAACGCGTC
>Ga0310345_10001339_pt1 | contig 27840 bp, 19 predicted proteins | sample HC15DNA20500_MG_FD_204667 | JGI IMG/M metagenome (GOLD analysis project Ga0310345, IMG submission 204667) | Marine microbial communities from station ALOHA, North Pacific Subtropical Gyre - HC15-DNA-20-500_MG | ecosystem: Environmental > Aquatic > Marine > Oceanic | place: Pacific Ocean: North... | reverse complement strand
GCCCCACACGCGTCGCAGGACGGGCTGTTACGTCAGTCGGTTGTTGGGCTGGGAGGGGTCGCCGGGCTCGTCTCCACCGAGGTAGACGCCGGCAGCCACAGCAGCGGGCGGCGGACGGGCAGGTTCCGGATCACCTCGTCCTCCGTTGGGTCAGCGTCCTGCGCGGCCCACAGCGCCGCTAGCCCGGGCCGGCCGAGCGCCACGCTCCCGAACAGCAGCGACGGCTGACGGACCGGCCAGTCGTCCCAGTACTCGACATCGGGCGGCAGCGGCCACGCTGCCTTGTCAGCGACGTACGGCGCCATGAAGTCGAGGCCGAGCGCGAGACCACGACCGTCGGGCGTCTCGAACATCCAGAGGTCGTCCTCGGGCGCCGAGGCGGCCTGAGCGACGGCAGCGAACATGTCGAGGTTGAAGAGGCTGTAGGCGTACGGCTTCGTCCGCCCGAGTTCGTCGGTGAACCCGCCCTCGGCGTTCATCTGGGTCGGAAGGAGCACCGTCTTGAACCGGTCACGGACATCGGCGAGGACGGCCTCGTCGCCCGCCAGCCGGGCGAAGGCCGCCGCCTGGAGCGCCCACGTTGTGCTGTGGTTGTTGCCGTGGTCCCGCTCGTCGATCCCGTACGGGTGCGTCGTCAGCCAGCCGAGGTAGTCGGCGAACCACATCCGGACCGGGTCCGCCTCGGCGCCGCTGAGGGCCCCTTCGCGTACCAGCACCTCCACCGCCCGCGCGACCTCCACGAGGTGGACCGTGTCGATGATGCCGATCCCCCGCCCCGTCACGCGCCCGCTGATGGCCTGCGCGTAGAGGAGGTTCGGGTTCATCCGCGTCGCCGGGTCCACGAACCACGCGCGGAGGTGGCGGAGCGCGGCGTCGGCGTAGCGGTCGTCGCCCGTCAGGACGTACGCGGAGGCGAGGTCGGGCACGATCCGCCCGAGGCGGCGCATGGCCCGGCGGTGCGCGGTAAAGTTGTCCGGGTTCGTAAGCCCGTCGCGGCGGACGTACGGCCCGCCGGGGTCGTCCGGGTCCGGCCACCAGTAGTCGCCCTCCGAGTAGAAGTCGTGGGGGCCGCCCGCGCTCCGCTCGGCGCGCGTCGCCGTGACCGTGACCGGCTCCTCCGTCAGCGCGATCTCGGCCGCCGCGAGCACGCGGTCGCGCTCCAGGTCGCCGAGCGTCGTCACCGCCCCCGCCTCGGCCGCGGTCTCGCCGAGGCGAGCGGAGCAGCCGGTCAGCCCGACGACGGCCGCCGCGAGGGCAAGGTAGGCGACGAGCGAGAGCCGCTTCATCGGGCCTCGGCGCGGTCGCCCAGCCGCTGGCGGAGTTGGTGCTCGTAGAGCGACGGCACGGCGAGGTCGTCGCGGTTGAGGCCCTCGACGTAGGGGTCGGGGCCGTAGCTCAGCGAGAGCGGCCGGTTGCCGTGGAGGCCGACGAGCCGCGCGGCCGGACCGTCCTCCAGTCCCTCCAGCTCAAAGGTCCCCTCGCGGTCCGGGTAGAGAAACTGGAAGTCGACGTTCCAGAACACGGGGTGCGCCGCGTGAGACGGCTTCCAGTACCCCGCGCCGCCGCCCTCGATCGGCTGGTGCGCCGGGTCGTCGACGTAGAGCGTGAGGGCGTCGAAGAGGTTCTGGTAGTTGAGGCCCGAGTGCTGGTCGAGCACCGGCGTGCCCGTCGCCGACGACGCCGTGTAGACGCACATCCGCGAGCCCGTGTTGAACGTGAACGTGTGGACCACCGGCGCGGCCACGTACACGTCGCGGGCGAGGACGTTGTAGCAGTCGCCCATGTGAACACCGTAGTGGTACTTGCGGCCGTAGACCTCGACGCCGTCGATGGTCACGTTCGAGCAGACGTCGGTCAGGATCCCGCTGTCGCCGTTGACGACGGCCACGTCGCGCACCCACGAGTGCGCCGTGTTGGTGAGGTAGACCGCGTTGTTGCCGGCCTCGACGTGGTGGACGTTGTACTCGTTGTAGAGGAACTCGAACCGGATCCCCTCGATGCCGACCTCGGTGATCGGCGCCCACGCCGTCATCGTCGGCGTCCACTCCGGGCGGAGATCGTGGAGGAGCGGCTCCTTGATCGTCACACGGTCGCCCTCGACGGCCAGCACCGTGACCTCCTGGCGCGTAAGCGGCACGTCCGGGCTCTCCCAGTGCCGCTCGCCGACGGGTAGCTCGTCCGCGTGCCCCGCGTATAGATAGTCGAGTAGCGACGACTCGCGGCCCTCCCGGTTGAACCAGTTGACGACGGCGATCTGGCCGGGCTCGAGGTCCGCCCCGTTCTCGGCCGTGATCGTGTGTGACCCGCGCGTGCCCGTGAGGCCCGTCGCCAGCGTCGTCGGCTCGCGGTCGTAGCGGTAGAGGTACGGCTTGCCGCGCCCGCCCGGCGTGTTCGTCCAGATGTAGCCGCCGGACCATGCGTAGAGCGAGTATGGCTCGTCGATGCCGCGGTCGCGCTCCCGCTGGCGCTTGTCGTTCTCGAGGAGATACGCCTCGAGCTCCTCCATCGGCGCGGGCGTCGGGAGCGACGAGAGCGGCTCGGGCATGTAGAGCGTCGTGCCCTGCTCGCCGGAGCCCGCGCCCTGGAGCACGAGGTCGCTCCGCTCGATCCACAGGATGTCGGTGAGGATGAGGCGGCCGGCCGGGAGCCGCACGAGGACGGGCCCGTCCGTGGCGTGCGCCTCCGCGAGGGCCGCGTGGAACGCCGCCGTGTCGTCCTCGTCGTCGCCCGCGACGGCTCCGAAGGCCTCCGCCTCGATGACGGTGTGGTCGGGGAAGTCGGACGGGATCGGCTGCTCGCCCCAGCGGTAGCCGGCGTACGAGAAGTCCGGGAGGTAGTGCTCGGCCTGGCCCGCCTCGGTGAGGAGGTCGGGCATCCAGCCGCCGGACTGCGCGGCGGCCCCGCCGGCCGTCGCGAGCGCGAGCGCGAGGAGGAGCGGTCGGGCGGTCATCGGGACGGGAGGATCGTGACGGAGGTCCGGGCGAGCGCGGCGCCGAGGCGGACGACGACGGTGTAGGTGCCGGCCGCGAGGGCCGAATCGAGGCGGACCCTCTGGGTCCCCGCCGGCACGTCGCCGTCGAGGAGCACGGCCACGCGGCGGCCCAGCACGTCGACGACCGCGACCTCGACGCTGCCGGTGGCCGGGACGGTCAGCGGAACGGTCACGGCGTCCGTCGACGGGTTCGGAAACGGCGCGCCAAAGCGGAGGCCGACGCCACCATCCGGACTCTCCTCCCCCGCTGTCGTCCCAGGCCACGACGGGCCGACGCCATCGAGCGACGAGAGCAGCGGGCGGAGCGCGATGGGCACGTCCGAGACCTCGTCGGCGCCGACGTCGGGCTCGGCGTCGCGGGGCTGGCCGTCCACGTCGAGCGCGAGGTCGAGGCCGGAGATCGCGACGGCCGCGTCGAGGAGCGGGCTCTCGGGGAGCGGACGCCACAGCGCGTCACCGTCCTCCGGCTGGATATGCGGGTTCACGCGCGTCACGCCCGGCGGGTCGTCGATGCCCAGCGAGCCGCCCCAGTAGACCGTCCCGTCCCACGTCATGTCGATCGGCTCGTCCTCGAGGTCGACGATCGTGTTGCCCTCCGAGAGGATCACGTTGTTGTGGAACCGGACGTTCTCGGGCGGGAGCGTCCGCTCGGAGTCGGCGCCGGCGCCGATCGTGAGCGCGTCGGCGGCGCGGACGATCGTGTTGTGGGCGATCGTGACGTTGCGGACTTGGACGTACCGGTTCAGCGGCGAGTTCGGCACCCCGTTCATGAGGGCGATGGCCGACTGGAAGCCGGAGCCGGCCAGGAACTCGAAGTAGTTGTTCACCACCACGTGGTCCTCCCCGATTACGCGGACGCCGCCCGTCCCGTCGACGCGCTGGCCGATGAACACGTTGCCCTCGACGCGCGAGCCGTTGCCGTGGCGGAGCGTGAGCGACCCGCGCGAGCGGAAGAAGGTGTTCGAGCGGATCAGGTTGGCCCCGCTCTTGACCGAGATGATCTCGGCCTCGCCGTCGCACCGCTCGAACAGGTTCCGCTCGACGGTCACGACCGCGTCCTGCATCGACGTGTCGCTCGTCCCGATCCGGATCGTCTCGCCCTCGTTCTGGCCCAGCGGCGGGCGCGGGCCGAAGTGGTTGTGATCGATCCGGTGGTAGACCGGCCGTGCGCTCGACCCGCTCTCGAGCCAGACCACGAGCGTCGTCCCGACGTTCTGCTTCCCACGGACGTAGTTATGGTCGACGCGGTTGTGGGTCCCGTAGAGCGAGATCCACTTCGTGTCCTGGTTCCGGTTGATCGGGTTGACATCGATGACCGTCGAGTTCGTCAGCCGGCTGTGGTTGGCCGGCTTCGCGCCGTCACGGAACTCGATGAGGCTGCTCCGCGACGAGGTCCCCCCCTCGAAGCGGAGGCCGTCGACCACGAGGTAGTCGCCCGCGATGCGAAGCGTGGAGGTCCCGTCGAGGACCACGCCGCCGGGCGTCTGGGCCACGATCCGGATCGAGTCGCCCTCGACGCCGTCCGCGCGGAACGTGACGTCGACGTCAGTCCAGACGCCATCGGCCATGACGATCGTGCCGCCGGGCTGGGCGCCCGCGATCGCCGAGCGGAGCTCGGCCTCGGTCGTCACGAGCGTGCCCTGTGCCGTCGCGCCGGAGGCCGCCGCGAGCGCGGCGAGAAGGAAGAGGGCGCGCATGGCTATCGCACGACGGTGAAGCGGGCCGCCTCGGCGACGTCGTCGGCGAGGAGGCGGACGAGGTAGGCGCCCGGTGCGAGGCGGTCGGTCGCGACCGCGACCTCGTGCCGGCCAGCGCCGAACGGCTGGTCGGCGGCGACCACGACCTCGCGGCCGAGCGCGTCGACGACGCTCAGGCGGACGCCCGCCGGTGCCGCCAGCTCGAACCCGAGGCGGACGGTCCCGGCGGCCGGGTTCGGGTACGGCGCGAGGAGCCCGACGCCGGACTCGGTGACCGCCTCGGTGGCGACGGGCTGCGTCCGATCCTGCACCTGGCGGAGGTAGAGCGACCGCGGGTCGAGGCCCTCCCGGTCGACGCCCTCGATGTAGGGGTCCGTGTTGCGGAGAAACGGGCCGTCGGCACGGACCTGGCCCTGCACGCCGATGGCGTAGTTCTGGGCCGTCGGCGGCTTCTCGACGATCACGAGCGCCCCGTTCATGTCGGCGTTCCACACGACGCAGTTGGCGCAGGCCCAGCCGTGGCTCGTCCCGTAGCTCCCGCGGTTGCCGAGGTGGATCCGCCGGTCGCTCGTGTTGGAGCCGGTCGAGCCGATCTCGACGTGGTTGTCGTAGAGGAAGCCCATCCCCCACTGGCGGTGGGCCTCGCTGGACGTCGAGGCGTCCTCGGAGGTGTTGTCGAGAAAGACGATCCCCGAGTCCAGCGACTCGCCGTTGCCCACGTAGGCGTGGCGCGCGTCCGTGGCGAGGTTGCCCTCGAACAGGACGAGCTGCGACTTCGACACCATGAAGTTGTACCGCCGGCCGCCCTCCACCCGCGAGTGCGGCTCAAGCGCCCGGCTGTCGCGGACGGTCACGTAGCGGGAGTTCTCGACCGCGACACCGGCGAGCCAAAAGTGCCGGGCCGTGACGCCGTCGACCCACCCGTTCTCGACGAGGGCGAACACGAGCGCGTTCTGGGCCTGCGTCTCGTCCGTCGGGCTCTGCGTCTCGATCTGGATCCGCAGGCTCTCCACCCCGACCTCTCGGATGAGGCTGGTGTCGTCGCGCCAGTAGAGGTAGGCGGGCGAGCGGGCCTGGTCGAGCTCGTAGAAGACGGGCGCGTCGAGCGTGACCGTCGGGCCCTCGATCGCCGTCACCGTCCGGGCGAACGCGATCGGGTGCTCATCGACCTCCCAATCGGGGTCGGAGCCCGTCTGGCCGAAGTCGATGGCCTGGAGCCACTCGAGCGTCGCCGGGTGGTACACGACCACGGGCCGGCCGACCGCCAGCCGCTCGGGGTTCGTGACGTCGAACGACCACGCGCCGACCGGCACCACGTCGTCGGCGATGGGCGTCGGTGCGCGGCCCTGGACGCGGCGGATGAGGGCGTCGCCACCCGCCGCGCTGACGCGCCCGACGGCTATGATCGGCGTCTGGTTCGCGCCGCTGCGGAGGAGGACCGTGTTCGTCGCCGGGTCGGCGTCGTCGCCCGCGCCGCGGAGCACGACGCCGTCCTCGTCGATGGTGAGCGTGCCGGAGACCTCGTAGGTCCCGGGTGCCAGCTCGACGGCGCCCCGGATCCCGTCGCCGTCGACCGGGAGCGCTTCGACGGCGTCGATGGCGGCCTGGATGGAGGCCGTATCGTCGCCGTCGACGGGCTCGACGGTCCGCACGGTGGGCACCTCGGGGAGCGGCACGCCGCCGCCCCGGTAGCCGGCCCGCGAGAAGTCGGGCACGCGGTTGCCCTCGGCGTCGACGACGTACGCGAGCCGGCCGCCGACGCCAGTCCGAACGATCTCGGACTCCCACGACTGCGCGCAGGCGGCGCCCGCCAGCAGAGCGGCGAGAGGGAGCAGGAAGCGGAGGGACATCAGAACAGGTGTGGTGGAGGCCGGCCGAGCCGGCCCGACAGAAAACGCCCCGGCGACCCCTCGGGCGGGTCGCCGGGGCGCGGGGCGCTTACCGCGCGACCGTGAACCGCGTGGTGCGGACGCGGACGCCGCCGGCCGCCTCGGCCGCCACGCGGGCGACGTAGACGCCCGACGGCAGCGGCGCGTCGAGGCGGACCGAGTGGCCCGTGCCCGCCGGGACGGCGGCAGCCGGGACCGACAGCACGCGCCGGCCGAGCGTGTCGAACACGTCGACCGAGATCACGGCCGCGGCGTCGAGGCTCATCCGGAGCGTCGTCGCGCCGGCCGAGGGGTTCGGGGCGGCACCGTGGAGCACGAAGCCGTCGGCCTCGGGCGCACCCTCCTCGGCGACCGAGAGGCCGCCGGCCTCCTCCCAGGCCGCGAGCTGGTCCGGGAAGTAGGTCAGGTCGCCGAGCGGGAAGCCGCCCTGGCCGGCCGTGTACGCCGGGCTCGACGTCGAGTAGGCGAGGTCCTCCGGCGGCGGCTGGTCGGCCGGGAAGTACGTGTCCGAGCCGAACGTCCAGTACCCGGGGTCGGCCGCGCCGTCGCGGAAGGCGCCGAGGTAGGCGATGTAGTCCGAGAGGTCCGGCGGGTTGACGAAGTTGAGGTCGTAGGTCTCGTTGTCGGCCACCATGAGGACCGTCTGCATCGAGTCGGCCTCGGCGTAGTTCCGGACGTTCGTGTCGAGCAAGAGGTACGCCTGGAGCGAGTCCATCGAGGCTGTCCGGGCGTCGTAGTAGGCCTGGAGGTCGTCGGTGATCATGTAGCCGTTGTTCATGATCACGGCCGACCGGTCGGACTCGGCGAAGCCGTTGTCGATGTCCACGTCGAGCGAGTCGAACTGGACCACGCCGTCGAGATCCTCCTCGGCCTCCGGTGCCTGGCCGAACCCGTAGGGGTTGACGACGAGGTTGTTGGTGAACCGGAAGTTGATGGTCTGCGTGGCGAACGCGTTTGTCGTCAGCTCCCGGCCCGTCACGTAGAACGTGTTGTGGTCGAAGATGGCCGTGTTGAGGACGGGCCCGTCGTAGCGGACGATGTAGCCCGAGATGTTGAGGAACGAGGTGTTGGTGACGACGAGCGAGTCACCGCGGACGGTCCGGTAGTCGATCGGCCGGCCGTTCGACGAGCCGTCGTTCCGGACGAGGTTGCGGAACTGGCTGTTGGTGAAGAAGAGGTCCGTGTCGTCCACGTTGACCTCGATCAGCCGCGAGCGGCCGCCCTGGAACACGCAGTCGTCGACCACGAATCGCATGCCGGGGTCGTTCAGCGCGAACGCCGTCGCGACCTCGCCCTGGCTCGGGTCGACCCCGAGGAAGTAGATCCCGGTGAAGTAGGTGTCGCCGGCGAGGTTGAAGTAGCGGCTGCCCGGCGTGTTGCCGTCGCTGTCGGGCGCGGGGTAGATGACGGGCCGGTTGCCGTCGCCGTCGGCGGCCTTGATCCGGAGCGTGAAGCCCTGGTTGTTGATCTCACGCGTGACGCCGTAGTAGGCCTCGCGCTGGAGGACGTAGACGCGGTCGGCCGGGCGGGCCGTGTCGTTCTCGATGGCGTCGTTGAGGGTGCCGGGGCCGGGGGCGACCATCAGCTCGGATTGGGCCGAGGCACCCGACGCGAGCAGCCCGAAGGCCGCGGCGACGAGCAGGCTCAGCCTGCGAAGGGACGTAGCAGTACGCATGGAGGGAAGGATGGAGGTGGGAGTGGAGAGGCGACGCATCGAGTCGGAGCCGGGGCTCCGGTCCGGCCCGGTCGCGAGGGCCGGGCGGGGGGTCAGGGGCGGAAGCGGAGGCCGACGTTGAACGAGCGGCCGTACGACTCCTCCTCGCTCAGGAACCGGCCCGTGCTCTGCAGCGCGATGTCCGGCCGGTCCGTGAGGTTGTTGAGCTGGGCGAACAGGCTCAGCGCCGGGACCACCCGGTAGCTCGCCTGCGCGTCCCAGCGGACGTAGGTGTCGAAGTAGGACAGCGTCCGGTCGTTGCTCCCGTAGCCGGTCAGGTTGCCCTCCTGGTAGAGCACCGAGACGCGGCCGGAGAACGGCCCGCGGTCGTAGCCCAGCGACACGTTCGCGACCCAGTCGGGCTGGTCGAGGAGCTGGACCTCCTGGCGGACCGTCGAGTAGGTCACCGTCGGGATGTAGAACGGCGGCGGCCCGACCTCGGTCGTGGCCCGGACCCGCTCGACCTCCGTGTCGGAGAAGATGCGCGAGACGTTCGCGTTGAACACGACGCCGCTGAGCGGCCCCGGCAGCCACAGGAAGTTGGCCTGCCAGTCGACCTCGATGCCGCGGACCGTCGTGGGCGTGTCGAGGTTGCGCGGCTCCAGGACGCGGTAGCCGACGTACTCGCTGAAGTTGTTGGCGTCGGCCGTCTCCTGGTCCTGGAGCCGGACGTCGGCGTCGTAGATGACGCCCTCGATCCGCTTGTAGAACGCGCCGACCGAGAAGAGCCCGATCCGGTTGGAGTAGAACGAAAGGTAGGCGTCGAGGTTCGTGGCCTGGGCTGGGCGGAGGCCCGGCGAGCCCTTCGTGATGAGCTGGCTCGTGTCGCTGATCCGGACCTGCGGCGACGTGTCGTCAAAGTCGGGCCGCGACTGCGTCCGGGTGTAGGCGAGGCGGACGTCGAACCAGTCCGTCGGGCGGACGCGGAGCTGGACCATCGGGAACCAGTCGCCGTAGCTCTGCTCCGAGGTCGTGTCGCGGAGGACGACCTGGTCCGCCTCGATGTCGGTGTCGAGCTGGGGGACACGGCCGAAGAACGCGTTGTAGTAGGTGCTCGTCCGCTCATACCGGACGCCCGGGAGGAGCATGATCCGGGGCCCGAAGTTGAGCTCCGTCATGACGTAGCCGGCCGTGACGTCCTCGTCGGCCGTGAAGTCGCGGAAGTCGCCCCAGACGGCCTGGCGCATGCTGTCCTGGAACGCGGCCTGGGCCGTCCGGGCCAGCTCGAGGTCCGGCGTGCTCGAGACGAGGAAGTCGCCGCCGAGGATCTCGGCGCCCGAGTTCTCTTCGTCGAGGAACGACCGGAGCCCGACCTGCCCGCCGGCCGACGACTCGGCGTCGGGGAACAGCTCGCGAAGCTCGTCGAGCCCGCCGTTGATCCCGCCGTAGTAGAGGTGGATGTAGCGCTGCGTGTTGTCGTTCTCGCGACGCTTGGCGCGGTACTTCGCGCCCGTCTTGACGTAGCCCGAGAACCACGACCCGGCCGCGAACGGGACGCGGAGGTTGCCCTGCAGCCCGAGGTCGCGCTCGCTCCCGACCTGCTGCGAAAAGTCGAGCCGCTCGAAGAACGTGTTGTCCACGTTGCCGACGGCGTACTGCGGCACCACCTGCGGCCCCTCGTCGCGGACGAGCGCCTCGGAGTCGAACGCCGAGTTCTCGCGGAACCGGGCGCGGCTGTCGTACGGCGTGTCGATCCGGGAGCTCGACACGTTGGCCGTGAGGTCGAGCACCGCGAGGGCGCCCAGGTTGAACTCGCCGGAGAGCGCCGAGCTGAAGACGTCCGTCTGGAGCTGCGCGTCGCGGACGTCGTAGGTCACGCCCGACTCGCTCGGGTTGTACGTGTTGTCGCGCGAGACGTAGGCCCGGTCGAGCCGGTTGACAAAGTTGGTCCACTGGACCATCCCCATCGGGAGGCGGTAGTCGAGCATCAGGCTCGCGCCGTAGCGGTCGCGCGCCTCGGCCCGGTTCCGGACGTCGACCTCGTCGACGAGCAGCGCGTTGACGGTCTCGTCGCCGCTCGTGGCCTGGTTGAGGTAGTCGGCCGTGATCCGCTCCGAGCTCCGGTCGACGCGCTCGAGGTTGCCCTGCGCGAACACGCCGAGGCGGCCGTCGAGAAAGCGGTTGCTCGCCGAGAGGTTGCCCTTGTAGTCGCCGAACGACCCCGTGAGGCCGTTGTAGCCGGTCTGCGCGAGCGCCCGGGTGCGGAACCCGTCGGGCGCCCCCTGGAGGCTGAAGTTGACCGACCCGCCGATGGCATCGGCGTCTTGGTCGGGTGTGATCGACTTGTAGACCTCGACGCCGGCGAGCATCTCGGACGACACCATGCTGATGTCCGTCGCCCGCGTGTCGAAGTTGGTCGAGGGCAGCTTGACCCCGTTGACGGTCACGTTGTTGTACTTCGGCGAGAGGCCGCGGATGACGACGTTCTGCCCTTCGCCCGCGTCGCGCTGGATCGAGATGCCCGGGAGCCGGCCGACCGACTCGGCCGCGTTCGCGTCCGGGAGCTCCTGGAGCCGCGCCGCCGACACGACCGACACGATCTGGTTGGACCGGATCTGCTGGTTGATGGCCGCCACCTGGCCCTCGGCCTGGGCCGTGATCTCGACGCCCTCGCCCCGGATCACGTCGAGCTCGAGCGCGACGTCGAGCTCGTGCGTCCCGCCCTCGGGCACGTCGACCTCGACGCGCTGCTCGCGGTACCCGATGTAGGAAACCACGACGACCTGCGGGCCGCTCGGGACGCGCGTCAGGCGGTACGCCCCGTCGATGTCGGTCGCGGCGCCGAGGCCGGTCCCGTCGATGCGGACGGTCGCGCCGATGAGCGGGTCGCCCGTCGCCGCGTCGGTGACCGTCCCGGTGAGGACGGCCGGGAGCGCCGCCGAGGCGGGCAGGGCCAGCCCCAGCAGGAGGGCCGGCAGGAGGACGAATCGGAACCGTCGAATCATGGGATCGGTGGGATGCAGTGGGGGGCTAGCGGCGCTCCGTGAGGTCGGCCGGGGCGGGGATCTCCAGGTAGGACCCCTTGAAGTCCTGGTTCAGCGCGCTCACGACGGCCGGCCCGTCGCCGGGCACCAGCTCGATGGCGGCGCGGCCGTTCGCGAAGGCGACGCGCTGGCTCCGCGTCGGCGTGCCCCAGCCGACCAACAACTCGCCCGCGCCGTCGAGGCTGAAGTAGACGTCGTCCTCGTAGTCGAGCACGCGGCGGCCGGCGGCGTCGCGCATCGTAGCGACGACGAGAACGTGGCCGTTGGCGAGCCCTTCCGTCGTGAGGACGATCTCGTCGGGCGAGCCGGCGGGCGTGTCGTGGTAGGTGACCGTGAGCGTGTCGGCCGTCACGACCTCGTCCGCCTCGAGGCCCTCGGCGACGAGGACGTTCGGACCAACGGCGAACGGGACGTCCCACGTCAGGCCGGCGGCCGGGAACGCAGACGGGTCGCGCTGGACCGTGCCGAGGTCGCGGCCGTCGAGCGAGAGGCGCGCGGCATCGGTGTTACAGTAGACGGCGACGGGCAGCGGCTCGCCGGCCGGGCCCGACCGCTCGGTCCACGTGTGGGACTCGATCCAGCACATCGGGTCGTCGCCGGCGTCGGGGTCGGTCCAGACGCTCTTGAACACGTAGTAGGCGTCCTTCGGCGTCCCGTCGCGCGTGACAAGGCCCTTCTGGTTGACGTACGGGAGGTCATTCTCGGGGCGGAGCGGCGTGCCGAAGTCCTTGAACGCCCACTGGGCGTTGCCCGTGAAGTCCGGGAGCGTCTCGGCGACGCGGAGCGACCAGTCGAACAGGTCGACGATGTAGCTCTCCGACCAGTCGCCGTTGTTGGCGATGCTCGTGACCTCGACCTGGCTCACGGCCTCGCTCCACTGGTCGGGGTCCACGAAGCCCTCGCCGTCGATCGGCGTCTCGGTGTGCCGGCCGACGTGGCTGGAGCCGCCGTACTCCATGTGGAGCAGGCGCGGGTACGTCTCCTGCGCGTCGAGGAGCGCGTCCTCGTACTTGGTGTACACCCCGGAGTACCAGCCGGCCCAGATCGACGGCGAGAACACGTCGACGATGTCGGACCCGTCGTAGTACTTCCGGATGGCCGTCAGGCGCGACGGGTCGAGCGCGTGGGCGACCTCGTGGAGGTGCGCCAGCATGTCGTTCAGCCGCTCGGTGTCGTCGCCGCCCTCGAAGTCCGGAAGCCAGTAGATCTCGTTGCCGAGCGACCAGAGGATCACGCTCGGGTGGTTCCGGTTCTGGGCGATCTGCTCGCGGAGGAGCCGCTCGGTGTTGGCCATCCACGCCGGGCCGCCCATGCCGCCGCGGTTCCACGGGAGTTCGTCCCAGATCAGGAGCCCGAGGCTGTCGGCGGCCTGGTAGACGACCGGGTCCTGCGGGTAGTGGCCGAGGCGGACGAAGTTGGCGCCGACCTCCTTGATCATCGCCATGTCGCGGCGGTGGATGTCGTTCGGGATGGCCGAGGCGTAGCCGGCGTGGTCCTCGTGGCGGTGCGTCCCGCGGAGCAGGAGCCGCTCGCCGTTGAGGTAGAACGCGCCGTGCTCGCGGAACTCGAACCAGCGGAAGCCGAGCGGCTCCGTCACGGCGTCGGCCACGGCGCCGTCCGCGAGCAGTTCGACCTCGACGCGGTACAGGTTCGGGTCGCGCGTGGACCACAGCTCCGGGTTCACGACCGTCTCGAAGTCGACAGTCACCGAGTCGCGCACGCCGGCGGGGACGGCCGCCTCGGCGGTCTGGACGACCTGCCCGGACGGGTCGACGAGGCGGGCGCGGAGGGCATGGCCGGCGGGCGCCCCGTCGCCGCCGAGGGCGACGCGGACCGCCAGCTCGGCGCGCTCGGCGCGCACCGACGGGGTGAGGACGTGGGCCCGCTCGACGTAGGTCGCCGGGACGTCCTTCAGCCAGACGTCGCGCGTCAGGCCACCGAACAGGAAGTAGTCGGCCTTCTGCGACGGAATGAGGTCGCGGTCGTAGGCGTTCGAGACGCGGACGAGGACCTCGTTGTCGCCGGCCTCGACGTGGTCCGTGATGTCCACGTCGAACCCGACGTAGCCGCCGACGTGGCCGCCGGCCCGCTCGCCGTTGACGAAGACGTCGGCCGTCATGGCCGCGCCCTCGAAATACAGGAGGGTTCGGCGACCGGTCTGGGGGGTGAGGCTCAGCGTCTTCCGGTACCAGCTCGCGTCGCGGCGGTAGCCGGGCTCGAGGTCGGTCGTGTCCCAGACGTTCCAGCTGTGCGGGAGCGAGATAGCCTCCCAGCCGTCCGCGGCCCGGGCCGCCTCGGGCGACGCGGCGGCCACATCGAGGTAGCCCCAGTCGGCGTTGAGATTCGTCACCGTCCGGCCCTGCGCCGAGGCGGGCACCGCCAGGACGAGAGCCAGGGTGAGGAAGAGGAAACGAGAGAGCGTCACGGTGGGGTGGGTCATCGGGTACCGAGGACGGGCCGGCCGTCGGCGAGGCGGAGCCGGCGCAGGAACGCCTCGACGTAGTAGGTGTCCGCGTAGGTGATGGGCACGTCGACCTCGAAGCGGCCGGGCACGCTGCCCACGCTGTGGTCGAGGAGGAACGGCTCGTCGAGCTCGGGGTCGGCGAGGTAGTCCTGCGAGAGCGCCGCGAGGATGCGGTCCGCGGCGGCGACGTAGCGGTCGCGCTGCTCCGGCACGAAGCCGGCCAGTTCGTACAGGGCGGAGGCGACCAGGGCGGCCGCCGAGGCGTCGCGCGGCTCGTCGGGGATGGCCGGCGCGTCGAAGTCCCAGTACGGCACGCCGTCGCCCGGCAGGCGCGGGTGGCTCAGGATGAAGTCGGCCACGCGCTCGGCCTGGGCGAGGAAGTCGGGCTCGCCCGACTCGCGGTGGGCCATCGTGAAGCCGTAGAGCGCCCACGCCTGGCCGCGGCTCCACGCCGAGCCGTCGCTGTAGCCCTGGTGCGTGCCCTTCTGGAGGACCTCGCCCGTCTCGTCGTCGAACTGGACGACGTGATACGAGGAGGCGTCGTCGCGGAAGTGGTGCTGGAGCGTCGTCCGCGCGTGCTCCGTCGCGACCTCGGCGTAGCGCGCGTCGCCGGTGAGCCGGGCGGCGGCGTAGAGCAGCTCCAGGTTCATCATGTTGTCGATGATGACCGGGTACTCCCACGCGCCCCAGTCCCACGACCGGATCGCGCCGACGTCGGGGTCGAACCGCGTCAGGAGCGTGTCGGCGGCCTCGACCACGACGTCGCGGTAGTGGGCCTCGCCAGTGAGGCGGAAGCCGGCGCCGGCGCTCGTGTAGACCTTGAAGCCCATGTCGTGCGTCCCGCCGTTCCGCTTCTCGGGCTCGACGACGGCAGTCCAGGCACGGGCCGCGTCGGCGAAGGCGTCGTCGCCCGTCGCCTCGTGGAGGAGCCAGAGCGTGCCGGGGTAGAACCCGCTCGTCCACTCGCGGGCGGGCGACTCGTCGGCGGTGCCGTCGGGCTCGAGCGAGCGCGGGATCCGGCCGTCGACGGCCGGGCGATCGAGGAACGGACGGAGCCGGTCGGCGGCGGCGTCGAGCGCGGCGCGCGCGTCGAGCGGCGCCGGATCGACCGACACCCGGAGCGGGCGCGCCAGTCGGTCCGCCTCGGCGTCGAGGAGCGCCCACCAGGCCTCGGGACCGCCGACTCCGCCGGCCGCCGTCCACGCCGTCGCGACGTGCGTGACGACCGGGCTGCCCGGCGGCGGGTCGAGGATCAGGAGGTGGTGCCCGGCGGCCTCGGTGACGTCGCTGACTCGGTCCGCGCGGGTGAGGACGGCCACGCCGAGGTCGCCGTGCCCGCCGTTGGCGACCGGACCCCAGGTGCTGAGCCACGTCCAGCCGCCCTCCTCCCCCATCGAGGCCACGAGGCCGTCGCGGTCGACGACGCCCGTCGCGACCTGAAGCGCTTCCAGATCGGGCGCCGAAACGGTGCTCTCGAGGCGGAACGTCGGCCGGCCCGCGTCGATCGTCACGCGCCGCGTCTCGGTCGCCTCGGCGCCGGCGACGCCCCACGGCCCGTGGCGCATCTCGACGACCGCGCGGAGCGGGCCGTCGGCGAGGACGCGGTGCTGGCTGAAGTTGGGGGCGCGGTGGAGCTCGCCGTCGGCCCAGACCGCCGTGCCGCCGGCGCCGAGCGACGGACCGACCGAGTAGAAGTCGGCGCCCTCGCCGTGGTCGGTGTGGTAGTCGCCCTCGGCGTACCAGCGGTCGACAACGAGGTCGGCGGTCCGCTTGGTCCACACGTCGACCCCGCTGCTCACGAGATCCTCCAACTCCCACAGCCCTTCGCCGTAGGTGCGGAAGGCGACGCGGTCGTTTTCCCAGGCCACGTCGTCGCGGCGCGCGTCGTGGCGGACGTGGGCCCGCGAGGCCACCGAGGCAGCCGGGGTGGCCTCGACCGTGTAGGCCCGCGCCTCGCCGGGCCAGAGGCTCACGAGAAGGAGGAGTTCGTCGGTCGCCCCGTCGCCGTCGGCGTCGAACGGCTGGACGGGCACCTCGGCGCCGTCGGCGTCGAGCGCGCGGACGCGGTCGGGCTCGATCTGAGGCACGCGGCGCCGGAGGGCGTCCCACCCGACCGACACGACCTCATCGGGCCGGGCCGCCTCGGTCGGGTTCTCGACGCGGACGGTCGCGGTCTGCGCGCTGGCGGGGGCGGCCACCAGGGCGAGGAGCAGGGGGGCGAGTCGCATCATGCCTCCTGGGGACGGCCGATGGTGGCGAGGATGCCGCCGTCGACGTAGAGGACGTGGCCGTTGACGAAGTCGCTGGCGGACGAGGCGAGGTAGATGGCCGCGCCCGCGAGGTCGTCGGGGTCGCCCCAGCGGCCGGCCGGCGTCCGGCTCACGATCCACTCGTTGAAGGGGTGGCCCGGCTGGCGGAGCGGCGCCGTCTGGCTCGTGGCGAAGTAGCCCGGCCCGATCCCGTTGACCTGGACGCCCAGGCGGCCCCACTCGGTCGCCATCGACCGCGTGAGCATCTTGAGCCCGCCCTTCGCGGCGGCGTAGGCGCCGACCGAGTCGCGGCCGAGCTCGCTCATCATCGAGCACACGTTGATGACCTTCCCGCCGCCCCGCTCGATCATCCGGCGGACGACCGGCTGGCTCATCACGAACACGCCCGTGAGGTCGGTCCTGACGACCCGCTCCCACGCCTCGACGCTCATGTCGAGCAACGGCGTCCGGTCGATGACCGCGGCGTTGTTGACGAGGACGTCGATCGGCCCGACCTCAGCCTCGATGCGGGCGACGGCGTCGGCGACCTGGTCGGGCTCGGTCACGTCGAACCGGTAGCCGTGGGCCTCGATGCCGTCGGCGCGGTAGCTCTCGACGGCCCGGTCGATCCGCTCCTGCGACGAGTGCCCGTTGACGACGAGCGTGGCGCCGGCGCGGCCGAGGCCGCGGGCCATCGCCATGCCGAGGCCGTGCGTGGCCCCGGTGACCAGGGCCGCCTTGCCATCGAGGCGGAAGAGGTCGAGGCTCATCGGACCGGGAAGAGGAGGAGGTGGCGGCCGTCGTCGTCGGGGGCGAGCCGCCGGCGGGCGGCCTCGTAGGCGGGGGCGTCGTAGGCGACCGCGGCCTGGCGGAGGAGCCCCGCCAGGGCGGCCTCGGCGCCTCGCCACGTGCCCTCGAGCTGCGGATGCGGCCAGTGCGCACGCCCGTCGGCGACCGGGACGAGGTAGTCGAGCGCGGCCCTCAGACTCCGGCCGTCGGCCGACTCGTAGCCGAAGAGGTCGGCGCCCACCGCGGGCGCGAGCCGGGCGGCGTGGAAGGCCCAGCGGAGGTTGAACACGGAGTAGCCGAACGACCGCGTACGGGCGAGCTCCTCCGGCTGCCGCCCGTCGGGCGCGACCTGCGCGTCGATGCGGCGGGCGGGGAACGCCGAGAGGATCTCGCGGGCGGTGGCGTCCTGGCCGAGGTAGAGCGCGAGGGCGGCGGCCTGCGCGTCGTAGGCCGTCGCGTGGTTGTTGGGACGCGAGGCCTCGCCCCGACCGAACTCGCTCGTGCGGAGCCACGCGAGGTAGTCGCCGAGCCATCCGTCCAAGCCGGCCCACTCGGCCTCGGTGAGCGCGGGGGCCGACCGGAGGACGATCAGCGGGTCGACGAGGCCGGCGAGACGGGCGGTCTCGATGATCCCGTACATCCGCCCCGTGCTCCGCCCACGGACGCCCTGTGCGTAGCGGAGATGCGGGTTCATCCGCGTCGCGGGGGCGACGAACCACTTCCGCAGGAGGTCGCCGGCCTTTTCGGCATAGCGGTCGTCGCCGGTAAAGTGCCAGGCCCAGGCGAGCGTCGGGACCGCTTCCAGGACGGCCGCGAGCGAGCGGTCGTCGAGCGAGCGCGACTCCGGGTTCACCCTCCCGTCGCGGCGGACGTACGGGAGGCCGTCGTCGGTGGCCGGGTTGGGCCACCAGTACGGCGCGAGGCTGTAGAAGTCGTGTGCGTCGCCGCTCGGGGGCAGCGCCTCCTTGTCGAGGACCGTCGCGTACTCGGCCTCGAGGGCGGCGTCGGCCTCGGCGACGAGGCGGTCGAGCGCCGGGCGGAGCGCCTCGTCGCCGGCCTCGAGGCGCGCCCGCACGTCCGCCAGCGCCGCGGCGTCGTGGCCGAGCAGGGCGGGCGGCGCCTGCGCCGCGTGGGCGCAGGCCACTAAGGCCAGCGTGAGGAGGGGCGCGGCGCGGACCATCAGCGGAGGTCCGGGATGTCCACGGCGTCCATGTCGCCGTAGTCGAGGTTCTCACCCGCCATCCCCCAGATGAACGTGTAGCTGCCGGTGCCAGCGCCGGCGTGGATCGACCACGGCGGCGAGATCACGGCCTGCTCGTCCGCCATCCACACGTGGCGCGTCTCGTCAGGCGGGCCCATAAAGTGGCAGACGGCCTGGCCCTCGGGCACGTCGAAGTAGAAGTAGACCTCCATCCGACGGTCGTGGGTGTGCGCCGGCATGGTGTTCCAGACGCTGCCCGAGGCGAGCTCGGTCATGCCCATCTGGAGCTGACACACGTCGACGACGCTCGACACGATGAGCTTGCGGATCGTCCGTTGGTTGCTCGTCTCGGCAGCGCCGGCCTCGACCACCTCGGCGTCCTCGCGGCCCACCTTCTTCGTGGGGTACGCGGCGTGGGCCGGGGCCGAGTTGAGGTAGAACCGGGCCGGGTCGGCCGCGTCGTCGCTGGCGAACGCGACCTCGCGGCTCCCGCGCCCGACGTAGATCGCCTCGCGGTGCCCGACGGCGTACGCGGTCCCGTCGACCGTGACCGTCCCGGCCGCGCCGACGTTGATGACGCCGAGCTCGCGGCGCTCGAGAAAGAAGTCGGCCCGGAGCGGGTCGATGGCCTCGAGCGCCAACGGGACCGTCGTCGGCACGGCGCCACCCGCGATGAACCGGTCGTAGTGCGAGTAGGTCAACCGGACCTCGCCGGCGACCATGACCTCGGGAATCAGGAACGTCTCGCGCAGGCGCGCGGTGGACATCCCGGCGGCCTCGGTCGGGCTCGTGGCGTGGCGGACGTCGAAGACGGGGGCGGGCATCAGGAGAGCGGTCGAGTGGTGGCGCGGACTTCGAGCACGGCGTCGAGGACGACGCGCTCGGGCGTCTCGTCGGCGTCGCCAGCGAGCTGGCGGAGAAGGAGCGAGGCGGCGCGGCGGCCCATCTCGCGCGACGGGACGTGGACGGTCGTGAGCGGCGTCGGGAGGTAGGCGGCCATCTCGATGTCGTCGTAGCCGACGACGGACACGTCGTCGGGGACCGCGACGCCGAGCTCGTCGAGCGCCCGGAGCGCGCCGATCGCGACGAGGTCGTTGAAGCAGGTGATGGCCGTCGGGAGGTCGCCACCCTTCGAGAAGAGGTCTTTCACGACGCGGTAGCCGTCCTCCAGCCGCGCGCCGCCCTCGACGATCATCCCCTCATGGAACTGGAGCGGCGACTCGCTGAACGCCTCCTTGACGCCGGCCACGCGGTCCTGGCTGTGCTGCGAGTACGCCGGCCCGGACACGTGGAGGATCCGCTCGTGCCCGCCCTCCAGGAGGTGCTGGACCGCCACCTTCTCGGCGCGGACGTTGTCGACGGTCACACTCGGGACCGGCAGCCCGCGGATCTCGCCGAGGAGGACGAGCGGGTAGCCCCGGCGCTGGACGAGAAACAGGTGCGAGAGGTCGCTCGCGTCCTCGACGACCGGCGCGACGATGGCGCCGGCCAGCCCGTGGTCGCGGAACGCCTCCAGCACGCGGCCCTCCTCGCGGTACGTGCCCTCGGACGTGCCCTCGAAGAGCGTGTACCCCTCGTCTCCGAGCACGTCGCGGACGCCGAGGAGGACGTCGGCGTAGAACGGGTTATGGGCCTCCTTCACCATAAGGCCCACGCTGCGGGAACGACGCCCGCCCCCGCCCACGCCGACGGCCCGGGGGAGCTCGTAGTTCAACCGGCCGATGACATCCATGACGCGGCGGCGCGTCTCGTCGCGCACGGTCCCGCGTGCGTTGATCACGGCCGAGACGGTGCCCACCGAGACGCCCGCCGCCTCGGCCACGTCGCGGACGGTGGTGCGCCCCGTCTTTGTTTTGAACTGTTCAGTCATTGAGGATTGGTACCGCTTCCGAGTCCCGCGTTCAACGAGGAGGATAGAGGGACTTGACGCTCCTGTCAAGGATGCGTTAACCTAAGGTCGACGATTTTACCCCTTGCCGTTCAATTTGCCGAACAAGCCGGGAGGCCTCTTCGCTCCGGGAGCTCCCGCTCACTTTTTCTGATTGAACGTTCAATTATGCCCTCTCCCCTCCGCCTCCACCCCGATCGCTTTCTCCCCCCGGACCCTGCGGAGCGCACGGCGGCGCGCGCGGTCTACGGGGAGACGGCCGGGCTCCCGATCGTGAGCCCGCACGGGCACGTGGACCCCGCCCTGCTCTCGGAGAATCGGCCGTTTCCAGAGCCGACGGGCCTCCTCATCACGCCAGACCACTACGTCTTCCGGATGCTCCACAGTCGGGCCGTCGACCTCGACGCGCTCGGGATCCCCCGCGCCGACGGCTCGCGCGCCGAGGTCGACCCGCGCGTCGTCTGGCGGACGTTCTGTGCCCACTGGCACCTGTTCGCCGGGACGCCTACGCGAGCCTGGCTGGAGTACGTGCTCCACGAGCTGTTCGGCGTGCGCGAGACGCCGAGCATCGAGACAGCCGACCAGCTCTACGACCAGATCGCCGAGCGGCTCGCGTCGCCCGAGTACCAGCCGCGCGCGCTGTTCGACCGGTTCGGCATCGAGACGCTCGCGACGACCGACGCGGCCACCGCCCCGCTCGACCACCACGCCGCCCTCGCCGACGACGACTGGAACACGGGCCCGGCCGGCCCGCGCGTGATCCCGACGTTCCGCCCCGACGCGCTCACCCAGGTGAGCCGTCCCGACTGGCCGGCCCTCGCCGCCCGCCTCGGTGAGCTCGCCGGCGGGGCCGTCGAGGACTACGCGTCGTTCATCGCCGCCCTCCGCCACCGCCGCGCCGACTTCCGGGCGCTCGGGGCCGTCGCCGCCGACCACGGCGCGGCCACGCCCCAGACCGGCCGGCTCCCCGACGCCGAGCGCGACGCCCTGTTCGCCCGGGCCCTGGCGGGCGAGGCCACCGAGGCCGACGAAGCGGCATTCACGGCCCACATGCTGATGGCGTTCGCCCAGATGAGCGCCGAGGACGGGCTCGTGATGCAGCTCCACGTCGGCTGCTTCCGCAACCACGACGCCCCCCTTTTCGAGAGGTTCGGGGCCGACAAGGGCGCCGACGTCCCGCTCGCGACCGAGTTCACGCGCTCGCTCCGGCCTCTCTTGTCCGAGTTCGGAAGCGCTCCCGGCTTCCGCCTGATCGCGTTCACGCTCGACGAGAGCACGTACGCCCGGGAGCTGGCGCCGCTCGCCGGCCACTACCCCGGCCTCGTGCTCGGCCCCGCGTGGTGGTTCCATGACTCGGTCGAGGGCATGCTCCGCTACCGCGAGCGGACGACCGAGACGGCCGGGTTCTACAACACGGCCGGGTTCAACGACGACACGCGGGCGTTCTGCTCGATCCCAGCGCGCCACGACCTCGCCCGCCGCGTCGACGCCCACTACCTCGGGCGGCTCGTGGCCCGGCACCAGCTGTCCTTGACGGAGGCCCGCGAGATCGGCCGGGCGCTCGCCTACGACCTCCCGCGCCAGGCCTACCGGCTCGACGCCCGGGAGTCCGGGCCGGACGTCCGCACCGACGGCGTCCACGTCCACACGGACGGGGTGGCGTCGTGACGCGCGCGCTCCTCATCCTCCTGGCGCTCCTCGCCGGCGGCTGCGCGACTGGGCCGGCCGGCACCGACGAGGCCCGGGTGCTCCGCCTCGGGCACGGGCTCAGCACCGACCACCCGGTCCACGTCGCCATGCAGGCGATGGCCGCCCACGTCGACTCCGCGAGCGGCGGGCGGCTCCAGATCGCCGTCTACCCCTCCGGCCAGCTCGGCAGCGAGCGCGAGTGCCTGGAGCTGTTGCAGATCGGGTCGCTGGCGATGACGAAGGTGTCGGCGAGCGTGCTCGAGGGGTTCGCGCCCGAGTTCGCCGTCTTTTCCCTCCCCTACCTGTTCCGCGACGAGGCCCACCGGCTGGCCTTTTTCGACAGCGCGGTCGGGCAGGAGATGCTGGCCACGACCGAGGCGTTCCGCTTCCGCGGGCTGACCTACTACGACGCGGGCGCGCGGAGCTACTACACCGTCGAGGCGCCGGTCCGCACGCCGGAGGATCTGGAGGGGCTCAAGATCCGCGTGCAGGAGAGCCCGACGTCGATGCGGATGGTCCGCGCGATGGGCGGCTCGCCGACGCCGATCTCGTGGGGCGAGCTGTACACGGCGCTCCAGCAGGGCGTCGTGGACGGGGCCGAGAACAACCCGCCGAGCTACTTCCTCTCGCGGCACTACGAGGTCGCGCCCTACTTCGTCCTCAACGAGCACACGGCCGTGCCCGACGTCCTCGTGGTCGGCACGCCGATCTGGGACGGGCTCTCCGACCAGGAGAAGCGGTGGCTCCAGGACGCCGCCGAGGCGAGCGCCGAGCTCGAGGAAGCGCTCTGGCGCGCATCGACCGCCGAGGCGCTCCAGGCCGTCACCGAGGCGGGGGCGGAGGTGATCGAGATGAGCGGCGCCGACCGCGCGCCGTTCTCGTCGCGCGTGGCCGCGATGCTCACCGACGTGGAGCCGGCCACGCGCGCGCTCATCGAACGGATCCAGGCCGTCGGCGCCGCGCCGCCCGCCTCGGCCGACTCGTCGGAGGTGCCGTCATGAGCCGCCCCCTCCTCCACGCCACCTCCAGCGGCGGCCTGAAGGGCGCCGTCGACCGCGTGCTCGCGTGGGCCTGCGTCGGGCTGATGGGCGCGAGCGTGCTCAACGTCACCTGGCAGGTCGTGACCCGGTTCGTGCTCGGGAGCCCGAGCGGGTTCACCGACGAGCTCGCCCGGTTCCTCCTGATCTGGCTGGGGATGCTCGGCGCCGCCTACGCCGTCGGCCAGCGGATGCACCTCGCCATCGACCTCCTGCCGCGCGCGCTCGACCCGAGGCCGAAGGCCCGCGCCGCGCTCGGCATCGTGCTCCAGGGCTGCGTCCTCCTGTTCGCCCTCGGCGCGATGGTCTACGGCGGCGGCAACCTCGTCCGCCTCACGACGCTCCTCGCGCAGACGTCGGCTGCGCTCGGCGCGCCGCTCGGCACCGTCTACGCCGTGCTCCCCCTCGCGGGGGCCCTGATCGCCTTCTACGCGCTCCACGCCATCGGCCAGTACGTCCGCGTCCTGCGCGGGCGGGCGATGCCCGCGGCGACGCCGGACGGGACGAGCGCGGAGGCCTTCGCCACCCACCAGCCTGGCGTCGACCGGCTGGAGCCCGGTCCGGACGCCCCATGACGCTCGCCCTCCTCCAGGCCGCCCCCGCGGCGGGTGCCCTCGCCGCCGACGGCACGGCCATCGCCGTGCTCGTGGGCGTGTTCGCCCTCCTCTTGGCGCTCGGCGTCCGCGTCGCGTTCGCGATCGGGCTGGCGACGGTCGCCACGATGATGCTGTCCATCGGGCCGACCGCCGCGCTCACGACGGTCGCCCAGCGGATGGCGACGGGCCTCGACAGCTTCACGCTGCTGGCGATCCCGTTCTTTATCCTGGCCGGCCAGCTCATGAACCGCGGCGGCATCGCGGGCCGGCTGATCGACCTCGCCAAGTCCCTGCTCGGGCCCCTCCCCGGCGGCCTCGCGTTCGTGAACGTGCTCGCCTCGATGCTCTTCGGGGCCATCTCGGGCTCGGCCGTCGCCGCCGCCAGCGCGATCGGCGCGACCGTCGGGCCGCGGATGATCGAGGAGGGCTACGACCGCGACTTCGCGGCGGCCGTCAACATCACGTCGGCGACGACCGGGCTCATCATCCCGCCGTCGAACGTGCTCATCGTGTACTCGCTCGCGAGCGGCGGCGCGAGCATCGCGGCCCTCTTCCTGGCCGGCTACGTCCCGGGTCTCCTGACGGGCGCGCTGCTGATGTCGGTGGCCGGCATCATCGCGTGGCGGCGCGGGTACCCGACGGGCTCGTGGTCGCCGGTTGGCGAGATCGCCAGCCGCTTCGTGGCGGCGCTCCCGAGCCTGTTCCTCCTCGTCGTCGTGATCGGCGGGATCGTGGCCGGCGTGTTCACGGCGACCGAGGCCGCGGCCGTGGCCGTCCTCTACGCCGGCGCGCTCGCCTTCGCCTACCGGGGCGTCGGGCTCCGCGACCTCCCCCAGATCCTGCTCGACGCGACGGCGACGACGGCCATCGTCCTCCTCCTTATCGCCGTCTCGATCGCGATGTCGTGGATCATGGCCTACGTCAACCTCCCGCAGGCCATCGCGGGCGCCGTCGCCGCCTTCGAGAATCCGATCGCCGTCTTCCTGCTGATCAACGCCGTGCTCCTGTTCGTGGGCGTGTTCATGGACATGACCCCGGCGATCCTCATCTTCACGCCCATCTTCCTGCCCGTCGCAATCGAGCTGGGGATGGACCCGGTCCACTTCGGGATCGTGATGGTCCTCAACCTGTGCATCGGGCTGTGCACGCCGCCCGTCGGGAGCGTGCTGTTCGTGGGCGTGGGCGTGGCCGAAACGACGATCGCCAAGGTCGTCCGCCCGCTCCTCCCCCTGTTCGTGGCGATGCTGCTCTCGCTGGCCCTCGTGACCGCGTTCCCCGAGCTGTCCCTCTGGCTCCCCTCCCTTTTCGGCTACTAGCGCTTTGACCCACTCCGACCCCGACTCCCCTCCCGCCTCCTCGGCCGACTTCCGCCTCGACGGCCACGTGGTCGTGGTCACCGGTGGCTACGGCGTCCTCGGCTCCGCCATGGCGCGCGGGCTGATGGGGGCCGGCGCCTCGGTCGTCTTGCTCGGCCGGAGCGCCGACAAGGCCGAGGCGGCCGCGTCCGACTTGGACCCCGACGGCGAGCGCGCCCTCGGCGTCGCTGCCGACGTCCTCGACGCCGACCAGCTCGCCGAGGCCCGCGACACCGTCCTCGACCGGTTCGGACACGTCGACGCGCTCGTCAACGCGGCCGGCGGCAACGTGTCCGGCGCGACGCTCCAGCCCGGCGAGAGCCCGTTCGGCCTCGACCCCGCCGCCTGGCGCTCGGTCGTCGACCTCAACCTCCACGGGACGATCCTCCCGACGCAGGTCTTCGGCCCGGCCCTCGCCGACGCCGAACCGTCAGGTCGACGGAGTCAGGCGGGCGCGGTCGTCAACGTCTCGTCGATGGCGGCGGCGCGCGTGATCTCGCGCGTGGCCGGCTACTCCGTCGCCAAGGCCGGCGTCGACCACTTTACGCGGTGGATGGCGGTCGAGCTCGCCAAGCAGACCGAGGGCCGCGTCCGCGTCAACGCCGTCGCGCCAGGGTTTTTCGTGGCCGACCAGAACCGCGACCTCCTCCTCCACGGCGACGGCTCGCTGACCGAGCGCGGGGCCGACATCGTCTCGCACACGCCCGCCGGCCGGTTCGGCGAGCCCGACGAGGTCGCCGGCCCGGTCGTCTTCCTGCTCTCGCGCGCCGCCCGGTTCGTGACGGGCGTCGTGCTCCCCGTCGACGGCGGGTTCTCGGCCTACGCGGGGTTTTAGGATGACGCTCTCGTTCCGCTGGTACGGCGACTCCGACCCCGTCACGCTCGACGCGATCCGCCAGATTCCGGGCGTCCGTGGCGTCGTGAGCGCGCTCCACGACGTGCCGCCGGGCGTGGCGTGGACCGCGGACGCCGTCGTGTCCCTCCGCCAGCGCGTCGAGGCGGCCGGGCTCGCGCTGAGCTGCATCGAGTCGATCCCGGTGCCGGAGGGGGTCAAGCTGGGCACCGACGACCGGGAGCGGCTTGTCGAGAACTGGTGCGCCTCGGTCGAGGCCGTCGGCGCGGCGGGCGTGCCTGTCGTGTGCTACAACTTTATGCCCGTGTTCGACTGGACGCGGACGAGCCTCCACCGCCCGCTCCCGGACGGGTCGGAGGCCCTCGCCTACGTCGAGAGCGAGCTGGCGGAGGTCGAGACCGCGCTCGCCTCGGGCGGCCTCCCCGGCTGGATGGACGCGCACGGCCCGGACGACCTCCGGCGGCTGTTCGCGGCCTACGCCGAGGTCGAGCCGGAGCGGATGTGGGACCACCTCGGGTGGTTTCTCGAGCGGGCCGCGCCGGTCGCCGAGGCGGCCGGGGTCAAGCTGGCCATCCACCCCGACGACCCGCCGTGGCCCCTCTTCGGCCTCCCGCGCGTGGTCACGAGCGCCGACGCCTTCGACCGCGTCTGCGACCTCGTCGACAGCCCTTCGAACGGGGTCACGTTCTGCACCGGCTCGCTGGGCGCCGACCCGGCGCAGGTGCCGGGCCTGCCCGCCGCCGCCGCCCGGCTGGCCCGGCGCGGGCGGCTCCACTTTGCCCACCTCCGCAACGTCGCCCGCCTCGAGGACGCTGCCGACCGGGCCGCCGAGGCGGAGGGGCACAGGCGCGACTTTACCGAGACGGCCCACCCTGACGGCGACGTCGACCTCGGCGCCGTGATCGCTGCTCTGAAGGACGCCGGCTTCGACGGCCCGCTCCGACCCGACCACGGGCGTCAGATCTGGTCCGAGCGCGACGACGACGCCGTCCGGCCCGGCTACGGGCTCTTCGACCGCGCCCTCGGCGCGACCTACCTCCTCGGCCTCTGGGAGGCCCACGCCCGATGACTGCCACGATCCCCACCACTCGTGCCGACGTCGTCCGCTTCGTCGAGCGCGACCGCGCCGTCGCCGTCGTCCGCACCGACGCGCCCGAGAAGCTGGTCCGGATCGCCGAGGCGCTCGCCGAGGGCGGCGTCGTGTGCGTCGAGGTCACGATGACCGTCCCCAAGGCGCTCGATGGCATCCGCGCCGTCTCCGACGCCCTGAGCGACGCCGTCCTCGTCGGCGCCGGCTCCGTGACCGACGCCGGGACGGCCCGCGCGGCCGTCGAGGCCGGGGCGCGCTACGTCGTGAGCCCGGTCTTCAAGCGGGAGGTGATCGAGGCGGCCCACGCGCTCGACGCCGCGGCCATGCCGGGGTGCTTTACGCCCACCGAGATCCTCGCGGCCCACGAGGCCAGGGCCGACGTGGCCAAGGTGTTCCCGGCCGGCAGCCTCGGCCCCGGCTTCATCAAGGGGGTCCTGGCCCCGATGCCGCACCTCAAGCTTATGCCGACCGGCGGCGTCTCGCTCGACAACGCGGCCGACTGGCTCCGCGCGGGGGCTGTGGCCGTCGGCGCCGGCTCGGCTCTCGTCGACCCGTCCGCCGTCGCGGCCGGCGACTGGACCCGGCTGACAGCCAACGCCCGCCGCCTCCGGGCCGCCGTCGACGCCGCGTAGCCCCTCCTCCCTCCGCCTCGACGTCGAGGCCGCCCCGCTCCCCGCCCTTCTCGACATGTCTACCGTCGTCACGTTCGGCGAGATCATGCTCCGGCTGTCCACGCCGGGGTTCACCCGCTTCACCCAGGCCACCCAGTTCGACGCCACCTTCGGCGGCGGCGAGGCCAACGTCGCCGTCTCGCTCGCCCACTTCGGCCACGACGCCCGGTTCGTCTGCAAGCTGCCCACGCACGGGGTCGGCCAGGCGGCCGTCAACCGGCTCCGCCAGTACGGCGTCGACACCCGGTTCGTCGTCCGCGGCGGCGAGCGCGTCGGGGTCTACTTCCTCGAGACCGGCGCGAGCCAGCGCCCCTCGAAGGTCGTCTACGACCGGGCCCACTCGGCCGTGTCCGAGATGGACGCCTCGGAGGTCGACTGGGACGCCGCGTTCGCCACCGAGCACGGCGGGGCCGACTGGTTCCACTGGACGGGGATCACGCCGGCGCTCGGGCCCAAGCCGCGGGCCGCCGTCGAGCGGGCCTGCCGGGCCGCGAAGGCGGCCGGGGCGACCGTCTCGTGCGACCTCAACTTCCGCTCGAAGCTGTGGACGACGGCCGAGGCCCAGGCCACGATGCGCCCGCTCATGGAGCACGTCGACGTCTGCATCGCGAACGAGGAGGACGCCGACCGGTCGCTCGGCGTGACGACGGAGGGGTCGGGCGCCGCGGCCGCGGCCTCCGCC
>Ga0310345_10001338_pt1 | contig 27840 bp, 34 predicted proteins | sample HC15DNA20500_MG_FD_204667 | JGI IMG/M metagenome (GOLD analysis project Ga0310345, IMG submission 204667) | Marine microbial communities from station ALOHA, North Pacific Subtropical Gyre - HC15-DNA-20-500_MG | ecosystem: Environmental > Aquatic > Marine > Oceanic | place: Pacific Ocean: North... | reverse complement strand
CCGTGAGCACATCCTGCTCTCGCGTCAGGTCGGCGTGCCGCATATCGTCGTGTTCCTCAACAAGGCCGACATGGTCGACGACGAAGAGCTGCTCGAGCTTGTCGAAATGGAAGTGCGCGAACTGCTCGACGCCTACGACTTCCCGGGTGACGACACCCCGGTCGTGGTCGGCAGTGCCCTCAAGGCGCTCGACGGCGACGAAGGCGAGCACGGCATCGAAGCCATCGCCAAGCTCGTGCGCGCCATGGACGACTTCATTCCCGAGCCCGAGCGCGCCGTCGACGGCACGTTCCTGATGCCGGTCGAAGACGTCTTCTCGATTTCCGGTCGCGGCACCGTCGCCACCGGTCGTGTCGAGCGCGGCATCGTCAACGTCGGCGACGACATCGAAATCGTCGGCATTACCGCCACCGCCAAGACCACCGTCACCGGCGTCGAAATGTTCCGTCGCCTGCTCGACCAGGGTCAGGCGGGCGACAACGTTGGCGTGCTGCTGCGTGGCACCAAGCGTGAAGACATCCAGCGTGGTCAGGTTCTGGCCAAGCCGGGTTCGATTACCCCGCACACCAAGTTCGAGTGCGAAGTCTACGTTCTGAAGAAAGAAGAGGGCGGTCGTCACACCCCGTTCTTCAAGGGCTACCGCCCGCAGTTCTACTTCCGCACCACGGACGTCACCGGCGCCTGTGAGCTGCCGGCCGACACCGAGATGGTGATGCCGGGCGACAACGTCACGATGAACGTGGAACTGATCCATCCGATCGCGATGGAAGAAGGCCTGCGCTTCGCCATTCGTGAAGGCGGCCGCACCGTGGGTGCCGGCGTCGTGACCAAGATTACGGAATAGTGGAATAGCGCGATTCGCGACATGCGGCCGATCATCGAAAGGTGGTCGGCGACATGTCGCTTTCGTGTCTCTATGCCGCGAGCGTGGCGGAGCAGTTGCCAAACGTGGAAACTGTGATAACATCCGCCGTCTTTTTCGCGGGCGATGAGTTTACGCGCATAGGCCAGTAGCTCAATTGGCAGAGCAGCGGTCTCCAAAACCGCAGGTTGGGGGTTCGAGTCCCTCCTGGCCTGCCACGTAAAGCGCATCACCCACTTTTCGGTCGAGTCGTCGATGGCAACCCAAGAAAAACGTACGAGCTCCCTGCTCGACACCGCGCTGCTATGGCTTGCCATAGGCGTGCTGTTGGCGAGCATGGTCGGCTACTACTATTTCACGGCGCACACCGATCTCGTTCGCGTGGTCGGGCTGCTCGGCGGTGCTGTGGTCGCGGTTCTGATCGCGCTGCAGACGGCGATCGGCAAGACGGCCTGGTCCTATATCCAAGGCTCGCGCACGGAGTTGCGCCGCATGGTCTGGCCGACGCGGCGCGAGACGGTGCAGACCACGTTGATGGTGGTCGTGGTGGTGCTGATCCTCGCCATCTTCATCTGGGCGCTGGATATCGTGCTCGCCTGGGCTGTGCAACTTCTGACCGGCCGCTAGGCGCAAGGCGAATTCTTATGGCCAAGCATTGGTACGTGGTTCATGCCTTCTCGCAATACGAGAAGAAGGTGCGCGACGCCCTCAAGGAGCACGCGGCGCGCCACGGCATGGAAGATTACTTCGGCGATATCCTGGTGCCGACCGAGGAAGTGGTCGAGATCAAGGACGGCCAGCGCCGTACCACCGAGCGCAAGTTCTTTCCGGGTTATGTGCTCGTGCACATGGAAATGAACGATGACACCTGGCATCTCGTCAAGAGCGTGCCGCGCGTGCTCGGATTCATCGGCGGCACGGCCGATCGTCCGGCGCCGATTTCCGACGCCGAGGCTGATCAGATCCTCAATCGCGTCGAGGAGTCGGTCGAGAAGCCGCGGCCGAAGACGGTCTTCGAGCCGGGTCAGGAAGTGCGCGTCATCGACGGCCCCTTTGCCGATTTCAACGGCGTGGTCGAGGAAGTCAACTACGACAAGAACCGCCTGCGTGTGGCGGTCACGATTTTCGGGCGTTCGACCCCCGTGGATCTCGAGTTCGATCAGGTCGAAAAGAGCTGATTTTTTGCCGCGGCGCGAGGCGCGCCGCATCCATCGTCACAGGGAGCCCGGGACAGGCCCGCGGCGCATGCACCTGAAGGAGTAGTTCAATGGCCAAGAAGATTGCAGGCTATATCAAGCTGCAGATTCCGGCCGGCAAGGCCAACCCGAGTCCCCCCGTGGGTCCGGCGCTGGGCCAGCACGGCGTAAACATCATGGAGTTCTGCAAGGCGTTCAACGCCGAAACGCAGGACATCGAGCCGGGTCTTCCGATCCCGGTGGTCATCACGGTGTTCTCGGATCGCAGTTTCTCGTTCGTCAAGAAGACGCCGCCGGCGTCGATTCTGCTGAAGAAGGCCGCGAAGATCACGAGCGGCGCCGCCGATCCGCTGCGCGAAAAGGTGGGTGTCGTGACCCGTGCGCAGGTCGAGGAGATCGCCGAAACCAAGTGGGCCGATCTCAACGCGGCCGACATGGACGCCGCGGTTCGCATCATTGCAGGCAGCGCCCGTTCGATGGGCATCAAGGTGGAGGGCTAGGTCATGGCGAAGATCTCCAAGCGCAAGGCAGCCATCCGCGAACAGATCGACCCGGTCAAGGTGTACCCGGTCGACGAGGCGCTCGAGCTGCTCAAGAAGCTGGCCAGTGCTAAGTTCACCGAGTCCGTCGAAGTGTCGGTGAATCTGGGCGTCAACGCCCGCAAGTCCGACCAGAACGTGCGCGGCTCGACCGTCATGCCTAACGGCACCGGCAAGAGCGTGCGCGTGGCCGTGTTTACACAGGGCGAGAACGCCGAGAAGGCCAAGGCGGCTGGCGCCGACGTGGTGGGTCTCAACGATCTGGCCGAGCAGGTTCAGGCGGGTGAGATCAATTTCGACATGGTCGTCGCCACGCCGGACGCTATGCCGGTGGTCGGTCGTCTGGGCCAGATTCTCGGTCCGAAGGGGTTGATGCCGAATCCGAAGACGGGGACGGTGACGGCCGATGTCGAGACGGCGGTCAAGAACGCCAAGGCGGGTCAGGTGCAGTACCGCACCGACAAGGCCGGCATTATCCATTGCGCCATCGGTAAGGTGGACTTTGGTAACGACGCCCTCAAGGAAAACCTGGCGGCCCTTATTGCGGATCTGCGCAAGGCCAAGCCGGCGAACGCCAAGGGCGTGTATTTCAAGAAGGTTTCGCTGTCGACCACGATGGGTCCCGGTCTAGCCGTGGACGCCACCGGTACGGCGGCATAAGTGACGTGGGTGATCCGGCGGCTCTGCTGCCGGGTGCCGACGCCGTAGTTCTTTGTAGCGTAGCCCGCTCTTCGATGGCTGCGTTGTCAAAGACCGTGAGGCGAACCGAAGGTCTCGGTTCTTAAAGGCGACGACGCCAGCCTACGCAGATGACGTGTGTCGTGAAGGCGCCAGCAGCGCCAAAGCGGCAGTCGTCGACGGGCATGCCCTCGGGCATGGCCGATCAATCATCCGGCGGCATGTGCCGTCGGTTTGCTCAAGGAGTGATGACTATGGCCATGAGTTTTCAAGCCAAGCAGGCCATGGTGGCAGAAGTCAGCGACGTGGCGACCCGTGCGCATTCCGCAGTGCTTGCGGAATATCGGGGTCTCACGGCTGGCCAGATGGACACGCTTCGCGTGAACGCCCGTGAGGGTGGTGCGTACCTGAAGGTGATCAAGAACAATCTGGCTAAGCTGGCGCTGAAGGGCACCGAATACGAATGCATGAGCGATGCATTCGTGGGGCCGGTGATCCTCGGGTTCTCGCTGGAGGATCCGGGTTCGGCGGCTCGCGTTGTGAGCGATTTCCGCAAGAGCAACGATGCCCTGAAGGTGACGGCGATCTCGTTCAACGGGCAGCTGCTGCCCGGCGAACAGCTGGATCGCCTGGCCAAGCTGCCGACCCGTGACGAGGCTCTGTCCCAGCTGATGCGTGCCATGACGGCACCGGTCGAGAAGCTGGCTCGAGTCACGCGCGAGCCGGTTGCCCAGCTCTCCCGCACCGTGGCCGCAGTCCGCGACGAAAAGCAGGCTGCTTGAATCAATTGAATCGGGTCCATCGACCCCAAACGTATTAGGAGCGAAGAATGGCTGCTACGAAGGAAGAAGTACTCGAAGCGATCTCCGAGATGTCCGTCATGGACGTCGTCGAGCTCGTCGAGATGATGGAAGAGAAGTTCGGTGTTTCCGCTGCAGCGCCGGTCGCGATGGCCGCCGCTGGCGGTGGTGGCGGCGAAGCTGCGGCCGCTGAAGAGCAGACCGAGTTCGATGTGGTGCTCGCCAGCTTCGGCGACAACAAGGTCGGCGCCATTAAGGCCGTCCGCGCCATCACCGGCCTGGGTCTGAAGGAAGCCAAGGAAATGGTCGAATCCGCGCCTGCCACTCTGAAGGAAGGCGTCGAGAAGGCGGAAGCCGAAGAAATGAAGACCAAGCTTGAAGAAGCCGGCGCCAAGGTCGAGCTTAAGTAAAGCAGGACGCGTCAAAGGAATTGTTCGACACGATAATTTGACGCTTTCGCGGAATTGGCTGGTAGCGGTGACGCTGCCGGCCTTTTCCCGTTGCCCCCGACCGAACGCGCGCGCTATACCGGGTCGCGAAACATTCACGGTTTCGCGGCAAGTCCAACCAGAGGGTTGAGTGACATGGCCTACTCGTTTACCGAGAAAAAACGCATCCGCAAGGACTTTGCGAAACAGCCTTCAGTGCTGGAGATGCCGTTCCTGCTGGCGACCCAGCTGGATTCCTATCGGCAGTTCCTGCAGAAGGATCTCAATCCCGAAAATCGTGCCGGCGTCGGTCTGCATGCGGCGTTTTCGTCGGTGTTTCCGATGGCGAGCCATTCGGGCAGCGCCGCGCTCGAATACGTCAGCTACCGTCTCGGTCAGCCCGTGTTCGACGAGAAGGAATGTCGTGTTCGCGGCATGATCTATTCCGCCCCGCTGCGGGTGACCGTGCGCCTTATCATCTACGACAAGGACAGCAAGGCCAACCCGAAGCCGGTCAAGGACATCAAGGAGCAGGAAGTCTACATGGGCGAATTGCCGCTCATGACGGACACCGGCACCTTCATCATCAACGGTACCGAGCGGGTCATCGTGAACCAGCTCCACCGTAGTCCGGGCGTGTTCTTCGACCACGATCGTGGCAAAACGCATTCGTCCGGCAAGTATCTGTATTCCGCGCGCGTGATTCCGTACCGCGGTTCGTGGCTCGATTTCGAGTTCGATCCGAAGGACAACGTCTACGTGCGCATCGATCGTCGCCGCAAGCTGCCGGCGACGGTGCTCCTGCGCGCGCTCGGTTATGACACCGAGCAGATGCTGGAGATCTTCCACGAGACGAACATGTTCCACCTGTCCGACAAGGGCGTGGAAATGGAGCTCGTGCCCGAGCGTCTGCGTGGCGAGACCGCGACGTTCGATATCAAGGCGGGCGATGAGGTCATCGTCGAAGAAGGTCGGCGCATCACCGTGCGTCATATCCGCAAGCTCGAAGAGGCGGGCGTCGATCGCCTCGAGGTGCCGGAAAGCTATCTCATCGGCAAGGTGCTGGGTCGCGGCATCGTCGATACCGACACCGGCGAAGAACTCGCCGCTGCCAACACCGAGCTCACTGAAGAGCTGGTCGAGGCGCTGCGCATGGCGGGTATCCAGGATATCCCGACGCTCTACATCAACGACCTCGATCACGGCCCGTACATCTCGAACACGCTGATGGTCGATCCGAGCACCACGCAGCTCGAGGCGCTGGTCGAGATCTATCGCATGATGCGTCCCGGCGAACCGCCGACCAAGGACGCCGCCGAGAACCTGTTCGGCAACCTGTTCTTCAACGAGGACCGTTACGACCTGTCGGCCGTCGGTCGCATGAAGTTCAACCGCCGTCTGGGTCGCGAGGACGCGACCGGCGAATCGGTGCTCTCCAACGACGACATCATCGATGTGCTCAAGGAGCTGGTCTCGATCCGCAACGGTATCGGTACCACCGACGACATCGATCACCTTGGCAACCGCCGTGTGCGCAGTGTCGGCGAGATGGCCGAAAACGCCTTCCGTACTGGTTTGGTGCGCGTCGAGCGCGCGGTTCGCGAGCGTTTGTCGATCGCCGAGTCCGAGGGGCTGATGCCGCAGGACTTGATCAACGCCAAGCCGGTGGCGGCCGCGGTGAAGGAGTTCTTCGGTTCCTCGCAGCTGTCGCAGTTCATGGACCAGAACAATCCGCTGTCGGAAGTCACCCACAAGCGCCGCGTATCCGCGCTCGGCCCGGGCGGTCTGACCCGTGAGCGTGCCGGCTTCGAAGTGCGCGACGTGCACCCGACGCATTACGGTCGTATCTGCCCGATCGAGACGCCGGAAGGCCCGAACATCGGTCTGATCAACTCGCTGTCGGTCTATTCGCGTACCAACGAGTACGGCTTCCTGGAAACGCCGTATCGCAAGGTCGAAAACGGCCGCGCGACCGAAGAGGTCGAGTATCTGTCGGCGATCGAGGAAGGCCGCTACATCATCGCCCAGGCCAACGCGCGCGTGGACGATAACGGCGATCTGGTCGACGAGCTGGTCTCCTGCCGTTACCAGAACGAGTTCACCATGGCTTCGCCGGATCGCGTCCAGTTCATGGACGTCTCGCCGAAGCAGATCATGTCGGTCGCCGCATCGCTGGTTCCGTTCCTCGAGCACGACGACGCCAACCGCGCGCTCATGGGGTCGAACATGCAGCGTCAGGCCGTGCCCTGTCTGCGTGCGGACAAGCCGCTGGTCGGTACCGGTATCGAGCGCAAGGTTGCGATCGACTCCGGCAATGCCGTGACCGCGCGCCGCGGCGGTGTCGTCGAGAAGGTGGACGCATCGCGCGTGGTGGTGCGTGTCTACGACGACGAGACCTCGGCCGAGGAAGCCGGCGTCGACATCTACAACATGGTCAAGTACACGCGTTCCAACCAGAACACGTGCTTGAACCAGAAGCCGCTGGTCAAACCCGGCGACCGTATCGAGCGTGGCGACGTGCTGGCTGACGGCCCGTCCACCGACATGGGCGAGCTGGCGCTGGGCCAGAACCTGCTGGTCGCGTTCATGCCGTGGCACGGCTACAACTTCGAGGACTCGATCCTGATCTCGGAGCGCGTGGTCGAGGAAGACCGCTTCACCTCGGTGCATATCGAGGAGCTGACCTGTGTCGCCCGCGAGACCAAGCTCGGCCCGGAAGAGATCACTTCGGACATCCCGAACGTGAACGAGTCCGCGCTGCAGAAGCTGGATGAATCGGGCATTGCCTATATCGGCGCCGAAGTGAAGGCCGGCGATATCCTCGTCGGCAAGGTCACGCCCAAGGGCGAGACCCAGCTCACGCCGGAAGAGAAGCTGCTGCGGGCCATCTTCGGCGAGAAGGCATCCGACGTGAAGGACTCTTCGCAGCGGGTGCCGCCGGGCATGGACGGCACGGTGATCGACGTGCGCGTGTTCACGCGTGACGGCGTCGAGAAGGACGCACGTGCCCTGTCGATCGAGGAAGACGAGCTGGCCGAGGTGCGCAAGGGCCTCAACGACCAGCAGCGTATCTTCGAGGACGACCTGTTCGATCGCCTGCGCAGCATGCTGCTGGGCAAGGTTGCCGACGGCGGCCCGAACAAGCTCAAGGCCGACGCCAAGATCACTGCGAGCTATCTCGACGGCCTGGATCGCGGCAAGTGGTTCGATATCCGTCTGCAGAGCGAAGAGCTGCAGTCGCAGCTCGAGTCCGTCGCCCAGCGCCTGAAGGACCAGAAGGCTGACTTCGAGCGCCGCTTCACCTCCAAGAAGGAGAAGATCACACAGGGCGACGAACTGGCCCCGGGCGTGCTCAAGATGGTCAAGGTCTATCTCGCCGTGAAGCGCCGTGTGCAGCCGGGCGACAAGATGGCCGGGCGTCACGGTAACAAGGGCGTGATCTCGCAGATCGTGCCGGTCGAGGACATGCCTTATCTCGAAGACGGCACGCCGGCCGACATCGTGCTCAACCCGCTGGGCGTGCCGTCGCGCATGAACATCGGTCAGGTGCTGGAAACGCATCTCGGCTGGGCCGCGCGCGGCGTCGGTCTGCGCGTGGGCGAGATGCTCGAGCAGCAGCAGGCCATCGGCGAGATTCGCGAGTTCCTGAAGAAGGCCTACTACACGGAAGGCGGTACCCAGGAAGACATCGACAGTCTCACCGACGACGAGATGATGACCATGGCGCAAAACCTGGTCGGCGGCATGCCGACCGCGACGCCGGTCTTCGACGGTGCCGACGAGGATGAAATCCGCCGTCTGCTCAAGCTGTCGGGGCTGCCGGAGTCCGGCCAGGCCACGCTCATCGACGGACGCACGGGCGAGACCTTCTCGCGGCCGGTGACCGTGGGCTATATGTACATGCTCAAGCTCAACCATCTGGTCGACGACAAGATGCATGCGCGTTCGACCGGCCCGTACTCGCTGGTGACCCAGCAGCCGCTGGGCGGCAAGGCGCAGTTCGGCGGCCAGCGCTTCGGCGAGATGGAAGTCTGGGCGCTGCAGGCCTACGGTGCGGCGTACACGCTGCAGGAGATGCTCACGGTCAAGTCCGACGACGTGACCGGGCGTACCCGCATGTACAAGAACATCGTCGACGGCGATCACCAGATGCATGCCGGCATGCCGGAGTCGTTCAACGTGCTGACCAAGGAAATCCGTTCCCTGGGCCTGAATATCGAACTCGAGGAAGACGATTAGTGACGGGTAGCGGCGGCCCGGCCATGCCGGGCCGCTCGCGACGGTTGCCCATCGTCGTGTGACGTGCCGATGCCCCTCACGATCCGGAGTAGGACATGAAAGATCTGCTGAATCTGTTCAAGAGCCAGGACGACGTCGAAGAGTTCGACGCCATCAGAATTGGTCTTGCTTCGCCGGAAACGATCCGCTCGTGGTCGTTCGGCGAGGTCAAGAAACCCGAAACCATCAACTACCGCACGTTCAAGCCGGAGCGTGACGGCCTGTTCTGTGCCCGGATCTTCGGTCCGGTCAAGGACTACGAGTGCCTGTGCGGCAAGTACAAGCGCATGAAGCACCGCGGTGTGATCTGCGAGAAGTGCGGCGTCGAGGTCACGCAGACCAAGGTGCGCCGCGAGCGCATGGGCCATATCGACCTGGCGTCGCCGGTCGCCCATATCTGGTTCCTCAAGAGCCTGCCGTCCCGTATCGGTCTGCTGCTCGACATGCCGCTGCGCGCCATCGAGCGGGTGCTGTATTTCGAAGCCTATGTCGTGACCGATCCGGGCATGACGCCGCTCGAGCCGTATTCGCTGCTCACCGAAGAGGAATACCTCGACACGGTCGAGCAGTACGGCGACGAGTTCGCGGCCAAGATGGGTGCCGAGGCAGTCCTCGACATTCTCAAGAACATGGACATGGGCGCGGAAGCCGCGCGCATGCGCGAAGAACTCAACGCCACCGGTTCGGCGACCAAGATCAAGCGTCTCGGCAAGCGCCTTAAGCTGCTGGAATATTTCCAGCAGTCGGGCAACAAGGCCGAGTGGATGATCATGCGCGTGCTGCCGGTGCTCCCGCCGGACCTGCGCCCGCTGGTGCCGCTTGACGGCGGCCGCTTCGCGACGTCGGATCTCAACGATCTCTACCGTCGCGTCATCAACCGCAACAATCGTCTGCGTCGCCTGCTGGAGCTCAACGCGCCGGACATCATCGTGCGCAACGAAAAGCGCATGTTGCAGGAATCGGTGGACGCGCTGATCGACAACGGCCGTCGTGGCCGTGCGATCACCGGCTCCAACCGGCGCCCGCTCAAGTCGCTCGCCGACATGATCAAGGGCAAGCAGGGCCGCTTCCGCCAGAACCTGCTCGGCAAGCGGGTCGACTACTCGGGCCGCTCGGTCATCGTGGTCGGCCCGACGCTCAAGCTGCACCAGTGTGGTCTACCCAAGAAGATGGCGCTGGAGCTGTTCAAGCCGTTCATCTATTCGCGCCTGCAGCGTCTGGAGCTGGCCTCCACGATCAAGGCGGCCAAGAAGATGGTCGAGCGTGAAGAGCCGGAAGTCTGGGACATGCTCGAGGAAGTCATCCGCGAGCACCCGGTCATGCTCAACCGCGCGCCGACCCTGCATCGCCTGGGTATCCAGGCGTTCGAGCCGGTCCTCATCGAGGGCAAGGCCATCCAGCTGCATCCGCTGGTCTGCACGGCTTTCAACGCCGACTTTGACGGCGACCAGATGGCCGTGCACGTGCCGCTGTCCATCGAGGCACAGCTGGAAGCCCGCGTGCTGATGATGGCGTCGAACAACATCCTGTCGCCGGCAAGCGGCGCGCCGATCATCGTGCCGACCCAGGACGTTGTCCTCGGCCTGTACTGGATGACGCGTTCGCGCGTGAACTCCAAGGGCGAGGGCATGACCTTTGCCGACATCAGCGAGGTCTATCGCGCCTACGACGCACAGATGGTCGACCTGCAGGCGCATATTAAGGTCCGGGTCAACGACGTCGACGTCGATGAGGACAACAATCAGACGCCGGTCACGCGCATCGTGGATACCACGGTCGGCCGCGCGCTGCTGTCCGAGATCCTGCCGGCCGGTCTGCCGTTCAAGCTCATCAACCGCGAGCTCGACAAGAAGGCCGTCGGCGACGTCATCAACTCCAGCTATCGCGACGTCGGCCTCAAGGAAACGGTCGTCTTCGCCGACCAGCTGATGTACACCGGCTTCCGGATGTCCACCAAGGCGGGCATCTCGATCGCGGTCGGCGACATGGAAGTGCCGTCCGAAAAGGCCACGGTGCTGGCGCGTGCCGAGGACGAGGTCAAGGAGATCGAGGAGCAGTACACCTCCGGTCTCGTGACCCAGGGCGAGCGTTACAACAAGGTCATCGACATCTGGTCGCGTGCCAACGAGCAGATCGCGTCCGCGATGATGGACAAGCTCGGCACCGACGAGGTCACCGACGCCGAGGGCAACCCGGTGGATCAGACCTCGTTCAACTCGATCTTCATGATGGCCGACTCGGGCGCGCGTGGTAGTGCGGCCCAGATCCGTCAGCTCGCGGGCATGCGTGGCCTGATGGCCAAGCCGGACGGCTCGATCATCGAGACGCCCATTACCGCGAACTTCCGCGAGGGTCTGAACGTACTTCAGTACTTCATCTCCACGCACGGTGCGCGTAAGGGTCTGGCCGATACCGCGCTCAAGACCGCGAACTCGGGTTATCTCACCCGCCGTCTCGTGGACGTGTCCCAGGACGTGGTCATCACCGATCACGACTGCGGCACCGACAACGGCATCATGATGTACCCGATCGTCGAAGGCGGCGACGTGGTCGAGCCGCTGCGCGAGCGGGTGCTTGGCCGTGTGCTGGCCTCCGATGTGGTCGACCCGGCCACCAACCACACGTTGCTGGATGCCGGTACGCTGCTCTCCGAGAAGGAAGTGGATCTGCTCGAGACCAACTCCATCGACGAGGTGCACGTTCGCAGCCCGATCACCTGTGAGGCGCCGTTCGGCGTGTGCTCGCAGTGCTACGGCCGTGATCTGGCCCGCGGCGAGCAGGTCTCCATCGGCGAGTCCGTGGGCGTGATCGCCGCGCAGTCGATCGGCGAGCCCGGCACGCAGCTGACCATGCGTACCTTCCACGTGGGTGGTGCGGCATCGCGTGCAGTGTCGGCCGACGGTGTCGAGGTCAAGACCGACGGCACGGTCAAGCTGCACAACATCAAGACCGTCGAGCACGCCGAAGGCGGTCATCTCGTGGCCGTGTCCCGCTCCGGCGAGATCGGCGTCATGGACGAGAACTACCGCGAGAAGGAACGCTACAAGATCCCCTACGGTGCGCGTCTGCACGTCGGCGAGGGCGAAGCGGTCCAGGCCGGCGCCCGTCTGGCCGACTGGGATCCGCACACCCATCCGATCATCTCGGAAGTCGCCGGTAAGGTGAAGTTCGAGGAGTTCATGGAAGGTGTGACCGTCCAGCGCGAGATCGACGAGATCACCGGCGTATCCACGCTGGTGGTCACGGAACCGAAATCGCGCGGCTCCGCCAACAAGGATCTGCGGCCGGTCATCAAGCTGCTGGACAACGACGGTAACGAGCTGAACTTCCCCGGGACCGAGATCCCGGCGGCATACAGCCTGCCGCCGAAGGCCATCGTGGTCGTCGAGGACGGTCAGGAAGTGGTCGTCGGCGACGTCTGCGCCCGCATCCCGCAGGAATCCTCGAAGACGCGCGACATCACCGGCGGTCTGCCGCGTGTTGCCGATCTGTTCGAGGCGCGCAAGCCCAAGATCCCGGCGATTCTGGCCGAGGCCGCGGGTACCGTGCGCTTTGGCGAGGGCACCAAGGGCAAGCAGCGTCTCAAGATCGTCGATGGCGACGGTTATGAGAACGAGCTGCTGATTCCCAAGTGGCGCCAGATCAACGTGTTCGAAGGCGAGCACGTCGAGAAGGGCGAAATCGTTTCCGACGGCGAGCCGATGCCGCACGATATCCTGCGTCTGCAGGGTATTCCGAAGCTGGCCGACTACCTGGTCAAGGAAATCCAGGACGTCTACCGGCTCCAGGGCGTGCGGATCAACGACAAGCACATCGAGGTGATCATTCGCCAGATGCTGCGTCGGGTCGAGATCGTGGATGCCGGCGATACCAGCTTCCTGCAGGGCGAGCAGGCCGAGTATCAGTCTGTGCTCGACGAGAACCGCCGTGTCGAGGCGAAGGGCGAGGCTCCGGCCACGTTCGATCGTCTGCTGCTGGGTATCACCAAGGCCAGCCTGTCCACCGAGTCGTTCATCTCGGCGGCGTCGTTCCAGGAGACGACGCGCGTGCTCACCGAGGCCGCCGTACGCGGTGCCCGCGACGAGCTGCGTGGCCTCAAGGAAAACGTCATCGTCGGCCGGCTTATCCCGGCAGGTACAGGCCTCGCCTACCACGAACAGCGGCGTCGCGAGCGTCTCGGCCCGCTGGACCTCCAGGGCGCGCTGCCGCGTGACGAGGAGATCCCGGGTGGCGACGACGAAACGGCTACCGAAGAGCAGACGAACGAAGATTCGGCATAAGGCGAAGGTGCCGGCGTTTCTGCTTGACAGAAAACGCCGGCACCATTAGTATCCGCCGTCCTTTAACGGCAGCTCGATCCCGGTCGGGCTGCCTTTATATTTTTCATCGATCGAGCAGGGTGACGACGTGTCTACGGTCAACCAACTGGTCCGCAAGGGCCGCAAAGACAAGCCCCAGAAGAACGACGTCCCCGCGCTGCAGGGGTGTCCGCAGCGTCGCGGGGTCTGCACGCGCGTGTACACCACGACGCCGAAGAAGCCGAACTCCGCGCTGCGTAAGGTTGCGCGTGTTCGCCTGACCAACGGCTATGAAGTTGCCAGCTACATTGGTGGTGAAGGCCACAACCTGCAGGAACACTCGGTCGTGCTCATTCGCGGCGGTCGTGTGAAGGACTTGCCAGGTGTGCGCTATCACACGGTGCGTGGTGCGCTCGATGCCTCCGGTGTCGAAGCGCGTCGCCAGGGCCGTTCCAAGTACGGCGCCAAGAAGCCGAAGTCCTAGTCCGAACGCACTAGTTCAACGAATACCTAAAGGTTCACTATGTCCCGTCGTGCATCCGCGCCGCGTCGCGAAATCCTGCCCGATCCGCGCTACCACAGCGAGCTGCTTGCCAAGTTCATGAACATGATCATGGAAGACGGCAAGAAGTCGAAGGCCGAGGCCATCGTCTACGGTGCGCTGACCCAGATCGGCACCAAGAAGGGTACCGACGAGCCGCTCGAGATTCTCGAGGAAGCACTGGATAACATCCGCCCCGCGGTCGAGGTGAAATCTCGTCGTGTCGGTGGCGCCACCTACCAGGTGCCGGTGGAAGTTCGTGCGGTGCGTCGCACGACGCTGGCCATGCGCTGGGTGATCGACGCGGCCCGCAAGCGCGGCGAGCACTCCATGGCGCAGCGTCTGGCCGGTGAACTGCTGGATGCTTCCGAGCATCGCGGCGCCGCCGTCAAGAAGCGCGAAGACACGCATCGCATGGCGGACGCCAACAAGGCGTTCTCGCACTTCCGCTGGTAAGCGGCGCGCGGCCCATTTTCGAGATTCGAAAAGAGAACTAATTCATGTCCCGCAAGCATCCTCTCGAGCGTTATCGCAACATCGGCATCATGGCCCACATCGATGCCGGCAAGACGACGACGACCGAACGTGTCCTCTACTACACCGGTATTTCGCACAAGATGGGCGAAGTGCACGACGGTGCGGCCGTGATGGACTGGATGGCGCAGGAGCAGGAGCGCGGCATCACCATTACGTCGGCCGCGACGACCTGCTTCTGGCAGGGCATGGAGCAGCAGTTCCCCGAGCAGTACCGCATCAACATCATCGATACGCCGGGGCACGTGGACTTCACGATCGAAGTCGAGCGCTCGCTTCGTGTGCTCGACGGTGCCGTCTGTGTGCTGGACGCCAACGCGGGCGTCGAACCGCAGACCGAAACGGTCTGGCGTCAGGCCAACAAGTACCATGTTCCGCGGCTGGTGTTCGTCAACAAGATGGACAAGCTGGGCGCGGACTATTATCGCTGTGTGCAGATGATGCGCGATCGTCTGGCCACGCACCCCGTCTCGATTCAGCTGCCGATCGGCGCCGAGGACGACTTCGAGGGCGTGGTCGATCTGCTGCGCATGCAGGCGATCTACTGGAATCAGGAAGACGCCGGTCGTACCTTCGAGGCGCGCGAGATTCCCGATCATCTCAAGGCCGACGCGGAGAAGTATCGCGAAGAGATGGTCGAGGCCGCCGCGGAAGCCGACGAAGAGTTGATGGATCGCTATCTCGAAAACGGCGAGTTGTCCGACGAGGACATCAAGTCGGGTCTTCGTGCGCGCACCATCGCCAATGAGATCTGCCTGTGCCTGTGTGGCACGGCATTCAAGAACAAGGGCGTTCAGGCCATGCTCGACGCGGTCGTCGACTATCTGCCTGCGCCGACCGAAGTGCCGCCGATCAAGGGCCAGGACGCCAACGATCCCGATACCAAGATCGAGCGTCGCGCGAGCGACGACGAGCCGTTCGCGGCGCTGGTGTTTAAGATCGCGACCGACCCGTTCGTGGGTTCGCTGTCGTTCATCCGGGTCTATTCGGGCGTGCTCTCTTCGGGCGATTCGGTCTACAACCCGATCGAGAACAAGAAGGAGCGTGTGGGTCGCATCCTGCAGATGCACTCCAACTCGCGTGAAGAGATCAAGGAAGTCCGCGCCGGCGATATCGCCGCGGTGGTTGGTCTGAAGAACGTGACCACCGGTTACACGCTGTGCGCGCCGGACTCCCAGGTGATTCTCGAGCGCATGGAGTTCCCGGATCCGGTTATTGCCGTTGCCGTGGAGCCCAAATCCCGCGCCGATCAGGAGAAGATGGGCGTCGCGCTGTCGAAGCTGGCCCAGGAGGATCCGTCCTTCCAGGTGCGCACCGACGAGGAAACGGCGCAGACCATTATCTCCGGCATGGGTGAGCTCCACCTCGAGATCATTGTCGATCGCATGAAGCGCGAGTTCGGCGTCGAGGCGAATGTCGGTGCGCCGCAGGTCGCGTACCGCGAGACCATTCGCAAGGAAGTCGAGCAGGAAGGCAAGTTCGTGCGCCAGTCGGGTGGTCGTGGCCAATACGGTCATGTCTATCTGCGGCTCGAGCCGCAGGAAGAGGCCGGCACCGGCTACGAGTTCGTCAACGCCATCACCGGCGGTGTGGTGCCGAAGGAATACATCAACTCCGTGGACAAGGGTGTCCAGGAAGCGATGGCCAACGGTGTGGTCGCGGGTTACCCGATGGTCGACCTCAAGGTCACGCTTTATGACGGCTCCTATCACGATGTTGACTCGAGCGAGGCCGCGTTTAAAATAGCCGGCTCGATGGCGTTCAAGGACGGTGCTCGTCAGGCATCGCCGGTGCTGCTCGAGCCGATGATGGACGTGGAAGTCGTCACGCCGGAAGAATACATGGGTGACGTGATGGGCGATCTGAATCGCCGTCGCGGCACCGTCAAGGGCATGGAAGACATCCCGACCGGCAAGCAGCTTTCCGCTGCCGTGCCGCTCTCCGAGATGTTCGGGTACTCGACCGATCTGCGCTCGATGAGCCAGGGTCGTGCCACCTACACCATGCAGTTCGAGAAATACTCGGAAGCGCCTTCGCACGTGATCGAAGGTCTGACCCGAAACCAGTCGCAAAAGGCATAAGAGGTAGTCGCCGTGTCCAAATCAAAATTCGAGCGTAACAAGCCGCACGTAAACGTCGGCACGATTGGTCACGTGGACCATGGCAAGACCACGTTGACGGCGGCGCTGACGGTGGTGTCGAACCGCCTGTTCGGCAGCCAGCTGTCGGCGTTTGACATGATCGACAAGGCGCCGGAAGAAAAGGCTCGTGGCATCACCATTTCGACCTCGCACGTCGAATACGAAAGTGAAGCGCGTCACTACGCCCACGTCGACTGCCCCGGCCACGCCGACTACGTCAAGAACATGATCACCGGTGCCGCCCAGATGGACGGCGCGATCCTGGTCGTGTCCGCTGCCGACGGCCCCATGCCCCAGACCCGTGAGCACATCCTGCTCTCGCGTCAGGTCGGCGTGCCGCATATCGTCGTGTTCCTCAACAAGGCCGACATGGTCGACGACGAAGAGCTGCTCGAGCTCGTCGAAATGGAAGTGCGCGAACTGCTCGACGCCTACGACTTCCCGGGTGACGACACCCCGGTCGTGGTCGGCAGTGCCCTAAAGGCGCTCGACGGCGACGAAGGCGAGCACGGCATCGAAGCCATCGCCAAGCTCGTGCGCGCCATGGACGACTTCATCCCCGAGCCCGAACGCGCCGTCGACGGCACGTTCCTCATGCCGGTCGAAGACGTCTTCTCGATTTCCGGTCGCGGCACCGTCGCCACCGGTCGCGTCGAGCGCGGCATCGTCAACGTCGGCGACGACATTGAAATCGTCGGCATCACCGCCACCGCCAAGACCACCGTCACCGGCGTCGAAATGTTCCGTCGCCTGCTCGACCAGGGTCAGGCCGGCGACAACGTCGGCGTGCTGCTGCGTGGCACCAAGCGTGAAGACATCCAGCGTGGTCAGGTGCTGGCCAAGCCGGGTTCGATCACCCCGCACACCAAGTTCGAGTGCGAAGTCTACGTGCTGAAGAAAGAAGAAGGCGGTCGTCACACCCCGTTCTTCAAGGGCTACCGCCCGCAGTTCTACTTCCGCACCACCGACGTCACCGGCGCCTGCGAGCTGCCGGCCGACACCGAAATGGTGATGCCGGGCGACAACGTCACGATGAACGTCGAGCTGATCCACCCGATCGCGATGGAAGAAGGCCTGCGCTTCGCCATTCGTGAAGGCGGCCGCACCGTGGGTGCCGGCGTCGTGACCAAGATTACGGAATAACCATGGCCGCAAGTCAGAACATTCGCATTCGTCTCAAGGCCTTCGATCATCGTCTGATCGACAAGTCGGCGCGCGAAATCGTGGAAACCGCCAAGCGCACGGGTGCGCAGGTGCATGGCCCGATTCCGCTGCCGACGCGCAAGGAGCGTTACACGATTCTGATCTCGCCGCACGTCAACAAGGACGCGCGGGACCAGTACGAGATCCGCACCCACAAGCGGATGATGGATATCGTCGAGCCCACGGAGAAGACCGTGGATGCGCTCATGAAGCTGGATCTTGCTGCGGGCGTCGACGTCCAAATTAAATTGCAGTAAGGCAAGACAAATCGGTCGCAGTCTGGTATAGTCCGCGACCCTGGCGAACAAGGCCCGCACCACGCGGGCCTTGTTCACTGGATGCAACCAAACTTGAACTGTCGCCCCCTCTAGCGAGTGGCGATAAGCGAGAAGGTATTTAACACATGGCTATTGGATTGGTAGGTCGCAAGCGCGGCATGTCTCGCGTTTTCGACGACAACGGCGTGTCCGTTCCGGTAACGGTCGTCGAAGTCGAGCCCAACCGTGTCGTTCAGATGAAGGATACGGATACGGAAGGCTATCGCGCCGTACAGGTCACGACGGGTTCGCGTCGTGCCAGTCGCGTGACGAAGGCCAGCGCCGGCCATTTCAAGAAGGCTGGCGTCGAAGCCGGTCGCGGGCTCTGGGAGTTCCGCGTCGAAGGCGAGTGGCCGACCGTTCCGGGTGCTGCACCGCAGCCCGCCGAGGAAGGCGAGGAGCCGGCCGAGGCGGAACAGGTCGAGTTGGCCGTTGGCGGTGAGTTGACGGTGTCGCTGTTCTCGGAAGGTCAGATCGTCGACGTAGTCGGTCGATCGATCGGTAAGGGTTACGGCGGTGTGATCAAGCGTCACAACTTCCGCTCGCAGCGCATGTCGCACGGCAACTCGAAAGCCCACCGTGCGCCGGGCTCGATTGGTCAGAACCAGTCGCCGGGCCATGTGTTCAAGGGTAAGAAGATGGCGGGTCAGCTCGGCAACGCGCGCACTACGGTACAGAACCTGCGTGTCGTGCGTATCGATGCCGAGCGCAACCTCATCCTGATCCAGGGCGGTGTTCCGGGCGCCAAGGGCGGTGACGTGGTCATCAGTCCGGCAGTCAAGAAAGCCGGTTAAGCGCGACTCTCACGACAGGCATAAGTCATGGAACTGAATTTGGCAACAGGCGGCAAATCGGTCTCGGTCTCTGACGAGATCTTCGCGCGCCCGTTCAACAAGGATCTGGTGCATCAGATCGTGACCGCATACCTGGCGGGTTCGCGCGCTGGCACCAAGGCACAAAAGAATCGTGCGGCCGTGCGCGGTGGCGGCAAGAAGCCGTGGCGCCAGAAGGGCACGGGTCGTGCGCGTGCTGGCACCATTCGCAGCCCGATCTGGGCTGGCGGCGGCGTGACTTTTGCTGCAGTCCCGCGGGATTACTCGCAGAAGGTCAACCGCAAGATGTATCGCGCCGGAATGCGCGCCATCGTGTCCGAGCTGCTTCGGCAGGATCGGCTGGTCGTGATCGAAGCGCCCGCGCTCGAAGCGCGCAGCACCAAGGCGCTGATCAAGGCGCTCGACGACCAGAATTGCGCGCCGCGCGGATTGATGGTTGTTGGCGAAGTCGATGACAAGCTTGGTTACTCCGCGAACAACATCGTCGGCCTCGACGTGGTGGCTGTCTCCGCGCTTGACCCGGTGGTGCTGGTGGGTGCCGAGAAGGTGCTGATCACGGAAGAGGCGCTTCGCGCCCTTGAAGGTTGGTTGCAATGAACCAGGAACGCATTTTTCAGATCTTGCGCGCGCCGCACATTTCCGAGAAGAGCAGTGTCGTCGGCGACGCGAACAACCAGGTCGTGTTCGAAGTCGCCAAGACTGCGAGCAAGCCGGAAATCGCGGCTGCCGTAGCGTCGCTCTTCGACGTGAAGGTCGAGGGCGTGACCACGATCAACGTGAAGCCGAAGCTCAAGCGGTTCCGTGGTCGCCCGGGTATGCGCAGCGGCTGGAAGAAGGCCTACGTCACGCTGGCCGACGGCGAGGAAATCGATTTCCTCGACGGCGCCACTCAGTAAGCGCTGCGATAAGCGTCAGACAGGTAAGGAATTATGGCACTCAAGAAAGCCAAGCCGACATCCGCGGGTCGTCGCTTTGTCGTGAGCGTCAAGGACCACGCCTTGCACAACGGCAAGCCCGAGTCCTCGCTCGTCGTCAAGAAGCACAAGCAGGGTGGCCGCAACAATAACGGTCGCATCACGGTCCGTCATCGTGGTGGCGGTCACCGTCAGCACTATCGTCTTGTCGATTTCAAGCGCGACAAGGACGGCGTGCCGGCGAAGGTCGAGCGGCTCGAGTACGACCCGAACCGTAGCGCCAACATCGCGCTGCTGTGCTATGCCGATGGCGAGCGTCGCTACATCATCGCGCCGCGCGGCGTGGCGGTGGATGCGCAGATCATGTCCGGCCCGCAGTCGCCGATTCGTCCGGGCAATGCTCTGCCGCTGGCAAGTATTCCGGTCGGCACCACGGTGCACTGCGTCGAAATGCGCCCCGGCAAGGGTGCGCAGCTCGGTCGTAGCGCGGGTGCCGCGATCCAGGTCGCGGCCCGTGCCGGCGAATATGCCGTGCTGCGGTTGAAGTCCGGCGAAACGCGTCGCGTGCATATCAATTGCCGTGCGACGGTCGGCGAAGTCGGCAACTACGAGCACAGCCTGCGCCAGCTCGGCAAGGCCGGTGCCAAGCGCTGGCGCGGTCGCCGCCCGACGGTTCGTGGTGTGGCCATGAACCCGGTCGACCACCCGCACGGCGGTGGTGAAGGCCGCACCAGTGGCGGTCGTCATCCGACCAGCCCCTGGGGTTGGAAGACGAAGGGATTCAAGACGCGTGCAAACAAGCGTACCGACGGCATGATCGTGCGTCGCAGCGTCAAGCGTAAGAAGCGGTAAGCCGCGTTTTATACAGGCACAGGAATAACTATGCCCCGTTCAATCAAGAAAGGCCCGTTCGTGGATCTGCACCTGGCCGCCAAGGTCGAGGCCGCCGCGAGCAGCAGCACCAAGCGTCCGATCAAGACGTGGTCGCGTCGCTCGATGGTGACGCCGGACATGATCGGGCTGACCATTGCCGTGCATAACGGCCGCCAGCATGTGCCGGTGTTCGTCTCGGAAAACATGGTCGGGCACAAGCTCGGCGAGTTCTCCCCGACGCGCACGTTCAAGGGCCATCTGGGCGACCGCAAGGGCTAAGGCGAGGACTTATCATTATGGAATCGTTCGCCAAACTGCGTTTCGCGCGCATCTCGCCGCAGAAGGCTCGCCTCGTTGCCGACGAAGTGCGGGGCATGCCGGTCGAGCGCGCGCTCGAGACGCTGCAGTTCTCGACCAAGAAAGCCGCGCAGATCGTGCGCAAGGTGCTCGAGTCGGCTGTCGCCAACGCCGAGCACAATGAAGGCGCCGACATCGACGAGCTCAAGGTCTCGGTGATCATGGTGGACGAGGGTCCGACCATGAAGCGCATGAAGCCGCGTGCACGAGGTCGTGCCGACCGGATTTTCAAGCGTACGAGTCACCTGACGATTCGTGTCGCAGACAAGTAATCGGACATAGATATGGGTCATAAAGTACATCCTGTCGGTTTCCGCCTGGGCATCACCTCCGAGTGGAGCTCGCGCTGGTACGCCGAAAACGCCGGCTATCGTGATGCGCTGAACACGGATCTCGAGATTCGTGACTTCATCCGCGAGAAGCTGTCGCACGCTTCGGTAAGCCGTATCCAGATCGATCGCCCGGCCCGCTCGGCGCGCATCACGATCCACACGGCGCGCCCCGGTATCGTGATCGGCAAGAAGGGCGAGGATATCGACAAGCTGCGCGCGGAAGTCTCCGAGCGCATGGGCGTGCCGGTTCATCTGTCGGTGGAAGAGATTCGTCGGCCGGAACTGGACGCGCTGCTCGTGGCCCAGAATATCGCGCAGCAGCTCGAGCGTCGGATCATGTTTCGTCGTGCGATGAAGCGCGCGGTGGGCAACGCGATGCGTCTCGGTGCCGGCGGTATCCGTGTGAACGTGGCGGGCCGTCTGAACGGCGCCGAAATCGCACGTACCGAATGGTATCGCGATGGTCGAGTGCCGCTGCATACGCTGCGCGCCGACATCGATTATGGCCTCGCTGAAGCCAAGACCACTTATGGCGTCATCGGCGTCAAGGTCTGGATCTTCAAGGGCGAGGTGTTCGACACCGATCCCAAGATCGAAGAGAAGCCCGCCGAATCCGGCGCGGCCGCGGGGTAATCAACCATGTTGCAACCGAAACGAGTCAAGTTCCGCAAGGTTCAGAAGGGTCGCAACCGTGGCCTGGCGCAGCGCGGTAACGAGGTGAGCTTTGGCGAGTACGGGCTGAAGGCCGTACAGCGTGGCCGGCTCACTGCCCGCCAGATCGAGGCGGCGCGTCGTGCCATGACCCGTCATATCAAGCGTGGCGGCAAGACGTGGATTCGCGTGTTTCCGGACAAGCCGGTAACGAAAAAGCCGATCGAAGTCCGCATGGGTAAGGGCAAGGGCAACGTCGAATTCTGGGTCGCGAAGGTGCAGCCCGGTTCCATGCTCTACGAGATGGAAGGCGTTAGCCGTGAAGTCGCCCAGGAAGCGTTCCGTCTGGCGGCGTCCAAGCTGCCGGTGAAGACGGCCTTTGTCGAACGCAAGATTCTGTAGAGGCGAAGATGAAAGCGAAAGAATTGCGCGAGAAGTCGGCCGAAGACCTGAACAAGGAACTGCTGTCGCTGCGGCGTGAACAGTTCAACCTGCGCATGCAGCAGGCGACCGGTCAGCTGGCGCAGACGCATCAGTTTGGCGCCATCCGCCGCGATATCGCGCGCATCAAGACCGTGCTGCGCGAAGCGGGCAAATAGGAACAGTTGAGCCATGAGCGAAACGAGCGAAACGAACAACACTGCCGCCGATCAGGAAAAGCGTCAGCGCATTCTGGCCGGCAAGGTCGTCAGCAATGCGATGGACAAGACCATCGTCGTGCTGATCGAGCGGCGCATGCAGCACCCGCTGTATGGCAAATACGTTCGTCGGAGCACGCGTCTGAAGGCGCACGATCCGGAGAACACCTGCCAGGTGGGTGATTTCGTGGAAATCGCAGAGGGTCGCCCGGTGTCCCGCCGCAAGGCGTGGTCGCTGCGGCGCGTGGTCGAGAAGGCCGGCGAATTCGATACCGCAGGATAAACGACAGCCATGATCCAGACAGAATCGGTACTCAATGCGGCCGATAACAGCGGCGCCCGCCGCGTCCAGTGCATCAAGGTGCTGGGCGGGTCGCATCGCCGTTACGCTCGTGTTGGCGACATCATCAAGGTCAGCGTCAAGGATGCGATCCCGCGCGGCCGCGTGAAAAAGGGCGAGGTCATGAATGCCGTCGTCGTTCGCACGCGCCACGGGGTTCGTCGCAACGACGGTTCGCTGATCCGTTTCGACAACAATGCGGCCGTGCTGCTGAACGCGAACAACGAGCCCGTTGGCACGCGTATCTTCGGCCCGGTCACGCGCGAGCTGCGTGAGAAGTTCATGCGCATCATCTCGCTTGCGCCGGAGGTTCTATGAGCTCCAGAAAGATTCGTAGCGGCGACGAGATCGTCGTGATCTCGGGCAAGGACCGGGGTCGTCGCGGCACGGTCAATCGCGTGCTCGGCGAAAAGGTCGTTGTCGACGGCATCAATGTCGCGAAAAAGCATGTTCGCCCGGACCCGAATCAGGGTATCCAGGGTGGCATCGAGGAACGCGAAATGCCGCTGCACATCTCGAACGTGATGCTGTACAACCCTGACACCCAGAAGGGTGAGCGGGTCGGTTTCAAGTGGTTGGGCGAAGGTGCGGACCGCCGTAAGGTGCGTATCTACAAGTCGTCTGGCGAAGTGGTCGACGCGTAGGCAATCGTCATGGAAAACGCCATGGAAAATATGAGTAAACATCCGGCACGCTTGAAATCGGTGTACGCCGATCAGATCGTCCCGCAGCTCATGGAGCAGTTCGGTTACAGCAGCCCGATGGCGGCGCCCCGCGTAACCAAGATCACGCTCAACATGGGTGTCGGTGAAGCCGTGTCCGATCGCAAGGTGATCGAGGCGGCCATGGGTGACATGGCCAAGATCGCTGGTCAGAAGCCGGTCATGACCCGTGCTCGCAAGTCGGTCGCCGGCTTCAAGATTCGCGAAGGCTGGCCGATCGGCTGCAAGGTCACGCTGCGCCGCACCCAGATGTACGAATTTCTCGATCGGCTCGTGAACGTGTCGCTGCCGCGTATTCGCGATTTCCGCGGGCTCAATCCGCGCGCGTTCGATGGCCGCGGTAACTACAGCATGGGTATTCGCGAACAGATCGTGTTTCCCGAGATCGACTACGACCGCGTGGACACGCTGCGCGGCATGGACATCGTGATCTCGACATCCGCACGGAACGATGAAGAGGGGCGCGCACTGCTGGACAGGTTCAATTTCCCGTTCCGCAAGTAAGCGACCCGGAGACTAAAGAACTATGGCAAAGAAAAGCATGATCGCCCGCGATCGCAAGCGCGCCAAGCTGGTGGAGAAGTACGCCGCCAAGCGCGCCGCGATCAAGGATCGCATCAACGACCCGGAGGCGACGCCGGAAGAGCGGTTCGCCGCCGCGCAGGAACTGCAGGCGCTGCCGCGCGATGCGAGCCCGACTCGGGTCACGCGTCGCTGCCAAGCCACCGGCCGTCCGCGTGGTGTTTATCGCAAGTTCGGGCTCTCGCGCAACAAGCTGCGGGAAGCAGCCATGCGTGGCGAGGTGCCCGGCCTCGTCATGTCCTCCTGGTAGGCCACAGAAAAGGTATCGGTACGCATGAGTATGACTGACCCCATTGCCGACATGTTGACCCGTATCCGTAACGGGCAGTCGGCAGAGAAGGAAAGCGTCGAAATGCCCTCGTCCAAGCTGAAGTTGGCTATCGCCAAGGTGCTTCAGGACGAAGGCTATATTGCCGGATTCGAAACGAGTGACCTGGACGGTAAGCCGCGTCTGCGCGTGGAGCTGAAGTATTTCCAGGGGCACGGTGTCATCGAGAACATCGAGCGCGTGTCGAAGCCCGGTCTCCGGATCTATCGCAGCAGCAAGGAAGTGCCGACCGTTGTCGGTGGCCTTGGGATCTCGATTGTATCCACGTCGCAGGGCGTGATGACCGATCGCGCAGCGCGCGAAGCGGGTCACGGCGGCGAGATTCTCTGCTACGTGTCGTAGACGCGTCGAGCAACGTACAGGAAGTTCGAATATGTCCAGAGTAGCTAAGGCGCCCGTCAGCCTGCCGAGCGGCGTTGAATGCAACGTCGCCGAGCGCGATGTGCGCGTCAAGGGCAAGAACGGCGAGCTGTCTTTTCGTCTGCCGACGGGTGTGGATCTCGAAGTCGCCGACGGCGAGGCCCGTGCAAAGGCGACCGGTCGCAAGCTCAACCTGGCGATGGCCGGCACTGTCCGTGCGACGGTGGCGAACATGGTCAAGGGCGTGAGCGAAGGTTTCGAGCGCAAGCTCGAGCTGGTCGGCGTCGGTTATCGCGCGCAGGCGCAGGGCGATACCCTGAACCTGTCGCTCGGGCTGTCGCATCCGGTGGCATACAAGATGCCGCAGGGTGTCACCGTGCAGACGCCGAGCAACACGGAGATCATTCTCAACGGGGCCGACAAGCAGGTTGTCGGGCAGGCTGCGGCAGAAATCCGCAACTTCCGACCGCCGGAGCCCTACAAGGGCAAGGGTATCCGCTACGCCGACGAGCGTGTGGTTCGCAAGGACGCGAAGAAGAAGTAAATACCGGCTCGCTTCATCAACGGCCTCCAACAGATTCAGTACGCCATGCACAAGAAAACGATTTCGCGACTGCGCCGGGCACGCCGGGGACGCATGCACATGCGGAACCTGGGCGCGCATCGCCTGTCCGTTCACCGGACGCCGCAGCATATCTACGCCCAGATCGTCGCGCCCGACGGGTCGCAGACCATCGCCTGCGCGTCGACGGTCGAAAAGAGCCTACGCGAGGAGTGTGGCAAGACGGGCAACTGCGATGCAGCGCGCCTGATCGGCCGCACCATCGCGGACCGGGCCAAGGCCGCCGGTATCGAGTCGGTCGCGTTCGATCGCGCCGGTTTCGCGTACCACGGTCGTATCAAGGCGCTCGCCGACGCGGCGCGTGAAAACGGCCTGCAGTTCTAACAGGATCCTCAAGATGGCAACACGTAACGAACAACGCACAGAAGGCGATCTGCTCGAGAAGCTGATCACGGTCAATCGCGTGGCCAAGGTGGTCAAGGGTGGCCGGCAGTTCGGCTTTACCGCGCTGACCGTCGTAGGCGACGGCGAGGGCCGCGTCGGCTTTGGTTATGGCAAGGCGCGCGAGGTCCCGCTGGCGATCGCCAAGGCGATGGAAGCGGCGCGCAAGAGCATGATCCGCGTTCAGATCAAGGAAGGCTCCACGTTGCAGCACGCGATCGTTGGTCGCCACGGCGCGACGAAGGTCATCATGCGGCCGGCCTCTGAAGGTACCGGCGTGATTGCCGGCGGCGGCATGCGTGCCGTGTTCGAGGTGGCTGGCGTGAGCAACGTGCTCGCCAAGAGCTACGGCTCGCGTAATCCCATCAACCTGGTGCGTGCCACCATCAATGGTCTGCGCGAGATGCATGATCCGGAATTCATCGCCGCCAAGCGTGGCAAGACGGTTGAAGAAATCACCGCTTAACGGGAGCGCGCGATGGCCAGCAAGCAGATCACGATCAAACTAATCAAGAGCCCGGCGGGGCGGCTCCAGCGGCACCGCGCCTGTGTGCGTGGCTTGGGCCTGCGCCGGATGCACCATACGGTTTCCGTGGCGGATACGCCGGAAAACCGCGGCATGATCAACAAGATTGTCGACATGCTCGCGATCGAGGAGTCCTAGGATGAAACTCAACGATCTCCAGCCAGGTGAGGGCGCGCGTCAATTGCGCAAGCGCGTTGGTCGTGGTCCGGGGTCCGACCTCGGCAAGACCGCGGGCCGTGGTCACAAGGGCCAGAAGTCCCGCACCGGCGGTTACACGAAGGTCGGCTTCGAGGGCGGTCAGATGCCGCTTCAGCGTCGGGTGCCCAAGCGCGGGTTCCGTAGTGCGGTGAACGCGCCTGCGGAAGTACGCCTGGATGGTCTCAATCGTCTCGAAGGCGACGTCGATCTGGCGGCTCTGAAGGCGGCCGGCCTGGTAGCGCGCGACGCGCGTCGGGCCAAGGTCATCGCTTCAGGCGAAGTGTCGAAGGCGGTGAACCTGAAAGGCATCGGCGCCACCGCGGGTGCGGTCAAGGCGATCGAAGCGGCCGGCGGCAGCGTTTCCGAATAGACCATGGCGAAGCGGCCCAACAACGCAGGCGGCGGCGGTGGGATGATGCCCAACGCCGGTAGTCTCACGGAAGTGCGTCAGCGCCTGCTGTTCTTGGTAGGCGCTTTGATCGTTTTCCGCATCGGGACGTTCATTCCGGTGCCGGGCATCGACCCCGCCCAGCTGGCACGTCTGTTCGAGCAGCAGTCCGGAACGATCCTCGACGTCGGTGTAATGTTCACCGGTGGTGCGCTCAAGCGCCTGTCGATCTTTGCGCTGGGCGTGATGCCCTATATTTCCGCGTCGATCATCATGCAGTTGATGACCGCGACGGTGCCGACGCTCAAGGAGCTCAAGAAAGAGGGCGAAGCGGGCCGGCGCAAGATCACGCAGTACACGCGATACGGTACTGTCGCGCTGGCTTCCTTCCAGTCGATTGGCACCGGCATCGCGCTTTGGAATCAGGGCATCGCGCAAAGCGGGACGAGCGAGTTCAGCTTCATCTTCACGACCGCCGTGTGTCTGACCACCGGCGCGCTCTTTTTGATGTGGCTGGGCGAGCAGGTCACGGAGCGGGGTATCGGTAACGGTATCTCCATGCTGATCTTCGCCGCGATCGTTGCTGGGTTGCCGTCCGCGATTGGCGGGACGCTCGACCTGGTGCGCACGGGCGAACTGAGCGTGTTCTTCGTGATCGCGCTGTTTGTCGGCGCAATGGCGGTGCTCGCTTTCGTGGTTTTCGTCGAGCGCGCGCAACGGCGTATTCCCGTGCATCATGCGCAGCGTCAGCGCGGACGCAAGATGTACGCGGCGCAGACACAGCATCTGCCGCTGAAGCTGAATATGGCGGGCGTGATTCCGCCGATCTTCGCGTCGAGCATCATTCTGTTTCCGGCGACCATTGTCCGGTTCCTGGGTGAAGGCGGAACGATTGCGAACTGGGTGTCGAACGCGATCGCACCGGGACAGCCGCTCTATGTGCTGTTCTATTCGCTGATGATTATTTTCTTCTGCTTCTT
>Ga0310345_10001337_pt1 | contig 27866 bp, 19 predicted proteins | sample HC15DNA20500_MG_FD_204667 | JGI IMG/M metagenome (GOLD analysis project Ga0310345, IMG submission 204667) | Marine microbial communities from station ALOHA, North Pacific Subtropical Gyre - HC15-DNA-20-500_MG | ecosystem: Environmental > Aquatic > Marine > Oceanic | place: Pacific Ocean: North... | reverse complement strand
GGCGGGCTTGTCCTTGACCCCTTCGGCCGAGACGCTCAGGCATCAGAAGCGACGGACGGGTCCGGAGAACAGGCGCGGCTTGTTCTTGGGTGAGTTCAGAAGCGTCCTCCCCCTTCGCCTCCCCGAGCCGCCCTCCGGCGCGGCGACAGCTTCGCTTCCAGGCCCAAGCCCGCCCGCAGGGCGCCCGCTCTCCCTTGACCCGCCTCGCCGCGCCCGGTCTCTGGTCCCCCAGACCCGACCGCGCCGGAGGCCGCAGCATGACCCAGACCCCTTCCTTCCGCCTCGACGGCCGCCGCGTCGCGGTGACCGGCGCCGGCCGCGGCCTCGGCCTCGCCATGGCGAAGGCGCTGGCGGAGGCGGGGGCGGAGGTCGTGCTGCTCGCCCGCTCCGCGCCCGAGATCGAGGCCGCCGCGCAGGCGATCCGCGATGTGGGCGGGCGCGCCGAGGCGGCGGTGCTCGACGTGACCGACCTCGCCGCCGTGCGCGCCTTCTTCGACGCCCGCCCGGCTTTCCATGCGCTGGTCAACAACGCCGGCTCCGCCCGGCACGCCGGGTTCCTCGCGGTCGAGCCGGAGGATTTCGACGCCGTCTTCGCCCTCAACGTCCGCGCCGCCTTCTTCACGGCCCAGGCCGCGGCCAGGCGGATGGCGGCGGAGGGGGTGGCGGGCTCGATCGTCAACGTCTCCAGCCAGATGGGGCATGTGGGCGGACCCCAGCGCTCGGTCTACTGCGCCTCCAAGCACGCCATGGAGGGGTTCACGAAGGCGATGGCGGTGGACTTCGCGGACAGCGGCCTGCGCGCCAACACCCTGTGCCCCACCTTCGTGGTCACCCCCCTGACCGCCCCCTTCTTCGAGAGCCCCGAGTTCGTCGAATTCGTCGGCCGCCGCATGCCCATGGGCAAGCCCGCGACGCCCGAGGACGTGGCGGCGGCGGCCGTCTTCCTGTGCTCCGACGCCTCGCGGATGATGACCGGCTCGGCGCTGAAGGTCGACGGGGGCTGGACGGCGGGCTGAGGGCGGCTCAGGGCCCGAGGGGCGCCGCGCTCCCGGGGCCCGCCATCGGCGGCGGCGGGACCGAGGGCAGGTCCGTGGGCGGCAGGTCGAAGAGTCTGACGGACAACAGCTCGGAATAAAACAGGAGCGGGCAGATCCTCGCCACGCGATCGGCCGGCGCGTCGGGGAGCGCCTGGCTCGGGTCGATCACCGTCGCCTCGATTTCCCAAGCGCGGGCGCCTTCGGCGTCGCGCGCCTCATGCGGTTGGACCCAGCCCATATGGTGCAGATGCACCGCCGCCTGCCGCACCACCAGGCCGGGATCGCAGGAGTTGGCGCCGAACATCGCCGTCGTGCGCGGATCCGGTGCGGCGCAACTCTCGATCCGCCGGTCGCGGACCACCCAGCGCACGCGCCAGGCCGGCGCCGCTGCATAGAGCTCGGTTCCCACCGGGCGGCCCTCTATCCAAAGATGCGGTTTCGAGTAGGCCTCGCGCAACGCCTTGACCGCGGGGGCGTCCTCGGGGGCGGGGCGGACCTCGACGCTCGCGACGTGCAGGGTTTCGAAGTAGGCGACGGTCGGCGGCGGTTTCTCGCGCAGGCAAGGCGAGGTCGCGCAGCCGGCGAGCAGCGCGACGGAGGCGAGGAGGCCGCCGGTCCGCGCCGGCGTCGCGGCGCCGCCGCGACGCCGGCAGCGTCCCCGCGAGGCGCCCGAGCGGAGGGCGGGCGCGGCGCCTGAGCGCGCAAGCCGTGCGCGCAGCAGGCGAGCGGTTGTCAGGAGAGCGTGGGTCATCTGCGGGATCCGGGGCTCGGGCAAGATGGCCACCGTTCCCCCTTCGCCGCGCGGTTGGCAAGGGAGGCGCGCGTCGCCGCCGCGTCGGATGTCCGCAGGGGCTTCGCCTCGCGGCGCGGCCGGAGCCGCCGCGGGTCAACCCGCACGCCCTCGCCGTCGAGGCGCCCCACCCGCCCACCCTTGCACCTCGCCGGCGAGGGCGTGCGGGCCGACAGGGGGCGCGCGACGGCGCCGGAAAGCGACGGCCGCGGCGGACCCGCGCGGCCCCGCCGCAGGCGGCGGCGCTTGAACCCCTCGCCGCGCCGACGCAGGGTCGGGAGGAAACATCGTTCACGCGGGCGAAACCCTCCGCCTCCAGGATCGCCTCCGCCCGCGCCCCGCCTGATGGAGCCCCCATGCCCGCCGAGGATCCCGCCTTCAGCGCCGCCGAGTACGCCCGCCGCATCGCGCTGACCCGGGCGGAGATGCTCCGGCGCGGGCTGGACGCGCTCTATGTCCAGGACCCCTCCAACATGGCCTGGCTGACCGGCTACGACGGCTGGTCCTTCTACGTCCACCAGGGGGTGCTGGTGCTGCACGACTCCGACCCGATCTGGTGGGGGCGGCGGATGGACGCCGAAGGCGCCAAGCGCACCTGCTGGATCGGCGACGACCGGCTGCGCTCCTACAACGACGACTTCGTGCAGGCGATCGACCGCCACCCGATGCAGGACCTCGCGGCCCTGCTGCGCGAGCTGGGGCTGGCGCGGTCGGCCATCGGGGTGGAGCTCGACAACTACTACTATTCCGCCCGCGCCCACCTGACCCTGATCCACGAGCTGCCGGAGGCGGAGCTGCACGACGCCACCGCCCTGGTGAACTGGCTGCGCGCGGTGAAGTCGGACGAGGAGCTGATCTTCATGCGCCGCGCCGCCCGCATCTCGGAGGCGATGCAGGACGTGGCGCTGGAGATGATCGAGCCGGGCCTGCCGAAGAACAGGCTCTCGGCCGAGCTGTTCTCGACCGCGATCCGCGGGCTGAAGGACGAGAGCGGCGAGGAGATCTGGGGCGACTACGCCGCCATCGTGCCGATGCTGCCCTCGGGGCCCGACAGCGCCGCCCCGCACCTGACCTGGGACGGGCGGCCGTTCAAGAAGGACGAGCCGACCTTCTTCGAGCTCTCGGGCTGCTACCGGCGATATCACGCGCCGTTCTGCCGGACGGTCTACCTCGGGACCCCGCCGCAGGAGATGGTCGACGCCGCCAAGGCGGTGGCCGAGGGGATAGAAGCGGGGCTGGATGCGGGGCGCGCAGGCGCACGCGCCTCGGACCTCGCGCGCGGGCTCTATTCGGCGCTGCACCGGGCGGGGCTGCACAAGGACGGGCGCTGCGGCTACGCGGTGGGGCTGAGCTATCCCCCCGACTGGGGCGAGCGGACCATCTCGCTGCGCCTCAACGACGACACCGAGCTGCTGCCGGGCATGACCTTCCACTTCATGCCCGCGATCTGGACCGAGGCCTGGGGGCTGGAGATCACCGAGACCATCGTCATCACCGACGACGGGGCGGCGCAGTGCCTGTGCGACCGGCCGCGGGAGCTGTTCGTCAAGGGCTGAGGGAAAGCGGTCTGCAGGCGCCCTGCGGGCGGGCTTGGCTGGGTCGCGCGTGCGGGGGGCTGGCGAGGGATTGGAGAGGGGGGAGCCTCCGGCGGGCTCCTGACTCACCCAAGAACAAGCCCCGCGCCTGTTCTCCGGATCCGTCCATCGCGTCTGATGCCTGAGCGACTCGGCCCCCGGGGTCAAGGACAAGCCCGCGCAAGCGCGGGTCGCTTCGCGATCCTTGACCCCGGGGACCGAGTCGCTCTGATCGGCATCCGCGATGGACGGCTCCGGAGAACAGGCGCTTTGCGAGGGCGGCGGGCGTCGCGCCCGGGCGCGCGGGGCGGGCGTTGCGGCGAAAGGCTGCGGCGGAAAGAGGGCCCGCAGGACGGGCGGCGGGCGGGCCTTCACTTCCTCTTCGGCGAATGCGACGATACTGTTGCTGCAAAGCACAAAAGGGGAAGGAGGCGCCGTGCGCGCCGAAACCGAGTTCTCGCGCGAGCTTTACGCGCCGATCGGTCCCGGAGGGGCCGAGGACGCCGCGCGCTACGGGCGCAAGGCGGCGAACCTGTCGCGGCTCGCAGGCCTCGGCATGCCGGTGAAGCCGGGCTTCGCGGTGGCGGCCGAAGTGGTCTCGGAGCTCGCCGACCGCGGCGCGGCGGCGCTGGGGCCGGGGTTCGAAGCCGCCCTGGCCGGGCTCGCGCCCGGGGCGCTGCTGGCGCTGCGCGCCTCGCCCGGGCGCAAGGAATGGGGCGGGCCCGCGACGCTGCTCAACCTGGGCGCCTCGGTCGAGGGGCTGGAGCCGCGCATCGGCCCGCGCGCCGCCCGCGACGCCACCCGCCGCCTGATCCACGCCTTCGCCGTGCATGTGGGTCATGCCGACCCCGAGGCCTTCGAATACGCGCTCCACGACCTGCTCAAGGCCCATGGCGCGGACAGCGAGCACGATCTGGACGCCGACCAGCTCGACGAGCTGATCGAGACCTTCCTCGACCTGCACGAGGAGGAGACGGGGGACCCGTTCCCCGCCTCCCCCGCCGCCCAGCTCGCCGCCGCCATGGGGGCGATGGCGCGGACCTGGTCCTCGACCTCCGCCCGCCTGCTGCGCGTCTCGCGGGGCGGGCCCGAGCAGGGGGGGCTCGCCCTGATCGTGCAGGAGATGGCGCTGGGGCTGGGCGCGGGGCTCTCGGGCGCCGGGCGGGCCGCCTTCCGGTCGGAGCGATCCGGCGCGCCGGGGCTGGAGGGGCGGATGCTGTTCCAGGCCCAGGGCAACGACGCGCTGGCGGGCCTGCGCACGCCCCGCCTGATCGGCGCGGCGGAGCGGGGCGAGGCCGGCGTGCGCGACCCCTCGCTGGAGGAGGCGGCGCCGGAGATCGCCGACCAGCTCCGCGCGCTGGGCGCCAAGGCCGAGCGCGCCTTTCAGGACGCCATGACGCTGGAGTTCACGCTGGAGGACGGGGCGCTCTTCGTGCTGGGGGCGGAGCCCACCCGCCGCTCCGCCCGCGCCTCGGTCCGCATCTCCGTCGACCTCGCCAAGACCGGCGCGATCACGGAGGAGGACGCGGTGCTGCGGGTCGAGCCGCGCACCCTGTCCGAGCTGCTGCACCCCACCATCGACCCGCGCGCGCCCCGCGACCGCATCGCCCGCGGCCTGCCGGCGAGCCCCGGCGCCGCCTCCGGCCCCATCGTGTTCTCGGCCGAGGCCGCCGACGCCGCCGCCGCGCGCGGCGTGCCCGCGGTGCTGGTGCGGGTCGAGACCTCGCCCGAGGACATCCGCGGCATGCACTCGGCGGCCGCGGTGCTGACGGTGCGGGGCGGCATGACCTCCCACGCCGCGGTGGTGGCGCGGGGGCTGGGCACGCCCTGCGTGGTGGGCTGCTCGGGGCTCTCCCTCGACCTCGAGGCGCGGGAGCTGACGGCGCCGGACGGGCGGGTGTTCCGCGAGGGCGACCAGATCACCGTCGACGGCGCCTCGGGCGAGGCGCTGGCCGGCGCCGCGCCGACCGTGCAGCCGGAGTTCTCGGGCGCGCTGGCCGAGCTGATGGGCTGGGCCGACCGCCTGCGCCGGATGCGGGTGCGCGCCAACGCCGACACCGCCCAGGACGCCCGCGTGGCGCTGGGCTTCGCCGCCGACGGCATCGGCCTGTGCCGCACCGAGCACATGTTCTTCGAGAAGGGCCGCATCACGCCGATGCGCCGGATGATCCTCGCCGACCGCGAGGAGGACCGGCGCGCAGCCCTCGACGTGCTGCTGCCGATGCAGCGGGCGGACTTCATCGGCCTCTACCGCGTCATGCAGGGCCGCCCGGTCACCATCCGCCTGCTCGACCCGCCCCTGCACGAGTTCCTGCCCCACCCGGACGAGGAGATCGACGACCTCGCCGAGGTCACCGGCCTCAGCCTGCGCCAGCTCCGCCGCCGCATCGCCGACATGCAGGAGTTCAACCCGATGCTCGGCAAGCGCGGCTGCCGGCTGGGCATCACCATGCCCGAGATCTACCAGATGCAGGCCCGCGCCATCTTCGAGGCGCTGGCGCAGAGCTGGACCGACGGCCCGCTGGTGCGCCCCGAGATCATGATCCCCCTCGTCTCCGCCCGGCGCGAGGCGAGCCTGATCCGCCGCGACATCGACCAGATCGCCGCCTCCGTGGCGGAAGAAACCGGCAAGGGCTTCTCCTACAAGGTGGGCGTGATGGTGGAGACGCCGCGCGCCGCCCTGCGGGCGGGGGACCTGGCGGGGGACATGGATTTCCTCTCCTTCGGGACCAACGACCTGACCCAGATGTCCTACGGGCTCAGCCGCGACGACGCCGGCCGCTTCATGCGCGACTACGTCAACGCCGGGGTGTTCCAGGAGGACCCGTTCCACTCGCTCGACGTCGAGGGGGTGGGAGAGCTGATGATGATCGCCCGCGACCGCGCCCGCGAGACGCGGATCGACATTCCGCTGGGCCTTTGCGGCGAGCACGGCGGCGACCCCGCCTCGATCCGCTTCTGCGAGGCGGCGGGGTTCGACTACGTCTCCTGCTCGCCCTTCCGGGTGCCCATCGCGCGGCTGGCCTGCGCCCAGGCCACCGTCCTGCAACGCCGACTGCTGGAGGAAGCCGAGGCGTGACCGAAGCTCCTGTCGCCGACGTCGACGCCCCCGACGGCGCCGCCCTGCTGCGTGCGATCCGCGAGGGCGGCAAGCCCGCGCTCGCCCGCGCGCTCGCCCGCATCGAGGCGCGGCCGGAGGCGCCCGAGACGCTGGCGCTGCTCGACGCCGCCCACCAGAACCCGCTGGGCCATGTGATCGGCCTGACCGGGCCGCCGGGGGTGGGCAAGAGCTCGCTCGCCAACCGGCTGGTGTCGTCCTGGCGGGGCAGGGGGAAGACGGTGGGGGTGATCGCGGTCGACCCGTCCTCGCGCCGCTCCCGCGGGGCCCTGCTGGGGGACCGCACCCGGATCGAGACGGATCCCGAGGACCGCGGCGTCTTCGTCCGCTCGATGGCCGCGCGCGACCGGCTGGGGGGGCTGGCGGAGCTGACCTACCCCGCCATGACCCTGATGCGCGCCCTCTACGACCGGGTGCTGGTGGAGACCGTGGGCGTGGGCCAGTCGGAGACCGAGATCGCCGACATGGCCGACACCGTGGCGCTCTGCGTGCAGCCGGCCTCGGGCGACAGCCTGCAGTTCATGAAATCCGGCGTGATGGAGGTGCCGCACCTCTTGATCGTCACCAAGGCCGACCTCGGCCAGCCCGCCCGCCGGGCGCTGGCGGACCTCAAGGGCGCCCTGTCGCTGGCCCCGCCGCGCCCCGACGGGTCCGAGCCCCGGGCCATCGCCTGCTCCTCGACCGAGCTCGACGGCGCCGAGACCGCGGTCGAGGCGCTGGAGGCGCGCATCGCCGACGTGCCCTGGACGGTGCTGAAGGCCCAGCGCGACCGCAACGCGCGGGCCTGGGCCGAGCATGCGCTGCGTGCGCAATGGGGCCGCCGGGGGCTCGAGGCGGCCGCGCCGGACCTCGAATCGACGCGATTCGCGGAGCATCCCTTTCAGACCGCCGGCCTGGCGATGGCAAGGCTGGAAAACAGCGTAAATGGGGTCTTGCGGCATTAACTCTTTTATCCCGCGATTTCAGACAATTAGCTGATAACCCCCCCTCATCCCTGCCTCCGGCAAGGGCGTTTGCGCTGGATTCCCGGGCGCAGACCGTGATTACAGGCCTCCAAGACGAGATCACCACAACGACCGGAGAGGCCCGATGGCGCGCAAGCATCATCGCTGGACCGCCGGCCGCACGGCGGCCGCGATCCTTCGTCCGCGAGCCCTCCTGGGCGCCGCGATGCTCACAGGATGCGCCCTCGCGGGCGCGATCCTGACGACCGGACAAGCCCGCGCGGACGCGCCCAGCTTCGTCACAGCCGCCCTGGGGGCGGAGCGCGCCGCGCTCGTCGGCGTCATGCAGCGCCGCGGCGCGGTCGACCTCGACGCGGTCGACGGCCGGGTGATGCCGCGCTCCTCGGGCGCGGGCAGCCTGGCCAACCTGGACCTGGCCGACCGCAACACCCTCGCCTCGCTGCAGCGGGGCGAGAACCGCACCGCGCTCGGCCTCGCCGGGGTGGCCGCGGGGCAGCAGTCCTGGGACGCCTTCGACCAGGCCAAGGCCGAGGGGGGCCCCGAGTGGCGCTGCCTCGCCGAGGCGCTCTACTTCGAGGCGCGGGGCGAGACCCTGGCCGGCCAGGTGGCCGTGGCCGAGGTGATCCTGAACCGGGTCGACGCCGCGGTGTTCCCCGACACGGTCTGCGGCGTGGTCAAGCAGGGCGCGGCCTCGGGCCGTCTGCACGCCTGCCAGTTCTCCTACAACTGCGACGGCAAGCCGGAGCACATCAGCGAGACGGGCGCCTTCCAGCAGGTCGGCCGCGTGGCGCGGGTGATGCTCGACGGCTGGGCGCGCACCCTGACCGACGGGGCCACCTACTACCACACCACCGCCGTGCGTCCGCGCTGGGCGCGCAAGTTCCACGAGACGGCGGAGATCGGTCCCCACATATTCTACAAGCGTCCGGAGACGATCGCCCGCAACTGAGGGCGACAGGCGCGAGGATCGCGCCCACCGGACGATATCGTTTCTATCGAAACGAATTGGACGCGGGCCCGGCGACTGCCGGGCCCGCGTCGTTCATAAGGGTTTTGCTCGGATATCAACCTTAGGTTGACAAACTCTTCACGACATCATGAATGTGGTCAGCGTCCATTCATCGAGGTCGGCCGGAGTCCCGCCATGTCGCATCTGCTCATCTTCCACGGACGCCTGCACGGCTTCGTCGGACGGATGCTGGACGACGACTATTTCGCCCCCCGCGTGGCGGAGGGGCGGCGGCTGCGTCTCGACGATCCCATGCACGGCGCCCGCTCGCGCTATCCCGACGAGATGGAGCCGCTGCCGCAGGCGACGCGGCTGGTCTCGGGCCTGCTGCCCTTCGGCTATCTCGACGGGATGCACGAGCGGATCATGCATGTCTGCGTGATGTCGGACCCCGAGCTCGCCTTCCTGCGCTTCGCCGCCGAGCTGCAGCGGATGCCGGCGGGGGCGGTGCTGCGCCTGGCCGGCGCCCCGCGCGAGACGCTGCCCTTCGACGATCCCGACGCGCTGATCCCGCGCCTGCTGGCGGCGCCGGCGATCCGCCGCTCGCGGCTGGGGGGGATGACCCGGCTCTGCGCCGGGCTGCCGGCCATCGACGAGGCGGCCCCCGACGAGCTGCAGCTGCGCGCGGCCGAGGCGAACCTGGCGCGGGTGAACTTCCTGTGCGGGGTGGAGCCGCGGCTGGGCAGGTTCCTCGACTATCTCAGCGGGATCTTCGGCTGGGCCCCGCCGGACCGGGACCTGACCGCCCGCGTGCCGGCGCCGCTGGTCGCGCCCGAGGCGCTGGGCCCCGCCGCCCGCGCCGCCCTGCGCGCAGCCACCGACATCGACCGCCGCCTGTTCGAGCGTCGGCTGGACGGCGCCGTGGCCCAGGTGGCATGACCCGGGCGGCCTGACCCGCCGGCCCGGAGCCCGAAGCTCAGAGCCCGGAGCCTAGAGCCAGTCGCGAAGGATCGGGATCAGCGGCACGTCGGCGGGGGGCATCGGGTAGTCGCGCAGCGCCTCCGGGCGCGCCCAGGCCAGGCGCTGGCCCTCGCGCGACTGCGGCGTCCCCTCCCACTTGCGGCAGATCCACAGCGGCATCAGCAGGTGGAAGCTCTCGTAGGCGTGGGAGGCGAAGGTCAGCGGCGCGAGGCAGCTGGTCCAGGTGCCGATGCCCAGCTCCTCCTGCAGCTCGCGGATCAGGCAGGCCTCGGGGGTCTCGCCCGGCTCGACCTTGCCGCCGGGGAATTCCCACAGGCCCGCCATCGACTTGCCCTCCGGCCGCTGGGCCAGCAGCACGCGGCCGTCCCGGTCGACCAGCGCGCAGGCGGCGACCAGGACGATCTTCTTCGGCCCCGAGTCCGGGGCGGGCTCCTTCGGCCCCGAGGCCGGGGCGGGCTCCTTCGGCGTCTCCGCCTCGCTCACCCGATCAGCTCCGGTAGTCGGCGTTGATGGTGATGTAGCCATGCGTCAGGTCGCAGGTCCACACGGTCGCCTTGCCCTCGCCGATGCCCAGCTCGCAGGTGATGTCGAGCTCGGGGTTCTTCATGTAGGCGGCGCCCTCGGCCTCCTTGTAGGCGGGCGAGACCCAGCCCCCCTCGGCCACCACGATGTCGCCGAAGCGGATGCCGATGCGGTCGCGGTCGGCGGGCTCGCCGCACTTGCCCACGGCCATCACCACGCGGCCCCAGTTGGGATCCTCGCCGGCAATGGCGGTCTTGACCAGCGGGCTGTTGGCGATGGCGAGCGCCACCTTCTTCGCCGACTTGTCGGACTTCGCGCCGGTGACGGTGACCGAGACGAACTTTGTCGCCCCCTCCCCGTCGCGCACGATCTGCTGGGCGAGGTCGCGCAGCACCCGCTCCAGCGCCGCTGCGAACTCCGCCGCGCGGGGATCGCGGCGCGACGTGATCGGCTCCATCGGCGCGCGGCCGGTGGCGGCGACCAGCACCGTGTCGGAGGTGGAGGTGTCGCTGTCCACCGTCACCGCGTTGAAGGTCCGCTCCGTCGCCTCCGAGAGCATCTTCTGCAGCACGTCGCGCTCGATGGCCGCATCGGTGAAGACGAAGCCCAGCATCGTCGCCATGTCCGGCGCGATCATGCCCGAGCCCTTGCAGAACCCCGCGATGGTCACCCGCTGGCCGCCCAGCGGCAGCACCTCGGCCGCGCCCTTGGGGAAGGTGTCGGTGGTCATGATCGCGCGGGCCGCGTCCTCGCCCGCGTCCTCGTGCAGGTTCGCGTTCAGCTCCTCGAGCTTGGCGGCGATCTTCTCATGGGGCAGGGGCTCGCCGATCACGCCGGTCGAGGCCATCCAGACCCCCGACTTCGGCGCGCCGGTGGCCTTGGCGACGGCGGCGGCGAGCGCCTCGACCGCCTCGACCCCGTTCTTCCCGGTGAAGGCGTTGGAGTTGCCGGAGTTCACCAGGATCGCCTGCGGCCCCTTCACCGGGGCGGCGTCGCGCAGGGCCTCGCACCACAGCACGGGGGCGGAGCGGGTGGAGGAGCGGGTGAACACCCCCGCCACCGCCGAGCCCGGCGCCAGCATCGCCAGCATCACGTCGCGCCGGCCCTTGTAGCGCACGTTGGCCTCGGCGGCGGCGAAGCGCACGCCGGCCACGGGCGGCAGGTCGGGGAAGGAAGCGGGCGCCAGCGGCGAGACCGGCGGCGGGGTCTTCTTCTTCGGCGCGGCCTCGGCCGGGGCGGCGGCGGCGGGGGCCGCCTCGGCGGCGCGGGCCAGCGTCGCCTCCAGCGCGGCGACCTCGGCCTTCAGGGCGGCCAGCCGCTCCAGCGCGCCTTCCAGCGTTCCGGCGGGCGCGGCCGCGGCCTTCGCCTTCTTCGCCTTCTTCTTCTTGTCGTCCTTGGCCATGCCTGCGTCCCCTGCTCGTCGACCCGGGGCCCGCGCCGGGCCTCGGCCCGCGGGGGTCCCCGTCGTCCCGGCGCGGGGCCCCGGACGTGGAAAGACCACGAAAAAAGGGCGGGACCGCGCCGTCGCGTTCCCGCCCTCTTGCCATGTCCGCGGCGCGGGGAGAAGCCCGTTCAGGCCCCCGCGGCGGGTGTTTTCCCTGCGCTGCGCGCGCGCAGGGGCGGATCCCGCCGCGGCCGGGGCCGGGGTGGGATCCGCGCCCGGCTCACTGGCCCGGACGGGCGGGCGAGAGCAGGTCGTCGCGGCGGATCGCCGAGGCGTCGGGCAGCTCCTCGGACATCTGGATGTCGGCCGCGCCGCGCAGCTCCTCGATCTTCTGGGTGGCGGCGGTGCGGGCGGCCTCCTGGGCGAGCTCCTGGCGCATCTCCTCGAAGGTCGGCACGGGGGCCTCGCGCTGGCCGGTGACCAGGATCAGATGCCAGCCGAACTGGGTCTCGACCGGGCCCACGACCACGCCTTCCTCGGCGCCGAAAGCGGCCTCGGCGAAGGCGGGGACCATCTGGCCCTCGTCGAACCAGCCCAGATCGCCGCCGCGCTCCTTGGTGCCGTCGGTGCCGTGCTGCTGGGCGAGCTCCGCGAAGTCGGCGCCGCCGTCGAGCTCGGCCTTGATCTCCTCGGCCAGCGCCTGGTCCTCGACCAGGATGTGCGAGGCGCGGATCTCCGGCGTCGGCTCCATCTCGGCCGACTTCTCCTCGTAGAGGGCGCGCAGCGCCTCCTCGGAGGTCGCCTCGCCGATCACCTTGGCCATCTCGGCCTCGGCCAGGTAGCTCTTGCGGGCGATCTCGGCGTGCAGGGCGGCGATCTTGTCGTCGCCGCGCCCGGCCTCCTCGGCCTGCTGGGCGAGCAGCGCCTGCACCACCGCCTGGTCGATCAGCGCCGGCATCAGCTGCGCGTCGGGCAGCTGCTGGTACTGCTGGGGCAGGGAGGAGCGGGCGATGATCACCTCGGCCAGCGTCACCGGCTTGCCGTTGACCGTGGCCACGACCATCTCGGCGCTCGCCTCGGGGGCGGCGGCCGGGGTCTCGGCGGCGGTCTCGCTCTGGGTCTGGCCCTGGGTCTGGCCCTGCGTCTGGTCCTGGGCGAAGGCCGGGGCGAGGCCCAGGGGCATCAGCGCGGCGGCCGCGACGGCGAGGGCCGCGGCGCGGCGCGGGCGGGCGATGGGCATGAGGAAAACTCCCTTTCGTGGAGACGCCTTCCGACAAGGCGCGAGGTCATCGGGTTCGGGGGGGACCTGTAGCCTTCCCCCGCCCGGTTCAAGGCCGGAGGGGGAAACCGCCGCGCCTGCAGGGGCGCGTTCACGGGGTCCTGAAGGGCGGGCGAAGGGGTCCCGAAGCACGGGCAGGGCGGGATCGGGGCGTTGCGTTCGCGTCTCCCGCCCGGTCTGCGAGCCGGGCTTCCGGCCGGCGGGACGCCGACTGAGCCGGGGGCGCGCGTTGACAGCGCCCCGCCCGCCGCCTAACTGTCCGCATGGCCCCCTGGGGGCCGTCGCGGCGCGGGTCAGGCCCCGTTTAGCGCGCCCCCGACGAGCGGGCAACAGGGCTCGGACCTGCGCAGGTCCCCGCCTCCCCGTCCTTCCGGGACCGGCGCGTCCCATGGGCCTTCCGCGCCTCGACCGGTTTGGATTTCCGCCCGGGCGGCCGCGAACCGCATGGCGTCCGGGGCTGGCGTCGCCTATCTGGGGCGCTCGGAACGGCTCGGCGGAGCGTCTCGCTCCCGGCCGGCAGCAAGGATGAAGGCGAGACATGCTGGGACTGGGCGCCGCCGCCAGAAAGGTCTTCGGGACCGCCAACGACCGTCAGGTCAAGGCGTTGATGCGCAAGGTGCGCGCCATCAACGAGCTGGAGCCCGAGATCTCGGCCCTCCCCGACGAGGCGCTGAAGGCCAAGACGCAGGAGTTCCGCGACCGCCACGCGCAGGGCGAAAGCCTCGACGCGCTGCTGCCCGAGGCCTTCGCCGTGGCGCGCGAGGCCGCCAAGCGCGCGCTCGGCATGCGGCCCTTCGACGTGCAGCTGGTGGGCGGCATGGTCCTCCACCAGGGCAAGATCTCGGAGATGAAGACCGGCGAGGGCAAGACGCTGGTCGCGACCCTCCCCACCTATCTCAACGCCATCGCCGGCAAGGGCGTGCACGTGGTCACCGTGAACGACTACCTCGCCCGGCGCGACGCGGAGTGGATGTCGAAGGTCTACGGCTTCCTCGGCCTGACCACCGGCATCGTCACCCCGGGCGTGGGCGACGCCGAGCGCAAGGCCGCCTACGCCTGCGACGTGACCTACTGCACCAACAACGAGCTCGGCTTCGACTACCTGCGCGACAACATGAAGTTCCGGCTCGAGGACATGGTCCAGCGCGGCCACGCCTTCGCGATCGTGGACGAGGTGGACTCGATCCTGATCGACGAGGCGCGCACGCCGCTGATCATCTCCGGCCCCGCCGAGGACAGCTCCGAGACCTACCGCGCCGTCGACGCGATCATCCCCGAGATCTCGGCGGAGCACTACGACATCGACGAGAAGGCGCGCTCGGCCAACTTCACCGACGAGGGCAACGAGTTCATCGAGCAGCGCCTGCAGGCCGCCGGCCTGCTGCCCGAGGGGACCGGCCTCTACGATCCCGAGAACGTCTCCTACGTCCACCACGTCAACCAGGCCCTGCGCGCGCACACGCTGTTCAAGAAGGACACGCATTACATCGTGCGCGGCGGCAAGGTGGTGATCATCGACGAGTTCACCGGCCGGATGATGGACGGCCGCCGCTTCGGCGACGGCCTGCACCAGGCGCTGGAGGCCAAGGAAGGCGTCCAGATCCAGCCCGAGAACGTGACGCTGGCCTCGATCACCTTCCAGAACCTGTTCCGCCTCTACGACAAGCTGTCGGGCATGACCGGCACCGCGATGACCGAGGCGGACGAGTTCGCCTCGATCTACGGTCTGCAGGTGGTGGAGATCCCCACCAACCTGCCCATCGCCCGTCAGGACGAGGACGACCAGGTGTTCCGCTCGGGCGACGAGAAGACGCTCGCCCTGATCGAGGCCATCGCCGACGCCCACCGCCGCGGCCAGCCGGCGCTGGTCGGCACCACCTCGATCGAGAAGTCCGAGCAGCTCTCGCACCTGCTCTCCCAGCCCGCGGCGCTGAAGAAGACCGCCGAGGTGCTGCGCAGGTTCGCCGAGCAGACCAAGCCCAAGGAGACCGCCCGGCGCGAGTACCTCGAGGCGACGGCCGAGCATCTCGAGACGATGGCCAAGGCCGGCAAGGGCATCCCGCACGAGGTCCTCAACGCCCGCCACCACGAGCGCGAGGCCTATATCGTCGCCAAGGGCGGCCTGCCGGGCGCGGTGACCATCGCCACCAACATGGCCGGCCGAGGCACCGACATCCAGCTCGGCGGCAACGTCGAGATGATGGCGCGCGAGAAGCTGCTGGACCTCGGCGAGCAGGTGACCGAGCAGCGCCTGCACGAAGTGATGTCCGAGATCGCGCCGAAGGCCGAGGCCGACAAGAAGACCGCGCTCGAGGCCGGGGGCCTGTGGGTGATCGGCACCGAGCGCCACGAGAGCCGACGCATCGACAACCAGCTCCGCGGCCGCTCCGGCCGCCAGGGGGACCCGGGGCGGTCCTCGTTCTACCTCTCGCTCGACGACGACCTGATGCGCATCTTCGGGTCCGAGCGGATGGACAAGATGCTCAAGACCCTGGGCCTCCAGGAAGGCGAGGCGATCATCCACCCCTGGGTGAACAAGGCCATCGAGAAGGCGCAGGGCAAGGTCGAGGCGCGCAACTTCGACATCCGCAAGAACCTCTTGAAGTTCGACGACGTGATGAACGACCAGCGCAAGGCGATCTTCGCCCAGCGCCGCGAGATCATGGAGGCGAGCGACGTCCAGGAGACGGTCCGCGACATGCGCCACGAGCATATCGACGACCTCGTCTCCGAGCACATCCCCGAGCGCGCCTATGCCGACCAGTGGGACGTCGAGGGCCTCTACGCCAAGCTCCTGCAGGACTTCGGCCGCGAGGTTCCGGTGATCGCCTGGGCCAAGGAAGAGGGCGTCGACGACGAGCATATCCGCGAGCGGCTGATCAAGATGGCCGACGAGCAGGTGGCCGAGAAGGCCGCCGCCTTCGGCCCGGACGTGATGCGCCAGATCGAGAAGTCGGTGCTGCTGCAGACCATCGACCACCACTGGCGCGAGCATCTGGTGACGCTGGAGCACCTGCGCTCGGTGATCGGCTTCCGCGGCTATGCGCAGCGCGATCCGCTCAACGAGTACAAGACCGAGGCCTTCGAGCTGTTCCAGTCGCTGCTGGGCCGCCTGCGCCGCGACGTGACCCGCCAGATCGCCTATGTGCAGGTGATGTCCCAGGACGAGGCCGCCCGCCAGCGCGCCGCCCTGTCGGCGGCCGCCGACCAGCTCGCCGCCGCCGCCCAGCCCCGCCAGCCGGCCCCGGAGCCCGCGCTGGAAGGCGCCGGCGCCCCCTCGGCCGCGCCCGCCCCGGCCCCCGCGCCGATCCAGGCCGCCGAGATCGACCCGACCGACCCCTCCACCTGGGGCCAGGTCGGCCGCAACGAGCCCTGCCCCTGCGGCTCCGGCCTGCGCTACAAGAACTGCCACGGCAAGATCAGCTGAGGACGACGAGGCCCCCCTCCGGGGAGCGCCGCGACGGCTGTCCCGCCTGTGCCTTCGCTCTCGCCCGCGGCGCGCCGCGGGCGTTTGCATGTGGGGGCGCCGTTTCCGGGGGCGAAGGGCGGGAAGGCCTCGGGCGGGGGTTTGTGGGGCGGGGTTTCCGCCTTCCGTCGAGACGGCCGCCGGAGCCGGCTCATGGCGCGCGTGCGCCGCTCGGCCCGCGCCGCGAGGGCAGGCTCGGCTTCGCCCGGTCGCTGCGCGGGCCCTGACCCGCGGCCCGACGCGCCTCCTTGCGGCGTCAGGCCGGGGCGACGTCCCAGGGGGCGGGCGGCCCGCGCGCCGCGCAGCCTTCGGCTGCGCGAGCGCGCGGGCGGCGCCGCGTCGGCTGCTGCGCCTGGGGGGACCGGTTCGCCCGCGGCGCGTGGCGGGCGTCGGCGCTTGGAGCGAGGGGCGATTGGGGCGAGCGGTCGGTCGCGGCCCGGCCGGGTCCTGCGGCGCCGACCGGGCAGGGCGCTTGCCGTGCAGGCGGATAGAGCTGCCTGCGGCGCGCGGGCGGGGCAGGGCGCCTCCCGCCTGCGGGCCGGCAGGGCGCCTCCGGCGTGCGGGACGGCAAGGCGTCCGCGGAGCGCGGGCGGGTCGCCTCCAGCGCGTGGGCGGGCGGGTCGACTCCGGCGCCCGAGCGGGCCGCCTCCGGCGCGGGGCCCAGGGGATGCGTGGGGCGGGGCGCCGTGAGGGGTTGCGCCGAGGGGCGGCGAGGATCAGGTTGCCTGAGCATTCGATCCGCCCGCATCGCGGAGCGATCCCCTCCGCCGGACTCCGCCCCATGCGCTTCCCCGCCGCGGCCACGCCGCCGCACATCGTCACCCTGATCCTGCTGACCGCGGGAACCACCGTGACGCTGAACATGTTCCTCCCCTCGCTCGCCCATATCGCCGAGCACTTCGGGGTCTCCTACGGGGCGGCCGGGTGGCTGGTGTCGGGATACCTCGGCGTCACCGCGCTGCTGCAGCTGCTGATCGGGCCGCTGTCGGACCGCTTCGGGCGCCGGCCGGTGCTGCTGGGGTGCCTGGGCGTGTTCCTCGTCGCCTCGATCGGCTGCTTCACCGCCCAGAGCTTCGGAACGCTGCTCGCCTTCCGGCTGCTGCAGGGGGCGATGATCGCGGGTTCCGCCCTGTCGCCGGCCATCGTGCGCGACCTGCTGCCCCCGGCCGAGGCCGCCAGCCGCATCGGCTACATCGCCACCGCCATGGCCGTGGGGCCGATCCTGGGCCCCTCGATCGGCGGCCTGCTCGACGCGGGCTTCGGCTGGCGCGCCGCCTTCGCCGTCTATGCGCTGATCGCCGTGGGGCTGATCGCGCTGGTCTGGCGGGACCTGGGCGAGACCAACCACGCGCGCTCCGCCGACTTCGGCCGCCAGTTCCGCGAGTACCCGGAACTGCTGCGCTCCCGCCGCTTCTGGGGCTGCGCGCTGTGCATGGCCTTCTCGGTCGGCGGGTTCTTCGCCTTCATCGCCGGCGTGCCGCTGCTGGCGCAGACGGCGCTGGGGCTGAGCCCGGCGCAGCTGGGCATCGCGCTGGGCTCGATCACCACCGGCTTCGCCACGGGGGCGTTCCTGTCGGGGCGCTACGCCGGCCGGGTGGGGCTGACGGGGATGATGATGCTGGGCCGCTGCGTGGCCTGCGCAGGGCCTGCGGCGGGCTTCGCGCTGGCGCTCTCGGGCCATGTCTCGGTCGCCTCGGTGTTCGGGGCGACGCTGTTCGTGGGGGTGGGGAACGGGCTGACCATGCCCTCGGCCAACGCCGGCGCGGTCTCGGTCCGGCCGCGGCTGGCGGGGAGCGCCGCGGGGCTCGCCGGCGCGCTGAACGTGGGGGGCGGGGCGGCGATCACCGCGCTGGTCACGGCCGTCCTGTCGCGCGAACCAAGGGCCTCGGTGCTGCTGGGGCTGATGCTGGCGCTCTGCCTCGCGGGGCTGGCGGCGGCCTTCTACGTGCGCTGGGTCGACCGGCGCGAGGCGGCGGCCGGCGGCCACGCGCTGGGGATGGGCGGGCGCGGTTGACCGCCCCGGCGCGCGGCGCGATGCTCGGCCGCAAGGAGGCGCCCCGATGACCGTGCTGCGCATCGTCCCCAACCTCGCCCACCCGGACCCCGCGGCCTCCCGCGGCTTCTGGCGGGACCTGCTGGGGCTGGAGCCGGCGATGGACATGGGCTGGATCCTGACCTGGACCCCGCCGATGGAGCATCTCGACCCGCCCGAGCAGCGCCCCCAGCTCTCGGTCATGTCCGAGGGGGGCGGCGGCGCGCCGGTCCCCGACGTCTCGATCGAGGTCACGGACGTGGACGCGGTCCACGCGCGCGCCCTCGAGATGGGCCTCGCGATCGAGCGCCCGCTCGTCGACGAGCCCTGGGGCGTGCGCCGCTTCTTCCTGCGCGAGCCGGGGGGGCGGCTCCTGAACATCCTCTCCCACGTGCCGCAACCGTGAGGCGCCCGGACGTCCATACGGTCGCCTGAGCGTTGACGGGCGCAGGCGCGCGCGCCCATGCTGGAGGCGGCCGCCAAAGGCCCGGGCGCCGCTCCCCCCGGCGCACCGTCCATGGGAGGATGCATTGATGATGACCGACAGACTGCGCTTCGGCGTATTCCTCGCCCCGTTCCACAAGCCGGGCGTGAACCCCACCCTGGCCCTGCAGAACGACCTGGAGCTGATGCAGTGGCTCGACCGCTGCGGCTATGACGAGGCCTGGATCGGCGAGCACCACTCCGCCGGATCCGAGATCATCGCCAGCCCCGAGATCTTCATCGCCGCCGCGGCCGAGCGCACCCGCCACATCCGGCTGGGCACCGGCGTCACCTCGCTGAGCTACCACAACCCGCTGTGGGTGGCCGAGCGGATGGTGCAGCTCGACCACATGACCCGCGGGCGGATCATGTTCGGGGCGGGGCCGGGCGCGCTGCCCACCGACGCGCGGATGATCGGCATCGACCCCTCCCAGACCCGCGGCCTGCTGGAGGACAGCCTGGGCGTGATCATGAAGCTGCTCGAGAGCGAGGAGCCGGTCACCTTCAAGAACGACCGCTGGGACCTGCGCGAGGCGCGGCTGCACCTGCGGCCCTACTCCAACTTCGACGTCTGCGCGGCGGCGGTGGCCTCTCCGGCGGGGCCGAGGCTCGCGGGGCGGCACGGCATCGGGCTCCTGTCCATCGGGGCCACCTCGGCCGCGGGCTTCGACGCGCTGGCGCTGCACTGGGACGTGATGGAGGCCGAGGCGGCGGCCCACGGAAAGACCGTCAGCCGGGACAAGTGGCGCCTCGTCGGCCTCGTGCACATCGCCGAGACCGAGGAGCAGGCCAAGCGGGACGTCGCCTACGGCATGGAGCAGTGGTTCCACTACTTCCAGGCCGTCGCCGCCTTCCCGCAGATGGCGGTGCCGGGCGACGACCTCGACGAGATGATCGCCTTCATCAACGAGTCGGGCTTCGGCGCCATCGGCACGCCCGACATGGCGGTGGCCCAGATCGACCGGCTGATGAAGCAGTCGAACGGCGGCTTCGGCGCCTACCTGATGCTCGCCCACAACTGGGCGAACCCGGAGGCCACCAGGAAGAGCTACGAGCTGATCGCCCGCCACGTGATGCCCCATTTCCAGGGCCACTTCCTGCCCACCATGGACAGCGCCGCCCGCGCCGAGAAGCTGCGCCCGGAACTGGCCGCCAAGCACGAGCAGGCGGTGGAAGACATGAAGGCCCGCTACGAGGCCGAGGTCGCGGGGCGCGCGAAGAAGCCGGAGGGGGTGGACGCGGGCTGAGGGCCGCGGCGACGACGGACGCGGGCCCGGAGGGCCCGCGTCGGTGGGACGGAGGCGCCCTGCGGGCGGGCCTGGCTTGCGCGCGTGCCGCGCGCGCGGGCTTCGCCCGCGAAGGGACGCTTCTGAACTCACCAGAGAACAAGCCGCGCCTGTTCTCCGCAGCCGTCCGTCGCTGAAGATGCCTGAGCGACTCGGCATCAGCGACGGACGGCTCCGGAGAACAGGCGCTCGCGGAAGGACCTGGGGCGGGCCGGGGCCTGGGGCGGGCGGCGCGCATGAGAAAGGGCCGGTCGCGGAGGACCGGCCCTTGTCGGACGTCGCGCCTGCGCGGCGCTTACTGGTTGGCTTCGCGGATCTGCTCGGCCTTGGCCTTGTCGAAGGCGACGCCGTTCTGCTCGAACAGCTGGTCGAGCTCGCCCGAGAGGGTCATCTCGGTGATGATGTCGCAGCCGCCCACGAACTCGCCCTTCACGTAGAGCTGGGGGATCGTCGGCCAGTCGGAGAAATCCTTGATCCCCTGGCGCACGGCGTCGTCGGCCAGGACGTTCACGTCCTTGAACTCGACGCCCATGAAGTTCAGCACGCCGGCCACGCGCGCGGAGAACCCGCACTGCGGCATCGACTTGGTGCCCTTCATGAACAGCACCACGTCGTTGGCCTTGATGTCGGCCTCGATCGTGGCGAAGGCGGGGTTGGTCGCGGTCTCGGTCATTCGCGTCCTCCTCGGGGGACGGGGCGGGGACTGGGGAAAGGGAGGCTCAGTCCGGCGCCCGGGTGGTCAGCGCGAGGGCGTGCAGCTCGCCCCCCATCCGGCCCTTCAGCGCGGCATAGACGGCCCGCTGCTGCTGAACCCGGTTCATGCCCTTGAACTGCGGGGCGATCACCGTCGCCGCGTAGTGATCCCCGTCGCCGGCGAGGTCGTTGATTTCGACGGAGGCTTCGGGGAACGCCTCCTTGATCAGGCGCTCGATCTCGCTCGACTCCATGGGCATAGAGGTGGGCTCCGGGTTCGTTGCCGTTCCATCGTGAAATAAAGCGCGCGGCCCTTGCCTGCAAGGACCGCGGCGGAATCGAGGGGGGCGCGGCCCCCCCCCGGGGCCTCAAGCGCCTCAGGCGCCCATCATCCGGGCGAAGCCGCCCGCATGCGCCTCGCGGAGCGCGGCGAGCGGGGCGGGGCGGCCGCCCAGGATCACCGCGTCGCCCTCCAGCGTGCCGATCTGGCGCGCGGGCACGCCGGCCTTGGCCGCCGCGTCCAGCGCCGCCATCGCCGACTTGGCGGGGCAGGCGAGCAGGTAGCGGCCCTGGTCCTCGCCGAAGAACCACGCCCCCGGCGCCATGCCCTTGGGCGCGCCGGCCACCGTCGCGCCGCAGCCCGACGCCAGCGCCATCTCCGCCGCCGCCACCGCGAGGCCGCCGTCGGAGAGGTCGTGGGCGGCGGACAGCAGCTCCGCGGCCTTCAGGGCGCGCACCAGCTCGCCCGCAGCCCGCTCGGCGGCGAGGTCGACGGGGGGCGGGGGGCCTTCCTCGCGCCCGTGCAGCTCGTAGAGCCAGGCGGAGCGGTCGAGCCAGCCCGCCGTCTCGCCCAGCAGGATCAGCACGTCGCCGCGCCGGCCGGCCATCGGGATCGCCTGGCCGAGGTCCTCCAGCAGGCCCACCGCGGCGATGGTGGGCGTGGGCTGGATCGCCTGGCCCTCGGTCTCGTTGTAGAGGCTGACGTTGCCCGAGACGATCGGCATGTCGAGCGCCTTGCACGCCTCGCCGATGCCCTGGATGCAGCCGACGAACTGGCCCATGATCCGCGGCTTCTCGGGGTTGCCGAAGTTCATGTTGTCGGTGGTCGCCAGCGGCCGGGCGCCGGTGGCGCAGAGGTTGCGGAAGCACTCCGCGACCGCCTGCCGGCCGCCCTCCACCGGATCCGCGAAGCAGTAGCGCGGCGTCACGTCCGACGAGAAGGCCAGAGCCTTCTTGGTGCCGTGCACCCGCACCACCGCGGCGTCGGAGCCGGGGCCCCGGGCGGTGTCGGCGCCGACGGTGTGGTCGTACTGCTCCCACACCCAGGCGCGCGAGCAGAAGTTGGGCCGGCCCAGCAGCGCCAGCAGGTCGGCGGCGGGGTCGGCGCAGTCGGGCAGGTCGGCGACCTTGGGCGAGGGAGGCGTCGGCTCCCACGGGCGGTCGTATTCGGGGGCGGTGCCGGAGAGGGCGGCGAGCGGAAGGTCGGCCTTCACCTCGCCCGCCAGCTTCACCAGGAAGCGGTCCTCGGCGATGGTCTTGCCGACGATGGCGAAGTCGAGGTCCCACTTGTCGAAGATCGCCCGCGCCTCCGCCTCCATCGAGGGCTTGAGGACCATGAGCATCCGCTCCTGGCTCTCGGAGAGCATCATCTCGTAGGCGCTCATGTGGGTTTCGCGCTGGGGGACGGCGTCGAGGTCGAGCTCGATCCCGAGGCCCCCCTTGTCGCCCATCTCGACGGCCGAGCAGGTCAGCCCCGCGGCGCCCATGTCCTGGATCGAGATCACGGCTCCGCTCGCCATCAGCTCAAGGCACGCCTCCAGCAGGCGTTTTTCCGTGAAGGGGTCGCCGACCTGCACCGTGGGGCGCTTTTCCTCGGCGCCCTCGCCGAACTCGGCCGAGGCCATGGTGGCGCCGCCGACCCCGTCGCGCCCGGTCTTGGCGCCGAGGTAGACCACCGGCATGCCGACGCCGGAGGCGGCGGAGTAGAAAATGGAATCCGCCTTGGCGATGCCGGCGGCGAAGGCGTTGACCAGGCAGTTGCCGTCATAGCCCGCGTGGAAGCGGACCTCGCCGCCCACGTTGGGCACGCCGAAACAGTTGCCGTAGGAGCCGATGCCCTCGACCACGCCCGCCACCAGCCGTTTCGTCTTCGGATGCTCGGGGCGGCCGAAGGACAGGGCGTTCATCGCCGCCATCGGCCGGGCGCCCATCGTGAAGACGTCGCGGAGAATGCCGCCGACGCCGGTCGCGGCGCCCTGGTGGGGCTCGATGTAGGAGGGGTGGTTGTGGCTCTCCATCTTGAAGATCACCGCATCCCCGTCGCCGATGTCGACGACGCCCGCGTTCTCGCCCGGGCCGCAGATCACCTGGGGCCCCTCGGTCGGCAGGGTGCGAAGCCACTTCTTCGAGGACTTGTAGGAGCAGTGCTCGTTCCACATGGCCGAGAAGATGCCGAGCTCGGTCCAGCTCGGCGTGCGGCCGATCAGGTCCAGGATCCGCTGGTATTCCTCGGCCGTCAGGCCATGGTCCGCGGCGAGGGCTTGCGTGACGGCGGGTTCTGCGGACATGGTCCCTCCTGAACGAAGGCCGCCTTACCATGGCCCCGCGCGCCGGGGCCTCCCGAACAGGACAAGGCGAAAGGCGCGGGCCTTCTAGCCCGGCGCAGAGGCGAGGAAAAGATCGCATGTCATCCCAGGCCCCCGCCGCGGTCCGATCGGCGGGAGACATCTCGCCGCCCCCTCCGGGCGCCTGGCGAGGCTATGTCGCCGTCGCCGCGGCCGTCGCGGTCTGGGCGAGCTGGATCGTGATCACCCGGGTGCAGGTCGCCTCGATGCCGCCCTCCGACGTGGCGCTGCTGCGCTTCGCGATCCCGGCGATGATCCTGGCGCCGGTCTGGCTGAAGCGGGGGCTGGTCCCGAAGGGCCAGCCGCTGGGGGCGCTGGCGGTGATGGCGGTCGGCTGGGGCGGGCCCTTCGTGATGCTGATCTCCAAGGGGCTCGAGACGGTGCCGGCCTCGCTGTTCGGGCCGATGGTGCCGGCGACGCTGCCGCTGCTGGTGGCGATCTTCGACCGGGTGGTGAACGGGGTCCCGGTGCGGGGCATGCGCCTCGTGGGGCTGATCCTGATCGCGACCTCGATCGCGCTGATCGTGGGGCCGGCCTTCGCGCGGGCCGACGCGGGGTTCCTCTCGGGCGCGCCCTACCTGGTGCTCGCGGCCTGCGGGTGGACGGCCTTCACGCTCGCCTATCGCTCGACCACGCTGACCGGGATCGAGGCCACGGCCTACGTCTCGCTCTACTCCACGCCGCTGCTGATCGCGGTGACGCTGACCACCGGCAGCGCGCTGCCCGAGGCGACGCTGGAGGAGTGGGTGTTCTACGTGATCTTCCAGGGCGTGCTGGCCGGCGTGATCTCGGTCGCGGCCTTCGGCTACGCGGTGCGGGCGCTGGGGGTGGCGAAGACCTCGGCCTGGACCTCGCTGGTGCCGATGGGGGCTGCGATCGGCGGCTGGGCCTGGCTGGGCGAGCATCCGGGCCCGCTGGGCTGGGCCGCGGTCTGCGCCGCCTGCCTGGGCGTGGCCGCGGTGAACGGCGCCTTCCAGGTCCTGACCGCGCGGCGCGCCTGAGCGCGCCCGTCGGTTCCGACGAGGACCCGGGCGGTCGACTGCAGGAAGGGTGTCCGCGGCCCGTAGTGTGGGGAAACGCTTGCGGCCGGTGACGATGGCGCGGGGTTCCTTGGGGGGGTGCTGCGCCACCGCCGAGGGGGATCCAGCCGCATTCGGACCGCGGACAGACACAATATCCGCTTTCGGGCCCGCCGATACAAGGGTCCGCGCATGATCGTGACGGTCGGGCGAGCTCAGTCCGCCGCCCGCCCCGCGCCCTCTTCCGACGGCAGCAGACGCGTCAGGCCGACCGAGCCGGCCTCGGCGTCCTGAAAATCCAGTGACATTCGGATCCCATCACCCCTGCGCCACAGCTCGGTCAGGTCGTCGTAGAAACGCGACAACGGATGTCCGGATTCGCCCGTGGCGATCACGAAGACCGAGCCGTCGGGGTCGGCGAAGTCCACCGCCATGCGGAAACCGGCGCCGAATCGGCTGGCATAGGGCTCGTCCCCCCGGCCGGCCGAGGCGGTGCGCATCAGCGTGTAGTCGCCGCCCGAGACCTCGTGGCGGATGTTCACCACCAGCCCCAGCAGGCCGAAGCCGCCCAGCACCTCATGGTCCATCCGCGCCTCGTGCGCCTCCCCCCAGCGCCAGCCGCGGGGGTCGGAGCCGTAGCGCTCGGCGAGCGTGTTGAGCGCGTCGTCGAGCGCCAGCGCCGCGATCTCGGGGCAGGTCTCGACGCGGGAGGTCTTGTCGATGTCGCACCAGACCGCCGCGCCGTCGACGTCGCGGAACACCCGCTCGACGAACTCCGGCCGGGGCCCCTCGACGCGCGAGATCGCGGGGCCGAGCTCGTCCTCCGCCAGCCGGACGGTCAGGCGGCGCATCCATTCGGAGAAGATCAGCGGCTCGGGCGCGTGCTCCGACATCTCGCCGTTCCAGTCGCCCAGCATCTCCAGCGCCTGCTGGCGGCGCGCCTCGACCGGGTCCTCGGGCGCCGCCGCGCCCGTCCACCACAGGTCCGAGGCGATCAGCGGCAGCACCGCGCGCGCCATCTCCGAGACGGCGTCGTTCTGCAGCGCCACGGCGCTGTCGAGGGAGTGGAACTCGCGCGCGGCGAGCTGCTTGCGCAGCCGGCGCATCCGGTAGGGGTCGCCCCAGTGGAAGCTCAGGTGGCGGGGATATTCCGCGTCCGAGGTGCGGTTGTTGGCGTTCGCCACCGCCCCGCTCTCGGGCCGCATCACGGCGGGCATCTCGTCGTAGGGGACGTAGCCCTGCCAGTCGTTGGCCGCGATCCAGCCGGGGGCGGGCAGGCGGCCCTGGCCAGGGCTCCAGGGATTGCGCAGCGGCGCGCGGCCGGCGACGAACATGCCCACGTCCTCGCGGTCGGCCACGGTGATGTTCAGCGCCGGCGCCACATGCGGGCGCATCGCCTCGCGCGCGGCGTCGATGGAGCGCGCCTGCATCAGCGCGAACCCGGCCGAGAAGGTGCGGTCCTCGGCGGTCAGCGCCGTCCAGCTCAGCGCCGCCACATGGCCCGCGGGAGTGACGTCGCCCACCCCCATCTGCGCGGGCGGCAGCACAGGCCCGTGGCGGGTCCAGCGCAGCCGCGTCTCCACCCGGTCGCCGCCGGCGAGCCCGATCCACTCGGTCCGCTCGCGGAAGGGCGCGGAGCCCTCGGGCGTCAGGTAGCGGCTCTCGTCCTCGGGATCGAGTTTCTCGATGTAGACGTCGGCGTCGTCGACATAGGCCGAGGTCAGCCCCCAGGCGAGATCGGAGTTGCGCCCGATCAGCACCAGCGGCAGGCCGGGCACCGTGGCCCCGATCACCCCGCCCGACGGCAGCTCCAGCCGCGCCAGGTGCCACAGCGAGGGGGCCGAGAGCCACAGGTGCGGGTCGTTGGCCAGCAGCGGCGCCTCGGCCGCGGTGCGCGAGGGGCCCAGCGCCCAGGCGTTGGAGGCGCCGCCCTCGCCCGGGGGCGACAGCGTCTGCGCCCCCTGCGGGCCCTGCGGCGCGGCGAAGCGGGCGCCGGGAAGCTGGGCGGCGAAGCTCGCGGCGCCGGGCAGGGGCGGGCCTGCGGCCTGCTTCAGCGGCTCGATCTCGGCGCCCTCGGGATAGTCGGGCAGGATGTCGCGCAGCCGCGCCCCCGGCAGCAGCAGCGACAGAGCCGCCCGGCGCACCTCGACCGCCGCCTGGTCGGTCAGCCGCAGCGCCACCAGCTTGGCGATCGAGAGGCTGTCGGCCGGCGTCCAGGGCGCGATCGCCGAGGAGAACAGGTAGAATTCCGGCGCGCCGCGGCCCAGCGCCTCCTCGCCCACGACGCGGATCCAGGCGTTGACCCCGTCGGCATAGGCCTCCAGCGCCGCCTGGGCCTGCGGCGTCTGGTGGGCGAAGGCCTGGCGGGCGAGGCCGTAGAGGTCGAGGGCGCGCATCATCTGGTCGACCGCCAGCGTCCGCTCGCCGAACAGCTCCGACAGGCGGCCCTGGGCGGCGCGGCGCGAGGTCTCCATCTGCCACAGCCGGTCCTGGGCATGGGCGAAGCCGAGGCCATAGAAGACGTCCGCCTCGGTCTCGCCGCGGATATGGGGGACGGCGTGCAGGTCGCGCAGGATGTCGACGCGCGCGCTCAGGCCGGGGGCCCGGAAGTCGCGGTCGTAGTCGGGGATCGAGCCCGAGACGAGCACCCACGCCAGCGCCAGCGCGCCGAGCGCCAGCGCCGCCATGACGCCGAACAGGCGCGAGAGCCATTTGAAGAGCTGGGCCAATCCGCCGTCCTGCACGATCTTGGGGCCGCCGGGGGCCCGGGCTTGGGGGCCGCCGGCCCCCGGGTCTCCGGGCCGCCGGTCCCCGGCCGCGCCCTGGCGCGCACGAGGAGGCCGATTCTCCGGCGGCTTGACCTGACCATCCCCGGCGGACAGTTTCCAGCCCTCAGGGCGGGCGCCGCCGCGCCCCCGGATGCACTGACGGAGGACCTCCCATGGCCAAATGCGCGTTCATCGGACTGGGGGTGATGGGCTTCCCCATGGCCGGCCACCTGCAGGCCAAGGGCCACGAGGTGACGGTGTGGAACCGCACCCACGCCAAGGCCGAAAAGTGGGTCGAGACCCACGGCGGCAAGATGGCCGCCTCGCCCGCCGGAGCCGCGGAGGGGGCCGAGTTCGTCTTCGCCTGCGTGGGCAACGACGACGACCTGCGCCAGGTGACCACCGGCCCGGGCGGCGCCTTCGAGGCGCTGGGCGCGGGCGCGATCTTCGTCGACAACACCACCGCCTCGGCCGGGGTGGCGCGCGAGCTGCACGCCGCCGCCGCCGAGCATGGCGCCGATTTCATCGACGCCCCCGTCTCCGGCGGCCAGGCGGGCGCCGAGAACGGCGTGCTTACGGTGATGTGCGGCGGCGACGCGGCGCCCTATGCCAAGGCCGAGCCGGTGATCGGCTGCTTCGCGCGCTCCTGCCGACTGATGGGGCCTGCGGGCTCGGGGCAGCTGACCAAGATGGTCAACCAGATCTGCATCGCGGGCCTGGTGCAGGGCCTCTCGGAGGGGCTGGCCTTCGCGCAGAAGGCGGGGCTCGACGGCGAGGCGGTGGTCGACGTGATTTCGAAGGGCGCCGCAGGCTCCTGGCAGATGGAGAACCGGCACAAGAGCATGCTGGCCGACCAGTTCGACTTCGGCTTCGCGGTGGACTGGATGCGCAAGGAC
>Ga0310345_10001335_pt1 | contig 27869 bp, 22 predicted proteins | sample HC15DNA20500_MG_FD_204667 | JGI IMG/M metagenome (GOLD analysis project Ga0310345, IMG submission 204667) | Marine microbial communities from station ALOHA, North Pacific Subtropical Gyre - HC15-DNA-20-500_MG | ecosystem: Environmental > Aquatic > Marine > Oceanic | place: Pacific Ocean: North... | reverse complement strand
ACGTCCGCTACCAGACACACCTCCGGCTAATTCAATTATTTCGTTCAGATTCACTCCAAATGGAACTTCATAAACACCTGGGTTCTGCACATGTCCAGCCAGACAGAAAAGCTTGGTTCCTGTTGATCCTGCAGTACCGATGGAAGCAAATTGATGGCCCCCTTCTAAAATAATTCCAGGAATATTAAGTAAAGTTTCTACATTATTTACCAAGGTGGGTTGACCAAATAATCCTACCTCGGTGGGAAAAGGCGGTTTGTTCCGAGGCTCACCACGGTATCCTTCAATAGAATTAAATAACGCTGTTTCTTCCCCACAAATATAGGCTCCAGCACCTCTACGAAGTTCAATATTAAATTCTAATGACTGACCAAGAATTTTTTTTCCAAGAAAACCATGATTTTGAGACTCCTTGATAGCATTTATTACATGTTCAGTAGCCTTAGGATATTCAGCTCGAATATAGATGTATCCCTGTTTACATCCCGTCGCCAATGCAGCAATAGTCATTGATTCAATCAAAAGAAAGGGATCTCCTTCCATTATCAACCTATCCTTAAAAGTCCCTGGTTCTGACTCATCAGCATTACAAACTAAATAACTCCTTTGCCCATTAGCACTGGAACGAAACACTGATTCCCATTTTATTCCAGCTGGAAAAGCAGCTCCCCCTCTTCCAACAAGCTTTGAGTCAATCACTTCCTTAATAACTTGTTCCGAACCTACCTCAATAGCTTTCTTTAAGGCATCACCACCGCCATGATTTATATGGTCATCAATGCTCTTAGGATTCACTTTTCCAATTCGTCCTAAAATTCGTAAATCTGACTGACTTTGCTGAGGAATTCTGATGGGAATAGAATCAGATTGGATCGTACTGTCAGATCCTCTTTTGTTAATCTGGTCTAAAACAACCTTTGCAGTAATGTCTCCCATCGAATATTCCAGAGGCTGTCTTCCAGCTGATGAAATTAAAGCAGCTGGAGCATGTTCACAAAAACCAAGACAGGGACTTTTAGACCAAGTAAGTTTTTTCTCACATGAAAAAGAATTAGTGGGGCCAAGAATATCTTCCAAATTTTGACAGAGATCCTTAGCCCCTTTCAACATACAAGCTAAATCGTCACAGATGCGAATCATTACTGGCGCTCTAGGTTTCATAGAAAAAAAGTGGTAAAAATCAGCAACTCCAAAGGCTTCTGCGGGAGCCACCTTTAATAATTGGCAAGCATAATTTAGAGCTCCAGGACTAATCCAACCTATTCGAAGGTTGATCTCATGGAAAACAGGTAATAATAAATGTCGGCTATAATAAGGATCTTTCTTTGGCAGTGCAGTTTCCCCTACTCTTTCATTGTTTTCTGGGGTAACTGTCCAACTTAACTGAAGGTTTTTCAAACAACTATCTACAGCATCTTTTTCTTCTTTGTTGGGAACAGCATCAAGAAAGTGAAGGTCCAATATAAATCTCCTATAACAACCCAAATCTTTTTAAAACTGTAGGTATAGATAACCTATAGGGAATCAATTTTGTCAATACGAATTGCACTAGCCTTAAACTCTGCCGTACCTGACTTAGGATCTACAGCATCAATAGTCAATTGATTTGTGGCAACTTCTTCAGGAAAATGTAGAGTCATAAAAGCCAATCCAGGACGAAGCCCCGAATCAAAACTAATAGGTGCGATAACAGACCCACGCCGAGAACTCACTTTTACTTTCTCCCCTTCTACTACTCCATAACTCTTAGCATCTTCTGGGCAAAGATTGAGAGACTCACTCCGTCTTAAAGGTGAATGATAACTCCTAGTCTGAACACCTGTATTATAAGAATCTAAACGACGACCAGTTGTAAGACGAATAGGATAAACATCACTAAGCTGATCGACTGGTGCTTCGAATTCTACTGAACTGAAGGGACAACAAGGGCCTATAAGTGGATCCAACCAAAGCCGACTGTGGAGATAGAGTTCACCAGGATGGGATTCATCGTAACAAGGCCAACGAAGTCCTCCAGAAGACTCCAGCCGATCATAACTCATCCCTTGGTGCATCGGACTAAGACTTCGAAGCTCATCCCAAATTACCTCAGGCTTAGGGTCACCCCATTGATGTTCTAATCGCTGAGCAAGATCAAACAAAATTTCAATGTCACCTCTGACTCCATCAGGAGGAACAAGTGCAGGACGAACTCGCTGTACTTTCCTCTCACTGCTAGTTACAGTTCCATCGGATTCAGACCATCCAGCAGAGGCTGGAAGAACAATATCAGCCATAGCTGCAGTTTCAGTCATTAGAACATCCTGTACTACTAAACAGTCTAAGCTTTTGAGAAGGCGTTGGGCTTTATTTTGATCTGCTTCCGAGCTAACAGGATTCTCACCGATCACATACAGTACCTTAAGCTCCTTTTCTTCCATAGAATCAAACATCCCACTTAAGTGTAACCCTCCTTTAGAGGGGATACTGACTTCCCAAGCTTTTTCAAATTTAGCCCGAAGAAAATTATTTTCAACATGCTGAAATCCAGGTAGTCGGTCAGGTAGAGCACCCATGTCCCCTCCCCCTTGAACATTATTCTGTCCTCTTAGAGGATTTAAACCAGAACCATACCGTCCCACATGTCCAGTTAATAGTGACAGATTGATTAATGCCAAAACGTTGTCAACAGCATTATGGTGTTCAGTAATTCCTAGTGTCCAACACAATTGTGCTCGTTCAGACTGTGCATAACTATGGGCTAATTTTTGAATAGCAGTTCTTGGAACACCAGTTTCTTCCTCAGCCCGTTCCAAAGTATAGGGTTTTATCGAATTGCAGTATTGGTTAAATCCACTTGTAGCATGATTAATGAACTTGCGATTTTCCAAGCCCGAAACAACAATCTCGCGTGCAACAGCATTTGCCAATGAAATATCACTGCCAACGTTAACTCCTAGCCATTCATCGGCCCATTGGGCCGAGCTAGTTCTACGCGGGTCTACCACTACAAGTTTGGCTCCGCGTTTCACACCTTTTAAAATATGATGAAAAAAAATTGGATGTGTTTCTCGAGCATTTGAACCCCACAAAATGATGAGTTCAGTGTCTTCAATTTCCTGGTAAGAACTAGTCCCGCCTCCCATTCCAAAGACCGCAGCCAGACCGGCTACACTTGGAGCATGTCAAGTACGGTTACAACTATCAATATTATTGGTTCCAATAACAGTTCGAGCAAACTTCTGAGCAATAAAATTCAGTTCATTAGTGGCCTTGGAACAACTAAACATTCCAAAAGCTCCAGGTCCCTTTTGTTGTATTACCCTTCGAAAATTTTGAGCAGTTTGGTCAAGAGCTTCATTCCAGCTGACTGGCACTAAAGAACCATGTTTTCTCACAAGAGGCCGGGTTAATCGATCTCCTTGTTCCCACACCATAAATACCTCCCTTTGAAAAGTTTCTAGTCTGAAGATTCACTTTTCTATAAATAAAGAATCCTCAACCAAAAAGATCAAAACCCAACAATAACATACTAGTTCATCGTTTCTTCCATCTCATACCTTCCCTAGTATCTTCAACAATGTATCCTCTGTTAAAAATCTCATCCCGAATTTTGTCAGCCAAAATAAAGTCTTTCGATTTTCTAGCTTGAATACGTTGATCAATTAATTTCTGAATCTGGGAATCTAAAAAAACCTCTTCTGAATTCCACAAGACAAGAACTTCATTGAGCTTATCTAGAGTTATAAGGATTTGGGAACGATCATCCGCTTTAATAATTCCTTCTGTCATATCAGTATTGACTTCTCTAATCCAATCAAAAACAGCTGCTAGAGCCTGGGCGGTATTAAGATCTTTATCCATAGCATTTTCAAAAGTTTGCAACATCATTTGGCAACCTCTTTGGACCTTCAAACTCTTACCTGAATCTAAAGGCTGGGTTTTAACTCGCTGTTTGAAATCTCGTAATCGCTTCAGGGAAGTCTCTGCTTGCTGCACTGCATTCATAGTAAAATTAAGCTGACTTTTATAAGGAACACTTTGCAAAACGTAACGTACCACCCATGGATCAATTCCTTTGTCTAAAAGATTCCGTAATGTAAAAAAATTTCCTTTTGATTTAGACATCTTTTCCCCATCAACAATCAAATGCTCTCCATGAATCCAGAAGTGAACAAATGTTTTCCCCGTACTAGCTTCACTCTGAGCAATTTCGTTCTCGTGATGAGGAAAGATCAAATCTACCGCACCACAATGGATATCAAAAGTTTCCCCAAGATATTTCATGCTCATGGCAGAACATTCTATATGCCACCCTGGCCGTCCAGGACCTAAAGGAGTTTCCCATCTTGGTTCCCCATCCTTAGGGGCTTTCCACAAAACAAAATCTCTAGCATCTTGTTTTTCATATTCGTCTAAATCAACTCTAGCTCCTGTCTGAATACCCTCAAAATCAAGCTTGGCTAACTTGCCATAGTTTGGAAAGGAAGCAATCTTGAAATAAGTAGATCCATCTTTCTCATAGGTAAATCCCTTAGACTGGAGTTTTTGAATCAATTTAACCATATCTTCGATATGATCGGTGGCGTGCACAGCATGATCCGGCTTGTCAATACCAAGCTTTTGGCAATCCTCAAAAAAAGCTTGAGTATAACGATCCGTAAATTTTCTAAGATCTTTTATATTATGAGCTCCAGAATCCCGAATAGTTTTGTCATCAACGTCTGTAATATTCATTATTTGAAAAACTTTGAAACCCTTGTATCTCAAAAAACGTTTAAGGACATCTTGAAAGATGAAGGTTCTGAGATTGCCAATGTGAACATGAGCGTACACCGTGGGTCCGCAAGTATACATACTGACCCGATTTAATTTTATCGATTTAAATGGTTCAAGTTTTCCAGATAAAGTATTAGAAAGTTTTAGCATTTCCAGCACCCTTAACTTAGGCCTTAGAATTTATCAAAGTTTCATCTTTCAGCCTACACCATCAGTCACAAAGTTAAAAATAGAATAGACCGCTGTCAATTGACAAATCAATATACCCCGATTGTACCTATCGTTCTTTACACTTGTCTTAAATCCATGTTAAATTTGTTTTTTGCAGTTCTGAATGCAAAGGTGTTGAGTAATTTTTGGAATTACTTGTCCATCAGAAAAAAACTGATACTGGCTAATACCTCAACACTTTAGCTTACCTGCAAACAACCCAGCTTTACAATTTTTGCTATTGCAAACTTTATAGGGTGCCTTCCTTTTGTTAAAACTGAAGCGAATCCAAATCCAAGGATTTAAATCTTTTCCAGATAAACTCGAACTGTCTTTTGATGGATCTGGAGTCGCTGCCATTGTAGGACCAAATGGTTGTGGGAAAAGTAATATTTCAGATGCAATTAGCTGGGTTCTTGGCGAACAAAGTGCAAAGTCTTTGCGTGGTAGTCGAATGGAGGATGTAATCTTTAATGGAACTCGGTCAAGACTTCCCTTAGGACTCGCAGAAGTTTCTATCACATTGATTGATCCAGAATTCTCTTCGAATAATACTCCTCTTGATCTCTCATCTTCTAAAATAGATTCTGATCAGACTTCAAAATCAGATTTGGATAATCCTGAAAATGTTGTTAAACAACTAACCAATTTATCCGAAGACAATTTTAGCTTGTCAGAAAACAACAATAAAAAACAAAACAACTCCAGAACACAATCGGGGGAGGTCGTAGTTTCTCGACGTCTTTTTCGGTCAGGTGAAAGTAAATATCGTCTTAATGGTCGTCAAGTTCGATTGCGAGACATTCAAGAAGTTTTCTTAGGAACGGGGCTAGGACCAGATTCATACGCTATTATTGAACAAGGCCGAATTGGACTTATCCTGAGTTCGAAACCTGCAGATCGACGAGCTATTATTGAAGAGGCTGCCGGCATAACGAAATTTAAGGTCAAACGTAAGCTAGCAGAATCTAGGTTAGGACAAGCCAAAGAAAATCTGTTTCGAGTTAATGATATTACCGAGGAAGTTTCTCGCCAACTTAACTCCCTGAAACGTCAAGCCGCTAAAGCACGGCGTTATCAAAAATTGGGAGATAGTATGAACGAACTCTCCAAAAATCTTTTTTCAGCTCGAAATCAAAAACTAATGGACAAGCTCAAAAAATATGCCCAACAATTTAAAGACATCCAAACTCAGGTAGACTCAAAGCGCCACTTTGTTCAAACAGAGGAGGAGAATTTCAGAAAAGACAATGATAAAATTTTTCACTTGGAGAACGAGTTAAAAGAGCAAAAACAACTTCTTTCAGATTCTCGTCTGGAAACTGAAACTTCTAGACAAAAAATCCATTATCAGCAAGAACAAGTTAAACAGCTTGGAGTACGGTCTCAGGAAAATTCAGATGAACTGTTTCAAGTATCTTCCCAGGAAGAGGACTATAAGGTTGAAGTGACACAAAAGGAACTTCTGCTCAAAGAAGTACTCGAACAATTTAAAAATTTAGAAGCAAATCATAGTTCCCAGATCAGAGAATATCAAAAACAGCAGAATGAATTAGAAGAATCAGAAACAGCTTGTGATTTGATGCGTTCTGAACAATTAAATTTAATGACTCAAATTGGCGACCTTCATAGTCAAAGAACCCAGTTGAATGAGCTTGAAAAACAACTTTCTAAACAGATCTCTCGTTTGGAAGATGAGCGCCAACGGGTTGCTGTAAATAAAAAGGATCTAGCCTCATCTCATGACTTTACATCGAAAAAGCATAAAAATGAAAAAAACCAATTGATTGATTTAAAAAACAAAATTGAGGAACAAGCTACTGGGTTGAGCAAAATCAAGATGCAACGAGAGCAAGTTCAACAGCAACTAACTCAAAAACGAGAGGAAACAATTGCTCAAAGTCACCGACTCCAGTCATTAAAAGAGCTTGCAGCTCATCATGCCTACAGTACTGAGGCAGTTAAGTACTTACTCTCAGCTGTTAATAAGTCTGAAGGTACATCTTTCCAAACACAAGGAATCTTAGCTGATCTAATTGAAGTAGATCCAACCCATGAGGTGGTAGTAGAAGAATTCCTAAAACAGGAACTTGAATATCTTTTGGTCGATTCAGCTTCAACAGCTCATGATGGAATTAAAATCCTACAGGAAAATAGTGCTGGTCGTGCAACTTTCCTAATCCAGTCACAAAATCAAGACAAAGAGGATTTCGATGAAATAGAAAGTTTAGTTCAACAACTAACCCAAAATGACCCACGTTTAATTCCAGTTAGTGGGGTTGTACGATTATCTAGTGAGTACAAATACAAACTAAGAGTTGTCTTGCCACAATTTTTTCATAGTGTAATTGCCCCTAGCTACGACATAGCAATTAATATTTCTCAAACTTATCCTCAGTTAACCATTTTGACACCTCAGGGTGAAGTTATTCGCAATCATCTTATCTCAGGAGGAGGCACAACCTCTAGTGGACATCTCTCTCTAAAACGTGAGATAAGGGACCTTGAGCGTGAAGTAGGGTTAACGCAAAAAGAATTAAGAAGCCTTGAGCAAGAAACTAAAACTCTTGGAGATTCTGAAGAGTTTGAAGAAGAAAAACTTAGTCAGTTAAACCAAGCAGCTCTAGATTTGGATAAAACGTTAATTGGCTCTGATCATCAACTTCATCATCTCCAAAATGAGCTAGATAACATTAAACAGCATGATGAATCGTCTGCTTCAGAATTATTAAAAATTAGAGAGGAAGTCTCAACCCTCAATCTGAAACTAATTAGTTTCAGATCTAAAATTAATGAAGCAACAACTAGAAAAGTTGAGATTGACCAAAATTTAAACTTAAAACAAAATGATTTCCGCCAGTTAAGACAACAAATATTCCATAGTTCTCACCAATTAAGTGAAGTCCGTTCGGAACTATCTGGTTGCCGTGAACGAAAAGTTGCTTCTGAAAATGACTTAAACAGGCTAAAGGAAAGTCTTCAAACCTGTCAACAACGCAGTACTAGACTCAAGAGTCAACAAGAAGATTGGGCGAAACAAAAAGTAGAAATTCAATCCTCTATTAATCAGATAAAAGAAAAGTTATTTAATCTAGGAGTCCGTCAAGCCTCCCTTGAATCCGAAATTCTCACTAAAGAGCATGAAATTGAAGAAATCCGGAAGCTCCAAGTTAAATTGGGCGAAGACCTCCAGCACTGGCGAATTGAACTCGAGGAAATTCAAAGCAAGAAAACACAAATTGAAATTGATAGAGCAAAGCTAATTTCTGACCAATCCCATCTAAAAGAGCTCTGCAAAAAAGAATTAGGGCAAACATTAGAGTCCATTGTTGGCTCTACTGATGACCTTGTTGACGAAGAATCTTTTCTTCAACTCGAACAACAGTATGAAGAACTCAGAAATCGATTAGATTCAATAGGTCCTGTTAATATGATGGCTCTTGAGGAGTTTCAAGAATGTGAAAAACGTTTTGAATTTTTAAGTCTTCAAAGACAGGATCTAATGGAATCTATCGACAATACTAATGCTGCCATAGCTGAGATTGATCAAGTTTCGTCTAAACAGTTTCAAGAAGCTTTTGAGGCTATAAATCTAAATTTTCAAGAAAGATTTCAAGACCTTTTTGGAGGGGGCCGTGGTGAAATGAAACTACTTGATCAACAAGATCTGTTAGGTTCAGGCATCGAAATCATAGCTCAACCCCCGGGGAAAAAACTCCAAAATGTACTTTTACTTTCAGGCGGCGAAAAAGCATTGACTGCTATAAGTCTGCTATTAGCTATTTTCGAGTTTCAACCTAGTCCTTTTTGTGTTCTAGATGAAGTCGACGCTCCTTTGGATGATGTTAACTTAGGACGTTACTTACAAAAGATCAAATCAATGAGTAGTAAAACCCAGTTTTTAGTTATCACCCATAATAAACTTACAATGGAAATAGCAGACACACTTTTTGGTATTACTATGCAGGAAGCTGGAATTTCTAAACTGGTAGCAGTCCAGTTAAGTTAATCCTATGAACTAAAATCCTTATTACTTTTGTTAATATTAGCCCTGTTGTTATCAATTGATGCTCCTTGACAACACTTTTTTTTGTACTAAAATTACGGACTCTAATCACAATAATTTTCTTGAAAGAAATAATTGAACAGAGGCTTATTCTTTTCGGATTTTTCTTTGTAAATTTCCTAAATTTGAGAGGATAGTGAGACAACAGTTATGAACTTATCATCCGTACATACAGAAATCAATCTACCTAATCATCAATTACTAGGGAGAGGTAAGGTTCGTGATATATACGAAGTAGACAATCAGCTTCTTATCATCACTTCAGACAGAATTTCCGCATTTGACTATGTCTTAGATAGTGGCATTCCAAATAAGGGAAAGATTCTTACTCAGATGTCTCTATTTTGGTTTGAACATATGGCAGACATTGTTTCCCACCATCTGATCTCCCACAAAGTTGAAGAATTCCCCAGTGATCTCCATCCTTATGGTGATTTACTATCTGGGAGGTCCATGTTGGTAAAAAAAGCTAAAGTTTTTCCAGTTGAATGCGTGGTTCGAGGATATTTGGCAGGTTCCGGATGGAAGGAATACCAGAATGCTCAATCTGTTTGTGGAATTTCTTTACCCACAGGACTATTAGAATCTTCCCGATTAACTGAACCACTCTTTACTCCTTCAACTAAAGCTACTACTGGACACGATGAAAATATTTCCTTCACGGAAATGGCTGATTTAATAGGAACTGAAACTGCAAAAAAACTTCGTGAAATTAGTTTGGCCATCTACAAAAAAGCTCGAGACTATGCAGGATCTAAAGGAATCATTATTGCTGATACAAAGTTTGAATTCGGTACCTATGAAGAAGAAATCATTTTGATCGACGAGGTTCTGACTCCAGATTCTTCTAGATTCTGGCCTTCTTCAGAATATGAACCAGGGAAACCACAGAAGCCATTTGACAAGCAGTTTATTCGAGACTATCTAGAAGAACTTCGTTGGAATAAGCAACCTCCAGCACCTAGCCTACCCGATTGGGTTATAGAAGCTACAAGTAAGAAATACCTCGAGGCTTTTGAACAACTCACTGAAAGAAGACTTGAGAATTGATGCTTCTGACGTCTTAAATAATCTATTTAGTGTGGATAAGTCCATGTCAAGGTTTTATGATTTACATATTCATTCATGGTACTCTAGCGATGCTGACTATCCACCCCGCCATCTGTTTGAAATGGCTCAAAAAACTAAAATAGCTGGTCTTTCTTTTTCCGACCATGACACTTTAGCTGGTATTAGAGAAGGTAATCAACTAGCACAGGAGTTTTCTCTTGATTTTATCCCTAATGTAGAGATTAGTACCTACTATAAATCTCGACAGTTTCATTTATTAGCTCCTCTAATTGATTACCAATCTCCAGCGTTAGTAACTAGGCTCCAAATTTTATCGGAGGCACGAGTAATCCAAGCTCGAGCAAGAGTAAAAAAGCTTAGTGAATTGGGTTTTGAAATAACATTTGATGAAGTTGTTAAAGAGACTGGTCATAAAGTGCCTATGGGTCCTGCCATAGCAAAAGTCCTTTTGGCTAAGCAATCTCCTAAAGTAGCCTCCTATACAATGGGGGAAAAAGCTACTAATGGAATTATTGACTTCTACAAGGACTTTTTCTCTGAAGGTAAGCCAGCACACGTTAAGGTAGAAGCACTAGAAACTCTAGAAGCTTTGAGATTAATTAAGAAATGTCGAGGGGTACCCGTTCTGGCTCACCCTGGAGCTCAAGGTTATAAGGCAGATGAAGATATCATGGAAACATTTGTGTGCCATGGACTTGAAGGAATTGAAGCTTATTCCTCTTATCATACTCCTGAATCAGTTCAACAATTTTTAGGCTGGGCGAAACGCTGGAATTTGGTTCCAACTGCGGGCTCAGATTTTCATGGCAAAGTTAAACCACATGTATCTTTCGGATCAATTAGAAAACGCGGAAGAGAAATGGTTGAAGAACTAATGGACAGACAACATTAATGGCATGAATATTTTACAAGATTTTAGCTTTCTTGACTGGACTATAATAACTCTAGTTTTCATTTCCATGGCGGGTAGCTTTGTAAAAGGGTTTGCCAGAGAAGTTATTATACTTGTTTCAGTGATAATTGGAATAGTACTAGCTTCTTGGTCTTATCCAATAATAGGAGATTTTTTTCTGCGCTACGTCCGCACGGAAAATATAGCATCCATCCTAGGATTTATCACAGTATTCATTGCTACTCTTTTAGTTGGTACTATTGTTTCTTATTTGATGCATAGATTTGTGCGCTTGACTCATTTGCAATGGTTTGATCGTTTGCTCGGCGCTGCATTTGGTTTGATTCGAGGATGGATAATTGCGGCTATGCTGATCCTATTATTAACCGCTTTTCCAGTAGAGTTAGTAACTGTCCAAAAAGCAAAATTAGCTCCCTCTCTCCTCGTAAGTGCCCGAATTCTTGTATCAATAACACCTCCGTCCTTGAAAAAACGATTTCTTCAAGGATATTCAGATCTTGAAAAGTTGTGGATAGAATCAGCCAAACCCTAGCATCAGATTTAATAGAAGATATTGTTGACTAAAGTATAGTCAATGATTCCTAGGGGTATTTGGTAATTTATAAAACCTAAAAATGGAATGTAGTACATAACAGTTAACAGGGAGTTTTAGATCGTGAAAAAACAATTAGAGAGTCTAGTCAGGCAAATGATTGATAGGGGTCTATTCTTTGATGAAGCTACCAAAGAATTCGAAAAAACTTTTATTATGGCGGGTTTAGAGAAGGCCGAAGGGAATCGTACTAGAGCAGCTAAGATGATAGGGTTACATCGCAATACATTTAGAAATAAATTCCTGTCTTTTGGCCTTTCAGCAAGTCAAAGAAATTCAAAAAGAAACAAAAATCACTTGACTCACTAAATGGCATTGCCTATTATTGGCACTCGCATTGTTGGAGTGCCAATGTTTAGTTGGCACTGACTTATAAATTATAGCAATAAGAAAGGAGACACTAGCATGAAGGTCAGACCACTCCATGACCGATTACTGATCAGGCGGATTGAAGAAACAGAGAGTATTAAAGGTGGAATAATTATTCCTGATACCGCAAAGGAAAAACCTCAAGAAGGTGTTGTAGTCGCGGTTGGTAAAGGAAAAATCTTGGATGACGGAACTCGCCAGAATATGGAAGTAAAAGCAGGAGATCATATTTTATTTGGTAAGTATTCCGGTACTGATATCAAGGTTGAAGGTGATGAATACCTTATTTTAAGAGAAGAAGAAGTTCTGGGTATTCTTTAAAGGTGTTGGTAACTGAAAACCATCACGAAAAACACATTCAAACACTCTAATGTTAAGAATGTAGATTAAAATTTAGAAACAGAAAACAATACGGAGGAGAAAGGAATGGCAAAGAAGATTACTCACGGTGAGGACTCCCGTCAGGCCATCTTAAGAGGTGTTAATCAGTTGGCAGACGCGGTTAAAATCACCCTAGGCCCTAAAGGTCGAAATGTTGTATTAGACAAAAAGTTTGGATCACCAACAATTACTAAAGATGGTGTCACGGTAGCCAAAGAAGTTGAATTAGAGAATGTTGAAGAAAATATGGGAGCCCAAATGGTCCGTGAAGTAGCTTCTAAAACTAGTGATGTTGCTGGTGATGGTACCACCACTGCTACAGTTTTAGCCCAGGCAATTTTTCGAGAAGGAGTAAAGACAGTAGCCGCTGGTGCTAATCCCATGGCTATGAAGCGTGGTATTGACAAGTCAGTGCAGAAGGTGGTATCAGAAATTGAAAAGTTTGCAAAACCGGTTCGGGGTAGCTCTATTGCACAAGTAGGAACTGTGTCTGCTAATGGTGACGCTACTATCGGAACAATCATCTCTGAAGCCATGAATAAAGTGGGTAAAGATGGAGTAATTACTGTAGAAGAAGCCAAAACCATTGAAACCGCCCTAGAAGTTGTTGAAGGAATGCAGTTTGATCGGGGTTACCTGTCACCCTATTTTGTTACTGATCCAGAAAGAATGGAGTGTGCTTTAGAGAATGCCTTAATCCTTCTCCATGAAAAGAAGATTAGTGCAATGAAGGATCTACTTCCCTTGCTAGAACAGATTGCAAAAACAGGAAAACCTTTTGTAATCATTGCTGAAGAAGTTGAAGGGGAAGCATTAGCTACCTTAGTTGTAAATAAACTTAGAGGAACACTTAATGGGGTTGCCGTTAAAGCTCCTGGCTTTGGTGATCGTCGTAAAGCCATGTTAGAAGACATAGCTATACTGACAGGCGGAAGAGTGATTAGTGAAGATCTAGGAATCAAGCTGGAAAATGTTCAACTAGCTGATCTTGGAAAAGCTAAAAAAGTCACCATCGATAAGGATAATACAACAATCGTAGAAGGAGCTGGAAAAAGTTCTGATATCTCAGGTCGGGTTAACCAGCTCCGATCTCAGATTGATGAAACTACCTCTGATTATGACCGAGAAAAACTTCAGGAACGATTAGCTAAACTCGTTGGTGGAGTGGCTGTAATCAAGGTTGGAGCTGCTACTGAAACTGAAATGAAAGAGAAAAAAGCTAGAGTAGAAGATGCTATGCATGCAACTAGAGCTGCTGTCGAGGAAGGTATTGTACCTGGCGGTGGAACTTCTTATATCCGCGCAATACCTGCCTTGTCGAAACTAAGCCTTTCTGACGATGAGCAGATTGGGTGTGACATTGTTCGACGGGCATTAGAAGAACCTCTCCGGCAAATTGCTCATAATGCAGGAGTAGAAGGGGCTGTCGTCGTCGCCAAAGTCATCAATAGTGACAAGGAAAATTATGGCTACAATGCAGAAACTAATACTTATCGAGACTTAGTTCGGGATGGCGTTATTGACCCAGCTAAGGTTACTCGAAATGCCCTACAGAATGCTGCTTCTATAGCAGGCTTACTGCTTACAACCGAAGCTCTGGTTGCAGACATTCCTGAGGACAACCCACCTGCAGCAGCGGCACCACCTCACGGTGGAGGAGGTATGTATTAAGTAAAACACTGTGCAAGCACAAAAAAAGGCCACTGGGAGTTTCCAGTGGTCTTTTTTTGCCTATTTTCTATATTTAGAGACTAATTAATCCTGAGGGTTACAGGGGGGGAATGCTACCATAGAAAGCAGAAACTAACTGCTTAAACTTAATCCTCATGTTTTAGGCGCTTTTTACCAAAAATCCAAGCAACCAATACTCCTACCATATAGAGCAACAACATTGGCATTGCAAACACCATCATAGTTGGAATGTCTGGAGTTGGTGTAATTACTGCAGCAACAATAAAAATAATTAATACAGCATAACGAAGGTTTTTTAAGAGGAACTTAGCATTTACGATCCCAAGAACTGACAAAAAGAAAATGAGAACAGGGATTTCAAATATAATAGCAGACCCTAAAATCACCACTAATGCAAAGTCAAAATACTTAGTGGCTGTCACGGCAGGCTGGAACCTTCCACCGAAATCGGTTAGGAAATCTAAGGTCATGGGAAGAGCCACATAATAAGCAAATATTCCTCCTAATAAAAATAGAATGGTAGAGGAAAGAATAAAAGGAATGGCATATCTTTTTTCTTTAGCATAGAGACCCGGCGAAATAAAAAGCCAAACTTGCCAGAGAACAGCTGGAGAAGCAAGAAAAATAGCAGCATAAAAAGCAGACTTCATGTAAATGGTAAATGGCTCTGTCGGGCTCAGGTAGGTTAATTTGTTATCACCCAAGTGCTGGGTGATCGGAATTGCCAAAAACTCATATATTAGTTCATGGAATACCCAACAGATTATAAAAGTGCTACCAACCGAAGCAATAGCAACAATGAGTCTTCGGCGCAATTCATCCAAGTGGTCTAGAAAAGACATCTTCCCGGATGACGCAAGTTCTTTTTCGTCTTGTTTTTCTTTGTCCATCCAGACTTTATTCAGATTTAGACTTTACGTTAAGTTCAGATTGAGATGAGGAAACTAAGGAAGAATTCAACTCCATATCTTCTTCTTTAACCGAATCTCCCGAAGGAGACTCATTGTTAGGTAGAGATGCTTCCAAGGAATCGTCAGATTGATCTTTCGTCGACTCAGTCGGTAATGATTCATTCTTATTAACCGAATCTCCAACCGAATCTCCCGAAGGGGACTCATTGTTAGGTAGAGATGCTTCCAAGGAATCGTCAGATTGATCTTCCGTCGACTCAGTCGGTAATGATTCATTCTTAACGGATTGTGTAGAAACTGTTTGGGAAGTCTCATGATCAATTACCCTTACTTCTTCTTCTAAAGTGTTTCTTAGCTCATTTGAGGCACGACGAAACTCAGATAACCCTCTTCCAAGAGATTTCCCTAACTCCGGTAATTTACGTGGGCCAAAAACAAGTAAAGCCACTACAAAGATGATAATTAGTTCAGGTACTCCTATTGGACCCATAGATTCCTCCTAGTTGATAGCCAAATCATAATGAGACTATATCAACAAGTCAAGCTAGGTTTGTCACGATAATGTACGGAACAGTTGATTATATTTAATCAATATACTTTTTTCTTTTTCTAGAAACAAAAAAACACCTTCAACAACGAAATTCATAAAAGAAAAATAAATGTACGAAACATTCCATAAACTACTCATTTTCAAGCTTATCTAGGAAAACAATACGACCTGTTTAACCTTTACTTAGATTTTCTCTGGTGCTATATTTTGGTCAACTTGAGGTTCTCATGACAAAATATAAATCGTTGACAATTGTCCTATTGGTAATTGCTTTTTCTGCCTTGGTTGGAGGCTTATGGGGTAGACCAACACAAATTACCACCTTCCAATCCGAAAAATTTAATAGCCTATTAAAAATATACTCTCAGGTTCTTAATATCTCAGAACAGCAATATTCTGACAAAATAAATCTCCAAAAGAGTGTTCACGCCTCAATCCGCGGAATGTTAAGAACTCTTGATCCACATTCTAGCTTTTTTGATACTCAGCAATTCTCTCAGTTTAGAGAGACCCAGCGGGGTAATTTTTATGGCCTTGGCATCACTATAGCTATTAAAAATGGCAAACCAACCGTTATTTCACCAATTCCAGGAACACCGGCTTATCGTTTAGGAATTCGATCTGGTGACATCATTGCAAAAATTGAGGGAGTGGCCACTGAAGGATTATCTATTCAGGCGGTAGTTGATAAATTACGAGGATCTAAAGGAACAGTTGTAAATATTTCAATCCAACGAGCTGGAATTTCTGAGCTACTTGATTTCACAATTGTTCGGGATGCCATCCCTCATCACAGTGTACCATTTACTTTTTTCATCAGCCAAAAAGTTGGATACATTAAGATTGATAGTTTTAATGAAACAACCGAAAAAGAGATCAATAAAAGTCTAGGCACCCTTGGATTAGATTTAAATGGGATGATATTAGATCTTAGAGATAATCCAGGCGGATACCTCCAGGCAGCAATTTCTGTAGCTGACAAGTTTCTCAAAATTGGTCAATCTGTCCTAGTAACCAAAGGCCGCAGTGCTAGTTCAAATCAAGAATATCAATCTCCTAAAGGATCAGGGAGAAAGTTATTCCCCTTAGTAGTCTTGATTAACAAAGGCAGTGCCAGTGCTTCTGAAATTGTAGCTGGGGCCATACAGGATCATGACCGCGGTTTATTAGTTGGTGAAACTACTTTTGGTAAAGGATTGGTCCAAACTGTTTTTCCTCTTAGCCAGGGTACAGGCGTTTCTCTGACGACTGCACACTGGTATACACCTAGTGGACGACTCATCCAACGGGAATATGCAAATCGTTCCTACTTCGATTATTACTATGGTAAGGGAAGAACTAATCCAAAAACCAAAATTTACTATACAGATAGTGGAAGAGAAGTTTATGGGGGAGGGGGTATCACTCCAGATGTAGTAATAAAGAGCCTAAAACTTAATCAGTTTCAATCCCAGCTCTTAAGTAAAGGTGCAATATTTAGTTTCGTTCGTACCTACAACTCATCTCATCCAAAAATAGATGAAAATTTTCAGGTGACGCCCCAGATTTTGGACGACTTTGAATCCTATCTTCAAGTTCAGAAGATCACCTATGAAAAAGATTTATTAGTCAAGAATATTGAATTTATTAAACGAAGGATTAGTTACGAGTATTTCCTATCTCGCATGGGTCCTCTAAAGGCTCAAAAGGTATATTTAGCAGGAGACCCTCAATTTAAAAAGGCCCTAGAAATTTTACCACAAGCAAAATCTCTTTACGATGATACTAGCAAGGTAATGGTAAAAATTAAAACTGAATAACTAATTAAAACTTTTTGAGGTGCAGTTTAGTTAAAAAGTAATCGATCAGTATTTTAAATAAGAAACAATTTGCTATTTTAAGTTCTCTTTTATGACCTATGAACCCGTTATTGGCCTCGAAGTACATGCACAACTTCGTACCAAAACAAAAATATTCTGTTCGTGTTCCACTCAATTTGGTTCACCACCTAATACTAATACTTGCCCCGTTTGTCTTGGTCTTCCAGGAGCTTTGCCAGTACTGAATCGATCTGTCGTTGTTATGGCAGTAAAAACGGGCATGGCACTCAACTGCAAGATCAACCAGATTTCTATTTTTGCTCGAAAGAATTACTTCTATCCTGATCTCCCAAAAGGTTATCAAATTTCTCAATTTGACAAACCATTAGCTGAGTTTGGTTTTCTAAATGTAATTGAAGATAAACAATTTAAAAAGATTCGAATCAAACGAGTTCATTTAGAAGAAGATGCTGGGAAATCCATCCATGATGGATTCTCAGATTCAAATCGCTTTAGCTATATTGACCTCAACCGAAGTGGAACACCGCTTATCGAAATTGTTAGTGAACCTGACATTTTTTCACCTACTGAAGCTCACAACTATTTAACCAAATTAAAAACTATATTAGAGTACCTTGAAGTATGTGATGGCAACATGGAGGAAGGCAGTCTACGTTGCGATGCTAATGTTTCAGTTCGACCGACGGGATCTAACAAACTAGGGACTAAAACAGAGCTTAAAAATTTGAATAGCTTTCGCTTTCTACAAAAAGCCCTTGAATATGAAATTGGTCGGCAAACCCGAACAGTGCAACAAGGTGGAGTCATTAACCAAGAAACTCGACTCTGGAATCCTTCAGATCAACGAACTATTCCTATGCGTAGCAAGGAGGAAGCACATGATTATCGTTATTTCCCTGAACCAGACTTACCTCCTCTAGTAGTTGATAATAATTGGCAAAAAAAGATTCAATCAGAAATACCTGAATTGCCAGAAACTAAGAGAAAACGCTTTGAGACCCAATACTCCATCCCAGAATATGACGCAGGAGTATTGACAAGTACGCGAGCTCTGGCTGATTTTTTCGAAGAAACAGCTAGAAAATCAAAGAATCCAAAAACCGCCTCTAATTGGATAATGGGCGATCTTTTGCGTGATCTAAGAGAATTTAACCTAAAGATTGAAGCTTCTCCAATTACCCCCAACAACTTAGCCGAGCTAATTGACTGTATAGAAAGCAGAGAAATCTCTAACAAAATGGCAAAAGAAATTTTTGAGGTCATGTTCAGGGAAAAAAAATCAGCTCGAAAGATCATCAAAGAACAAGGCTTAAAACAGATTACTGACCCAAACAAAATTAATAATTTCATTCAAGGTGTAATTACTGATAATCCCAAGATCTATGCAGAATACAAGGGTGGGAAAAAAGCAACTTTTGGATTTTTTATAGGACAAGTAATGAAGGCAACGAAAGGCCAAGCTAACCCAAAATTGGTTAATGAACTTTTAAAAACTGCTCTTGACCAATAGACGGAGAGCTTATCAAGACGATTTTAGTACACTTAACTTTTTACTATTAATATTTTCGTTTAGTTAAGTTGATTGTTAAAGATTTTAAATGGTAATATCAGGTTTTTACTGACTTCCATTAATGTGGTTTTAAATAAATAATATTTTTTTAGACATTTTTTAGAAAATTGCTAGAGCACTTGATAAAGTTAGCAATTAATAAGATCGACTAGTGTTTTGAAACAAACATCTTTATACAAAATCCAATCGACTTTGAAGGCCAAATTTGGAAATTTTCAAGGCTGGAAAGTCCCACTTTGTTTTTTTTCATTAGAAAAAGAAGACTTGATTCTAAGGAATAAAGTAGGCCTTTTGGACCTCTCATACCTTGGTATCATTGAACTTAGAGGAAAGGATCGATCTCGTTTCCTCCATGGAATGGTGACTAATGATATTAAGAACCTTCAAGTTGGTCGAGGTTGCTACGCTTTAATGCTAAATCCCCAAGGAAAGATTCTCAGTGACATGCGAGTTCTTTGTTTAGAAGAAACTTTACTCCTGATTTTAGAACCAGATTTGATTGAAAAAACCCTCTCTCTCCTTAGAAAATACATAATTTCAGAGCAAGTTGAAGCTACAAATTTATCTAGTGATTTGGGTGTATTATCAGTACAAGGACCTTATGCTAAAAAAGTAGTTCATTTACTCAATACTAAGAGTGACCCTCCTACCTCTCCTTTTGAAAATTTTTGTTTGAGCTATGAAGGAATTAGAATTCATTGTGCTCGGATAAATAGAACAATTCATGGTGGTTATGACCTTATTATTAATAATGAACGTTTAGGCTATGTTTGGAATACCTTGCTTGAAAATGGATCAAAATTGGGTCTTCAGCCAGTAGGCTTAGAAGCTTTAGATGTGCAACGCCTTGAAATAGGGACTCCCTCATATGGAATTGATATGGATGAAAACCGAATTCCACTTGAAGTAGATATAGATGAGGCTATAAGTTACACCAAAGGTTGTTACATTGGTCAAGAAGTAGTAGCTCGAGCTACTTATCTAGGAAATGTTAACCGCAAATTAATTGGACTTCTATTTTCAACCAAAATGCCAGCAGAAAAAGGAGATAAAGTTTTCATCGCCGACAAGGAAGTGGGCTGGATCAGTAGTAGCTTATATTCCCCTAACTTAAAACGTGCTATTGCTTTTGCATATATCCGCAAAGAAGGATGGAGTCCTGGTACAAAAGTAGAGGTATCAAGTCAATCAGATCTGAAAGAAGCGATAGTTACAAAACGTACATTCTTAAAATAAATGAAAATAAAGAAGTTAGAAAATCTATAACATTTTTTGCTAATTACAATAAGAATATAAAATTTAGTTTTTGGTTCAGACAGATGGCCTCTTTTCGATTTGACATTTTGCTAGAAGTCAGATTTCGAGACCTAGATGCGTTAGGTCACGTCAACAATGCTGTGTATCTTACCTATTTTGAAATAGCTCGTACCCACTATTGGAAAAATCTTTTTGGACTTCCAGCAGCTCAGAACTGGGGCTTTGTCATGGTACGAACTGAGTGTAATTATCGTTCTCCAGCTCTCTTAGGAGAAACCATTAAAATTAGTACTCGTATTTTGTCAATCAAGAACTCGAGTTTTACATTCGAGTACCGCCTAATAGAGAACCAAACTGGAAGGCTCATTGCTGAAGGTCTTTCAATACAAGCTTGCTATGATCAAAAAACTGGAAAAACCATTCAAGTTTCAAAAGAAATGAGAAGAAAAATCCAAAATTTTGAAGGAATTAAATAATTTCCAAGTTAATTTTATGCTAGGAAGGGTTCTTTAAAAGTCTAAGGCTCTCAATAAAAGGGGGCCTTGCAATACCCTCCTCAGTGATGATTGCACTAACATAAATGTTAGGAGTAACATCAAAAGCAGGATTTTTTGCTTTAGTACCATTAGGAGCAATAAAAGTCTTACCTAAGGAAATAACCTCACTAGGAGAACGTTGCTCAATTGGAATCTCCTCACCATTTGAGACATTTAAGTCTATGGTTGACAATGGTGCTGCAACATAAAATGGAATGCCATGTGCCCTTGCCAAAACTGCTAATGAATAGCTTCCTATTTTGTTGGCTACATCCCCATTAGCAGCAACACGGTCGGCACCAATTAGGACACAGTTCACTTCCTGATTTTTCATAAAATAACCTGCCATACTATCGGTAATTAAAGTTACTGGTATCTGATCCTTTTGTAACTCCCAGACTGTTAACCGAGCTCCTTGCAAAAATGGGCGGGTTTCATCTGCAAGGACACTAACTCTTTTCCCTTGTTCAACTGCTGACCTGACCACACCCAAAGCTGTTCCATATCCCGCTGTTGCTAGGGCACCAGCATTACAATGAGTGAGAACACAATCTTGATCTTTAATTAGCTTGGCACCATGGCCTCCCATCATACGATTAAGCAGTACATCCTCTTTTTGAATGTGAAGGGCTTCATTCTTTAAAGCACTCACAACTGACCCAAGGCCTGTCTCCTTGAATTTCAGATAAACCTGCTTCATCTTTGTAATCGCCCAAAACAAATTAACCGCAGTAGGCCGAGTCTCAGCAAAAGTTTCACATATATTTAAAAAAGCCTTTTCAAATTCTTCAGGATTCTCAGTTTTAATATGTCGGGCACCAAGAGCTATTCCCATTGCTGCTGCCACTCCAATAGCTGGTGCACCTCGAATTACCATTTCTTTAATTGCACGAGCTACTTCTACATACGTCTTTAGGACCGGATAAACCTCTTGGGAGGGCAACTTCCTTTGATCTATCATAACTACACCTTCATCTGTCCATTCAATAGTCTTAAACATCTGTTAAAATTTTCCTTTTTTAAAAGAGGTATCCAGCTCCAAAAACGACGGCCTCACACTAATATTAAATAAACTATATCACATCATATCAATGGCTATAATTCAAAACTCCTATGGTAATATTAAGTTTTTAAAAAACCATTAACCACCATTAAATTGAAATACGACCTTATCATTTTTGACCTAGATGGAACTTTGATAGACTCTAAGATTGACCTCGTCAATAGTGTTAACTTTACTCGTAAACAGTTAAACCTAAATCCCTTACCTGACGAAATTATTTTCTCTTACATTGGGGATGGTGTTCAAAAACTTATTCAACGAGCTGTCAGTGAGACTAGAAATAAATCAGTATTTAGTCGAGCTCTAAATATCTTTCTTAGTCACTACAGAGACCATCTTTTAGATTACACAATGGTTTACCCCGGAGTTTTGGAGGTCCTAACTAAGTTAGATCATAAGGTTCTTGGTGTACTAACAAATAAACCTCTTGAATCAACCTTAGCTATTTTGACAGGTCTCAATATTAAAGAAAGATTCTGTTTTATTTATGCAGGAAACAGCTTTAGGCAAAAAAAACCTCACCCAGCAGGAATTAACAAAATACTTAATGAAACAAAAATACCCCGACATCGTACGTTAATGGTAGGAGATTCTTATATAGACATGGAAACTGGTCAAAATGCCAGAGTCTCGACTTGTGGGGTAACCTATGGGTTAACTGGCAACAGACTATCTAGCTGTAAACCACAGTTTCTCATTGATGATATAAAAAAATTAATACCAATAGTATTAGGTTAAAATAGCTTATTGATTAACCTGCCCTTATCTTTTTGCTCTATTCCGATAAAGATCTATTAATCAAAATATAGGAATTAAATAATCTGGATGATTTAGTACGCTTTTTGTAAAGTTTCCTTTACTACATCAGCCAGCATTCGTAAAAAACTTGGATGATCATTGACAGTAGGAGCCCTATAAAACCTGATATTAAACTTCTGAGCAATTTCTTGGGCCTCAACATCAAGGTCATATAAAACTTCAACATGGTCACAAACAAAGCCAATAGGGGATAACAAAACGCTTTGACAACCTTTTTCTCCTAGGTCAGTAATTACGTCACAAACATCTGGTTCCAGCCATGGCTGACTAGGGCTGCCACTGCGACTCTGGTAAACCAAATCCCATTCTCCTAGACTATTTAATTTAGAAGCTACAGCACGACATGACTCAAAAATTTGTTCAACATAAGGGTGGCTCAAGCTCTTAGGAACACTGTGGGCTGTAAAAAGAACTCTAGTCTGATTTTTCAAATGGATTGGAATATTATCTATTTCAGATCGTAGTTGATCAGCCATTGCCTCAATGAACATGGGATGGTCAAACCATGGTTCACAGTAGTGTATAGTAGGAGTTTTACAACCTTTTTCTTGTTTCAGAATTTCCTTACACCGTTGGATAGCAGTCTGATATCGTCCCCAACTAGCTTCTCCCTGATGTGGAGCCAAAATAATTCCAATAGCATTTTCTATTCCATCTTTGGACATCATTTCTAAAATATCTTTTAACAGTGGATCCCAGTTACGCATCCCTACATAAACTGGTAATGCTAAACCTTCTTTTTTAAGGATCTGACTTAATCCTTTAGCTTGCTTAAGAGTTAAATCATTAAAGGGCGATTTACCCCCAATAGCTTGATAATGGTGGATTACCTCCTCGATTCGCTCATTGGATACTTTTCTTCCTTTTAGAACATTCGCTAGAAATGGTTGAATCTCTTCTGCACATGTAGGACCACCAAAACCAATCAATAAAACGGCTTGGTACTCTTTCATTTACGGTTCTCCTTTAAGTGTCAATCCAGATAACTAATAGTCAATTTTGAGCAAAAGAGGCTTATATTTTTACTACTTTTATTTTCATGACAGAGTATTAGGAAGTGTAAAAACCCAAAACGATTCTTCAATGAAAACTTGGTAAAATATGACGTAAATACAGCTAAAATATCGCCTTAGGCCTAAATTGTCTAAATTAAATTTGCTACCTTACGAGAGTAAAAATAGTGGTTTTAACTGAAATAATCAAAACTATTACTTAATTTTTATTTTACTCCTTTAATATATCAACCTTTTTCTCTTTCAAACTTACTAGAATTCAGATTGTTTTCTACCTTTAAAATAGATAGACTCGATACGGAGTACTTTCCAATTAATTGAACTACCTTCCCTAAAAAAAGGAGATTAAGGGATGTCAGATGCTGAACGGAAATCAATAATAGAAGAATTGAAAAAATTGTACTGTATGGAATTAGAGGTTGTAATGAATTATTTGGCCAATTCCATCATTCTTGACGGTGTTCGCGCAGAGGAAATCAAAAAGGCTCTTGCAGCTGACGTTACTGAAGAATTGCTTCATGCCCGTCAACTAGGAGAAAGAATCAAACAACTCGGTGGAAGGGTACCTGGATCCCTAGAACTGACCTTTGGACAGAAGACTCTGCAACCACCCTCAAGCACTACTGATGTAAAAGCTGTAATTGAAGGGGTTCTTAATGCAGAAAATCAAGCTATTGAACAATACTACGCAGTAATTAAAGTATGTGAAGGAATCGATTATGTTACTCAAGATTTAGCTATCAAATTAGTTGCTGACGAAGAAACACATAGAACTTTGTTTGAAGGGTATTTGAAAGAATATCAAAACGACTCTTCAACTTAATTTGTAAATGATGTTTATGAAGGGATTTTCAGAACAAGACTAACCTACTGTTCTCTTTCCATCTTGCGCTTTGGTAAGGTCCCTCACAAGCAAATCCATGAGGATGTTGGTATTAAGACTGGATTGCTTAATTCCATCATCAATTTTTGCAAGGGTTTCAAGAGCAGTGACTAAGGTTTTTCTTGATGATTGTTTAGCTGGAACCAACAATTTTTTTAAGAAGTATGAACTTCCTCCTATCTTTAGCGCCATCTCTCCCAAACCCATTGTTTTAGATAATTCTTGAATTTCCAATAAAGTGCGTAAGCGTTTACTTAAGAAGGCAACAATTAATAACATATCTCTAGGGTTTGCTGTCAACTCATGAGATAGACGTAAAGCATTTTTCTGATTTCTATTCAACAAGGCATCCATCAAGTCAAATACCGTATGGTCACGAGCAAAACCAGCAACGGATTGAACCATTTCAAGATTAATCTTCTTTTTAAGATTACAGAATGCCATCAATTTTTCAATCTCCATGTTAAGTCGTCCTAAATCAGTACCCTGAAGCTCAATCAATGACTCCAAAGCTTGAGTTTCAATGCTAAATCCTCTTTTCTCTAGTTGTCTAATGACCCATCCTTTCATCTGCTGTTCATTTAGAGGTTCTAGGTCAACAACTTGGGATTGTGACTGCACCAGAATTTTATAAATTGTCTTTTGTTTATCTTTTTGGGACAAAGCTCCAGCTATAAAAATTAGAACTGAATCAGGATTAGGATTTTCAAGATAATTTTTTAGTTGTTTACCTCTACCTTCTCTTAATTTCATTACCCCTTTTATGAGGATGATTTGTTTGGAGCCAAAAAGAGAGGAAGTAGAAGCTGAGTTAAGAACATCATCAAGTGGTGTCTGATCAAGGTCTACTCTTAGATTTAAAGAACTAATACCCCAATCCTCTTCTAAGGCCTTGCACAGCATATTCTGAGCTGCTTCTCTCAAAAAAAAATCTGGACTAGATATAAGGTAAACTGTACTGAATTGTTTTTTTCGAAGATTGGCTTTAAATACTGAAAATAGCATAGACACTATTTTATCTTAGACGGTTAAATCAAAAAGACTCTAGGATAGCAGTAACAAGATCACGAGAAAAACTCCTAGATAATCGTTTTATCGCAGGACCTTCCTCTGGAAAAAATCCTTCGAATTCTTGACTAATCTGGAACTCTTCTCGAAAAAAATAGTTAGAATTTTGGAACAATACTTTGTTAGTTCCCAATTCTTTCAGTTCAAGCTTCAGACGCACTGTAATCAGAAAAGTTGAACCAACTCCATTTACAAAGATAACCGGAGTTGAGGTAAATTCCGTAACGATTCCAGATAGCAAAGCATCACTAGATCCAGCATCTGAAGTGATTTGGTAATTAGTTCTAGAAATTAACTCTTCCACTACTGCTCTGGTCAAACGTTGCTCCAAACGGTATTTGGTTGTCTGATTGACAAAAATGGGAACAGCTATTGAATTGATTGAGCGTGGAATAGCCGTTGCCTTGCCGGCTATGCGATACCCGCAACTAACAGAAAACATGCTAACCAACAAAAAGTTAACCAAAAAGCAATAGTTCAAATCAAAATTAAACCTGTGTCCTTTTTTGTTTTTCAAAGTTCTATACCACCACGTTAACTAGTTTACCTGGAACATAAATTAACTTTTTGGGCTCTTTTCCACCAAGATTACGCTGGACAGATTCATTGCTTAGAGCAACTTGGCGAGCTTGTTCTTCAGTTAAATTGACAGGCATGGTTAATCGTCCACGCACCTTTCCATTAACCTGGAGAACTAGAGTGATTGATTCGTCAGTCGCTAAACTTTGATCAACTTTAGGCCAAGCTTGTTGATGTATTGAGTACGGTCGACCTTTAAGCAACCAAAGTTCTTCAGCCATGAAGGGAGCTACTGGAGCTAACATAAGTAATAGGGCATCAGTAGCTTCCAAAAAAAATTTATCTGTAACAGGCTTATCTCTAATCTCGTAGAGGACATTGGTAAATTCCATAAGCGACGAAATGACTGTATTAAAACGAAAGGTTTCGATATCTTTTGTAACTTTCCTTATGGTTTTATGTGTCCAACGAAGCAATTCTCTATCTGTTTTCTTAGTATCAGAAGTAGGAATACTGTCTATTTCAGGTGACAAAATGATGTCCCAAGCTCGACGCAACCAACGGAATGTTCCAGCTAATCCACTGGTATTCCAAGGTGTTGACATCTCAAAGTCGCTAATAAACATTTCATAAGAACGGAGGGCATCTCCTCCCCATTTTTCAACTACTTCATCTGGAGTAATAACATTACCTCGACTCTTAGACATTTTTTCCCCATCTAATCCTAAGATCATTCCTTGATTGCGTAAGGATCTGAAAGGCTCAATAAAAGGCAGGACTTCTAGATCAGATAATACTTTCGTCCAAAATCTTGAATATAGGAGATGCATGACTGCATGTTCTGCACCTCCAACATAGATATCTACCGGTAACCAGTACCGCACTGCTTTGAGGTCAAAAGGTTCGTTTAAATTTTTTGGACTCACAAAACGCAGAAAATACCAAGACGAACAGGCAAAGGTACCCATTGTATCAGTTTCACGTCGCCCTTCTGTCCCATCAGGTAGAGAAATCTTTGTAAATTCTGAAATTGCAGCTAGAGGAGATTCACCTGTATCAGTGGGTTGATAATTCTGTACATCTGGCAACTGCACAGGTAAGTCTCCTGTTAGAACCGGAACCTCACCATCAGGAGTATGAATGATTGGAATTGGTGTTCCCCAGTATCGTTGTCGACTAATCCCCCAATCACGCAGTTTGTACTGAACACTTGTATTACCCTTACCAGATTGTTCTAACCATTCAGTAATTTTAGTAATAACAGCAGGAGTTTTACTTCCACTAAATAATCCTGAGTCTGTCAAGACCCCTTCGCTTATCCACGCCTTTTTCATATTTTCCGGATATAACGGTTTATCCACACCAACCGGCTGAATCACTACTTGAATTGGCAACGAATTTTGACGAGCAAAATCAAAATCCCTTTGATCATGGGCTGGAACAGACATAATGGCACCAGTTCCATAGCTCATTAAAACGTAGTCTGCTATCCAGATTGGAATTTTTTTATCATTTACTGGATTAATTGCGTAAGCACCAGTAAAAATACCACTTTTAGATTGACCTTCTGCAGTTCGATCAAGATCGCTTCTCCCTTTTGCCTTCAACACATAATCCTCTACGTCTGATTTGAAACTGGGAAGGGTAAAAGAATCGATCATAGGATGCTCAGGAGCAAGAGCCATAAAGGTAACACCCCATAGAGTATCTGGACGAGTAGTAAAAATTTTTATGGGACCAGATTTTGTATCAAAATTAACTTCAGTCCCTACACTCCTTCCAATCCAATTTCGCTGCATTAGCTTAAT
>Ga0310345_10001334_pt1 | contig 27894 bp, 31 predicted proteins | sample HC15DNA20500_MG_FD_204667 | JGI IMG/M metagenome (GOLD analysis project Ga0310345, IMG submission 204667) | Marine microbial communities from station ALOHA, North Pacific Subtropical Gyre - HC15-DNA-20-500_MG | ecosystem: Environmental > Aquatic > Marine > Oceanic | place: Pacific Ocean: North... | reverse complement strand
TTTTTTCTAAGGCCTTACTATCCTTTATATAGGTTAATTTCATCCAACTTTTTATTATATTAATAAAATCTTCCATTTTAGTTGCTGCTAAAAGTGTAGTCTCTTTAACACCCATTAATTTATATCTTTTCTCGGCATGATCTGGAGCAAAAAAGAACTTAGCATTTGAAAGAGTTTTGAAATCCATTTTTGAAGACCAATCTGCCAATCCTATTAAGCAAATGTATTTTAACAAACAACCTAAATAATTGCTTATTTTATTCAAAAAATCTGAATTACCTGAAAAATCTATTATCAATGATTTATTTTTTTTTATTTCTGATTTTATATCGCTATAAGAGACGACTTGATCATAAAATTTAACAGTTTCTACAAATTCAAAATTTTTTTTCGAAGTAATGCCAATAATATTTTTTTTATCCTTACTCTGATTTTCATTTAGCAAATAAGCTAAAGACAAAGCTGTTTTAGAAGAGGCGCTTGTAAGAATTATTTGTTCAGCATTAAAAAAATTTTCATCTTTTAAAAAATAATAATTCAAGAATGAAGTTAAAAATAATGGTTTGATTATGGGGTGGTATTCAATTTTTTCCTCAACCATTTGTGAAACATTAGCATAGTTATTATATACTGAAGGTAGTAATTTTCTATGAGAAGAACCGTCTGTGAAACCATAAGAGGTAATTCTTTCTGGATTCAATTTTATATAAGTACTCATGGGAAAATACCCATAATAACGATCTCCTATCGAAATATTTTCATAGATTGAAAACACAACTTTTGCCAAACCCCAAACTGGAATAATTCCGTATGGCTTATTGACTGGAAAAAAATTCCAATAACCTAACTTCTCACCAAGAACGGCATAGGTGATATTGTTAGATGTAAGGGCATAGCTTTCCATCTTGAGAATTAATTTATCTTTTTTAGATATAAGAAATGATTCATTTGAAAATCTAGTTTCAAAAAGATTATTTTTATTTACAAGAAATGTTGAATTTAAACTTTTCATTAATTCAAATTTATACGATATGGATTAATGATACATTATAGTTTTTGATTATTACTTTGATAATATTAGATTAGGAAAATGAAGATTTTAAAATATCAAATCTGGCATATACTATTATTATCATTATTATTATATGCAATTAATTTTTGCATCAATAATGATGAAACTATTTATTACGGTAGTTTATGGAATATAAGCACTGAATCTTGGTTTATTCTTTCAGTTTTGTCACCAATAATTCATCAAATTTATGTTTTAGTGTGTTGGAGATATGAATTATTTTATAATGGTATAAGTAATCTGCTAGGAAAAAATGGTTTTAGAATCTATAAAATATGTTTTGCTATTCTTATTCTCTCAAGACCTATATTAGTTACAATGTTATCTATATCAAATACTATGACTCTAACAATTGACCCGATAGCTACCTATATCATATCATTAATCCTTCTTATTCCTGCCATTTACCTTTTTTATTCAGTAAAAAAATACTTTGGAATGGATAGAGCTTTTGGACTAGATCATTTTCAACCTGAGAAACTAAAAAACGAACCCTTTGTTAAAAAAGGTATATTCAAATATACCTCTAACGGAATGTATACATTTGGTTTCTTTATTTTATGGATACCTGGAATTTTGTTTCAATCAAAAGCAGCTCTTTTAGTTGCTTCATTTCAACATATTTATATATGGGTACATTATTATTTTACTGAATTACCAGATATAAAAACAATTTATGAAAAGCGATAAGAAAAAATTAAATTATAATTATTAAAGATTGGTTAGGAAAATTAAAGACTACATAAATAAATTAGAAGTCGAGTTTAAAAACAATGCTAATCCAAAGATTGCTTTTGGACAAAAAGCATATTTAAAAAATAAATTTGAATTTTACGGAATTAAAACAGGCACTAGAAGAAAAATTCAAGAACCTTTTTTTAATAATAACTATTTACCTTCCAAAGATAATTTGGAAAAAATCGTAAAAACACTTTGGCTAAAACCAGAAAGAGAATATCAATATTTTACTCAAGAACTTGTTTTTAAATACATAAAAAAATTTAAAAAAAATGACATAAAACTTTTTGAGTTTATGTTAATAAATAAATCTTGGTGGGATACCATTGATTTTATAACACCAAAATTAATTGGTGAATATTTTAAATTATATCCTGAATTTAAAACTAAATATTCTAAAAAATGGATAGCTTCTAATAATATATGGCTCCAGAGGTCATCCTTAATATTTCAACTTAAATATAAAAATAAATTAGACACCAAAACATTGAAAAATAACATAAACTCTCTTTTAAATTCAAATGAATTCTTTGTAAATAAAGCCATAGGATGGATATTAAGAGAGTATGGTAAAACTAACCCCAAATGGGTAATTAAATTTGTTAGAAAAACAGAATTAAGCAATTTAAGTAAAAAACAGGCTTTAAAACATCTCGATTTTTAATTAACATTTATTATTTTTAGATTTCCATAAGTTTATAAAAAATGAAGAATTTAAATTTTATCATATTAATACTCTTTTTTAGTTGTACAGTTCAAAAAAACACTTTATCTAATTCTGAAACATTTTCTGTAGAAGATACAATTTATAATGTTACAACAAAAAATCAGTATTCGATTGACAAAGACACTCAAAATGAGATTATAAATAATTGTCTTCTATGTCAAGTAAACAAACTACCTGGAATAGATATTGGATCAGCAGGTTCGTTTGGTTCATATAATGAAGATACCGCAGAAATCTATATAAAAGGAACTCAAAGTCCTTTGTATCAACAGGAAGTTACTTTTTATGTGAATGGTTTTAGAATAGGTAAATTTTCAGAATTATCAGGTGTTGTTCAACCTGCTAATATAAAAAGCATGAGATTATTAAAAGGCCCTCAAGCTGCTACCCTATATGGAGAAGAAGGTACATGGGGAGTAATATTAATTAAAACTAAATAAAATATTTCTTGCCATTCATTTTTTGAATTTTATATTCTTAGTTGTAGATTAGAACAATGAAAATATTAACTATTCTATTACTATTTGTTTCTTTCAAATCCTTTAATCAAAACATAAAAGATAAGTTATTAGTTTATATGTCTCCTACATGCGGATGTTGTAGTTACTGGGTCAAACATATGGAGACAAATGGCTTTATTGTTGAAGAACACAAGATTTCCAATGTAAACACGATTAAAACCAAGGCCAAAATTACTACTAAACTTGCTTCTTGTCATACTGCTTTTATTGATGGTTATGTAATTGAAGGACATGTTCCATCTAAAGATGTCAAAAAATTACTTTCTGAAAAAGCTGATATCAAAGGACTAACCGTTCCAGGTATGCCAGCTGGATCTAATGTGCCAGGAATGGAAGTGAAAAAGGAACCAGCAAATTTTGATGTATTAGCAATACAGCATGATGGTTCTACTCGGATATGGAGTCATTATGAATGAAAGTAGATTATAGTGAATATTGAAGATTTTTATAATTACTGCTTATCTTTTAAAGATTCTAAAGAAGAAATGCCTTTTGATAATGAAACCTTAGTGTTTAAGATAAAAGGTAAAATTTTTACTCTAACAAATATTAATACATTTGAATTCATAAACCTTAAATGTAATCCAACTCAAGCCCTAGAATTAAGAGAAAAGTATCATTCTGTAAAACCAGGATATCATATGAACAAAAAACATTGGAATAGTATTTATGTTAATGGCAATGATATAGATGACTATTTAATAAAAATATGGATTAGTAATTCGTACAATTTAGTTTTGAAGAAAACATCAACTAATAAATATGAATTCTAAATCTGAAAAAACTATTCTAGTTGGAATAATAAATAGAGATCAAAACAAAAAAAAATCTAATGAATATTTAGATGAATTAGAGTTTTTAGCAATTACTGCAGGAAGTGATGTAAAAAAAAGATTTATTCAAAAAATAGATTCACCAAACCCAAAAACATTTATAGGTAGTGGTAAAATGAATGAGATTTTATCATACATAAAAAATAATATTATAGAGATTGTGATATTTGATGATGAGCTCTCTCCAGCTCAAGAAAAAAACATCAGTAAGATACTCAATATAAAAGTTTTAGATAGAACTAATCTTATTCTAGATATTTTTGCTCAAAGAGCAAAAACTAGTTATGCAAGAACACAAGTGGAGTTAGCTCAATGTGAGTATTTACTACCTAGACTTAGGGGAATGTGGACCCATCTTGAAAGACAAAAAGGTGGTATAGGAATGAGAGGTCCTGGTGAAACTGAAATTGAAACTGATAGAAGAATAGTAAGAGATAAAATTTCAATTTTAAAAGAAAAAATTTTAAAGATTGATAAGCAGATGTCGGTACAAAGAGGGAATAGAGGAAAATTAGTTAGAGTGGCTCTCATTGGTTATACCAATGTTGGTAAATCCACTTTAATGAATACAATTAGCAAATCTAAAGTATTCGCTGAAAATAAATTATTTGCTACTCTAGATACTACCGTAAGAAAAGTAGTAATTAAAAACTTACCATTTTTAATGGGAGACACTGTAGGATTTATAAGAAAACTTCCAACACAACTTATAGATTCATTCAAAAGTACCTTAGATGAAGTTAGAGAGGCTGATCTCTTACTTCATATAGTTGATATTTCTCACAAAAATTTTAAAGATCATATTGAATCAGTTAATAAAACTCTTTTAGAAATAAAAGCTATAGATAAACCAATTATTATGATTTTTAACAAAATAGATTTGTATGATAATTCTTTTGATGAAATAAGTGAATCATCAAAAAATGAAAAAATATATATTTCAAAAAATCTAAAAAAAACATGGATGGCTAAATTAAATCAAAATGTAATTTTTATTTCGGCCAAAAAAAATATGAATATTGAAGAGTTTAAAAAAGTGATATATAATGAAATAAGGAAAATTCATATTAAAAGATTTCCATATAACGATTTTCTTTATTCTGAATATTAATGATTATTAGATTGGTTTATTATTCTTATAAATTATATTAACATAAATAAAAAGATGAATTACAAAAAATATGTATTTAAATACGCAACTGAATTTATTGTAATTGTTGTAGGTATTTCGGCTTCTTTTTGGTTTGAAAGTTATCGGAGTAGTTTAGAAGAAAAACATGACGGAATTGAAGCATTAATTAGTATAAATAAAGAATTAATAGATGTTGAAGAATATTATACTGAAAGAGAAACTATATGGAAGCATGATTTAAATGTAATTTCTACAATAAATGATTTGAGTCTTCCAAATAGAGCTTTTATAGTGGACTCAATATGTAAAACAAAAGATGATATTGAAATTGCTGTATTTAATTATAGAGGCTTTACTCCACCTAATGAAAGATATAATTCAATTGTAAGTGAAGGAACATTAAAACACATTGAGTCAGATAAAATCAAAACCTTACTTTCTAAACTTCATGTTCAATATTTGGAAATGGTACAAGGTAATGAGAAAGATGAAGTAATTGCTCAGAGAAATATAGTCGAACATTGTCAAAAAAAATACCCTGAAATAACGTTTTCTTTCTCAGATATTAAAGATTCAAAAAGTGACTATATAAATAAATGCATTAAAGCCATTGATAATGATAGTCATTTAAGAGCAATGATTAGATATAAAAATGATGTAATGGGTTTTAAATTTATGTTTTTGTTAGAATATATAAAGTTAGAAAAAGAATTAAGGAATGAAATTAAGATTTTTTTGAAAAATAATAGTGATAAAAAAATTTTTTTTTGATAAATGAAATTTGATATAACAAAATCTTTGTTTTTCATTTTATTTTTTTTTTTCAATATTTCATGTGTTTTTAGTCAAGAATTTCCATCATATGTTTTTAATGAAAAATTAAAAAAAGATAAAAGAAATTCCATTCAAGTTTCTCTTGGAACTATATTTGCTGCAGTTTCTGCTAACATATTTTATGAAAGGATTATAAGAGAAAAAAAATATTTTCAAACATTAAGAATAGGAAATCATAATATAGGTTTTATTGGAGGAACAGCAAAAGCAATAACATTACAAACCGGAATAATAACAAATTCAAAAAAAAATTCTCACTTCGAAGGTAATATTGGTTTATTATATCTTTATAAAAACACATATGATAATGATCCTTACTTTTCATTCTCTATTGGATATAGACTTCAAAAAAGAAACAAGAGATCTATGTTTAGGTCAGGTTTAGGTTTTCCAGAACTATTATATTTTAGTTATGGATTTAGATTTTAGATAATCTGAGATTTATTACCTTTTAAATGTAATTTGATAGTTGTAAATTAGATAAATGAAAAAATTTTTATTGAGCATTATATTTTTATTATTGATAACAAAATTACTATCTCAAAATAGAAATGAAAGAATATCATTTAAAAGTGCTAATCCATTTTCTTTTAATGATGTAATAACTGATCTTGAAAATCAGGAAGAACAAGAAGTTTATGGAACTCTTGTATTTCCAAAAGAAAAATTAGATTCAATAAATAAATATCCTTTAATAATTGGTGTAGCCGGGAGTTTTGGATGGAGTGATCACCATTATGATTATCTAACAATGTATAGAGAAATGGGAATTGCAACATTTGAATTAAACAGTTTTAAGAGTAGAAACATTACAACAACCGTCGGTTCCCAAACTCAAGTAACTACTGCAGCTATGATAGTTGATGCCTATAAAGCATTAGAAATTTTATCAAAACATCCAAAAATAAATAAAGACAAAATTTCTATAACTGGTTGGAGTTTAGGTGGGGGTGTAACTTTGTTTTCTGCTTGGCTTCCTCTTAAAAAAGCTATAAATAAAAACCTGTCTTTTACTTCTCATCTAGCATTTTATCCTCCATGTTTTATTGTACCAGAAGATATTAATTTTTCAAAATCTCCAATTCATATTTTAATAGGTGAATTAGATAACTGGACTCCTTCTAAGCCTTGTAGTGTATTGGTTGATATATTAAAGGAAGAATCTAATATTGACATTACGGTTTATAAAAATTCCCATCATTCATTTGATAGAAATTCACCAGTAATAACTAACGAAAAAGCTTATAACTTTACGGATTGTAAATTTAAACTAACCAAAGATGGTAATATATTGATGAATTATATTAACATACCAATGTCCAACCCATTTCTTCAAAAATTAGGTTTAATGTTTTGTGTTAGCAGAGGTGTCCAGTATGGGGGTAATCCTAAAGCAAGAGAATTATCATTTGAATTCGCAAAATCGTTTATGAAAAAAACTCTTCTAGAATCATATAATGAATAGAAAATGATTTAAAAGGAAAGATTAGTTTCCATCGTCATCATCTACTAATGACATCATCATTCCAGTAGCATCAAAATAATCACCAGTTGCAGAGATAAGTCCACCCTCAAAATCAAAATAATGATAAGTTCTTACATCAATTTCCTTTCCAGATGACGTATGAACTGCAGTCCAATTTCCATAAACCCTTACACTTCCATTTAAATTTCCTAAAGAGTCTGTTCCTGGAAGCCAATATCTGGTATGAAATTTCATATCTTGAAAACCGTCCTGATAAGCTTTAACTTCTTCTATAAATTCATCTTTACCAACTACTTCTGACCCATACATAGGAGGTTCATGTTGTAAATCATCTGATAGCATTGCAATAAGTGATTCTAAATTTTCCTCTTCATGAAGTTGCATAAATCTTTTAGCTTCTTCAAGATTTGCTGCATAACTTTCATTAGTGTTATGATCATGATCACTAGTTGAGTTATCAACAGTATCTCTATCCATTAGATATAAGTATGCCACGCCAATACCTATTAAAAAAGCTACTAAAGTCTTTAAATTAATATTTTTCATTTTATATTCATTTATTGTTTAAAAAAATACAAGATACTAACTTTAAGTATGAAATGGATTGAAATAATTGGTTTTATAGGAGCTACATTATCAGGGATTACATTTTTACCCCAAGTTTATCGCACATGGAAATTAAAATCAGCAAAGGATTTATCGTTAACTATGCTTTTAATAATTCTTACCAGCAATATTATATGGTTAATCTATGCTTTTGCAAAAATTGATTACGCTATTATTTATGCCAATATCTTTATTGGAATCTGCGCTTCAATAATTTTATATTATAAACTCTCATTTAGGTAAAATGAAACACACATTTGTATTAATACTAATCTTATTATCATGTAATTCCAAAAAAAAAGAAAGTAAAATACTTAGAATATCTGAAGAAGAATTAATTAAAAAAAATGACATTACCTATTTTAATGAAAAACCTTTCAATGGAATTTCCTATAAAATGTGGAATAATAGAAAATTGTTATCTGAAAGGAATTTTAAAAATGGAAAACCTCATGGTTTAAGTCGTGGTTGGTTTGATAATGGACAGATAATGTATGAAGGAAATAATATAAATGGAAAAGAACATGGCACATGGAGTCATTGGTACATAAGTGGAAAATCTAATATGGTAGCAAATTTCAAGAATGGAATTTTGGATGGTTCGTTAAAAAGATGGTATGAAAATGGCTATTTGGCTTATGAAAGGATATATCTTAATGGTGAAATTATAGATGAAAAAGTTCCTTCTCATTCAAAAAAAACAGAATGAATTTATATTTAATTACTATTTTTTTGGAATTTTATCTAGTAATTGTATGTTTAAAAATAAAACCAATACTATAATGAACAAAATGAATTTATTTGTTATTTCTTTAATAGGGTTTATGATTTACGTTTTAGTAGAAATAAACTATATAAGAAAATCTCAAGACATGATTTTTAGATCAAATGCAAAAATGCTTGAAATATTAATAGAAGATATAGATTGCTGATTAAAATTTATCATTAATTATTTACCCTGAAACAATTACTATATTCAATAAAATATTAAGAATTAAAAATTTGTATAATAATTATATTAATAATGAAATGTAACAGGACAACGCCTTTCAAAACTCTTGTTATGATAGCGTTAGGATGAACAAATTGTTTTTTTTCACCTTTTACTTCAATAATAAATTTATTTTTTAAACTTTCTTTTACAGCAAAATACACAAGTAAAAAAACTAAAAAAGGACGAACTATATACATAATATATTCCATAAAAATAAATTTGTAAACAAAGATGAATAATTTAAACCAACTTTCTTAGATGATAATTAAAAATTATATATGGACTTAAATACATTACATATAATAGGATTTGGATTAATTGCAATTTTTTTATATATACAATTAAAAAAGTTAAATAAAAAGTAAATTTTGATATTGAAATATTTTACTATAACATTTACTTTCTATAATTTTCTAATAAAATAAGTAAACTTAAACTATGAAAATAAAATTTCTATTTATCCTATGTTTTGTGACATTTTCCTTTAATAAGGATGGCTTCTCTCAAAAAAAAGTTGAAAGAAATAAGTTAACTATAAAAGAAGATCTTATATACTATAAGGAAAAGTTATTTACTGGAATTATGATTGAAAAAAATAATCAAAACGGGAAGCTATTATATCAAGCAAGTTGCAAAGAAGGTAAAAAAAATGGTATAAGAAAAACCTGGTATAAAAATGGGCAATTAATGCTTGAAGGTAAATATAAAGATGGAAAAAATAATGGTTTTTCATCCGGGTGGTATGAAAATGGTCAACCAATGTTTTCTGGTTATGATAAAGATGGAACCGTTGATAAATTATGGAAAAGATATTACAAAAATGGACAGATAAAAAATCAATCTAATTATAAAAATGGAGTATTAGATGGGACATATAAAGAGTGGTATGAAAACGGTCAAATTAAATATGAATCAAATTATAAAAATGGTAATTTAAACGGTTGGGTCAAGGAATGGTATGAAAATGGTAATTTACTGTCTGAAAAAAATTATAAAGATGGTATAGTGATTAAGCAATAATATAACAAAAATCAATTTTATTTATAACCTTTTCTTTAAACTAAAAGTACCACTTAGTTTAAGAACAATTCCATTCCAAGAATTTCCTATTGTATTGATGCCTTCAAGTTTCCAAGATCCAGAAAACTCCAGATCATTATATTTTGCTTTTTCAAAAAAAGCACCCTCCTGCCATCTAATTTTTTGACATACACTTTGTGCTTCAGTACAACTAGAATATTCACCTCCATCAACAATATACTTTATTTCACGAAATTCTATCCATCCATACATATCAATTTCCCCTTTTACCTTAAAAGAAGAGGAAGATTTAGTATAGGTTGAAAAACCTTCAAAATGACATTTAGATGCATCAGTTATTTCTAAAGTAAAATAGTCATTAAAGGAATTATTTAGTGTTTTTTGTGTGCCTTGCCATGTGCCTATAATTTTTTTTGATACTTTTCTACATCTTATAAGACCCTCTTCATCTGCACATCTATAAGTTGAATTCCATAATAGGATGAGAAGAAAAATATTTAAAATCTTCATTATTTAATATAATAACTATTTTTTAATTATCCTTTAATCATTTATTTTATATTACATAATGATTTTATATGGAGGATTTTACAACTGAAGAATCATTTTCAAATTACATATTTTGGTTAAAAGTTTCTATGGGTATCGGTGCAATATTAATCACATTTTTATTTTATTGGTTAATAGAAAAAATGAAAATCAAATAAAACTGTATTAAAATGAAGAAATTTTTATTCATAATACTTCTTTTTTCTTGCTCCAATAAAGTAAAAGACCAATACAATAAATATTTCAGTAAAAAAGAAAAAATCAATGAAAGCAAAAAAATAATTATTAAAAAAAATAATGAAGAGATTGAAAAGATTGAAATTTTGGATAAAGATATTTTAGAAATAAAAGAATTCTCCGATATAGATGGGTCTCATATTTTATCTGTTAAATATATAAAATCACAACTCAATGATGGTGAAATTATCAAAGTCTTAGATACAAGACATGTTAAAAAATTAAATTCAGTAATTAGGGTTACAACTGAATACCAGTGGTCCAATCCATTCGGAAAAAAAATAAGAATGCGTTTCATTGCTGACTTTAGTAGAAAAGAAAATAAAATGACTCAAATAATTTTTCACGATGATATTTAAAATATCACTTATTATAAAGAGACATTTTATCTATGGCTGAATTTATTTTATTAAATTCAATTTCTTCATCAATTTTTCTATTTTTCTTATCAAATATTTCAAATACACCCGAAGGATAAAATTCAATAATCATTTCATCATAAACTATAGCATAAGTATGATAACTATTTACAATTAACCAATCACGGTAACTTACTGGATCAAATAAGTTTTTACCGGTAGAAAAATCAATAACATCATTTTCTGCTCCTAAAAAATTTTTTAATAATGTTGGTGTAATATCTTCATGTGTTGTTAATGGATTATCCAAAATCCATTTATCATCAATCATCGAATTATAAGGAGAAATAAAAATAAACGGAACTTTAATTTGAATATCTGTAAAATTACTATTATGTCCCCAATAATTATCGTTATTGTCATTTAACTCTTCACCATGATCACTAGTAATAATAATTATAGTATTATCTAAATTGCCTTTGATTTTAATTTCATTTATAACTTCACCGACTAGGCTGTCTGCAAAATGAAGACTAGTTTTATATCTATTAAACAATAAAGTATTATCAAAATCTTCATCAAATTGTAAATGATTTACTTTACCAGTAAATGGCTGAAATTTATGAGAATAATTTTTTGGTACAGCATAAGCATGTGCTGCATCATAGAAAATAAAACTGAATGAAGATTCCCCCAATTTTAAATTTCTGTACCAATTTTTCCATTCATTAGTAATTTCTTTGTCCCTGTCTTCTACTTTTTCAGCCTTAGATCTTAATCTGAGATTTGGAATTTGTGAAAACATGGTTTGATTGAACTCTGGTCTTATTATTTGAGCAGAAGAATAAATACCAATTTTGTAATTTAAATCTTGTAATCTATCAATTAAAACTGGTGGTCGTGACTCATGCAAAAAACTTCTCCAATATGTTGCTGGTAGACCATAAAATATTCCAAACAATCCACTCCTTGTTGCATTTCCAGTTGATTTATGGTTATTAAAAGTTAGACCATTTTGAGAAATTCTTGAAATATTAGGTGTTGTTTCTTCATTAAAAGAATCGTATCTCCATGAATCAATCACAATATATATAATATCAAATTTATTGTTCACTTCTTTATATTTCATTTCTTTTTTTGGATAATCAAGATTTGAGACCTTACTCATTTCCAATTTATTTTTTCTAACAATTAATTCATCATTAACAATGCCAAGTTTGAAAAGCAAGTGTCTTGCGGTAGAAGGATAATATGATGGTATATATTTTGTAATTCTTGTAATATTACTTGCCATATACTGGTCGGCCCAAATGTGAGTTAAATGTGATGATATTAGACAAAACAGAAAAAAGCTCAAATAAATAAATAAGTGTCTTTTTTTAATTGAAACACTATTTCCTTGAATAAAATAAAATAGTAAATACTCAAAAATTAGTATAATTAACATTACAAAGAACATTTGAAAATACAAAATTGTAGGAAACTCTATAAGCTGACCTGCCAAATAAAATTCAAAAAGCATTAAGTTTAAATGGAATCTATAGCGCTCAAAAACTAACACATCTGAAATCAATATCATTATAAAAAAAGTAGTTACTATTGATATAATGCTTGTCCTAAAAACCTTGTTATTTATTTTTAAAAATGGTGACATGAATAATGTGACTAATAAAATAAGAAGAAAATATTGACCAACTGATGCAGTAAATAAATAAAACCAATCTAAAAGATTAAAACTAATGGTTGATAGATACTTCGTGTAATTATAAGAGTATAAAATTACAAGTATGAAGTTAATTATTGAAAACTTAATTAAATGAGATATCCTTAACAATTTAGCAAAACATTAAGAGTATTAAATTAATATCTATTTTTATAAAATCAAATTAATTTGTGCGTCATTTCTATTCCCACTTGGTATGAAAAAAACCCTCTTTATCTATTCTTTCATATGTGTGTTCACCGAAGTAATCTCTTTGGGCCTGAATTAAATTTGTTGGTAAATTTTTGGATTTTATTGCATCAAAGTAAGATAAAGCTGAAAGCATTCCATTAAAAGGTATTGATTCATTTATTGCGTACTTACAAACCTTTCTAATAGATGATTCACATCCCAAAATAATTTTAGAAAAATCACTATCTTGAAGCAAATTATCAATACTCTTATTCTTATTATATGCTTTTCTAATTGATTCCAATAAATTAGCTCTAATTATGCATCCACCTCTCCATATTCTACATATCAATTCTAGATCTAAATTATAATGAAATACTTCTGATGCCATCTTTAATTGTGATAATCCCTGTGCATAACTTATTATAAAACCAAAATAAAGAGACTTTTCTAAATCATCTTCTGAAATATTAATGCGACCCACTCTTTTAGTATCATAAATATTAGATGTCTTTTCTCTAATTCTTTTAAAAGATGAGATTATTCTCATTGATACCGCAGCATCAATCGTTGGAACATTTATTCCTATATCCATGGCATGCTGAGAGGTCCATTTACCTGTCCCTTTTTGTTTTGCCTTATCTAAAATTAAATCCACAATGTATTTGCCGGATCTATTATCATTTTTTGTAAAAATATTTTTAGTAATTTCAATCAAATAAGAGCTTAATCTATCTTTATTCCATTTTTCAAAAATTTTATAAATAGAATTATTATTTAATTTTAAACCAATTTTCAACATATGATATGTTTCTGAAATTAATTGCATCAAAGCATATTCAATACCATTATGAATCATTTTAACATAATGACCGGAAGATTTTGGTCCTAAATAAGCAACGCAAGGTTCATTATTTATTTTTGCAGATACGGATTCAAAAATAGGTTTAACAATTTCATATGATTTTTTTTCACCACCAGGCATGATACTTGGACCAACTCTTGCACCTTTAGAACCTCCAGAAATACCAGAACCAATAAATCTAATACCTTTATTCAATAAATAATCATATCTTCTATCTGTATCTGAAAAATGAGAATTTCCTCCATCAATGATTAAATCACCAGAAGACATTAAAGGCAACAATCTTTCAATCATTAAATCTACAGGTTTTCCAGAAGGCACTAAAAACATGATTATTCTTGGAGATTTAAGTTTAGATATAAAATCTCTATCAGAATTTGTACCATCTATTTGGGTTCCTTTGCCATGCTTTCTTAATAATTCAATTTTTTTAATGCTGGAAGAAAGCCCTAATGCAGAATATCCATTTTCAGCTACATTTAAAATAAAATTTCTACCCATAACACCCAAACCTACAAGACCAAAATCAAATTGCTTTGTTTTCATTAAATGATTTATATTTTCTGCAAATATCAGATTTATTTTTATAAATTATTAATTAACTTTTATTTTCTTTAACAATAATAGTATCTTATATTTTTCTTAATGAAAAAACTTGAAAATCATACATTTGTAATTTTCGGAGCTACCGGAGATCTCTCCAAAAGAAAACTTATTCCTGGATTATTTGATCTATTTATTAGAGAATTTTTACCAGAAAAATTTTTAATAATTGGATGTGGAAGAAAAAATATTTCTAATCAAAATTTTGTGAATTATTCTTTAAGAAAAAATAAACACTTAATCAATATTAAATACATTGGTATGAAATCTAAAATTAGAGAATTTGAAAAATATTTAAGATATTTTAAAATTGATCCAAATAACGAAGGTGACTTCATAAAATTAAAGTCTTTTCTTTACAACCATTATAAACAAAACAGAATTAAAAATAAAAATATAATATTTTATTTTTCTACCCCCCCTTCTGCTTTTAGGAATATTATTAAAAATATATCATCTATTGGACTAAATAAAGAACAGGATGGTTGGAAAAGATTGATTATTGAAAAACCATTTGGTAATAATTTGAAATCAGCCAAAAGTTTAAATTCCATTCTAAATAAAAACTTTAAGGAAAAACAACTTTACAGAATAGATCATTACTTAGGAAAAGAGACTGTTCAAAACTTACTAGTAATAAGATTCTCAAATCCAATATTTGAGTCTACCTGGGACAATAAAAACATTAAAAGAATTGAAATTACTGCTGCTGAAAAAATAGGGATAGAAAATAGAGGTGAATATTATGAAGAAACAGGGGCATTGAAAGATATGATTCAAAATCACCTGTTAGAACTACTGACATTAACAACTATGGAGAATCCTACTAAAATCGATTCTGATTCAATAAGAAATGAAAAATTAAAGGTTCTAAAATGCTTAAAGTTGACAAATGATAAATTTGAAAATAAAATTGTATTAGGTCAATACACAGAATCCTTTGTTAGAAATAAAAAACAAAAGTCTTACAGAAATGAAAAAATGGTAAACAAGAACTCAAAAACTGAAACTTTTGTTGCATTAAAAACTTTTATAAATAATAAGAGATGGAAAAATGTTCCTATCTTCTTAAGAACGGGAAAAAAATTACCAACAAAAGTGACTGAAATAGTAATACATTTTAAAAATAATAAAAATATTTTCAATAATTTTTCCAATAAATCTAGTAATTTACTCGTAATCAGAATTCAACCAAATGAAGGAATACTTTTAAAATTCGATATTAAAAAGCCAGGAGAAGGTTTTAAAGTCATAAATGAAAATTTAGACTTTTATTATTCTGATCTCTCAAAAGAAAAATTAATGAATTCATATGAAAGATTATTAATAGATGTTATAAATGGTGATACAATGTTATTTTCAAGAGGTGATTGTGTTGAAGAAGCATGGAAATATATAGACAAATTATCTAATGAGATAAAAAGAAATGATAAAATAAAAGTATATGGTTACAAATGTGGAACTTGGGGACCAGAAAATTCAAATAACTTGTTTGAAAAAGGTGATGACTGGAGGTATCCATGCAAAAATCTAGTAAATGACGGTGGATTTTGTGAACTTTAAGTACCATGAAACTTTATATATATAAAACGGAAAATGAAGTAGCCGTCGGTCTTTCCAAATACATCAAAGATAATTTTCTAAAAAATGAAGTTGTAAATATAGCTTTATCAGGTGGAAACACTCCAAAATTACTATATCAAGTAATATCAAATAGCTACAAAGATGAAAACTGGAATAAAGTACATTTTTTTTGGGTTGATGAAAGATGTGTTCCTAAAACAGATGATGATAGTAATTATAAACTAGCAAAAAATTATTTATTTGATAGTATAAAGATCAATAAAAACAACATAAATGAAATTGATGGTACAAATAATCCAAAAAAAGAAGCTTTGTCATATTCTAATCAGTTAATGAATAAAATTAATATGAATAATAATTTTCCTTCTTTTGATTTAATTATACTTGGACTTGGTGACGATGGTCATACAGCATCCATTTTTCCTAATCAAATGAAAACATTAGATACAAATAATTGCTGTGAAGTTGCTCTTCACCCAATTTCTAATCAAAAAAGAATTACACTGACAAAAAACACAATAAACAATGCTAAAAATATTGTGTTTCACGTCACAGGAAAGAATAAAAGTTCAGTGGTTGACAAATTAATTAATAAGTTGGGAAAATATAAAAATTATCCTGCTCATTATATTAAACCCAATAATGGCAATTTAAGTTGGTTTCTTGATTTCTCAGCAGCATCAAAAATAAATAAAATTTGATAAAAAAAATTAAATCAATAGGTCCAGGTATAATAATTACTTCTGCTTTTATAGGCCCAGGAACTATTACAATTTGTTCACTAGCAGGAAATAAATTTGAATATTCATTACTATGGGCTATTTTATTTTCTGTATTAGCAACTTCTTATCTTCAAGAAATGAGCTGCAGATTAGGGTTAATTACAAAAAATGGTTTAAGTGAAATAATTAGAAAACACTCACAATCAAAAGTTTTAATGTACATATTTTCTACACTAATATTTTTTTCAATATTTGTTGGAAATGTGGCTTACGAGGCTGGAAACATCAGTGGAACTTCTATGGGTATTGAATCTATAATAAATAGTAGATTAATAAATATAAGTGGAATATCACTAAATATAGTTCCCTTTTTCATAGGTCTTATTTTAATTTATTTAATTATAAAAGGTAATTATAAAATAATCGAAAAATTAATGATTGGACTTGTTTTTATTATGAGTATTACATTTCTAATTACAGCTATCATTTCAGGACCTGATCTTAAACTAATTTTTAAAGGACTGTTGATTCCATCAATTAACAATAACAATATTTTAGTTGTTATTGGGATAATAGGAACAACAGTAGTTCCTTATAACCTATTTTTACATTCGTATATTGTCAATGAAAGATGGGGAGGTAAAAAAGATTTAAAGAATGCAACTTTCGATACAATAATTTCTGTAATAATAGGTGGTATCATATCTATGTCTATAATAATCACATCAGGCAGTTCAAAAATAATTGGCAATAACATAGAAATTAATAATGCTATGGATCTCGGAACTCAATTACAACCATTTCTGGGATTATATTCAAAGTATCTAATTTCAATTGGCCTATTTGCTGCAGGTATATCATCGAGCCTAACTGCACCACTTGCTACTTCTTATGCCTTATCTGGTATATTTAATTATGAAGCTAATTTGAGTAATAAATACTTCAAATTTGTAGCTATAGTCATTATCCTAACAGGTTTACTTTTTTCTTCATTAAACTACAAGCCTATAATGATTATAAAATTTGCACAAATAATTAATGGCATCTTCCTTCCATTTATAGCTATTTTTTTATTTTGGGCTATAAATAGGCCAAATATTCTTGGTTCATATGTGAATTCAAGATCATATAATTTTTTAGGTATATTTATTATTGGTATAACAATAATATTAGGTGTAAAAAGTATAATTTCAGTGATATAAAATAAATCAACATGGATATAAATTGTGATATGGGTGAGAGTTATTACACTAAGAAAATTGGTGACGATAGTAAAATAATGCCCTATATAACATCTTGCAATATAGCATGTGGTTTTCATGGTGGTGACCCCTTAACAATCAATAATACAATAGATCTTGCTATAAAGCATGGTGTTAGAATTGGTGCACACCCATCTTATTTTGATTTAGAGGGATTTGGTAGAAGAAAGGTACATTTAACCGATAAAGAACTCGAAGTAACTCTTATATATCAAATTTCAGCCATTTATGGAATGGTCAAAGCTAAAGGGGAAACACTACATCATGTTAAGGCACATGGAGCTTTATATAATATGGCATCAACTAATGATAAAATTGCAAAAATCATAATTGAATCTGTTAAAAAGGTAGATCCAAATTTAAAGATTTACGGACCTTCAATGTTAAATTGGAAAACAATTACAGAAAATAGTGGTTTAAAATATGTTTCTGAAGTATTTTCAGATAGAAATTATAATGATGATCTAACACTTGTTAATAGAAAACTCAAAAATTCAATGATTACAGATTGTGACAAAAGTATTCAACATATTCTAAACATGGTTTTACAAAATAAGGTTGTAACCATTAATAATAAAATGAAAACTATTGCTGCCGAAACAATATGCATTCATGGAGATCAAGAAAACGCAGCAAATTTCGCTAAAAATATTCATAGTGTTCTAAAATCTAAGGGTATAAAATTGTAAGTTAGAATGGTAGTTAACTCTATAGAAATAAAGAATCTAGGTGATTCAGGTATTTTAATTTCATTAAAAAAAGGATTTGGTAATAACCCATTAAAAGACATAAATTATTTAGATCAATTGATTTCAAATCAAAATTTGGAAGAAATTAATGATATTGTACCTTGCATTTCAACATTAGGTATTTTATACAATCCCTACAAAATCAATTACGAAGAATTGGTTAGCAAATTAAAAGAAATTATAGATAAAAAATTAATAAGTAACCCAATTTCAAGTATTAAAAAGTGGAAAATACCTATTTGTTATGATCAAGAATTTGGACTTGACATAGATGAAATAAGTAATAAATTAAAATTATCAATTAAAAATTTAATTAACTATCATAAACAATCTGTATATCAAGTAGATATGATAGGATTCTTACCTGGATTTTTATATCTAGGAAATCTAAATAATTCTCTTTATTTGAAAAGAAAAGAAACACCAAGAGTATCAGTACCAGAGGGTTCGATAGGAATAGCAGGTAATCAAACTGGAATATATAATTTAAATAGTCCAGGAGGATGGAACATAATAGGTAGAACACCATTGAAATTGTTTTCAAAATATAAAAACCCACCAATTGAAATAAAAAGAGGGGATAATGTGGTTTTTTATGAAATAAAAAAAGATGAATTTGAAAAAATAAAAAGTGATTTAACCAAATGAATGATTATATAGTAATACAAAGAGAAGGATTTTACACCACTATTCAGGATAACAAAAGAATTGGTTATAAAAGATATGGTATACCAGAAAGTGGTCCAATGGATGAAAATTCCTATATGTTTTCAAATTGGTTAGTTGGTAACAACCTTAATTCAGAGGTATTAGAAATAACCTATAATGGTCCAAAAATAAAATTCACATTTAATGCAAAAATTGCTATATGTGGATCGTTAACTAATATATACCTAAATAAAATTAAAATTAAAATGAATCAAACAATCAAAATAAAACAAAATGATATTTTAGATATTAGTTCTTGTAAAAATGGAAACAGAGTTTATTTAGCTATAGCTGGAAAAATCAATATTAAAACACATTTTAATAGTAAATCAACATATGATAAATGTTCTATTGGAGGTTACAAAGGTAGAAAATTATTAAAAAATGATAAAATTAAAATAATTGCAAATGAAATAGATGAAGTAAAAAAACTACCTGAAATTTTATCATCGAAGTTTACAGAAAATAATTTAATTAGAATCATCCCTGGTCCAGAATACAATTTATTAGATCAAGAGTCAAAAAATAAACTTACTAACGGTTTCTTTGAGATAGACATAAAAAGTGATAGAATGGGAATAAGACTTTGTAATAACAGAATAAAATTATTAAATAAGATTAATATGGAAAGCTCTTTAATCACCAAGGGATCTATCCAACTACCTCCGGATGGAAATCCAATAATAATTATGAGTGATGGTCAAACTACAGGTGGATATCCCAGAATTGGAGTTGTCAGTAAAGTAGATATTTCTAGGCTTTCACAAATTAAAATTAGAAACAATATTAAATTTAAAATAATAAGCCTTAGAGAATCTGAGAATCTGATAAAATATAATAAAAACAAGTTTATAACCAACTTAGGAACTATCTACTAGTTAAATCAACATATTTATTTTTGAGATTATTATATTCATTTTTTATTTCTTCGATTCTCAAATAAGCATCTTTTCCTGGCTTTTGATCTGCCCTACTTAGCATGGATTGTAAATATCTTAGCTGATCTACTAACATAGGTTGCATATAGTTACCTTCTTGTGTCGATAAAGTATTTTTTATCTCTAACAAACTTTTATGTTTTGGTTTATCAATAGTATAGGTATAATTTTTATAAATCGGACTATTTAGTTCATTATCAACATCAAACTCTAAGAGTTTCATATCGGTTAACAATTCTCTTATTTGAATTAATAAATCTTCTTGTGCTTTATATGTTTCATTGGTTAATTCAGTTAATCTTGGATCGGGAAGTATTTTAAACTCCCTTTTAAATGTATTATCATCAATTTTCATAAAAACTATATAAGTACCAGGCTTAACAAGAGGACCATTTCTATACGATCTATTAATATTTTTATCCCAAGAACCTTTATGTCTCATATTCCATTTAAATCTGTTAATCCCAAGATCTTTAGATATTAATGTACTAGATATCGAAGTAAACTCATTAGTTGACATTTCATATTCATTTACCCCTTTTTCTTCAACAATTGATGAATAAGAGTTTATCAATTCATTATCATGATTAAATATTGAAAATTCAATTTGATTTATTTTTTCATCTTCTACTATGTAATCAAAAATAACTGAAGGTTCTGGATAATAAGTAGTACCGTCATAAAATGATCTATTACGATATCTTATTGTGTTCTTTACATTATATAAATCTGTTTTATCATCATTTGAGTAATATCTTAAAGAATTAATATTGTCTAATATCCAGAATGACCTTCCCATCGTTGATAACACTAAATCCCCTCTGTGTATTTTAATATCAGTAATTGGTGTGATTGGTAAATTTTGCTGAAAATTTTCCCAATTCTTTCCGTCATCAAATGAAATAAACATTCCAAATTCCGTTCCCGCATACAATAAACCTTCTTTTAAAGGATCTTCTCTTAATACTCTTACTGGATATTCATTTGGTATACCTTGAGTAATTAAATCCCAATTTTCACCATAATCCACAGTTTTAAATATGTAAGGATTCCAATCACCCAGTTGATACCTTAATATAGTAACATATGCTTTTTCTTTTTTATGAGGTGAAGGTTCTACAGAGTCTACCCTACCACCTTTACTAATTTGATTTGGAGTGACATTTTTCCAAGATTTACCACCATCTTTTGTCAAGTAAACTGGACCATCGTTTGAACCAATCCAAATTAAACCTTCATGTAAAGAAGATTCCCTTATTGAATAAATTGTACTATAAAATTCTTCACCTGTAATATCTCTTGTTATTGGAGTACCAGAAATCACCTGCTTATCACTTTCAAAAGCTGTTAAATCAGGGGAAATAGTTTCCCATGTTTTTCCACCATCAATTGTTTTATGTAAATACTGTGATCCATGATACACAACATCTGGATTATGTGGTGAAACATGAATTGGAGATACCCTTTGAAATCTATATTTTAAATCTTTTGGATTATGACCATACATGTTTGAAGCTCCAACATAGTATTGTTTTTCCTGACCAGTTATTTTGTTGTACACGCCAAATCTACCTTTGCAGTTTGAATAAACAATATTATGATTTCCAGGTTTTGGAACTGCTGGACCAGTTTCACAACCCCCCGTATTAATAATATAAGCATTGGAACCAGCTTGAAGACCGTATGGTGGAATACTTGGAACTGCTATAGTAGAATAGTTATCTTGTTGACCAGCGTATAACCAATACGGATACTGATCGTCCACTTCAACCTGGTATAATTCTGCTGTAGGTTGATTAAATTGAGTAGTCCACGTTTTGCCTGAATTAAATGTAATATTTGCACCACCGTCATTAGATTGAATCCAAATTGATGTATCACCAGGATTTATCCATATATCATGATTATCTCCATGTGGAGTAGATTTACTTTTCCATGATTTCCCTTCATCTCTAGAAATCATAAATCTATTTGCACTCGAATAAATAATATCTGAATTTTTTGGATTTACCTCTATATTTAAATAATAAAACGGTCTGTTTATAAGTTCTTTCCTAGAATTCATTAATTCAAAGGAATTACCCCTATCAAGTGATCTGTACAAGCCACCTTGACCATCCGAAGCTTCAATCATAGCATATAATTTTTTAGGGTCTGATTTGGAAAGTGCCAAATCTATTTTTCCAATATATCCCTTATCAGGAAGTCCATTAGACAATTTTTTCCAATTGTCTCCCCCATCTTCAGACTTATAAATCCCACCATTCTTACTACCACTTATTATGGTCCATGGTTTTCTTTCAGCTCTCCAAGAAGCAGCATATAAAATATTGGGATTATCAGGAGAAAATTCTACATCTACAATTCCTATAGAATCCGCAATAAATAATATTTTTTCCCATGATTTTCCGCCATTTATTGTTTTATACAAACCTCTTTCATTATTTTTCTGAAAAGGTTGACCTATAGCAGCCACATAAACTATATTTTCATTGTTTGGATGTATCTCTACTGCTCCAATTTGACCTGTTTTATTCAATCCAACAAAATCCCATGATTTTCCTGAATCTGATGATCTATAAATTCCCTTACCAATTATCAAATTAGATCTAAGACCATCAGTTCCTGTACCAACATATATTACCTTAGGATTCTTCTGATATACATTAATTGCACCAATTGAAGGAGATTTAAAATATCCATCTGATATATTTTTCCATGTTGTACCTGCATCTGTAGTTTTCCATAAACCACCACCAGTAGTTCCCATGTAAAAAGTATATTTTAAAGATTCAACTCCATGAACACTTGTTACTCTACCACCTCTAGATGGGCCTACATTTCTATACTTAAAATTTTTAAAAATTGAATTTTTATTAGATTCAATAACAGCACAATTGCTTTCTATATTAATAAATAAAAAAAAGAATAGGATTAAAGGTTTTAAGTTCATATTTATTTATTCAATTGATTATATACTGCATTTGTTATCATAATATCTTGAACGGCTACACCAGTTAAGTCTGCTACTGTAATGTCATGTTGAGACTTTCTATAACTTTCATTTGAATCTATCACTTGACCTAACTCTACAAGTTTATTTTTTTTTATTAAATTTTCATCCAGTGCTTTTTTAGTTTCTCCTCTTTCTAAACATTGTGGAATACTATCTACTATTAGAGAGTTTGCTATTCTAAGAATATGAGGATCAAGTTCTCTCTTTTCAGGTGTATCTGATCCCACCGCAGTAATATGAGTCCCAGCTTTAAGATCTTCTCTATTTATTAGAGATTCATTAGCATTTGTAGTAGTAACTATTAAATTAGCCTCAGAACATAATTCTTTAGAAGAATTTACTGCCTTAACATCAAAACCCAATAGAGACATCTCCTCAATATATTTTTTAATATTTTTTTTATTTCTTCCTAAAACAACTACACTTTTGCAAGTTGTAACTAGAGACAAATATTCAAGTTGCATTCTAGCCTGAATGCCAGTACCTAAAATACCAATTTTGTATATAGGATCAGGAGCTAGATATTTAGCAGAAATAGCTCCAGCAATCGCTGTCCTAACATTTGTTAAGTATCCTTCATCATGTAAAACACATTTTAAATAGCCTGAATTTTTATCAAACATTACCATTATACCATGACTTGAACTTAACCCTAGAAGATGATTATTAGAAAATCCAGAAGCAATTTTTATAACATAATTATCATCACTTTTAATGTAACCATATTTGATATGAACGTCACCGGGAGGATCATGAAAAATAAGTTCTCCTACAGGTGGAACAACAGAATTACCTCTTGAATATTCGACAAAACCTTTTTCTATAGGTTTTATTAATTCTAAACCTTTAAGTGCTTCAAGTATCTGTTGTTTATTATATATTATTGATCTCATAAAATAGATTTTAATGTGTCAGGTCCTATATTGCCACCACATATTATAATTCCAACATTCATCCTTTTAAATAAATGTCTATTATTCAAAAATCCCGCAACAGCAACCGCAGCAGCTCCTTCTATCAATAATTTTTCTTTTTCAATAAAAAATTTGATTGTTTTTATAATATCTTCTTCAGAAATTAGGTAAAAATCATCAATAAACTCCCTACAAAAATCAAAAGTCATTGAGTCTTTTTCTATCCCACCAGCTGAACCTTCTGAAAGTGTTGGAAGTGAATCAAAATCTATTATTTTACCTTCATCAATAGATTTTTTCATAACAGGTGAGTTTATAGGAGAACATCCAATTACTTTGATTTTAGAATTTACAGATTTAATATATCCACCTATCCCAGAAATCAATCCTCCCCCACCAACAGTAACAAAAATAACATCTAATTTTTTCTTACTAGTTTTAATTAAATCTTGAGCTTGTTTTACCATCTCTAAACCAATAGTACCCTGTCCTGAAATGACATCAATATCATTATATGGTGAAACAAAAATGATATTATTTTCATTTGCATATTTAACAGCTGAAGCTTCAGCTGTAAATGAATCATTACCTGAATACCTAATTTCAACACCATATTTTTTCATCAAATCAACCTTAAATGATACTGCATTTTCTGGCACATAAACAATTCCTTTCATATTAAATTCTCTAAGTGAATAAGCAACAGCAGCACCATGATTTCCTGATGAAGCTGCAACTATTTTTTTTGATTTATCTGGTAAATTTATGATCTTATTCATTGCACCCCTTAATTTAAATGAACCAGTATGCTGAAAGTTTTCTAGTTTTAAAAATACATTTGAATTAGATAAAGAGGATAAATTTTCAGAATAGTATAATAAAGTGTGTGATATATACTTTGATATATTTTGATAAGCCTCAAAACAAGATTTATTTAGATTATATTTTTCCATTATGAGTTAGAGAATTTTGAATTAGCAACTTTTTTTAGCTTTTTAAAAGGCATTTTTAATAATGTACGTAAATTATTAGATTCCGATTTATTGATATAAGTGTCTATACCATAAACAATAGATTTTTGGTTATTAACTTTGGATAAAGTATTAAAGAATCTATCCCAAAGAGAAAATATATTTCCATAATTGGAATCGGTCAACGGTAATTCGTAGTGGTGATGAATTTTATGCATATTTGGAGTAACAAAAATGTATGATAAGGCGAAATCTATATTCTTAGGTAGACTTATGTTAGCATGAGTAATATGGGCAAACAAAACTGATAAACTTTGATAAAGCATTACCATACCTATAGAAGCACCTGAAACATAAACACCAATAATTGTAAAAATAATTCTAAAAATAGTTTCTCCAGGATGATGTCTAAGACCCGTAGTTACATCTACATTCATATCGCTATGATGAACAAGATGAAATTTCCACATCCATGGTACCTTATGCTCAATATAATGAACAAGATAAGCACCTATTAAATCCAATATAAGAAGGGATATTATGACATCAAGCCATAAAGTTAAATCAAATAAATATATTATACCTACTTTATAAGATTCCACTATCAAAGTTGATTTTAAGAGTAAAAAAGCAAATCCGAAGCCAATAATTGCAGTTGTTGTTGTGAAAAATAAATTTAAAAATGCATGATTGATTTTTTTATATCTGAATGAATACAAAGGAATCACACCCTCTAACATCCAAAAAAAAACTATACCTCCTAATAAAATAGATGTTCTAAAGCTTAGAGAAATATCTGAAAAAAAAAAAATCAATTGATCCATCTATGTAAGATTTTTGATTACATCTACTGCTCTATCTATTTCCTCCTTAGAATTGTAGATATGCACACAATGTCTTAATAATTCTTTTCCAACTGATCTAGGTTGAAGTTTTTCTTTATCCCATAGTGTTTTTTGAAGAGATGGCCCATCAATATCATCTACTTTATAGGTTGTAATACCAGCACACATCTCATTGTGAGTCGAAGAAATAACTTCTACATTATTTAGATTTTCGATTTTTCTTCTTAAATAGTCACCAAGATGTTTTATTCTTGAAAGCCATTTCTCCTTGCCTATCATGTTAAAAAAATCAACAGTAGCTTCTAATCCAACTAATAATGATGGATTTCCAGTTCCAGATTGTTGAAGCTTGAAACCATTATCTTCTCTATTATTCCAATTATAACTTGAAAGTGTTGCCCAAATATTTTCAGATTTTTCTTTTGTTATATACAAAATTCCATTGCCAGCTGGAGCCAATAACCACTTATGCAGAGAAGAATAGTATGCATCACATCCTAAATCCTTAACATCAACATTTATTTGACCGACAGCTTGTGCTCCATCAATTACGGTAAATATATTTTTTTGTCTTGCCATGTTACATATTTCCTTTATTGGCATAACTGTCCCATATACAGATATTATATGTGGAATTGCTAATATTTTAGTTTTTGATGTAATCTGAGAATTTATAGAATTTATAATTTCTTTTGGATCGTTAGCAGGAACAGGAATAATTGCTTCTTTATATATCAAATCTTTTCTCTCTGCTAATTGTCTCCAAGCAGCAAATCCACCACCATGTTCTTGATTTGTGTTAATAACCTCATCACCTTTTTTTAATTCCAGACCATGAGCTATAAAATTCATGCCAAATGTTGCATTTTGATTTAAAGTAATTTCCTTGTAGTTACAATTGACTATTTCTCCAATTTTTTTTCTCAACTCAATACTCGGTTCATAACCAGAAAGTAGTTCAGGTCCATTTCCTTTATAGTCAGTTTCTGCTCCATTTATAGCGTTTTCTCTTAAACTTTCGATTACTTTTTCCAATACGTATGTAGGTGTTACTCCTAAAGTACCGTTATTAAAATAAGTTTGTCCTTTTTTTGTTGGAAAGTGATTTCTTAATTCAGACCAGTAATTTTCATTAGAATAGTTAGAAAGTTTATTTTTTATTTTTTCAAGACTTAACTTATTAGATTCAGATGAAAATCCTAAAATAGGAACTGTGGAAATACCAAGAGTGGATTTTTTAAGAAAATTTCTTCTAGAATTGGTCATGTTGTAGATTTAGATATTTATAAAGATAAATATTATTCTATTTGAATTATGAATGAAATTAAAATTTTAAAATCAGAATTTATAACCTAACATTAATCCACCCCTATACGGTATAGATTGTGCACTTAAATTAATTCCTGATGCAAGATCATATCTCATTCCATTATTTTTATCAAAACCTTCATAATTTGCCTTTGACCATCCTCCACTTAAAAACAAATCCAATAACCATCTCTCTTTAATTTTCCATTGATAACCCGCAGTTAGACCAGTAAACCATATATAGCCATATTGATATAAATTTGATTTAGCGTAAGAATTATTTTTAGATAATTTGAACATACCATAACCTACATGGACACCGGCATAAAAACCATCATTTTTTTCTTTAAAATAATACCTCACTTCAGGAAAAATTTGATTAAAAA
>Ga0310345_10001332_pt1 | contig 27972 bp, 24 predicted proteins | sample HC15DNA20500_MG_FD_204667 | JGI IMG/M metagenome (GOLD analysis project Ga0310345, IMG submission 204667) | Marine microbial communities from station ALOHA, North Pacific Subtropical Gyre - HC15-DNA-20-500_MG | ecosystem: Environmental > Aquatic > Marine > Oceanic | place: Pacific Ocean: North... | reverse complement strand
AAGAGACTTATGGAGAGACCGCAGTTATGAAGGTGCTTGTGCCCGTCAAACGCGTGATCGATTACAACGTGAAGGTCCGCGTAAAGGCGGACGGATCGGATGTCGATCTTGCCAATGTGAAGATGTCAATGAACCCGTTCGATGAGATTGCCGTGGAAGAGGCGATCCGGTTGAAAGAGGCGGGAAAGGCGGAAGAGATTGTTGTCGTTTCCGTTGGTGTCAAGCAGGCGCAGGAAACGTTGCGTACCGCCTTGGCCATGGGTGCCGACCGGGCGATTTTGGTGGTTGCCGCCAAAGACGTTCATACGGATATCGAACCTCTGGCCGTTGCCAAGATCCTCAAGAGCGTTATCGACGAAGAAAAGCCGGGAATCGTGCTGGCCGGCAAACAGGCGATCGACAATGACATGAATGCGACCGGCCAGATGCTTTCTGCATTGCTGGGCTGGAGCCAGGCGACTTTTGCCTCGAAGGTCGAGATAGACGGCAATCATGCGGTGGTCACCCGCGAGGTCGATGGCGGTCTGCAGGCGATCAAAGTGAAGATGCCGGCCGTCGTGACTGTCGATCTGCGCCTGAACGAGCCGCGCTATGCCTCACTGCCCAACATCATGAAGGCGAAGAAGAAGCATTTGGATGAAAAGACCCCGGAAGACTATGGCGTCGATGTAAGTCCGCGCCTCGAGGTCGTTTCGATAGCCGAGCCAAAGGCACGCAAGGGGGGCGAAATGGTCGACTCGGTCGACATGCTCGTTTCGAAACTCAAAGAGGCAGGAGCAATCTGATGGCAGTCCTACTACTGGCAGAAGTGAACAATGGCGAACTCGCCTTCGACGCTACGGCAAAGGCGGTTACCGCTGCCAAGGCGCTTGGCGATGTCACGGTGCTTTGCGCCGGCGCTTCGGCAGCTGCGGCGGGTGAAGCCGCGGCCAGGATCAACGATGTCGCCAAGGTGCTTGTGGCCGAAGATGCCTCGCTCGGGCACCGCCTAGCCGAACCGACAGCCGCTCTGATCACTTCATTAGCCGGTGACTTTTCCCATATTTGCGCACCGGCCACGACCGATGCCAAAAACATCATGCCCCGTGTGGCTGCATTGCTTGATGTCATGGTTATCTCAGATGTCTCCGGGGTCGTTGACGCCGATACATTCGAGCGCCCCATCTACGCAGGCAACGCAGTACAGACCGTGAGGTCAAAGGATGTAACCAAGGTTGTGACCTTCCGGACATCGACATTCGACGCTGCCGGCGATGGCGGCTCGGCGAGCATTGAAACAATCGGTGCCGCGCACAACCCAGAGCTATCTGAATGGGTTGAAGACAAGGTTGCCGAGAGCGACCGCCCTGAACTCACCTCGGCCGGCGTGGTCGTTTCCGGCGGTCGCGGTGTCGGCTCCAAAGACGATTTTGCGTTGATCGAGAGGCTGGCCGACAAACTGGGCGCCGCCGTCGGCGCGTCGCGTGCTGCAGTGGATTCGGGCTTTGCACCGAATGACTGGCAGGTCGGACAGACCGGCAAGGTGGTGGCTCCTGACCTTTATGTCGCAGTGGGCATTTCCGGCGCCATCCAGCATCTCGCGGGAATGAAAGACAGCAAGATTATCGTGGCGATCAACAAGGATGAAGAAGCGCCGATCTTCCAGGTCGCCGACTTCGGCCTCGCCGCAGACCTCTTTTCCGCTGTACCCGAACTGATCGAAAAGCTGTAAGTCCAGTTCCACTTCGAATATGAAAAGGCCCGCCATCCCGGCCTGTTTGGAAACGATTGGAGGCTCCGGCAAGACCGGGGCCTCTTTTGGTGTCAGAGTAAGCGCCCACCGGACCCGGCGTTTCGTCTTGCGGTGAGTTGCGCGACGTTCGCGTGCTGATTCTCGTTGCAGAATAGTTTGCCGTATAAGCCAAAGTCCAGACACGGAACGTAAGCTGTCATCAAGGCGGTGCCGGATTTGAGCTAATGGAATGAACTGCCTTCCCGCCGAGACGCAGCTATTGTCGCGCGTTTGGTGGAGAAGAAGGAGCATTCTGATGGATATCACGGTTCTTGGGATTGATCTGGGCAAGACGGTTTGCAGCCTTGCGGGGCTTGATGCCAGCGGCGCTGTGATTTTCCGCAAACGCATCCAACGGTTTCGACTGCTGGATTTTCTGGCGGAGTTGCCGGCTTGTATTGTCGCGATGGAGGCCTGCGGGGGCGCACATCACATTGGGCGCTTCTGCCTCCAACATGGGCATGAGCCCCGATTGATGTCGCCGCTGTATGTCCGGCCTTATGTGAAGGTTCACAAGAATGACGACCGCGATGCAGAGGCGATCGCCGAAGCCGCCACCCGACCAACAATGTCGTTCGTTGCAATCAAATCTGAAGAGCAACTCGACCTCCAGGCTTTGCACCGTGCGCGGGAACGTCTGGTGTCGGATAGGACGCGCCTGATCAATCAAGGTCGTGGCTTTCTGATGGAACGCGGTATTCGTGTCGGTACAGGCCGTCACGTATTTCAGAAAGAACTGACAAGACTGGCGGCGGGGGGCACTGTCGATCTATCGCACCGCATCGTCCTGATGTTGTCGGACATGGCAACAGAACTGGCAGACATCAACCGCCGGGTTGCGGCCATCGATGCCGAGATCAAGGAACTCGCCAAGACAAACGCCGACATGCGGCGGCTGATGGAGATCCCCGGTGTTGGTCCGACGATCGCCTCGGCCCTCGTAGCGGCCGTCGGTACCGGCAGCAGCTTCGGCAAAGGCCGCGATCTCGCTGCTTGGCTCGGCCTTGTTCCGCGACAAATCACGACGGCTGGCAAGGCAAAGCTTATCGGTATCTCGAAGCACGGCAATCGCTACTTGCGCAAACTCTTCATCCACGGCGCACGAACGGTGCTGCATCTCGTGCGCGACAGGACGTCGCCGATAACGCGATGGGCGGATGGTCTGAAGGATATGGCGCGACAATCTGGGTGAGAGGAGCGCGACAATCTGGATGAGAATCTTGTGTCGCGGCGGGTGTAATGATTGCGGCTTTGATTGACGCGCGCAAGTCCTTTTTCAGGTTAATTGTCGCGGAGCGTCAATCAGGGGCGGTGTTGGCTGGGGTGGCATATGACGCGGGACGCCCTGGGCCGCTCCTGCGTTCAACGGCTTCGCGTCGCCTGTAGCTTTCGACGTTCATCTCGAAGATGGTGGCATGGTGAACGAGCCTGTCCACGGCGGCGAGCGTCATGGCGGGATCGGGGAAAATCTTCTCCCATGCACCGAAAGGCTGGTTGGCGGTGATCAGCATGGAGCGTCGCTCGTATCGGGCGCTGATGAGTTCGAACAGCACGCTGGTCTCGGCCTGATCCTTGGTGACATAAGCGATATCGTCGAGGACCAGGAGATGGAATTTGTCGAGTTTGGCGAGTGCGCTCTCGAGCGCCAGTTCACGGCGCGCCACCTGCAGCTTCTGGACAAGGTCCGTGGTTCTTGTGAACAGCACCCTGTAGCCATTCTCGATCAGCGCGAGCCCGATCGCTGACGCCAAGTGGCTCTTGCCGCCACCGGGCGGACCGAACAGGAGAAGATTGGCTCCTTTCTCCAACCAGCTGTCGCCGGCGGCAATCGCCATGACCTGCGCCTTGGAGATCATCGGCACGGCCTCGAACTCGAAGGTGTCGAGTGTCTTGCCCGGCAGGAGGCGGGCCTCGGCGAGGTGACGCTCCATGCGGCGGCGGTCGCGTTCGGCCAGTTCATGCTCGGCGAGCGCGGCCAGGAACCGGGCTGCCGGCCAGCCTTCCTTGTCGGCCTGTTCGGCGAATTGCGGCCAGATCACCTTGCTGGCGGGCAGCCGCAGTTCATTGAGAAGCAGGCTGAGCCGTGCGGCATCGATGACATTGTCCTTCATGCCGCGTCTCCTGCCAGGTTGGAACCGCGACCGGCGCCGATCAGGGTCTCGTAGGCGTCGAGGGCCGCGAGGCGCACGACGACGTTAGGCAATTGCGCGGGATCGGGTGCGAAACGGGCCCGCAGGGTGGCCATGTCGGGAAGTTGCCGGTCCTCGAGGCAGTTCGACAATGCGTCGGCCAGTTCGCTCTCGCAGCCGCGCTCGTGAGCGATGGAGAGAAGCTCGACCATGATGCGACAGGCTTGGCGCTCCGGTAGTCGCTCGATCAGGACATCGAAGGTTCTTCGATAGGCCTGGCGCGGAAAGAGCTGGTCGCGGTAGACGAGGTTCATCAGCGCCATCGGCTTCTTGCGCAGCGAATGGATGACGTGGTGGTAGTTGACGACCTGGTCGTGCTTGCCCTTCGAAGAAGGCCGCCCGCGCGGCAGCGTCATGAGATGCGTGCCGCCGACGAATACGTCGAGCCGGTCATCGTAGAGGCGCACCCTGAGACGGTGGCCGATCAGGCGCGAGGGGACGGTGTAGAACACCTTGCGCAGCGTGAAGCCGCCGGCGGATGTGACACGTGCGGTGACTTCCTCGTAATCGGTGGTGCGGCGGCCCGGCAACGCCCTCAACTCGGCACGCTCGATATCGATGCGTTTGGAATTGCGGGCATTCATCCGGCTGACGATCTCGTCGATGAAGCCCCGGTAGGAGGCCAGGTCTTCGAAATCGCGCGAGCCCCTCAGCAAGAGCGCATCCTCGATCGTCCGTTTGAGATGGCCGTGCGGGCCTTCGATGGAGCCGTTCTCATGAGCGATGCCGCGATTGTTGCGGGTCGGCAGCATGCCGTAGTGGGCGCAAAGCTCCTCATAGCGGCGCGTCAGATCCTCGCGCGCATCCTTGTCCAGATTGCGGAAGGCCGCTGAGAGGCTGTCTGAGCGGTGATCGCGGGGAGCGCCACCGAGTAACCACAGGGCGTTCTGCAACCCCTCCGCCAACGCCACGAAGCTCTCGCCGCCAAGCACGACATGGGCGTGCTCGAAGCCGGAATAGGCGAGCCGGAAATGATAGAGCCGGTGATCGAGCCGCTGGCCTGCGATGGTGATGGCGAGATCAGCCATGTCGGTGAAATCCGACAGCCCGACCCGGCCCGGCTCGTGCGTCTGACGGAAGATGACCTCCTGTTCCTCACCATGGATGGCCCGCCAGGAACGGATGCGTCGCTCCAGCGTGCGGCGAATGCCGTCACCCAACTCGGGATGCCGCCGCTTCATCTCGTCGAAGATGGCCACCGGGCGGATACCTGGCGCTGCCTTCAACAGCGGCACGACTTCCGCGTCAAAAATACCGGCAAGCGGATCGGGACGCCGACGCCCCCGCGATGTCTTCTTCTGCGACGGCAGCCGCGGATCGGCTTCGATGCGATACGCTGTGGCGGTGCTGATCGACGCCTTCGCCGCCGCGACGGCTGTCGAATGGGTCTGACGGTACTTCATGAAAAGCCTCATCTGCTGATCGGTTACGTGGCGGCCGGGCACAAAGTGATTCCTCCAAAGCGGAAAAACCACCGGCATACCCGGTCGACCGCGATCACCAGAAAGGCCCAGAAAAAGGGCCGCCGCCGCTGGGTGGAAACTCCGGTCGGGCTACGCCCTCCCTTCGTCCCCACCCAGCGGCGTTCTCATCTTGATTGACGCTGAGCTCTCACTTTGATTGTCGCGCCGCAGAAGGAGCGAGCGCATGTGAACGTCGCTACGGTTGCCATGGCCAACAAGTTAGCGCGCATTGCCTGGGCCGTCTTGACGAAAGGCGAACGATACCGAGCCGCTGCGCTGGTCGGTTCGTAAGTCCAGCGAGACGAAAAATAGAGGAATCTGCGGGCGAGAAGGAGATGGACCAACGACCAATCGGCATTCTGTAAGTCTGACGGGGAGCATGGCCCCCGAGTGCCGATGAGCTAACGAGACACAGGACGCGCGACTTCCCATCTTGGTCAGGGGCAGATCGAATGGCCTCACAAACAGACCGAATACATAGAAGCAGGGTCAGCGGTGCATCGACAAATCGCTTGCAGGGGAAGGCAGTTCATACATACCCCCCGGAAATCGGACACTGACGTAAGCTACGATTTGTTGTCTGCTGGTCTTCGACGAGAAGGAGATCAGAGATGTCGAAACGCAAGCAGCATTCGCCGGACTTCAGGGCGAAGGTCGCCCTGGAAGCAGTAAAGGGCGAGGAGACGGTATCGGAACTGGCAAGCCGGTTCGGTGTTCACCCGACGATGATCCATCAGTGGAAGCGTGCGTTGCTCGAAGGCGCTTCGGGCGCGGGCCGACCGAAGCCGGAGATCGACGAGGATCAGGTCAACGGTTATGCAGGTTGCGGACGACTTGGGGATCGGATTATCGAGCCTGACGCGCTGGAAGCGGCAATACCGGGAAGCTGATTTGTTGGCCGGTCCGCACGAGGATACGGCCAAGGAACTGGCACGACTTCGCAAGGAGAACGAACTGGTCTGAAGAACGATCTTCCAGACCCGCCCCGCCGCAGAACTGGCTCTTGGCCGACATATCGATGGCATTTTCAATCCACGTCGGCGGCATTCCGCTCTGGGATACGAATCGCCGGTATCATTCGAGGCCGAAATGGCCATCGCAGAGTGAAAGCCGCTCCACAAAATCCGGACAAGTCCAAACACATCAAGACCGGCGAAGGGGCATAATGTTATTTTCTACGGCGAACCGCGAGCACGGCGGGTGCTGAAGCCCAACAACTCGCGTGAGGACCTGCATGTCGCGAAAGCTCATTTCGCTGCCGATGAGAAAGCGCGTGACACGGCGTTTGCCACGAGTCAGGTCGGTTGCTGAAAAATTAAACATTTGTTAGATTTTTGCAACGCAACCGCAAACATACGGGTTTCACAATGTCGCTGATCACGAATTCCTCGGCCTGGGCTTCGGACGAACACAGGATGTTCGCCGAAACGACGCGCAAGCTGTTCGACGCCGAGATGGCGCCGAATGTCGACAAATGGGCCGAACAGGGGATCGTCGACCGCGATTTCTGGCGCGAGGTTGGCGAACAGGGCGTCATGGGCGGTTCCATCGCCGAGGAATATGGCGGGTTCGGCGGCGGCATCGGTTTCGACGCGCTTACTGTCTACGAACAGGGGCGCACCGGCGACACCGGCTGGGGGTACGGTATCCAGAGCATCGTGATCCATTACCTGGACGCCTATGGCAGCGAAGAGCAGAAGAAGAAGTGGCTGCCCCGACTGATCAGCGGCGAGAGCGTGGCGGCGATCGCCATGACCGAACCGGGAACGGGTTCGGACCTGCAAAACGTCCAGACCTATGCGGAGAAGGACGGCAATCACTACAAAATCAACGGCTCGAAGATATTCATCACCAACGGGCACACCGCCGACATCATCGTGATCGTGACCAAAACCGACCGCAGCGCCGGGGCCAAGGGCGTGTCGCTGATCGTGCTGGAAACCGAGGATGCCGAAGGGTTTCGCCGCGGGCGGAACCTGAAGAAACTCGGCATGAAGGGGTCGGATACGGCCGAGCTGTTCTTCGAGGATGTGCGGGTGCCGACGGCGAACCTGCTGGGCCAGGAGGAGGGGCAGGGGTTCTATCAACTGATGAAGCAACTGCCCTGGGAACGGCTGATGATCGGCATCACCGCGCTTGGCTTCATCGACTTCGCAATCGCCGAGACGGTGAAATACGTCCAGGACCGCAAGGCGTTCGGCAGCCGGATCATGGATTTCCAGAACACCCGGTTCAAGCTGGCGGAATGCAAGACGAAGGCCGAATTGCTGCGCAGCTTCGTCAATGACGGGATAGCCCGCCTGGAAACCGGCAGGCTGGATGCGGCTACCGCATCGATGGCGAAATGGTGGGGCAGCCAGACGCAGAACGAGGTCATGCACGAATGCCTGCAACTGCATGGCGGCTATGGCTTCATGATGGAGTTCCCGATCGCGCGGCTCTACGCCGACAGCCGGGTGCAGATGATCTATGGCGGCACCAACGAGATCATGAAGGAACTGATCGCGCGGTCGATCGACATCTGACCCGCGCCACCGGGCCGGTGCGGCGTCAGTCGTCGCCGGCCCCCAGGATCTCGGCGGTATGCTCGCCCAGGCGGGGCGCCGGGCGGTGGTCGGACCGCGCCGGCGTGGCCGAGAACCGTACCGGCGGGCGTGTCGCCCAAATCGTGCCCTCGCTGGGGTGGTCCAGCCGCTGAAAGAAGCCTGTCGCGGCAAGATGCGGATCGGCTGGCAGATCGGCAAGGTTTCGCACCGGCATCGCCGGGATGTCGGCCTGTTGCATCAGCTCCATCCATTCATCGGTGGTCCGGGTCGGTGCCAGTTCGGCCACCATGTCGTAGACCGCGCCGATATTGCGGCTGCGCGCATCCATGTCCGTCACCCAGGGATGATCGACCATGTCGGTGCGGCCGACCGCCTGGAAAAAGCGTGCCCATTGGACATTGGTATAGGGTAGGATGGTGATGTAGCCGTCCCGTGTCTGCACTGGTCGGCGGTGCGGCACCAGCATACGGGCATAGCCGAAATCCTGCGGAGTCTCCTCGAACGTGGCACCGTCGAGATGCTCGACCAGAAGGAAGGAAGAAAGCGTTTCGAACATCGGCACTTCGACATGCTGTGCCTCGCCGGTGCGTTCGCGGTGAAACAGCGCCGCCATCACCGCATAGGCCGCGGTCACGCCGCCCAGCTTGTCGGCCAGGATTGTCGGCGCATAGGCAGGCGGCGCGTTGGGGTCGCGCAGGGCGGCAAGGCTGGCCAGCCCCGAAACCGACTGTACGATGTCGTCGAAGGCGGGCCGATCGGCATAGGGCCCGTCCTGGCCGTAGCCTGTGGCCGAAACGGTGATCAGGTTCGGGTTCTCGCGCCGCAGGGTTTCGGGGTCGAGAGACAGGCGCGCGAGCGCGGCGGGCCGGATGCTGGAAATCATCACATCCGCATCGGCAAGCAACCTGCGCAAGCGTCCCTGGTCGTTAGCGGTCTTCAGATCGAGAACGACGCTGCGCTTGTTGCGGTTGGTGCCGAGAAAGGCCGCGCCCATCTTCTTGTTCCGCGACGGCTGGACCTGCCGCAAAAGGTCGCCCTCCGGGCTTTCGACCTTGATCACGTCGGCACCCAGCTCGCCCAGCATCTGGGTCGCCAGCGGGCCGAACACCACCGAGGTCAGGTCGACGATCGTCACGCCATCGAGAATCGATGCCTTGGGTTCCGTTTTCATGGTCTCAGCGGTCCTTTCTGGACATCGCGCCGAATTCCGTCCGGATCGCCGCGCCATCCGCGTCGAAGCCGGGCGAGGGGCCGAGCGCCGGATTCCCCCCGCTTCGCCTGATCGGCGGCGCGGGCATGCGAAACGCGCCCGCGGGCGACGCGATGGTCGTGCGGTCGAGCTGGGGGTGTTGGGACAGGGCGGCAATGTCGTTCACCGCGCCATAGGCGATCATCGAGCGCGCCAGCAGATCGAGCATGTCGGGCCGGTCCCGCGCCGCAAAGGCGGCCTCGATCATCGGCTGCAGCACGCCCCGGTTGCTGTTGCGGCTGTCATTGCTGTCAAAACGCGGATCCGTGGCCAGGTCCGGCTGTGACAGCACCGTGTCGCAGAACCGCGCCCATTCCCTTTCGTTCTGGATCGAGATCACGATCTGTTCGCCATCGCGGCAGGTATACGCGCCATAGGGGCAGATGTTGGGGTGGCTCAGACCGACCCGCGGCGTGTGCCGGTTCGCGTATTCGTGAAACACCAGCGGCACCGCCATCCAGTCCGCGAGCGTGTCGAACATCGCCACCGAAACGCCGGTTCCCCGGCCTGTGCGGCCGCGCTCCACGAGCGCCTCGCAGATCGCGGCATGGGCGGTCATGCCGGTCGAGATGTCGCACACCGACACCCCCACCCGGCCAGGGCCGTCCGGCGTCCCGGTGACCGATGCCAGGCCGCTTTCGCATTGGATCAGAAGGTCGTAGGCCTTGGCATCCCGCATCGGCCCGTCGGCGCCATATCCGGTGATGTCGCAGGTGATCAGCTGCGGGAACCGTTCGCGAAGCGTCGCCGAATCGAGCCCGAGCTTTTCCAGCGCGCCGGGCAGAAGGTTCTGGATGAACACATCGGCGCGTTCCAGCATCGCAAGCAGCAGCGCGCGGTCCTCGCCGGACTTGATGTCCAGCGCGACCGATTCCTTGCCGCGGTTCAACCAGATGAAATAGGCGCTTTCGCCATGTGCCGCAGTGTCGTAGCCGCGGGCAAAATCGCCGGCTCCCTTGCGTTCGATCTTGATCACCCGTGCGCCGGCATCGGCCAGCCGCGACGTGCAGAACGGCGCCGCGACGGCCTGTTCCAGCGCGACGACCAGGGTGCCGGCCAAAGGTCCGGCCTGCGGCCCGCAATTCTGATTGCTCATGATCTTCTCGCTTTCGACTTACCAGCTTGAATAAAATCTAACATCTGTTAGAAATGATATCAACACACTCGGATGGCAATTAAAAGCAGGGCCATAATGCAAGACAAGACCGGATCGGATCAGGTATTCCGGCGCGCGCTGGCGGATGGCGAGATCGCGCTCCCAAAATGCGACAGTTGCGGAAAATTTCATTTCTTCCCGCGCGTCGTCTGCCCGCATTGCCATGAAACGGCGTTGTCCTGGCACAAGGCCAGCGGTTGTGGAGAGGTGCATACGACGACCGTGGTGCGCCGCAGGTCCGAGCAGGGCGGGGACTACAACATCTGCATGGTCGAGCTGGAGGAAGGCGTGCGGATGATGAGCCGGGTCGAGGGGGTCGCGCCCGCGGATGTGGCGATCGGTATGGCGGTCACCGTCTATGTCGGCGAGATCGACGGAAAGCCTGCGGTGCTGTGCAGGCCGGTGGAGGGCTGAGCGATGACGGGAGGTTTGCGGGGAAAGACTGCCATCGTGGGCACCGGCCATGCCGGATTCGGCGAGGCGCGTGGCCTGACCGCCTATGACATCATGGCCCAGGCCGGGCTGGCGGCGGTGGCCGACGCGGGGCTGTCGCTGGCCGATGTCGACGGGCTGTTCTGCACCATGATGGAAGACAGCATGCCGGCGCTGATGGCGGCCGAGTATCTTGGTATCCAGCCGCGATTCGTCGATGGTACGATGACCGGCGGGTCGTCCTTCGTGAACTACTTGACCTCGGCGGCGATGGCGCTCGATGCGGGACTGTGCGACGTCGCGCTGATCGTCTATGGCTCGAATCAGAGAACCGCGTCGGGACGGCTGGTGACGGCCTCGCGCCCACCCGAATACGAGGCCCCGTATAAGCCGCGCTATCCGATCTCTGCCTATGCGATGGCCGCGGCCCGGCATATGTACGAATACGGCACCACCCGCGAGCAACTGGCCGATGTGGCGGTGGCCGCGCGCGCCTGGGCGCGGCTCAATCCCGAAGCGTTCGATCGCGGCCCGCTGAGCCGCGAGGACGTGCTGGCCGCGCGCATGGTAGGCGACCCGCTGACTGTGCGCGACTGTTGCCTGGTGACTGACGGTGGCGGCGCGGTGGTGATGGTGCGCGCCGACCGTGCCAGGGATTGTCCGAAGCCGCCAGTCTATCTGTTGGGCAGCGCCGCAGCCAGTTCGCACCGGCAGATATCACAGATGCGGGATTTCACCACCACCGCGGCCCGCGAATCCGGCGCGCGCGCCTTCGCGGCGGCCGAAGTGGCGCCGGGCGATATAGACCTGGTCGAGCTCTATGACGCGTTCACGATCAATACGATCCTGTTCCTGGAGGATCTCGGGTTCTGCGCCAAGGGCGAAGGGGGCGCCTTTGTCGAGGGTGGACGCATCGCCCCGGGCGGGGTGCTGCCGGTGAATACCAATGGCGGCGGGCTGTCCTGTGTGCATCCGGGGATGTACGGCATCTTTACCGTGATCGAAGCCGCGCGGCAGATTCGTGGCGACGCGCCCGGACAGCAGCTAGCGAATATCGACCTGGCGCTTGCCCACGGCAATGGCGGCGTTCTGTCCAGCCAGGTCACGGCGATCTTGGGATCGGGAAACACGCTGTAGGGCGTTCTAGGGAGGAAGAAACATGCCACTGGATTTCGAGGCGCTTTCGAATTGGGATTTCGAGGAAATCGAACAGACGCTGAGCGAAAGAGACACGATTCTCTATGCGCTCGGGCTGGGTTTCGGCGAAGACCCGACCGACAAGAAGGAACTGGCCTATGTCTACGAGGACGGGCTGAAGGCGGTGCCGTCCATGGCGGTCACGATGGGCTATCCGGGGTTCTGGCTGCGCGACCCGAGAACCGGCGTGAACTGGCAGAAGGTTCTGCATGGCGAGCAGTGGCTGGACATCTACAAGCCGCTGCCGGTGAAGGGCAATATCGTCGGTCGCAGCAAGATCGACTTCATCTCCGACAAGGGCGAGGGCAAAGGCGCCGTCATCTATCAAAGCCGCGAAATCATCGACGCCGATACCGGCGAAAAGCTGGCTCGCGTAGCGATGTCGGCCTTTTGCCGTGGTGACGGCGGCTTCGGCGGGGAAAACCGCCCCGGACCGACGCCTGCCGAGTTGCCCGACCGCGCACCCGATCATGTCTGCGACATCGAAACGCTGCCGCGGCAGGCGCTGATCTATCGGCTCAGCGGCGATTACAACCCCCTGCACGCCGATCCCGACGTGGCGCGCTCGGTCGGGTTCGACCGCCCGATCCTGCATGGGCTGGCCACCTATGGCTTGGCGGCGCGCGCGATCCTCAAATCGCTGCTGGACTACGACGCCAGCCGTCTCGTCGGGCTTGATGTGCGGTTCTCGGCGCCGGTCTATCCGGGTGAAACCGTGCGGTTCGAGATCTGGGAAGACGGGGGCGAGGCCCGGTTCCGTGCCTCGGTTCCTTTACGCGAGGTGGTGGTCCTGAACAATGGGGCCGCCAGGTTCGCGTGAGGGCGGGAAAGATGCAGCCGCTCGACGATATCCTGGTGCTCGATTTCAGCACCCTTCTTCCGGGTCCGATGGCGACGCTGATGTTGGCCGAGGCCGGCGCTGAGGTGATCAAGTTCGAGCGCCCCGGTACAGGCGAGGGCGCGCGCCATGCGAATCCCAAATTAAATGGTGAAAGCATCGGCTTTGCCGTGCTGAACCATGGGAAGCGGTCGGTAGCAATTGATCTGAAGGCAGAGGGCGCGGTGGAATCGCTGCGCCCCCTGATCGAGAACGCCGATGTGCTGGTCGAACAGTTTCGCCCGGGCGTCATGGATCGGCTGGGGCTGGGGTATGACACCCTTCGCCGGATCAATCCGGGGCTCATCTATTGCTCGATCACCGGCTATGGCCAGACCGGGCCAAAGGCGGCGTCCGCCGGGCACGATCTGAACTATGCAGGCGATTCGGGCGTACTGTCGCTCAGCCGGGGCCCCGACGATCATCCGACGATGCCATCTGGTCTGATCGCCGATGTTGGCGGCGGCACCTATCCTGCCGTGATGAACATCCTGCTCGCGCTTCGGGCTCGCGACCGGAACGGGCAGGGGATCCACCTGGATATCGCGATGGCCGAGGGCGCCTTTGCCTTTGCCTATTGGGCCCATGCCGAAGGCGTGATCGCTGGCCAGGACATCGACAGCGGCGGCAGCCGGCTGACAGGCGGGCTTGCGCGCTACCGGCTCTATACTGCAGGCGACGGACGGCAGGTCGCGGTTGGCGCGCTGGAAGAGAAATTCTGGCAGGCCTTCTGCGACGTGATCGGCCAGCCGGCCGATCTGCGCGACGATTGGGCTGATCCGGAAACCTGCGCTGCAGAAGTGGCGCGGCGTTTGGCAGAGAGGCCTTCGTCCGATTGGGCGCCGCTTCTGGAGGAGGCGGATTGTTGCTGTACGGTCGTGAAAACCCCTGCCGAGGCCGCCGCAGACCCGCATTTCGCGGCGCGCGGGGTGTTCGGCCGGAAGCTGGCGATTGCCGGCACCAAGGTGCCGGCCCTGCCATTGCCGATCGCGCCCGGTTTTCGTGGTCCGGCGGATCAAATCGGTCGCGCGCCATCTTTGGGAGAAGACAATGCGCGCCATGCTGTGGTGGAACTTGAGCCGAAATGAATCCCGTTGACGCGTGGGCTTTCGGACATTATTCTAACATTTGTTAGAAATATGAGGGAGAGTTGCGATGGCACAGTCCAAGGAGGGCTTGTCTGCTGAGGCCGGTCAGTATGTGATGCCATCGCGCTTTGTTGAGAGCGACAGCGTGGAAGTGCAGGATTTCGTTTCCTCAGCATTGCGTGATCTGCCTGCGGATGCAATCGACCGGGACAAGGCGATCCGCCTTTTCGAGGCGGTACGCGATGGCATCCGTTACGACCCATATTGTTTTGCATTGGACGAGGATTCTTATCGAGCCAGTCGGATCGCGGGCGCCGAGGCGGCGTTCTGCGTCCCCAAGGCCATTCTTCTAGCGGCTTGTCTGCGGGCCGCGGGCATACCGGCGGCGCTGGGTTTTGCCGATGTCCGCAACCACCTGAACACACCCAAACTGCAAGAGCTGATGGGCACGGATCTGTTCATCTATCACGGCTATGTACAGCTGTGGCTGGATGACGAGGTCTACAAGGTCACTCCAGCCTTCAATATCGAGCTGTGCGAAAGGTTCGGGGTGAAACCGCTGGTCTTCGACGGCCATCACGATGCCCTGTTCCACGAGTTCGACGAAAAGAACAATCGCCACATGGAATACGTGAACGACCGTGGTCTCTTTTTCGATGCGCCGATAACGGAGTTCCTGCACGTTTTCCGGGAAACCTATCCCCAGCTGGAGGAGTTCAACCGCGTTCGTATTGCCAACGGGTCCAAGGGCTATGATGCCGGATTCTCGGTAGAAGGCGAGTCATGAAATACTTGGAGGATTTCCATCCAGGCCAGGTGTTTCGCTTTCGAAGTGCACCGATGAGCGCGGAGTCGATAAAGGCCTTTGCCCTGGAATGGGACCCGCAGCGGCTGCATACCGACGAGGATTATGCCACCGCCATGCACGGAAGCCTGATTGCCTCCGGTTTTCAGACCATGCTGGAGGCGTTCAAGCCCATCATGATCGAAATGATGGTCGACGTGGCCAATATCGGCGGCATGGGCTTTGACAATCTGCGCTGGTCGCGCCCCGTTCGCCCCGATGAACCGCTCGATATCGAGATGCAGGTCAACTCGGTCACGCCGTCGCGCAGCAAGCCCGACCGGGGTGTTCTCCACTATACGCTGCGTGCCAAGAACCCGGCGGGCGAGGTCGTTTTCTCCACAGACACGCCTGTCATGATCAAGCGAAAACCAAATGAAACAGACTGAAGACAACACCCAGGATCAGGAAGACCTGCGCCTGCTGAGGGAAAGCGCCCAAACCCTGTTCGCCCGGGCAGGCGGCAGCGACCGCGCCAGAAAACTGCGCGATGCCGGTGGTCGGTGGGGTGACGGCATGATTACCGAACTTGCCGGCGCTGGCGTTTTCGGCGTCGCGGTGCCGGAGGAAAACGGCGGCCTGGGCATGGGTCTTGCTGCTGCCGGCGTGCTGGCCGAGGAGGCCGGCCGTGTCATTGCCCCCGAACCTGTGGTGGCAACAATCGGGCTGACGATCGGTCTCTTGTACCGTCTTTGCCCGGATCACGGGATGTTGGAAAAGGCCATCGGGGGCGAAACCGTGCTGGCGACGGCCTGGCAGGAACGCGGCGCGGCGGGGGTCGCGCCGGGCAGGGACTGCCGCTTTGCGGGCGGCAGGCTGACCGGCGCGAAAGCCTGGATCGCCGGTGCGGTCGGGGCCGACGGCTATCTGGTGGTGGCCGAAGGCGACGGCGGCGCGGTTCTTGCCTATGCGGAGGCGGGCGCGGCCGGGCTGAACGTCGAAGGCCGCCGGCAGGCCGATGGCAGCGCATTGGGCGAACTGTCCTTTTCGGCGACGCCGGCCGAGCTTCTGGCCGAGGGGGCGGCGGTCGAGGCGGCTCTGGCCGAAGCGGTCAGCGACACCACCGCGCTGGCCGCGGCCGAGCTTGTCGGGCTAAGCGGTCGTGCCTTCGAGATCGTGCTTGATTACGTCAAGACTCGCGAACAGTTCGACAAGCCCATCGGTGCCTTTCAGGTCATCCAGCACCGCGCTACCGACCTGTATGTGATGCAGGAGGTCGCCCACGCAGCGGTGCGCGAGGTGTTGTCGTCGATGGACCGTGCCGCGGCCGGACCCCAAGCGCGTGCCCGCCTGGCCAGCCGCGCCAAGGCTCGCGCCGGCGCGGCGGCAAAGAAGATCACGCGCGATGCGGTCCAGCTTCACGGGGCGGTCGGATATACCGACGAATTCGACATCGGGCTATTCCTGAACCGGGCGCTGGTGCTGTCGGCTTGGCTCGGGGACGACACCTATCACCGGCGGCTCTGGCTTGATGCCCGCGACAAGGAGGGGGCGGAAAGATGACGGACTGGAATGCGATGACCGACGAGAATTTCCGCCGCGAGGTCCATCAGTTCTTTGAATCCGAGTACCCCGAGGAATTGCGCCACCTTCCGCACCGCCCGACCTTTGCCGAGGTCGCGCATTGGCATCGCAAGCTCCATGCTAAGGGCTGGGTCGCTCCGGCCTGGCCCGCCGAGTATGGCGGCATGGGGCTGAGCGCCGCGAAACTTCTGATCTTTTACGAAGAACAGCAACGCTGGGGTGTGAACCGTGGGCGCGACATGGGCGTGCAGATGGTTGGCCCACTCATCATCAAGTTCGGTACCCAGACGCAAAAGGACTATTGGCTGCCGCGGATCCTGAGCTGTGAAGACATCTGGTGTCAGGGCTATTCCGAGCCAGGCGCCGGGTCCGATCTGGCCAACTTGCGCACCCGCGCAGAGATCGACGGGGATGACTTTGTCATCAATGGCCAGAAGATCTGGACCACCATGGCGCATGACGCCACGCATATCTTCATGCTGGTGCGGACCGATCCCGACGCGCCGAAAAAGCAGCAGGGCATTAGTTTTATTCTGGCGCCGATGGACCAGCCCGGGGTCGAGGTGCGCACGATCCGGACGCTGGCCGGCGAAACCGAGTTCTGCGAGGTCTTCTTCGACGATGCCCGCACGCCTCGCGCGAACCTTGTGGGCGAGCTGAACAAGGGCTGGACGATGGCCAAGGCGCTCCTGAGTTTCGAGCGTATCTTCATCGGTTCGCCCAGCCTTGCGCAGAACGCTCTGGGTCAGTTGGAGGTTTTCGCCCGCGGCCGCGGGGCGTTTGACGATCCGGTGTTCCGCGACCGTTTTGCCCAGGCCGCGCTCGACGTGGAAGACCACGCCGCGCTCTATTCCCGGTTCGCCGATCAGCTCAAGCGTGGCGAAACGCTGGGCGCGGATGTCTCGATGCTCAAGATCTGGGTGACCGAGTGCTTTCAGCGCATCACCGAGTTGATGATCGAGGCGGCCGGACCGGATGGTGGCACCATCGGCCCGCTTCAGGTCGGCAATGTCAGCGTCGATGTCCTGGCCAGCTTTTACAAGGCCCGGCCGACCACGATCTACGGCGGATCGAACGAGATCCAGCGCAACATCTTGTCCAAGGCAGTCCTCGGACTGCCGGGCTGAACCGATACCAACGTCCAAGGGAGGAACCCCACAGTGTCAAACCGTTATGCGAAGTATGACAAGCTGAAATTTGACTACCCGGCGGATCGCGTCCTGCGCATCACTTTCGATCGGCCCGAGAGCTTCAACTCGGTCGATGCAGAAACCCATACCCAGATGACCGATATGTGGATCGACATCGATCGCGACCCCGATATCAATGCGGTCATCGTGACCGGCGCGGGCAAGGCGTTTTCGGCCGGCGGCGATTTCAGCCTGATCGAAAGCATGATCGGCAATTCGCACGAGATCATGAAGACGTGGAAAGAGGCCAAGGACCTCGTCTACAACATCATCAATTGCAATAAGCCGATCATCTCCGCCATCAACGGCCCGGCCGCCGGTGCGGGTCTGGTGGTCGCAATTTTGGCCGACATCTCGATCGCGGGCAAACGGGCCAAGATCGTCGACGGACACCCGCGGCTGGGCGTGGCCGCGGGCGACGTCGCGGCGATCATCTGGCCGCTGCTGACCTCGATGGCCAAGGCCAAATACTATCTGATGACCTGCAAGCCGGTTTCGGGCGAAGAGGCCGAACGCATCGGGCTGGTCTCGATGTGCGTCGAGGATGACGAGCTGCAGCAGATCGCCCTGGATACGGCTGTCGAACTGGCCAACGGGTCGCAAAGCGCGATCCGCTGGACCAAGTATTCGCTGAACAACTGGCTTCGTCAGGCCGGGCCGATCTTCGATGCCTCGACCGCGCTTGAAATGCTTGGCTTCATGAGCGAGGACGTCAAGGAAGGCGTTCTGTCGCACCGCGAGAAGCGAGCGCCGAACTTTCGCAAGGACTGTCCGCTTTAAGGGGCGCAGGGTCGAGGAGGTATGGTCATGTCCGAGAGCATCTATCAAGACATCGCGCAAGCCTATGCCGCCGCGGCCGAAAAGGCCCCGGGCCTGAAATCGCGATTTGCGGCGGCCGGGTTCGATCCGGCAGCCATGACATCGCTGGAGGACCTGTCGCGTCTGCCGGTGATGACGAAGGAGGAGCTTCTGAAGCTTCAGCGGGACAACCCGCCTTTTGGCGGGTTCCTGGCCGCGGACATGAAGGATATCGGGCGGATCTATGTTTCTCCCGGTCCAATCTTTGAGCCGGCGCTGCCGGGCTGTGGCGGCCATGGGCTGGACCTGCTGTTCAAATCCGCCGGGGTCGGGGCGGGCGACATCATCCTGAATACCTGGATGTATCACCTGGTGCCGGCGGGTCTGCTCTTTGATGAGGCGGCGCAGGCCGCGGGCGCCACGGTGATCCCCGGCGGGGTTGGCAACACCGAGCTTCAGGCGCAGATCGTCGTTGAAACCGGCGTGACCTCGATCTGTGCCTCGACCGCGTTCTTTCTAACCCTGGCGGACAAGGTGATCGAAACCTATGGCCGCGATGCCTGGAAGGTGAAGACCGCCTTTCTTGGCGGCGAAATGGGCGACTGGATGGCCAAGCGCCGCCGGATCGAGGCCGATTATGGCGTGTCAACCTGGGCGGCCTATGCTACCGCGGATCTCGGTTTGGTGGCCTATGAAGATGGGGGCGAGGGCTATGTCGTGCATCCGGATTGCGTGGTGCAGATCTGCGATCCGGTCAGCGGCGAACAGCTGCCTCAGGGCGCGCGGGGCGAGATCGTTGTGACCGCACGACACGCAACCTGGCCGATGATCCGGTTTGGCACCGGCGACAGCGCCTATGCGCTGGACAGCAACGCGGATGGCAGTGTCAGCCGCCTGTCGGCGTTGCAGGGTCGGGTCGGAGCGGCGGTGAAGGTGCGCGAGATCTTCGTCTATCCGCGCGTGGTCGAGGAGGTTGTCATCGCCACGCCGGGTGCCAAGGCGGCTCAAGCCATCGTGACCCGCGAGAACGACCGCGACACGGTCCGCCTGTCCCTAGTGCTGGAAGAGTGCGCGGACGAGCAAGCCGGCCGTGAGGCCGCCAACGAAGCGTTTAAGTTGCATGCCCGCATTCGCGCCGACGACGTCGCTGTTGTTCAGTCGCTGCCGGAAAACGCTCCACTAATCGTCAACCAGAAGGATGGTTGATGGCGCAGACTTCGCCATACAGGACTGTAATGTTAAAGCTCAAGGCTGGCTCAGCACTAAGACCTGATCAGGGCGTAAATGTGACACAGGTTTTCATATGCGGAGAACCACCCGATGTCGGGGACAGCAGTCGTGGCAGGTGACGCGATGCGAGTTGTAACATCAGAAGAAACATGTCGCGTTCGGTGTCCTGCCCGTATTTATCCTGCGAAGCGCGAGAACTTCATACGATATGCGCGGATTCAATGTTGTAGCGATGATCATTCCTGTCGAAATTGAACAATTGCGAAAATGGATTGGCAGGGAACAAACCGATACAGAAGTGTTGACTCCAGCATTTGTAAGGCGATTCAACGCCACGTTCGATCGGGATGCGCCTACCGAGATCGGCGATCGTGCGCCGATGCTCATACACTATTGTCTGACCCAGCCAAGTGCACCGTGTGCGAGTCTCGGTCCTGACGGTCATCCCGAACGCGGCGACTTTCTGCCCCCGGTGCCACTCCCGCGAAGGATGTGGGCTGGCAGTTCGATAACGTTCCACGGGGAGATCAATGTCGGTGATCTCTTGCATCGTCGAGCGACTGTCAAGAACGCAGAGTTGAAGCAGGGCCGGAGCGGACGGCTGTGTTTTGTCACCGTTGAGCACGAAATATCCTGTAGAGGACATTTGGTTGTGAGTGAGTGCCAGGACATTGTCTATCGCGATGGCGACACAGCTGCAGGTGTGACGGCCTTTGCGTCCCAAATAGCGCCTGCTGGTTCGTATAGTCGGCGAGTCGTCCCTTCGGCACCAATGTTGTTCCGATATTCGGCGATTACATTCAATAGCCATCGTATTCACTATGACAAGCCATATGCCATTGAGACGGAGGGTTATCCAGGTCTCGTCATTCACGGTCCATTGCAGGCCACCCTGCTTTGCCAGATGGCGGCGGATCTCAAAGGAAGAACGCCCCGGATGTTCCGTTTCCGTAGTCAGTCTCCGATTTTCAATGACACGGATTTCGCGACCAATGCACAGGAGGATTTCAAAGGACTACGATTGTGGACCTCACGTCGCGATGGTCCAATAGCAATGGAGGCGTTCGCTGAATGGTAGGCTTTATACAAGCGCCGCTGTTTGTCCCCGCGTCACGGCCCACGCTATTTCCCAAAGCAGTGCTTTCGCGTCCAGACGCGGTAATCCTTGATCTTGAGGACGCCGTGGCGGAACATCACAAGGAGGTCGCGCGGGCGAACATTGGCTGCGATTTCACCAGTCTTCCGGTCATCGTCCGGATAAACGGCAGAGGCACGAAATGGCACGAGGCCGATATTGCCGCAGTGAGCAACTTGCGTGGAGTGGCAGTCATGCTGCCCAAATCGGAGTATCCCGAGGAAGTGGCAGGCGTTGTTTCCAAATTGAACGGCAATCCACTAATAGCACTTATCGAGACGGCGCGGGGTGTGGCGCAGGCTCGCGCCATTGCGGCGCAGAAAGGGGTGGTTCGTCTCGCATTCGGGTCGATCGATTTCTGCGCTGATATGGGGTGCGGACACCTGCGCGAAGTCCTCTTGCCGGCAAGGTCCGAGTTGGTTCTGGCATCGCGTCTTGCCGGAATCATGGCGCCAATCGATGGAGTAACGATGCAGTTGAATGATAGAGCACTTGCCTATGACGACGCAGCGCACGCGCGCAATCTTGGTATGACCGGAAAGCTCTGTATTCATCCGAGCCAAATCGCGGAAGTAAAACGCGCATTCGCGCCAACAGAGTCAGAAATTGACTGGGCGCATCGGGTAATAGCTACCGGCGATGGTGCTGTCTCTATTGACGGTATCATGGTGGACGAACCTGCGCGCGCCCGGGCCCGAACCGTTCTTGCGACCGTGGAGCGGAGATAATGTTATCGTCGAAGCTTACAAAAAGGATATGGCTAGAATAAATACGCCATGTCGTAAGCAGCCAACAAGGATAGCAAGGAGGATTTGCTATGGAAGCAGCGAGCCTGCAGAGAGGAATGTCAAGGGCTGGGTATATGAATTCATCTGAACCGCGCTCTTTTCTTGGGCACCGCAGGAGTACACCAGAGAGAGTCAGTGATGTACCGAGCTCCTCGCGATTTTCACCTGTAGGCGATTGGATGTGCCATTCGGGGGTGGCAGAGCTTCTCAGCGAAATCTCGGGTCCGACCGCGCTCAATGATCCAGATAGACAGAAAACCATTAAACATGCGATGTAAATATGAAATATAAATTACTTATCAGACTCCGATCAGGGCAAAAAATCGATCGTTCTTGAACTTAGGACCTGTTATCTTAAGAATAACATCAGAGCGCTATATTTCATGCCTTCAACGAGAGCCTCGTTCTCTCTGTGGGCATGGCGATGGGCGGAGAATCATCAATTCAATCCTGTTTGTATTTGACATATGAGCGTTCCAGGTAAGTCGAGGCCCATCTCGGTGCCTAACATCATCGCGCGCAAGGGTGGAGCGCCGCTGGTGTGTCTGACGGCATACACGACCCCGGTCGCGAAGCTTTGCGACGCGCATTGCGACATCGTCCTGGTCGGCGACAGCGTCGGCATGGTTCTGCACGGGCTCCCGTCGACGCTCGGCGTGACCATGGAGATGATGGTGTTGCACGGCAAGGCAGCGCGGCGCGGCGTGGAGACAGCGCTGCTGGTCATAGACATGCCGTTCGGTTCCTACGAGGAAACCCCCGAGCAGGCGTTCCGCAACGCGGCGCGGCTGATGGCCGAAACCGGCTGCGCGGCGGTCAAGCTGGAGGGCGGGGAGAGCATGCGCGAAACGATCCGCTTTCTCACCGCGCGCGGCATCCCTGTGATGGGGCACGTGGGGCTGACGCCGCAGGCGGTCAACGCCTTCGGTGGCTACAAGGTGCAGGGACGCGGCGAGGGCGCCGAACGTATCCGGCGCGATGCCCGTGCGGTCGCTGAGGCCGGCGCGTTCGCCGTGGTGCTGGAAAAGGTGACGGAACCCCTTGCCCGCTCGATCACGCAGGAAATTCCCGTGCCGACGATCGGCATCGGCGCGTCGCCGGCCTGCGACGGACAGGTGCTGGTCGTTGACGACATGCTCGGCATGTTCAGCGACTTCCGGCCGAAGTTCGTCAAGCGCTACGCCGAACTGGGGAGTGAAGCGGATGCGGCGATCGAGTCCTACGCCGAGGAGGTGGCCGCGCGGCGGTTTCCGGGCGGGGAGCACGTGTTCGTGGAGGCCGCGCCGGGCGCGTCAGTGGGAGGAAACAGATGAGCGTACCGATCGCCAGAACGGTCGACGAGTTGAAGCGAACCGTGGCCGAGTGGCGCTCCAAAGGAGAGAGCATTGCCGTCGTGCCGACGATGGGGGCGTTGCACGCGGGGCATTTGAGCCTGGTACAGGCGGCGCTGGACACCGCCGACCGGGTGATCGTGACGCTTTTCGTTAACCCGAAGCAGTTCAACAGCGCGGCAGATCTCGCGGCCTATCCGCGCACCGAAAAGGAAGACGCAGCGAAGCTTACGCCGCTCGGCGCGCATCTCCTCTATTGTCCCGACGGTGAAGAGATGTATCCAGCGGGTTTCGCGACGACGGTCTCAGTCTCCGGTGTCAGTGAGGGCCTGTGCGGCGCGTATCGTCCGGGCCATTTCGACGGCGTCGCGACGGTCGTTGCAAAGCTGCTTATGCAGACGGACGCGGATTTCGCCTTCTTCGGCGAGAAGGACTTCCAGCAGTTGCAGGTGGTGCGGCGGCTCGTCGCCGATCTCGACATACCTGTCGCGATCATTGGCTGTCCGACCGTGCGCGAAGAAGATGGGCTAGCGATGTCGTCCAGGAACTTACGTTTATCGGCTAGCGAAAGGGCAATTGCGCCGATTCTCGCCAGACAGCTCTTTCAAGCAGCAGACAAGATTGTTGCAGGCGAGCCGATTGCACAATGTTTAAACCGTGCGCGCTCGTGTATTCTTGCGCAAGGGTTTCAATCTGTCGAATATTTAGAGCTATGCGATGAATATAAACTTATTCCATTGGTAAAAGCTGATCAGCCTACTCGGATACTATCGGCGGTTTGGCTTGGCGGAATAAGGTTAATTGACAATGTCATAGTCACAAAAACGGAGGCATCAAAGTAGAGATAGAAGATTTTTTTTATTACATACTTCATTCCTGTATTGGGTTGGGATAATTCTTGGAACCCGCGGGGAGGGATTCAGCAGAGCAAGCTAGTGGAGAGACCGAAATGAAAACCGAACCGCGCGAAAGCATGGAATTCGACGTGGTGATCGTCGGTGCCGGACCGGCCGGTCTTGCCGCCGCGATCCGGTTGAAACAGGCCAATGCCGATCTGTCCGTCGTGGTGCTGGAAAAGGGCGCCGAGGTCGGCGCGCATATCCTGTCGGGCGCAGTCGTCGATCCAGTCGGCATCGACAAGCTCATCACCGACTGGCGCGACGACCCGGATCATCCCTTCAAGACCGAGGTGAAGGACGACCAGTTCCTGTTCCTCGGCCCCGCCGTCTCGATCCGCCTGCCGAATTTCGCCATGCCGCCGCTGATGAACAATCACGGCAACTACATCGTCTCGCTCGGCAATGTCTGCCGCTGGCTGGCGGGCCGGGCGGAGGCGCTCGGCGTCGAGATCTATCCGGGCTTCGCCGCCGCCGAGGTGCTTTATAACGAGGACGGCTCGGTGAAGGGCGTCGCCACCGGCGACATGGGCGTCCAGCGCGACGGCACGCCGGGCCCGATGTATGCCCGCGGCATGGAGCTGCATGGCAAGTACACGCTGATCGGCGAGGGCGTGCGCGGTTCGCTCGCCAAGCAGCTGATCGCCAATTTCAAGCTGGATGCCGAGAGCGACTACGCCAAGTTCGGCATCGGCATCAAGGAACTCTGGGAGGTCAAGCCGGAGAACCACCGCCAGGGGTTGGTGCAGCACTCCTTCGGCTGGCCGCTCGGCATGACGACCGGGGGCGGCTCGTTCCTCTATCACCTGGAGGACAATCTCGTCGCGGTCGGTTTCGTCGTCCATTTGAACTACAAGAACCCGTATCTCTACCCGTTCGAGGAATTCCAGCGCTTCAAGACGCATCCGGCGATCCGCGGCACCTTCGAGGGCGGCAAGCGCATCGCCTACGGCGCGCGCGCCATCACCGAGGGCGGATGGCAGTCGGTGCCGAAGGTTTCCTTCCCGGGCGGCGCTCTGATCGGCTGCTCGGCCGGTTTCCTCAACGTGCCGCGCATCAAGGGCTCGCACAACGCGGTGCTCTCCGGCATCCTCGCCGCCGACAAGGTCGCCGAGGCGCTTGCCGCCGGCAAGGCCAATGACGACGCGCTTGATGCCTACGAGAACGAATGGCGCGGCAGCGAGATCGGCAAGGACCTGAAGCGGGTCCGCAACGTCAAGCCGCTCTGGTCGCGTCTCGGAACCGTGCTCGGCGTCGGCATCGGCGGCATCGACATGTGGATCGCCCAGCTGACCGGCGGCTGGTCGCCGCTCGGCACGTTGAAACACGGCAAGCCGGACTATGCCGCAACCGAAAAGGCGTCGCACTTCAAGCCGATCGCCTATCCCAAGCCCGACGGCGTGCTCACCTTCGACCGCCTGTCCTCGGTGTTCCTGTCGAACACCAACCACGAGGAGGATCAGCCGGTCCATCTCAAGGTCAAGGACGAGAACCTTCAGAAATCTTCGGAATATGTTGATTTCGCAGGACTTTCGGCTCGCTACTGCCCGGCCGGCGTTTACGAGTGGATCGATGCCGACGGCAACTCGGTTCCCGCCGACGCTGACCGCAAGCCGGGCGACAATGTCCGCTTCCAGATCAACGCGCAGAACTGCGTGCACTGCAAGACCTGCGACATCAAGGATCCGAACCAGAACATCAACTGGACGGTGCCGCAGGGCGGCGAGGGGCCGGTTTACAGCGTTATGTGAATGCTCAAGGGAGTAATCGGCGATGTTGATGGACCGGGTCGACAAGAGAAGCGGAATCCCGACGCAATCGCGCCCATCTGACCAGCTTTCCGGCTTGGAGTTATCGCCGTACCGCCGCTTCCCAGCGGCGATGTGGGCGGAACTCCGAGCTGACACGCCGCTAACGCTTTACGAGGATGAGGTCATACGGCTGCGCTCGCTCGACGACCCGGTCGATCTCGACGATGTGCGGCGCATCTATCTGTCCATGTCGCGGCTGCTCCATTCGCCTGTCGAGGCCTCGCAAAGCCTGTTCGAGCAGCGCCAGCAGTTCCTCAACATCGACGGGGCGATCAAGACGCCCTTTATCATTGGCATCGCCGGCTCGGTCTCCGTCGGCAAGTCGACCACAGCGCGTTTCCTTAAGGAGTTGCTGGGACGCTGGCCGTCGAGCCCGAAGGTCGATCTAGTCACCACAGACGGCTTTCTGCTGCCCAACGCCGTGTTGGGCGAACAGGGGCTGATGGAGCGCAAGGGTTTTCCCGAGAGCTACGATGTCGGCGCGGTGCTGCGCTTCCTCTCGGCGATCAAGGCAGGTGAACACTCGGTGCGTGCGCCGCTTTATTCGCACATGGTCTATGACGTGCTGCCGGACGAATATGTCACGATTGACCGCCCCGACATCCTGATATTCGAAGGGATCAACGTTCTGCAGGTTCGCGATCTGCCGGAAGACGGCAAGATGGTGCCTTTCGTCTCGGATTATTTCGATTTTTCGATCTATATCGACGCCGACGAGGAGCAGATACACGACTGGTACGTGACCCGCTTCATGCGGCTGCGCCAGACGGCATTCCGCGACCCGAAATCCTTCTTCCATCGCTATTCGGAACTGTCGGAGGACGCCGCGCTCGGCATCGCGGAAGGATTGTGGACCAATATCAACCTGAAGAACCTGAAAGAAAACATCCAGCCGACGCGGCCGCGCGCCGACCTGATCCTCAAGAAGGGCGCGAACCACCTCGTCGAGGAAGTCCTCCTCAGGAAGCTTTAGGTTCGTCCAGTGAATACCGTGCGGGTATCGAACTTGCCGGACCGGTGCAGAAAAATCCCGGGAATAGGGAACGTGATGACAAACTATCGTTTTCCATATCCGGAGCCGCCGGCCAATGGTGCGCTTCTGGAAGTAGCCCCCGGCGTTCTCTGGTTGCGCATGCCGCTGCCATATCGTCTCGATCATATCAACATCTACCTGATCGCGGATGGCGACGGCTGGTGCGTGTTGGATGCGGGTATCCATGACGACCGCACGATCGAATTGTGGAAAGCGCTGCTTGCGGGACCGCTCGCCGGAACCCGATTGACCCGACTGATCGTTACGCACCATCATCCGGACCACATCGGGATGGCAGGCTGGCTGTGTCGCGAAACCGGCGTTCCGCTGCTCACAAGCCAGACCGCCTATCTCGCCTGCGCCAATCTGGCGCTCGATCCGGAATCGGTGAAGAACCGGCAGTTCCACGATTTCTACACCAATCACGGTGTTTCCAACGAAGTTGCCGACCTGATGGGCACCAATGGCCTCAACTACCTGCGGATGGTCTCGGCGCTTCCGAATAGCTTCCTGCGTCTGGTCTCGGGCGATACGCTGTTGGTGGGTAAACGGCGATTTCGGATCTTTACGGGCGACGGGCACGCGCCCGAGCAAGTCATGCTCTATTGCGACGAGGATCGGCTGTTCTTCTGCGCAGATCAGGTGATTGCAAAGATTTCGCCGAATGTCGCCGTCTGGCCGAGCGAGCCCGATGGAGACCCTCTCGGCCATTTCCTGCGAACTGCGCGGGAGATCCGCGACAACGTGCCGGACAACGCTCTCGTCCTGCCCGGCCACCAACTGCCGTTTCGTGGCCTGCATGCGCGTTGTAACGAACTGCTCGAGCATCACGAACGGCGTTGCGATCTGATCCGCGAGGCGACGCTGGATCGGCCCATGACGGCCAATGAACTGGTGCCTGTGATCTTTCATCGCGAACTGGACTTGCACCAATTCGGATTCGCGTTTTCCGAAACGCTCGCGCATGTCAATCGCATGCTGCGTCGTGCGGAACTGGCCAAAGTCATTGTCGGTGACGGTGTCGCCCGCTACCGCACAAGCTAACCGTCCCGAATGACCGGGGGGGGGGCGGGTTTGCGGACGCCAACTCGGGGCGAAACCCGGAGCCGGCTGTTAAGTCACTCTCGGTAGTGAAAAGGATTTGCTGTCCATATGAAACTCATTGAAAACAACAATCTGGTCAATTCCCTATGTGAAATCACCAACGCTGCAACTAGCGCGGCTCTGAATGCCGTCATGGCAAGCCTGGCTTCCCGCCATGGCGTCCGGTCTGCCGCCTATCTGGGGGCTGGTATGTCCGGCGCTTCGAATAGAGAACCTTACCTTGCTGTAACCTACTCCCCGAATTGGGTGGAACACTACAAAGACCGGGGCTATGTGAAAATTGATCCCGTCATCCAGACGGGAATGCGCCGGCTGCTGCC
>Ga0310345_10001331_pt1 | contig 27989 bp, 23 predicted proteins | sample HC15DNA20500_MG_FD_204667 | JGI IMG/M metagenome (GOLD analysis project Ga0310345, IMG submission 204667) | Marine microbial communities from station ALOHA, North Pacific Subtropical Gyre - HC15-DNA-20-500_MG | ecosystem: Environmental > Aquatic > Marine > Oceanic | place: Pacific Ocean: North... | reverse complement strand
GGCGGCAGTCATTGTCCGCTCGGTGGCCATAAGACCTTCGCCCAACCGATCGACCCAGAGGCGCCCGTCCGGATTGAGCATGATCTCGACCACCGACGGGTCTTCGAGCCAAGCCGCGATCTCCCGGCCCAGAGCTGTGCGCAGCATGCGCGCGCCGCGCGACGATGCTTCTGACTGGATCGGGACCACGCTCATGCCTTGCCTCGGACCACCGCGACCGACGTCCGATCGCGTTCTGAGGCGCATCAAGAAGACATGATTCTAAGACCCCGCAACAGGAACCGGCAGGCGTCGAAGGATAGCGCAGAAAAGGGAGTCCGGGCGTAGAAGGCGGAGCGTGGCGATCCCAAGACAAGTGATCAACCGGTCGGAAGCCGGGTGCGGAGTTCTAGGCGCAGTTGAGAAGCTGACGTGGGGGAAAGACAATGACACGGTCGGCTGCCGCCGACAAAGCCGTCGCTCAACTGCCCAGATCGCCCTGTCGAAACCGGCCGTACGTTCACAAGAAACAACGGGCTACCATTGGCGGGTATCAGGCAGCGCCTGGGGCGCACGCATCGGCGGGATTTGGCCAGAACCGGACATAGGTTGACGGCTCAAGAGGAGAACCGTCTCGCGCCTTCAGTCCATCAGCCGCTGCATCAAGTAGACATATTGCAGCGCCTGCAGCTTCGCCCGCTGAGCGTTATCGACGCCGCCCGAATGACCGCCGGTCACGTCTTCATAGTAATAATAGGGCTGGCCATTGGCGCTCATCCGCGCCGCCGCCTTACGCGCATGACTTGGATGCGTTCGGTCATCGGCGGTGCTGGCCCAGAAGAATGGCATCGGGAAATCCACGCCCTTCACCAGCTTCTGGTACGGCGAATATGCCTCGATCCAGGCGCGTTGCTCGGGAATGCGCGGGTCGCCATATTCGCCGACCCACGATGCGCCGCGACCGATGAACGGCAGGCGGAGCATGTCGAACAGCGGAATCTGCACCACCGCCGCGTTGAACAGGTCCGGACGCTGGGTGAACGCAGTACCGACGAGAAGGCCCCCCTGGCTGCCACCCATGATGCCCAGTCGTCGTGGACTGGTGAGGCCGCGCTCGATGACGTCCTCGCCGATGGCGATGAAGTCGTCCCAAGTGCGCTGCTTGTTCTCGCGCATCGCGGTCTGATGCCACTCTGGACCGAACTCCCCGCCGCCGCGCATGTTGCCGAGCACATAGGCACCGCCTCTTTCGAGCCACAGCTTACCGATCGTGCCCGAATAGGTGGGCAGGCTTGAGCTCTGGAATCCTCCATAGCCGTAGAGCAACGTCGGGGTGCTGCCGTCCAGCCTCGCGCCCTTCTTCGACACCACGAAATAGGGAATTTTCGTCCCGTCCTTGCTGGTCGCCTCGAACTGCGAAATCGCCAGCCCGTCAGCGTCGAAGCGCGACGGACTGGTCTTGATGATAGTGGGATCCGATGTGCCGTCTGAGAAGTAAAGCTGGGGCGGCGTCAGGAAGTCCGTCGAGGTGAACATCACCTGTCCGCTTTCGTCGTCTGCTGCGGCAATGCCTATTGTGGCGTTCTGCGGCAGTTCGATCGGCTTTGACGCCCACTTGCCGTTATCGAAGTCGAATCTCACCACCCGCCCACGAACATTGTCTAGCAGGCTCAGATAAAGCGCGTCCTTGGTGATCGCCATGCCGCGTTTTGTCTGACGGGCATCGGGCTTCCAGACGAGCGTCTTGGGCGCACCATTTGGATCGGCCTTAAACGCCGCGAGGTCGGCTGAGACGATCGAGTCCGCTGGGAAAGTCTGCCCGCCGCTCCTCCATTCGACATCGGTCGAAAAGAGGATGCGCCCGTCAACAATCCCGCCAAGGTTCGCCTTCAAGGGAATGTCGAGCTTCGTCCATTCGCCAGCGTGCCAGACATAGGTTTCGCTTTCGAAGAACGACACCCCGCGCCTTGCCACCCTGCCATGGATGGTGCCCGCAGCATCGCGCAGTAAACTGGCGCCGGATGACACGTCCTTTGCATCGCCGCGATAGACTTCGGGGGCGTCCTCAATGCGAGTACCCCGCTTCCATTCGCGGGTCGTGAAGGGATATTGGCTCTCGGTGATCGTGCCGTCGCCGAAATCGCGGCTGACGAGCAACCTGTTCTCGTCCACCCATTGCACGCCGCCCTGGCTTTCGGGGAGGACGAAGCCGCCCTCCACAAAGCGGCGCATAGTGACGTCGAACTCTCGCAGTTCCGTGGCGTCCTTACCGCCGTCGGACAGCGCAACCATGCACCGGGTTCCCGCTGGGGGCAGGCATGTCATGCCCTTATAAACCCAATCGCGCCCTTCGGCCTTGGCTAGCGCGTCCACGTCGAGGATCGTCTGCCAGATCGGGTTGTCAGTGCGATAGCTTTCGAGCGTCGTCACGCGCACCAACCCGCGCGGGTTCGCCGCATCCTGCCAAAAATTGACCAACCCATAGGACGTGAAGCTGACCCCAGGAATGCGGTCTGTAGCATCGAGAATGGTCAGCGCCTCGGCCTGAAGCTGGGCGAAGCGGGGATCGCTCGCAAGCGTCCGATCGACCCGTTCGTTTTCCCCGCGGACCCAGGCGAGCGCCCGCTCACTGCGCGTCTCCTCTAGCCATAGAAATGGATCATCGGCCGGCATGGAAGCGGCTTCGGGAATGCTGTCGGATGTTTGGCCGATCGCTGGCGCCGAGGACAACGGCAGAACGGATGCAGCGGCGAACAAGGCTGCGCGCTTCAATATTGGTCTCCATCATTAGCGGGACCAACCGTAGCGAGCGGAATTTCAGAAAGATAGCTCGGAGCCTTTCAACCCTGTTGCATCCGTTGCGACTATGCGCCGACATAGCAGCCACTCCCGGCTTCGGATTAGCTCGCCAAAACCTGCCCTACATCCCGACACCCGCCGGCGACGACAGCGGGCCGTCTCCTGCCCTGCCGGTTTTGGCCACGGAACTGGGAAAGCTGACACTGGCCGAACCGATGAGCCGTCAGCAGCCGCCGATATAGCCGTCATTCCGCCTAGCCGCCTGATATCCTGCGGGCAGCTCAGCCAGTGGAGCGTGTTGATGGGAACTTGAGTCCCGGTGTTGATGTATAGGCTAAGACTGCTTCCTCTGCAGAGGAATGCACACCCGCCACGCAGGCAAGTTCCGGCCACCCCCCGAGTGCAGAGCCTCGACCATTCATTCGCACGGAGCGTGTTACGATGCTGCTCATTGAACGACCCGATGCCGTTGTAGCCGCGTTCTACGACGAGAAGACCGGAAGCTGGCAGTACGTGATCCGGGACCGCGAAACAAAGTCCGCGGCCATCATCGATCCTGTGTGGGACTACGATGAAAAGGCTGGCGCGACGAGCACGAAGAACGCCGACGCAATCGCGGACTATGTCCGTTCGGAAGGATTGCGCGTCGAGTGGGTGCTCGATACTCACCCGCACGCGGACCACTTCTCCGCCGCGCCTTACCTCGCTGGGAAGTTCGATGCGCCAACGGCGATCGGGGAGAAGGTCACCCAGGTCCAGAAACTCTGGCGCGACATCTACTGTCTGGAAGATTTTGCAGCTGACGGCAGTCAGTGGGACCGTCTCTTCGCGGAAGGTGACACCCTGCGGATTGGCAGCCTTGAGGGACGTGTTCTCTTCTCGCCGGGACACACGCTGGCTTCGATCACTTTCGTCTTCGGCTCGAACGCCTTTGTCCACGATACCTTGATGGTTCCGGACAGCGGGACCGCGAGGGCCGATTTCCCGGGTGGCGACGCGCACGTCTTGTGGAACAGCATCAGGGAGTTGCTCGACCTGCCGCCTGACACCGCGCTCTACGTCGGGCACGACTATTGTAAGGACGGGCGCGATCCCCAGTGCATGGCGACAGTCGCCGAGCACCGAACGAACAACATCCATGTGAAGGACGGGATCAGCGAAGAGGAGTTCGTCAGGGTCCGCACCGAGCGTGACGCCACATTGCCGCTACCCGTCCTGATGCTTGCGGCGTTGCAGGTGAACATCCGCGGTGGTCGGCTTCCGGAGCCCGACCCGTGTGGCCGGTCCTTTTTGCGCATCCCTGTCGACCACTTCCGGCCGCCGGCGGACTGAGACCCAATCGTCGGTCCGCGTCGTCGCGGAAGTGTTGAGGGAGATCATCAGCGCGCATCGGCCACCAGCTCGCTCATACTTGCGAGGTCCAGAGCGCCTTCAACCAGAGTGTCCCCCACGATGAACGCGGGAGTACCCTGAAGTCCCAGGGACCGGGCTTGGCTGGCGTTTCTCTGAAGCAGTTCCTTGATCTGGGTCTCGTGGCGCGCCAGGTCGGACTGGAGCCGGCTCCAGTCGATTCCGGCGTCATCTGCTGCTGCTCGGATGACCTCGCTGGTGAGAGGTGCCGGGCTGCTCATCAGCGCATCGTGAAAGCGCTCATGCTTGCCCTGCCACTTGCTGGCGATGGCGAGGCGGGCGGCTTCTTCCGATGCAGGTCCGAAGATCGGCCAGTCGCGGTAGATGATGCGAACCCGAGGATCCTGTTCAACCAGACGAGCGAGGTCCCGGTGTGCCTTGCGGCAGAAGGGGCACTGGTAATCGGTGTACTTGACGATCGTCACGTCGAAGTTCGCAGGTTCGTGGCGCGGCGCGACCTCGTCTTCGGTGAAGGCCTTGCGCTGGTCTTCCACGCTCTGCTCGGCCACATCAGAGGTAGAGGCGCGGGACTCGGGGGATCCCACGGCCAGGGTCACAGCTGCGAGAAGGCCGCTGGCGAGCAATAGTGACTTGGTCATACGAAACTTCCTCCGCCCACTGGCGGTTGAGAGTTGGCCAAAGATCGACGGTGTCTGCGAGGTGGACTGCAAACTCCGTCACGCGCTCCGTAGGTCCGAAGGTTTGCTTAAGGCGCACTTAAGCGGCGGAGCGCAGATGCAGGGCGAGGTGATTGATGCGCATGCTGATCGTCGAGGACGACGAGGTCTTGCTCGAGGGGCTGCGCGCCGGCCTGGCCATCGAAGGTTTCGTGACCGACGCGGTCGAGACGATCGAAGACGCACGCCACGCGATGGATGTGGTGGAGTACGATGCCGTTGTCCTGGATATTGCCCTGCCCGACGGTTCGGGCCTGGACCTGCTGCACGAATGGCGCCGTGCCGGGGTGGTGACGCCGGTCCTCCTGTTGACGGCACGTAATGCGATACGGGACCGGATCGAGGGGCTCGATGGCGGGGCCGACGACTATCTGGGAAAGCCTTTCGATCTCGACGAACTCGGCGCCAGAATTCGTGCGATCGGGAGGCGTGCAAAGGGCGTGGCCTCGACCGCACTCGTGTGGCGAGACATCGAGATCGACGTCGCTCACCGCGAAGTGCGGCGAGGCGGTGAGCCGGTGACATTGTCGCGGCGGGAGTTCGCGGTGCTGCAAATCCTGTTCGAGCAGCCAGGCCGGGTGTTCTCGCGTGCGCAGCTCGAAGACCGACTCTACGGATGGCAGGAGGAGGTCGGGAGCAACGCGGTGGAAGTGCATATTCACAACCTGCGCGGGAAGCTCGGCCGCGACCTCATCGAGACCGTTCGCGGCGAAGGCTATCGAGTGCCCAGTCAATGAGATCGCTACGGTTACGCATCTTTCTGATGGTCGCGGCGGTCACGATGCTCGTGTGGTCTTCCGCAGCAGCATGGACCCAGCTGAGCACGCGGTCGGAGGTCCAGCAGGTGCTTGATCGGCGGCTGGTGGAGGCTGCACGGATGGTCTCCTCGCTCGTTGGCAATGTGCAGGAGCCGATTGCACAGGACCAGCCGTTCGAGGTCCTCCGCGAAGCCGGAAACTACAGCCGGCAACTGAGCTGTCAGATCTGGACGGTCAACGGCAAACTGGTCGGACGGTCGGGCGAGGCGCCGACGACGCCGCTCGCGCTCGAGGGAACCGGCTTCTCGGAACGGGTCGTCGAAGGCGAAACCTGGCGCGTCTACACGCTGGCGGACCCCGAGCGCGGGATCCGCGTAATGGTGGGCGACAACCTCGAGGTTCGCGAACGCCTCGTGGACGATCTGATGACCGGGCTGTTGTATCCCTCACTCGTCGGCATTCTCGCGCTGGCTCTGCTCATCTGGACGGCGGTTGGCGCCGGTCTTGCGCCGCTTCGAGAGATAACGCGGCGGCTGAAGGCACGTGATCCCAATGATATCGGACCGCTCGGGATGGCGACCACCAGTAGCGAACTCACCCCTGTGGTCCACTCGATCGATGATCTGTTCCATCGCCTCGAGCAGATGCGAGCGAACGAGAAGCACTTCATTGCGAGCGCCGCACACGAGCTACAGACTCCGCTCGCTGGTCTTCGCGCGCACGCGCAGATCGCGCTTGTGGCGGAAGACGGGAAGGTCCGTGAGCAGTCGCTTCGGCACATCCAGACATCGGTCGATCGAACATCGCGGCTCGTCCACCAGTTGCTCGAACTGGCGCGCGAGGAAGCGGCTTCGGAGCGCGTTGTCGCTGCATGGGTGCCCCTCCAGCAGGTGGTCTCGTCCGTGGCCGAGGGATTGGTCACGCAGTTGCAGCGAGCGAACGTGGAGCTTGCTCCATCGAGGCGCGCCCTTGAGAGCGAAATACTTGTCGAGGAAGGAGCGCTGACGCTGGCACTGCGCAACCTGGTGGAGAATGCGCTCAATCACTCGCCGCGCGGTGGCACGATCGAAGTCGATATCGAGACCGGCTCCGGCACTACGGAAATCATCGTGTGCGATGACGGCTCGGGGATCCCATCCGAGGAGATCGAGAAGGTGAAAGGCCGGTTCGTACGAGGCGCGCGGCAGAAGGCCGGTGGAAGCGGCCTCGGCCTCTCGATCGTCGAACTGGTGATGGCGCGTTCGGGTGCGCGGCTCGAATTGGCTAACCGGTCCGCAGGTGGACTGCGCGCGGCGCTGTCGTTCCCGGAAGGCTGCGTCCGCCTCGGTTCCGATACCGTAAGTTCGAAGACATAAGCTCCGCTTAAGCCAAGCCGACCATCCCTCCGATTGGACGGGCGAAACGGTTTGGAGCTCTGAATGAAATTGTTCAAGCGACGGATTTCCGCTCGCCGCACTCCGCTTCTGGTTTTCGCGGCTGCCCTTGTGGCAGCAGCGCCGGCGTCAGCTACCGCTGCAGATAGTAGTGCGCAGCATCCGTTGGCTCAGGCGGTGTGGGAAAATGTCCGCGGAGATGAGGAGCTGCTCATCTTCTACCAGCAGCATCGGTTCCGGCCCTTGTGGATCGAAGCTGGACAGTCCGCTCCGCAAGCTTCGGCATTGCTCGAACTTCTCGGTTCGGCAGAGGCAGACGGGCTGGAGTCCAGCGATTATCTCCATCCGGCTGTGTCGAGCGCGATCAGTAATAGCGAGGCCGGAGCGAGCGACGACCTCGCGCGCCTAGAGATTGCGCTCTCGAGAGCATTCGTTGCCTACATGCGCGACGTTCGAGAAGTGCGCGATGCTGACATCGTCTACGGCGAACCGCTACTTCGGCCGTCGCCCGCCAGCGCATGGGAAATCCTTTCCGCGGCTGCCGAGGCTCCATCGATGGTCGATTACGTCCGCGAAATGGCATGGATGAACCCCATCTATACTGGTCTTCGCCAGTCGATTGCAGAGGCGATCGCGAAAGAGGGGACGACGCCGGACCTGGGCCTCCTTCAACTCAACCTTGAGCGCGCACGGGCGCTTCCCGCCCGGGAGGATCCGTACATCCTGGTCGATGCAGCCGCAGCCCAACTCACGGTTTTCGACGGCGGAGAAGCACAGGAGACCATGCGCGTGGTGGTCGGAGCGCCCGAGGATGCGACCCCGATGATGGTGGGCATGCTACGATATGCGACACTCAATCCATACTGGCATGTCCCGCCCGACCTCACGCGCGAACGGATCGCGCCGCGCGTGATCGACGAAGGGATGAGTTACTTCCGGGGCCGCGGATACGAAGTGGTGGACGATTGGGTCTCTGGTCAGGTGATCGATCCAACGACGATCGATTGGCAGGCCGTGGCAGACGGCAGCATCGAGCTGTTCATTCGGCAGAAGCCGGGGCCACGCAACGGCATGGGCAAGGTCAAGTTCCAGTTCCCGAACAACCTCGGCATCTATCTGCACGATACTCCGGCCAAGCATCTATTCGAGCTCGACGATCGGAGCGCCAGCGCGGGCTGCGTCCGTCTTGAAGATGCCGATGCGCTCGCGGCTATTCTCTTCGGCGAGCAACCGGTGCCGCAGTCAGACGAGCCTGAGCAGACGCTGCACCTTCCCGAACCGGTGCCGGTATACATCACCTATCTGACGGCCGTGCCGGAGAACGGGCGGATCGTGCGGCGGGAAGACATTTATGGGTGGGATGACGAGGAGTCCGCTTCAGTGGCGGCAATACCGAAGCAGGGTGAGGAGGCCCTGTGATCGAACGCAGAGCCGCAGACGTCTTCTAAGGTCCACTTAAGCGAGGGCCTGCAAAGGCCATAGCCGTGAACAACATCGTACAGATCGGCCCACTCGCGTTCGCCTCGGACCGCCTGCTGGCGGTGCTGTTGGTGCTCGCCTTCCTCGGTGGGCTCGAGCTTATCGGACGCAGGACTCAGCGGGATCTCGGTGGCACCGCAATGCTGGCAGTCGGGACGGGGTTAATTGCCGCCCGCATGGCGTACGTCGCCACCCATTTGGATGCCTACTCGCGGGACTGGTTGAGCGTCCTCGCAATGTGGCAGGGCGGGTTCACGGCATGGGCCGGCGCAGCTGGTGCCGCGGCAGTTCTGGTCTGGAAGCTGGGAGCTCACCGATCGGCTCAGCTTTCGCTGGCGTTGACACTCATCCTGTCATTGGCGTGGTTCACTGGGGAGCAGCTTCTCGAGCCCGCTCCTCGTGCGTTACCTGATCTGCCGCAGCTGACACGGATCGACGGTGAAGTTCTGGAGCCGGAGAGCCTCGAAGGGCGGCCTTTCGTCGTGAACCTGTGGGCGACATGGTGTCCGCCGTGCCGCCGCGAGCTGCCCATGCTGGCCGAGACTGCGGCTAGCTCGCAGGTCCCCATCCTGCTCGTCAACCAAGGGGAGGACTCGGCGCAGGTCGCGCAGTTCCTCGCCAGCCACGGGGTGCCGCCAGAGAACGTCCTGATCGATGCGCAGGCTGCGCTTTCGCAGCAACTGGGTGACGGGGCGCTTCCGACGACTCTCTTCGTGAACGGCGATGGGCAAGCGGTGGCGAGCCACCTCGGCGAAATTTCGCGCGCAGCCCTGCTCGATGAGATCCGACAGCTTCAGGAAGGCGTGAGATGAATAGAAGACACTGGGTTCTGGGCGGAGTGGCGGGTGCAGCGTTGCTGGCCGCAGGTCTCCTGGTGGCGCAGCAGCCATCCGGCGCCGGGGCAGCGACGTCAGCGCCCGCCGCTTCATCTTCCGATGCGGCGCGATCGGCTGAGGCGCTGGAGGAACGGCGCAAGATCACCGACGACCCTGTCGCGCCGAAGCATGAGCCGGACGGATACGATGTCACCATCGTTTCGTACTCCGACTATCAGTGCCCCTTCTGTCGCAAGATGCATCCGGTGCTCGAGCGACTGGCCGAGCAGGATGGCAAAATCCGCATCGTCTACCGTGATTGGCCGATTTTCGGCGCTGCATCGGAGGAAGCGGCGAAAGCGGCGATAGCTTCGCAGTGGCAGGGGAAGCATGCCGAGTTCCACGATGCGCTGATGCAGACCGAGGGGCGGCTCGACCGAGCCAAGATCAAAGCTGCCGCCGAAAGTGCGGGAGTAAACTGGTCAAAACTCGAAACCGACCTCGATGAACGGTGGCGGGAAATTGGCGGTGTGATCGATCGGACCAAACGACAGGCCGCACAGATGGGATTGCAGGGGACGCCTGCGCTGCTGGTGGGCCCCTATCTTATTCCCGGCGCGCTCGACGATGCAACGCTCGCACAGGCAGTTCAGCTCGCGCGTGAGTTCGAGCAGGGCAAATAGGCCCCGGGTTCGCCATGGTTCTTTATCGTTTTCAGAATTCCCTTCGCGCGATCGGTATGATCTTCGCGGTTCTGCTTGTGCTCATTTCGTCCCCCTGGAGCACAGCGCAGGCCGCTCCAAGATACATAGACGCTTCGCTCGTCGCCGAAACGCTGGAGCCGGAGCCGGGCTCGACTGTTCGGCTGGCTATCCAAATGGTACCGAAAGACGGCTGGCACGGATACTGGATCAATCCGGGTGAGAGCGGCCTTCCGGTCGAGGTCAGCTGGGAAGCACCGGAGGGGGTGGAGTTCGGCGAGCTTCGCCACCCGGCTCCCACTCTGCTCGAAGTCCAGGGCATCGCAAGCTATGTGCACGAAGGCACGTTCACGCTGCTGACCGAGATGTCGGTCCCCGCCGGAATGCGCGCTGGGACCTCGCTTCCGGTCATCGCCCACCTTTTCTGGCTGGCCTGCTCCGACACTCTCTGTGTCCCTGAGCGGACGACGCTGACCATCGAGCTGCGGATGGGCGCAAATTCGCCGAACCCGCAGGGCGCTTCGATCATAAGCCAGGCCGCAGCTCGACTTCCCACCCTTCTGCCCGGTTCGACGTTTGCACGCGAGCAACGCGAATGGGTCTTCACCATTGCCGACGGCGGCCGCCTGCGGGAGGCGAGCACCCGGTTGTACCCGGCCCGATCCGACTGGTTCGCTGCGGCAGCTCGGCAGTCGGTGAAGCGCACCGGCGATAGCCTGCGGATAGAAGTTGCAGCACAGGCGGATGCACCGGGCGGAGCTTTCGCCGGAGTGGTCTCCGACGGGAGTAACTCGTTTCGCATCTCGGCAAGCAGGTCCGCGGCCGCCGCCTCAGGCCAAGGAAGCGGAGACGTCGAAGCCCAGCCGCAGACGGAGGAGGCAGAAGAAGCGGCATCTAGAGGAGGCCCGGCCGATCCGATCGCTGCACCGCTGCCTGCTGGCGAGGAGAAGACGGAGCAGCTCGCGACTGCCAGATCAGATGTGCCGGAATCGATCGCAAGCGTACTGGCCGTATCGCTTCTCGCCGCAGTCCTTGGCGGCCTTCTCCTCAACCTGATGCCTTGCGTGTTCCCTATCCTAAGCTTGAAGGCGCTCAACCTGGCCCGGGCAGGCGGCGACAAGGCGTCTGCCCGCAGCGAAGGCCTTGGCTACACTGCCGGAAGTGTGGCGACAGCGACGGCGCTCGGCGGAGTGGTTCTTGCGCTCAAGGCTGGGGGCGAGGAAGTGGGCTGGTCGTTCCAGCTTCAGTCGCCGGTGGTCATCCTGCTGTTGCTGATGCTTACCAGCGCGATCGCTCTCAACCTGGCCGGCCTGTTCGAGGTGCGACTGGCAATGCCCGGTCGCGGAACCTCCCAACGCCATGGGTTCGTGGGAGGCTTCTCGACCGGCGCGCTTGCCGCATTGATCGCAACGCCTTGCAGCGGTCCCTTCATGGCGGGAGCCCTCGGCGCTGCCCTGGTTCTGCCGCCCATGGCAGCACTCGCCATCTTCGCCGGATTGGGTCTGGGGATGGCGCTGCCATTCCTTGCCGTCGCATTCGTGCCCGCGCTCCAGGCTCGCCTGCCGAAGCCGGGCGCCTGGATGAACACGTTGCGGCGCGTGCTCTCGCTGCCGATGTTCGCAACTGCACTGGCGCTTGCCTGGATACTCGGACGACAGGTGGGCGTAAACGGCATGGCGGTCGGCATCGCCGTAACGCTCTTGCTGGGCGTAGGTCTCTGGTGGCTCGGCACGAGGCAGCAGGCGGGGCGTTCCAGCTGGTCAGCACTGGCACCTGCCGCGCTGGCACTAGGCGCCGTCTTCATTCTCGGCCTGCCGACCGAAGAGCCGGTGACTGCTAGGTCGGGAGAGAGTGCACTCCATCAGCCGTTCAGCGAGGAACGACTTGCCGCGTTGCGCCGGGAGGGAACCCCCGTATTCGTCGATTTCACAGCCGATTGGTGTCTGACCTGCAAGGTGAACGAGAAGGTCGCTATCGATACTGACACGGCACAGGACGCCTTCGCACAAGCCGGAGTGGTCACTCTGATCGGAGACTGGACCACCGCTGACCCGGAGATCACCCGCTTTCTCGAAAGGCACGGCCGCAACAGCATCCCGTTTTACCTCTTCTATCCGGTCGGAGGAGACGCTGAGGTGCTGCCCCAGATCCTTACGCCGGGCCTCCTTGCAGATCTGGCGCGCCAAGAAGCGGAATGAAACGGGCCCAAGTTGAACATGCAAACGCCAACCAGCTGCCCGCCCTCCCAACACCCCGGGGTCGCGAATGGACACGCGGCAATCCTGCCGTCACCTAGTTCCCCCAAAGTCGTGACCGTAGTTCCATGCCGTAGATCAGTTCGGGATGATCAACGGTGGCGTTCGCGAACTCCCTCAGGTGATGATCTGTAATCTTCTCGCAGGGCAGCGGTGCGCCGGCGCGGCAAACGAAGGAAACAGCATGGATGTTCGAAATATTTGGGGCCTTGGCGTGGCGATTCTGATCATCGCCGGCTCACCGCAAGCTAGTGCACAGGATGCACAGCATCCGGCGATTGCCGACTACGGCGCGATCACTCCACTTCCCGAAGCGGCACACCGTCCTTTGGCCGACCAGCCGATCCGCGCTCTGTTCGAGGTTTCTAGCGATGCCTCTGGTCCCGAAGGCGTCTATCGCGGCCTCGACAAGGTGGCCCGCTTCCTCAACCTGCTCGCCTCGGCGGGTGTGGAGCCTCATCAAGCGCAGGTGAAGGTGATCATCCACGGCGCAGCCACATCGCTGGTGATGAATGACGACGCGTACCGCGACCGGTTCGGTACCGCCAATCCTCAGGCGAAGGTTATCGAGGCCTTGCAGGGTGCCGGTGTCGAGTTGCACGTCTGTGGCCAAGCGCTCGCCAGGCAGAACATACCGAGCGATGCCGTCGCGCCTGGAATCACGATCGACCTCTCCGCTATAACCACGCTGGTGTTGCTCCAGCAGCGGGGTTGGTCGCTCGTTCCGGACTGAACGCAACGCGAGCCACCCCGCGCTGTGCCTGTTCAACCATCACCCGCTCTGTCGGGGGCCCTATCGGCGACTTGGCCGCCAGCATCAAAGTCCCCGCCCAAGGCTCGAACGAGACGCACGACCGCCCGGCGGCGGGAGACCTGCACATCGATGTATGCTTGCTCCGCATCGAGAGCGGCCGTCTGCGCGGTGACGACCTCCAGATAGTCCGTGGCCCCGTCGCGATACCGGTCGAGCGCCAGTTCTGAACCTCGTGCAGCAGCCCGAGCGGCCGTCCTGCGCTCTGCTTCTTGAGCTTTCAGCGAACTGGCGGCCGCCAATGCGTCCTCCACTTCCCGGAAGGCGTTGAGCACGGTTTCTCGATAGCCAGCAGCCAGGGTGCGGTACTCGGCCTCGGATATGTCGACTTGGGCTTGTCGGCGGCCGCCGTCGAACAGGCTGAACACCGCCGAGAGCGGGCCTAGGGCCCAATAGTTCGTCGGCGCACTGACAAGCGGCGCACCGCTTGCCTGGAACCCGCCCGCCAGCGCCAGGTCGAAGCGCGGGTACAGGGCTGCCTTGGCAGCCCCAATCCGCGCATTCGCGGCGATCAGGCTCCGCTGAGCGCGAGCGATGTCGGGCCGCCGCTCGAGCAGGGTGGACGGCAAGCTGGGTGCGACCGCAGGCAATTCGGCGAGGTCTGCCCTGGGCTCGATCGACAGCTCGGCTGGCGTCACGCCGACCAGGGCGGCGATCCGGTTCTCGACCGCAGCGCGCTGCGCCGCGATCGCATGCGCGCCAGCCCGGACATTCGCGAGCAGGCTCTGCGAACGGCTGCGGTCCACGCCCGAGGCGATGCCGCCCTCGTGGCGCAGGGCGATCAGCCGGTCCGCCGCCGCGAACGCCTCGACCGTGTGCTTGAGCAGGCGCATTTGCGCATCCAGGCCGCGCAACTCGAAGTAGGCGTCCGCGACCGCTGCACGCAGGCTGAGGTGCACCGACGCCAGGTTGGCCGCCTCGGCAGAGGCGCTCGCTTCTCCCGCGCGAGCTTCATTCTGCACGCGGCCCCACAAGTCGAGCTCGTAGCTGAGGGCGCCGCCAAGCACGTACTGCTCCGAAGTAACCGCGTGGCCCGGGCCGACCGGGCGTCCGGACGACAAGCGCTCGCGGGACAGCCGTGCCGAACTTCCAAGGTGCGGGACCGTGTCGGCGCTGGCGAGCCGGGCTTCGGCCTGCGCCCGCTCCAGTCGCGCGACCGCGGCGGCCAGTCCAGGATTGTCGAGATCCGCCCGCGCGATCAGCTCGTCGAGGGTCGGGTCGGCGAAGCCGCGCCACCATGCTCCGCGCGGCATATGGTCGGCCGGAACCGCTTCGCTCCAACGCGCCCCATACTTGTAAGTCTCCGTCACGGGCGTGAGGGGAACCTCGAGCGGCGGCGCCATCGAGCAGCCTGCGAGGAGAACAGGCGCGGCGACCAGAAGGCTAGCTCGCCGCATTGTCACCTCCGTTCCGGCGGGGCGAAACGATCCGGACGCGGTCACCCGCTGCAAGCGCTTCGGGCGGCGTGCGGATGACCCGAGCTTGCGGCGGCAGTCCGGCGACGACATGAACTGTCGCCCCCTCGTCCCGCCCGATCGTGACCGGGCGCATGGCCACCTTGCCGTTGCCGTCGACGACCGCGACCATCGTGCCTTTCGGCGACGTGATCAACGCGCTGCCCGGAAGAGATACAGCGCCCGCTCCGGGCAGGACCGGTATGGCCACTTCGGCATAGCCGCCCGATCTGAGCCGGCGCGCGCGGTTGTCGACCGCGAACTCGGCCAGCACGGTTCCGGACGCACGGTCCACTGCTCCTGCGGTGCGGACCAAGGCGCCGCTGAACGTCTCGCCGGGATGCTCGGGCACGCTGAGCTGCACTGCGCTGCCGCGCGCTAGGCTCCCCGCCATCGCCTGCGGCACCCGCACACGCAGACGCAGGCGGCTGTCGTCGGCCAGTGTGAAAAGCGGTGGCGCGCTTGCAGGACCGGCGCCGACGAGGGCCCCGATTTCTGCCGTGCGGCTCGTCACGGTGCCGGCAAATGGCGCGACAATACGCGTGAAGCCGAGCGTCGCGCGCAATCGCTCGACATTAGCGGCCGCGGCACCGGCCAGCGCGGTCGCGGCGGCGAGCTGGCCGCGCTTCTCGTCGGTTTCCTGCTGCGATACGGCATCCTTCGCCCGCAGGTCGTCCCAACGCTCCGCGGTCGTCTTGGCAAGCGCGCGATTGGCCTGCGCGGTGCGGAGGTCCGCCTGGGCCTGCGCCAGCTGCTGCTCGATCTCGGGCGCGTCCAGAATGGCCAGCACCTGCCCGGCCCGAACATGGTCGCCGATGTCCACCAGGCGGCGCGCGACGTAGCCGCTGGCCCGCGCGTGTAGCTCGGCCTCGTTCTCCGCCTCGAGCGTGCCGGGAAGCCGAATGACGCCGGGTGTCGCCGGCTTGGCGCTTATCAGTTCAACCGTGGGCGGCGCGTTATCGTGCGCGAAGGCGGCTTCTTCAGCCTTGCCCGTGCTGCGAGCGAGCATGCCGCCGCCGACCAGTAGGGCGACGGCAAGGGATGCGGCGGCGCCGAGATAGCGGGCGCGCCGGGCGGGCGAGATGTCAAGCATGGCTGGGTTCCCATTCGATCGAGCGGACTTTCGGCGCGCCCTTGCGGTGGGCGAGCGCAAACAGGGCAGGCACCAGGAACAAGGTGGCGACAGTGGCGAAGGCGAGGCCGCCGATCACCGCGCGGCCCAGAGGCGCGTTCTGTTCCGCGCCTTCCCCGAGGCCGAGCGCCATGGGCGCCATGCTGATGATCATCACGAGAGCGGTCATCAGCACGGGCCGTAGGCGGACCAGTCCGGCCTCGAGCGCCGCCTTCGTCGCGTCACCCGTCTCGGCCAGACGCTCCCGCGCGAAGCTGACCACGAGGATGGCGTTGGCGGTCGAGACGCCCATCGCCATGATCGCGCCGATCAGCGCCGGGACAGACAGCGTCGTTCCGGTCAGGAACAGCATCCACGCGATGCCGGCGAGCGCCGCAGGCAGCGCGCCGATGATCACCAGCGGGTCGACCCAAGTCTGGAAGTTGACGACGATCACCAGGTAGATCAGCACGATCGCGGCAAGCAGCCCGAACGCGAGGCCGGTGAAGGCGATGTTCATCGTCTCGTACTGACCGCGCAAGGTCACGCTGGCCGCTTCCGGACGCTCGTTCTCGAGCTCGGCGATCGCCGCGTTCACGTCCGCCGCAACCGCGCCGAGATCGCGCCCCTGCGTGCTCGCATAGATGTTGATCACCGGCTGGATGTCGTACTTGCTGACCACCGACATCGTGTTGCCGCGGGTGATCCGACCGATGCCCCCGAGCGTCTGCGGCTCGGCGCCGACCGCGCCGACCACCGGCAGGGCGGCCAGGTCGGTGAGCGATGAGACGTCGCGTTCGGGTATCTGCGCGACCACCGGGTAGGACACGCCGTTCTCGGGGTTGAGGTAGAACACCGGCGCGCTCTGCGAAGTGCCCGCCAGGGCCGTGCCCAGGCTCGCGGTAACATCTCGCTGCGTGAGACCATACCGCGCGATGCGCGAGCGATCGACCTCGACGTTGAGCTGCGGATAGCGCGTCGATTGCTGGATGCGGGCGTCGGCAAGCCCCGGGATCAGGCGCAGGCGCTTCAACAGCTTCTGCGCGTACTGCTGGTTCTCGGGGATGTTGCGGCCACGGATCTGGATGTCGATCGGGGCCGGTGAGCCGAAATTCAGGATCTGGCTCGTCATGTCCGCGGGCAGGAACGCGAAGTCCACGCCAGGGAAGCTCAACGGCAGCTCACGCCGCAGCGTGCGCACGTGCTCTTCGGTCGGCGCATGCCCGTCCGCGAGGGTGATGAGGATGTCGCCTTCGTTCGGCCCGACCGTGCCCGAATTGGCATAGATGTTGTTGAGCGGCGCGAGCGAGATGCCAATGTTGTCCACCACCGTCTCGATCTCACCGGCTGGGAGTACCTCCCGAATGCGCTGCTGCACCTTTGCGAAGGTGACGGAGCTCTCTTCGATGCGCGTGCCGGCCGGCGTGCGGACATGCAGCGCGATCTGGCCCGCGTCCACCGCCGGAAAGAAGTCGCGGCCGAGCAGAGGCACCAGCGCCAGCGAGAGGGTCATCGCGGCGAGGACGATCACGGCGAACTTCCGCCGGATGCCAAGAAGCTGCTTCAGGGCTTCGCCGTAGCGCGCGCGCAGCCGCTCGAACTGCCTGTCGAATCCGCGCTGGAAGCGCACGAAGGCGTTGTCCGACGGGTGCTCGCCGGCCGCCGGATCATGCGGACGCAGCAGGTACATCGCCATCGTCGGCACCAGCGTGCGGGCCAGCACGAACGACACGAGCAACGCGAACACCACTGCGAGCGCGAGCGGCACGAACAGATAGCCGGCTATGCCGGGCAGGAAGAACATCGGCACGAAGACGATGCAGATGCTGAGCAGAGCGACGAGCGCCGGCTTCACGATCTGCGCAGCGCCGTCCATGATGGCGGCGAGGACGCTCTTGCCGCGCTCCAGATGCCAGTTGATGTTCTCGATCGTCACGGTGGCATCGTCCACCAGGATGCCGATGGCGAGCACCAGGCCGCTCAAGGTCATCAGGTTCAGCGTCTGGCCGATGGCCCCGAGACCCGCGATCGCACCGAGGATGGCCAGCGGGATGGCGGTGACGATGATGACGGTCGAGCGCCAGGAGCCCAGGAACAGCAGGATCATCAGCGACGTCAGCAGCGCCGCGAGAGCGCCTTCCATCACGACCGACGACACGGCCGCCTTCACCAGTTCGGACTGGTCCCCGATCGGCGTGACCTTCAGTGCTTCGGGCAGGCCCGCGACCGCTTGCGGCAGCCGGTCCTTGATTCCCTCTACTATGGCGAGCGTTGAGGCGCCGCCGCTCTTGAGGACCGTCATCAGCGCCGAGCGCTGGCCATCGACGTGCACCACGTTGCTCTGCGGAGCCGCCCCGTCGCGGACCTGAGCGATGTCGCGCATCAGGATGGTGGCCCCGTTCACCACCTTCACCGGCAGGTTGCTCAACTGCTCCACCGACGCGGGCGCGTTGTTCAAGCGGACGTTGTATTGCAGGCCGCCAATCTTGCTGAAGCCGACCGGATTGATCTGAGTTTGAGCAGCGAGCGCCTGCGCCACGTCCTCGGCGGACAGGCCTCGCGCCTTGAGCGCTTCGGGATCGATGTCGATCTGCATCTGGCGCTGCTTGCCGCCCGAAGGGAACGGCATCGCCACGCCCGGCACGGTGACGAGCTGCGGCCGGATCTGGTTGAGGCCCAGATCGAACAGCTGCTGCTCGCTCAAGCCTTCGCCAGAGAGCGCCAACTGTATGATCGGCACCGTCGAGGCGTCGTAGTTGACGATCATCGGCGGGGTGATCCCCGGCGGCAGCTGCCGCAGAATTGTTTGCGAAATCGAGGTAACCTGGGCCGTGGCGGTACGGATGTCGACGCCTGGCTGAAAATAGATCTTGACCACCGCGACGCCAGCCAGGGACTGGCTTTCGATGCGCTGGATGTCGTTGACGGCGCTGGTCAGCACGCGCTCGTAAGGCGTCACGATGCGCCCGGCCATGTCCTGTGGTGACAGGCCGTTGTAGCTCCACGCCGTGGCGATGACCGGCACGCCGATGCGCGGGAAGATGTCCACCGGCATGCGCACGATCGACAGGATACCGATCCCGAAGATCAGCACCGCCATCACGATGAACGTCAGCGGCTTGCTCAGCGCCGTCCGCACCAGCGCGATCATCGCGCACCGCGCTCAAGAAGTACCCTCATGTCTCTTTCGACCTCCCGTCGGAAGGTGCGAAAGACGCGTCAGCTTAAGACGCGCTTACGGCAGGGCGGAGCGGTCACGTATTAGTGGGACGGCGGGAGCTCAACCCCGGCGCATCGAGAGGATGGTCGTTTAGATCAGCCCTCGTGCCAGCCAGAGATCCTGTGCCTGTGGCGGTCCATCGTACTCGCCAGCCTGAAGCAGAGTGGAGAATGCCTCATTTTGCGAGAGGAATACCTCTCCGGTCAGTTCATCCAAGAATGATGACCGTTCCAGGCGGTCCATGACCGGCCCCTTCACCTCTGATAGGTGCAACTTAATTCCAGCATCGGCCAGCCGATGGTTGATCGCCTCGAGGCTTTCGAGCGCCGATGCGTCGATGGAGTTCACGGCTGAGCTCATCAGCACGAGATGCTTCACCTCCGGTTGGTCGGCCACGGCCTCCAGCACGAACTCCTCGAGCCAGCGGGCGTTGAGGTAGGTAAGGCTCTCGTCCACGCGTATAGTGAGAATGCGCGGATCGGTGATCACCTTGTGGCGCTTCACGTTGCGGAAGTGGCCGGTCTCCGGAACGCGGCCGACAATGGCCGCGTGCGGCCGCGAGCTGCGCCAGAGGTAGAGCGCCAGGCTAAGGCCGACGCCGGCGATTACGCCCGGCTCGACGCCGAGGAGCAAGGTCACGCCGATCGTCGTTGCCATCGCCGCGAAGTCGGCTCGCGAATAGCGCCAGATCGTGAGCGGCGTGTGCAGATCGACAAGACTAAGTACCGCCACGATAATCGTCGCCGCGAGTGTTGCGATCGGTAGCGAGTAGAGCAGCGGCGTGAGGAACAGCGCGGCGATGGCAATACCGACAGCAGTGAAGGCGCCGGCCGCGGGCGTCTCGGCGCCTGCATCGAAGTTCACGACCGAGCGTGCGAAGCCGCCGGTCACCGGATAGCCACCGGAGAACGAAGCCGCGACATTGGCCGCGCCGAGGCCGATGAGTTCCTGGTCGGGATTGATCCGCTGCCGCTTCTTCGCAGCGAGCGTCTGCGCGACCGAGACGGACTCGACGAAACCGATGATCGACAGCAGGAGTGCGGGGATCGCGAGCTGCTGCCACAAGCCGGCGTCGAATAGCGGCACGGTGAACGGCGGCAAGCTCTGCGGAATATCCCCCACAATGGCGACGCCGCGCTCCTCGAGATCGAGCAGCACGACCGCCAGCGTCGCCGCCGCAACAGCCGCGATCGGTCCTGCCTTGGCGATGAGATCAGCCGGGCGCGGCTGCAAACCCAGCTTCATCAGCAGCGGCTTGAGCCCCTTGCGAACCCAGAACAGGAACGCTGTTGAGACCACGCCGATAACGAGCGTCGGTAGGTTCGTTTCGGCAAGGTTGGCGAGCAGGGTTCCAACAAGTTCAGGCATCGCCTCCCCTGAGGCCGAGATGCCGAAGATCGCCTTGAGCTGGCTGGTGGCGATGATGATGCCCGAGGCAGTGATGAACCCAGAGACCACCGGATGGGAGAGCAGGTTGGCAAGGAAGCCGAGCTTGAGCACGCCCATCAGCAGCAGGAAGAGCCCTGAAAGCAGCGCCAGCACGAGGGCTGCGGCGATGAACTCCGCGCTTCCGGGCGGAGCCACGCTGCTGGCGGCGGTGAGTGTCATCAGCGAGATGACCGCCACGGGCCCCACCGCCAGCGACCGACTTGTACCGAACAGCGCGTAGGCGATGATCGGCAGGATCGAGGCGTAGAGTCCCACTTCGGGCGGCAGTCCCGCGAGCATCGCATAGGCGAGGCTCTGCGGGATCAGCATGATCGTGACGATGCCAGCTGCAACGAGATCGTTGGTCAGCAGAGTGCCGTTATAGGCACGTCCCCATTCAAGGACCGGCAGGTAGCGGGTCAGGCTCGGCATGAGAGGGTCGCTTGCGCTTCAGCCTTCCAACCGGTCCCGCAGCGGCGCGATATCGTAGCCGGCATCTGCCGCGGTTGCGATCAGTTCGTCGGCCGGACGCTTGTCCGCATTCGCGAGCGCCCACAGCGAGGCTGAACGCATGCCCGTCCTGCAGAAGCCGACCACGGGTCCGGGCAGCTCCTCGAGCGCGGCTCCGAAATGCGCGGCATCCTCGTCGCTGATCGCGCCCGGCGTCACCGGTATATGCCGCGCTTCCATTCCGGCATCGCGCGCGGCACGCTCGATCGTCGCCCAGTCGGGCTGCTCCGGTTCTTCTCCGTCAGGACGGTTGCTGATGACCGAGCGGAAGCCGGCATCGGCAAGAGCTTGCATGTTGGCCGGATCGATCTGCGGTGTGACCGAGAGACGATCCGAAAGGCGCTTAGGCTGTGTCATGAGGTGACCCTTCGTTCCATGGTGATCTTCTGAAGCAGCATGCCGGCGAGCATGGCCGCAACGAACGGAATGGCGTGGACGGGCGACAGGGCGAGCGATGCCACCGCGGGGCCGGGGCACAGTCCGGCTACGCCCCAACCGATGCCGAATACAGTTGCGCCTGTGAGCAGACGGGGATCGAGATCGGTGCGGTCGGGCAGCGAGAACCGTTCCCCGAAAACGGGCTTGGCCATACGCGTCTGGATACGCCAGGCGATTGCCATGACGAGGACCGCGCCGCCCATGACGAAGGCGAGCGTCGGATCCCAGTCGCCGAACACGTCGAGGAATCCGCGCACCCGCTGCGGGTCGGTCATTCCCGACACCGTCAGGCCCATCCCGAACAGAAAGCCCGAAGCAAGCGGCGGAAGAAGTCTGCGAACGAGCGTCATGTCAGGCTCCAACCAGAGACATGATGAAGACGGTGGCGATCCCAGCCGCCGTGAAGGCAGTGGTGGCCACTATCGAGCGCTGCGACAGCCGGCTGACGCCGCACACGCCGTGGCCGCTGGTGCAGCCGCTACCCATCCGGGTGCCGAAGCCGACCAGAAGACCGGCGACGACCAAGACTGGCCAGCTGGCGAACACGGCCGGCTCCCAGTCGGTGCCGAAGCGGATCGCCAGCGCCCCGAGCGGAAGGCCGACGAGGAAGCCCCACGCGCTCGTGCGCGCCATGCTGCCTCCAGCGAGGGCGGTTCCTCGCGCCAGGATGCCCGACACACCGGCGATGCGCCCAGCGCCAAGCAGCATTAGCGCCGCCGCAAGACCGATCAGCACGCCGCCGATCAAGCCCTGCAGCGGAGCTGCTTCAGGAAATCCGGGCAGCATCACAGCTTGTTCACCGGGATCTTGAGATAGGACGTGCCGTCCTCCTCGGGAGGCGGCAGGTGCCCGCCGCGCATGTTGACCTGGATCGACGGGAGGATCAGCCGCGGCATCTCCAGCGTCGCATCGCGCTGGGTGCGCATCTCGACGAACTGGTCCTCGGTTACATCCTGATGCAGGTGAACATTCGCCGTTCGCTCAGCGAGCATGGTCGTCTCCCAGACGAACACCTCGCGGTTCGGCGCCTTGTAGTCGTGGCACAGGAACACGCGAGTCTTGTCGGGCAGGCGCATCAGGCGCCGCACCGAGCGATAGAGCTTGCGCGCATCACCGCCGGGGAAGTCCGCCCGAGCGGATCCGTAGTCCGGCATGAACATGGTGTCGCCGATGAAAGCGGCGTCGCCGACGATGTAGGCCATGTCGGCCGGGGTGTGGCCGGGCACGTGGAGCGCGATCAGCGGTATCTCGCCGATCATCAGTTCCTCGCCGTCTTCGAGCAGACGATCGAATTGCGACCCGTCGCGGGCGAACTCCGTGCCTTCGTTGAAGATCTTGCCGAAGACGCCTTGGACGGTGACGATCTCGCGCCCGATGGCGAGCTTGCCGCCGAGCTTCTCCTGCAGGTACGGCGCGGCTGACAGGTGATCCGCGTGAGCATGGGTCTCCAGGATCCAGTCGACCGTAAGGTCCTGCTCCTGCACATAGGCGATGATCTCGTCGGCAGCTTCGAAGCTGGTCCGCCCGGATGGCTGGTCGAAGTCCCACACGCTGTCGATGATTGCCGCGCGCTTGGTCGCATCGTCGCTCACCACATAGGTGGCGGTGAAGGTTGGCTCATGAAAGAAGGTCTTGACGTGCGGCGCCCGCAGCTTGCCTTCGAGCACGGCGTTTACCTGCTCGATTGCCTTCTCGATGTTCATGTCCTGGGTCATGCGTTCTCTCCTGTTCCGGTGGCTGCCCGCACGTCCTGGCCGAGTTCGGGGCAGTAGATCTGATGGAGTAGCGCTAGCACCTGCTCCGCCTTGGGATCGCAGACGCGGTAGAATACCAACTGGGACTCCTTGCGCGTGGCGACGAGACCTTCTTCGCGCAACTTGGCGAGGTGCTGCGAGAGGGCGGATTGGCTGAGGCCAACCCGTTCGGTCAGTTCGCCAACCGAAAGCTCGCCCGCCTCTACAAGAAAGCAGAGAACGAGAAGGCGAGATTCGTTCGACAGCGCCTTGAGTAGGCGGCTTGCCTCACCAGCTTGGCGGGTGAATTCCGAACCTCGCAGATCGACCTTGCCCACGTGTCACTCCATTAGTTATGCCTAATGTAGGATAGCCTAATGGACTTGCAAGGGGTGCTAGCTGCCGCGCGCCTGCGAGACGCTGTCGATCGCCCGCTGGAGCTTGGCGCGAACCTCAGCCGCCGCAGAAGCCAACTCGCCGTTCTCGATCGCCTGCATGGAGGCGACGGGATCAATCGCGGCGATTTCGGTTTCTCCGGACCCCAAATCCTGCACGACCACGTTGCAGGGCAGCATCGTGCCGACCTTGTCCTCCAGCTGGAGAGCTTCATGAGCCAGCTTCGGATTGCACGCGCCGAGGATGGTGTACGGCCGGAAGTCAGCGCCGATCTTCACTTTCAGCGTCGCTTGGATATCGATCCGGCTGATTACGCCGAATCCTTCCTCGGCAAGCGCGGCTTCCGCCGCTCCGATCGCTTGATCGAAGGGAAGCGAGATCGACGTAGCGATATAGTAGCTCATGAGCGTCTCCTGATCACCAAAAAGCGGCAGGGAGCGGCGATGGTTCCGACGAAGGTTGGCGTCCGAAGGGTTGCAACAGCTTAGATACCGTAGGGCAGCACCAACGCCGAACGCATCTTGCCTTCAGGGGTTGTCTGAAGCCCGCACGGGGTGGGAAAGCGAGACCAACTAACGTTTTTCTTGGCGGACTGCCTCAGCAGGTAATCTACGATTGAAGTAGGGGCGTAGCTGACACGTCGGATGTGGCACGGTGCGTCCCGGTACCCCAGTCAGTACTTCTCTAAGCTGATGTTCCGGAGTCTCCGACAATGCGGCCGTTCTAGCGGCGTGCATTACGTCTGCTTCTGGGCTCGTCGAATGAAGCCTCGAACGACTGAGAAGAGGGCGCGAAGGCTCCCCGTCTGGAACGTCCGCTATCTCCTTGGCGGCCCTGAAAGGAGCCGTTCCGGATTGTCGAACAACGCTGCCGCTTCGGCGGCATGCGATTGATGGCCGCTTTCAGGCTGTCCAATTAGTTCCGAAACGACTGATAGGAGAGCGCAAAGCTGACACGCTGGCTCGCCGGTCGGAACGTCCGCTATCCCAATCGGCGCTCCTGAAAGGAGACGTTCCGGTTCGTCGAACAATCCGGCCATCCGATGAAGCCCAACCAACGACTGGTTTCGGACGATCGGCTGAAGAGTTTGAACGACTTAGATCGGCGCGCAAAACTGAGAGGATGGGCTCTCTGCGGACAGTGGTTACAGCATCTTATCACGAAGCGCTTCTAAGCGCTCCGAGCACACCTCGTGCACGACGCGTCCGAGCTCTTCGACCTGCGCCCCTAGCCATTCAAGCTCTTCCTTCGTGATCCGGTAGTGCTTCGAGTAGCGCGCCTTGACGTAGGCTTCCTTGAGCTTCTCGAAGCGCGCGCGGTCGCGCTTCGTCTCGCGTGGCCAGATATAGGTCAGACGCGGGTCGATCCGCTCGGCCTGGGTGCGAAGGAAGCCCAGATTGTGCACGTGCGGAGTGTAGAATGTACAGACCAGCAGGACGCAGTGGTATAGGAATTCTGCGGCCTGATGGGTGTCAAAAGCCGCTTCCTTCAGTCGGCCTTGACTTGCTGTATACCTAGCGGTGTCTAGTCGACCAGCGCCGCCAGGAAACCATTCGTCAAAATACTCCTGCGCCAATGCCAGCGCCTGCGCGGGCGTCTTTGGCTTGGGTTGGTGCAGCTCGGAATCGTCCGACTGGTAAAGCGCCACTCCATCCTTCGCGACGTCCATGAAGAAGTAGCGCCCGTGGGCGAGCCCGTCGTTCACCTCCTGCAGCGTGTGAATAATGAAATTGACCGGAGTGTGCAGGGTACCGGTCACGCCGTATTCCCGCATCAATCGCTCATCGAGCTTCGCCCAGTACTTCACCCGGTCGGTAAGCCGCTTGTCATTGACGATGATCAGCAGATCGTAATCCGACTGGTAGCCCTTCGCCGTATGCGGCTCATCGACCCAGGTTCCGCGGGCATAGCTGCCGTAGAGGATGACCTTGAGGATCCGTCCGGCCTTCTTCCACTCGTGCTTCGAAAGCGCGAACGCATCGTCGAACTCTTCGAAAATCAGCTGCACCACGCGCTCCAGCTCGCGCTGCTTTTGCGGGGGCAGATGATCGAGATCGGTTCGCATCGACTAGAGCCTAGCAAGCGACTGGAAAAGTTGCACCCGTCCTTTGCCAGACCAATCGGCGCCGCCAGACCTCCGCACCCACCACTCTCTCATACGGTCCCGGTATCTCCCGACCGGACGATCTCATCGTGCAGATGCCGCCCCGTTTCCATGCGCCGCGCCAGCGCCTCGATGAAATGCGAGAACCGCTTCTCTGCCTCGGCGCGGACGGCCGCGGTGTCATCCCCGGTGGGGGCCGCGGTGACCGCGAGCCAGCGGCGCAGGTAAAGAGCAAATGCCTCGTTCCCGAGATCGACGCGATAGCCCAGCTTGTCCATCTGCCGGGAGATCCGGTCGAGACGCCGCGCGAAGGCTGCCTCCATGCGTTCGGATCCGTCGGGCGACAGGAACGAGGCCAGCGCGGCTTCGACGACGGAGGCCTGCGACACCCGCTTGCGACCGGCGAAGTCGGCAAGCTGCCGCGACAATGCCGGTGGCAGACGGATGGTGTGCTTGACTCGGTTCCCCTTGCTCACAGTTCGATTCCATCGCCAGGGTCGAGCGCTGCCCGGCGCGCGTTTGCCCGCATCTGCTCGGCAAGCCGACGGTTGCGGCTTGCATCCTCGTCGCCATCCCGATCCTCGAACTCGAACTCGAACTCGTTGCGGGGCGGCCGAGGTGCCGGCCCAATGTCCTCGTGCTCGGGGAGTTCGGGTTCGCGGCGGACGCCGCCTTCGGTCACGGCGTCTTCTTCATCGAACGCTGCAGACGTGTCGGGGCGCGCGGGCGGCTCAAGCGCTGCAGTGATCCGGTCCCGCCAATCGCCCTGGCCGCCGGCCGGCCGGCATGGCTCCGGCGACGGCGGCCGCTCGATCCGCTGGCTGAGCCGCGGATCGGCATAGTAGCGCGCCTTCTTCGCCCGGATCGGATGGGCGCCCGCGAGCAGGACGATCTCGTCGGTATCGGGCAGTTGCATGATCTCGCCCTGGGTAAGCAGCGCCCGGGCGGTCTCGGTGCGCGAAACCATCAGGTGCCCGAGCCACGGGGACAGGCGGTGCCCGGCGTAGTTCTTCATCGCTCTCAATTCGGTCGCTGTGCCGAGAGATTCAGAGATGCGCCTGGCGGTCCGTTCGTCGTTGGTCGCGAAGCACACCCGGACGTGACAATTGTCGAGGATCGCATTGTTCTGGCCGTAGGCCTTCTCGATCTGGTTGAGGGATTGCGCGATCAGGAAGGCCTTGATGCCGTAGCCCGCCATGAAGGCGAGCGCGCTTTCGAAGAAATCGAGCCGGCCCAGCGCGGGAAACTCGTCGAGCATCAGGAGCAGTCGCCGACGATCCGATCCATCGCCCAGGTCTTCGGTGAGGCGGCGTCCCAGCTGGTTGAGAATCAGCCGAACGAGCGGCTTGGTCCGGCTGATGTCGGAGGGCGGGACGACCAGGTAGAGCGTCGCACATCGCTCGGGGTCGACAAGGTCGGCAATCCGCCAGTCGCACTGCCGGGTGACCCTGGCGATCACGGGGTCGCGATACAGGCTGAGGAAGGACATGGCGGTCGAGAGAACCCCTGAGCGCTCGTTCTCCGATTTGTTGAGCAGTTCGCGCGCAGCGCTCGCCACGACCGGATGCACGCCATCCTCCCCCAGGTGCGGCGTGCGCATCATCGCGGCGAGCGTCGCCTCGATCGACCTCTTGGGGTCCGACAGAAACGCCGCAACACCTGCCAGCGTCTTGTTCTCCTCCGCATAGAGCACGTGGAGGATCGCCCCGACGAGCAGCGCATGGCTGGTCTTCTCCCAGTGATTGCGCCGCTCGAGCGAGCCTTCCGGGTCGACCAATACGTCGGCGATGTTCTGCACGTCGCGCACTTCGCCAACGCCGCGCCGTACTTCCATCAACGGGTTGTAGGCGGCCGAGGCCTCGTTGGTCGGATCGAACAGGAGCACGCGGCTGAAACGCGCGCGAAAACCCGCGGTCAGGCCCCAGTTCTCCCCCTTGATGTCGTGCACGATCGCCGAGTGCGGCCAGGTCAGCAGAGTCGGGACGACGAGGCCGACACCCTTGCCGCTGCGAGTGGGCGCGAAGCACAGCACATGCTCGGGTCCGTCGTGGCGCAGATAGCGGTTGGCGTGCTGCCCGATCACCACGCCTTTGCCATCGAGGAGACCGGCGTCGGCGATCTCGGAGCGCGTTGCCCAGCGCGCCGAGCCATAGGTCGCGCTGTTGCGGAGTTCGCGGGCGCGCCAGACCGACATGGCGATCGCGACCGCCACAGAAGCCAGCCCGCCCGAGGCAGCGATCATGCCGCCGGTCTCGAATATGCGCGGGGCGTAGGCCTCGTAGCTGAACCACCACCAGAAGATCGCATAGGGCGGGTAGACCGGAGTACCGAACGCCGAAAACCAGGCAGCACCCAGCTCCAGCTGATAGCCCAAAGCTGACGCGGTCCATTGCGTACCGGCCCAGATGCCGGCCAGCGTCAGGGTGAAGACGGCGAGGATCTGACCCCACAATATTCTGGTTGCCGACATGGTGCCTCCTTTCCGGGAGGCAGGAGACCGAACGGGAACCGCATTTCAATCGCTGCGCTGAGCGAAGC